>Ga0207740_1000124_pt1 | contig 12831 bp, 11 predicted proteins | sample LuqExpMetageno29_FD_187787 | JGI IMG/M metagenome (GOLD analysis project Ga0207740, IMG submission 187787) | Tropical forest soil microbial communities from Luquillo Experimental Forest, Puerto Rico - Sample 29 (SPAdes) | ecosystem: Environmental > Terrestrial > Soil > Tropical forest ... | reverse complement strand
CCTTCCACTCGCTGGTCGGCATGGCCGCGGTGCTGGTCGCCGCCGGCGCCTACTATGCGCCCGGCGCCTTCGGCATCGGCGAAGCCGGCCACATCCATCAGCAGAGCCTGATCGAGATGTCGCTCGGCGCGGCGATCGGCGCCATCACCTTCACCGGCTCGGTGATCGCCTTCGCGAAGCTCTCCGGCCGCATGAGCGGCAAGCCGATCATCCTGCCCGCGCGGCATCTCGTGAATATCGGGCTTGCCGTCGGCCTCGTCGTCTTCATCGCGCTGTTCTACCTGCAGCAAGCGAGCTTCGAGTTCTGGGTCATCGTCGCGCTCTCGCTCGCGCTCGGCATCCTGATCATCATCCCGATCGGCGGCGCCGACATGCCGGTCGTCATCTCGATGCTCAACTCCTACTCGGGCTGGGCGGCCGCGGGCATCGGCTTCACGCTCGCCAATTCCGCGCTGATCATCACCGGCGCGCTGGTCGGCTCGTCGGGCGCGATCCTGTCCTACATCATGTGCAAGGGCATGAACCGCTCGTTCATCTCCGTCATTCTCGGTGGCTTCGGCGGCGAGACCGCGGGCCCTGGCGGCGGCGCGGAGCAGCGGCCGGTCAAGCTCGGCTCGGCGGACGACGCTGCCTACATCATGAAGAACGCGCAGAAGGTCATCATCGTGCCCGGCTACGGCATGGCGGTGGCGCAGGCGCAGCACGCGCTGCGCGAGATGGCCGACAAGCTCAAGAAGGAAGGCGTCGAGGTGAAGTACGCCATCCATCCGGTCGCCGGCCGCATGCCCGGCCACATGAACGTGTTGCTGGCCGAAGCGAATGTGCCTTACGACGAGGTGTTCGAGCTCGAGGACATCAACTCCGAGTTCCCGCAGGCCGACATCGCCTTCGTCATCGGGGCCAATGACGTTACAAACCCCGCGGCCGAGGAAGACAAGACCTCGCCCATCTACGGCATGCCGGTGCTCCAGGTGTGGAAGGCGGGCACGGTCATGTTCATCAAGCGCTCGCTCGCCTCCGGATACGCCGGTATCGACAATCCGCTGTTTTACCGTGACAACACGATGATGCTCTTGGGCGACGCCAAGAAGATGACGGAGAGCATCGTCAAGGCGATGTAATTTCGTCCCGGACACGGTGAAGCACGAAGCGATGCGCCCTGATTCGAGACCGTTACACATTCGGGCGGTCCCGGTTCTGCAGCGCACCGCTAAAACGCTGCGCGAGCACACTTACATTTTTTAGACGCATTTTATGCGCCGGGCCGCGTCCGGCGGCATATGCAAAGTGTTATTCCTTGCCGCCGATATGCCGCCGGCGGATGCGGCGGACCGTCCACCAGATCGCGACAACCGCCAGCGGCACAAACAGCGCCGTCGCGAGTCGCACGTCAACGCGCAATCCTTCCGCGGCCGCGCCCTCGGCGACGTGCACGAACAGGCCGACGACGTAATAGCTGATCGCTGCGACCGAGAGCCCTTCGACCGTCGTCTGTAGGCGTAATTGCAGACGCGTGCGCGCATTCATCGATTTGAGAAGATTGCGGTTCTGTTGCTCGAGCTCCACGTCCACGCGCGTGCGCAACAGATTGGCCGCGCGCGCAAGCTTCTGCGAGAGGTTCGCCTGCCGCTCTTCCGTCGTGGTGCAGGTGCGCATCGCTGGCTGCATGCGGCGGGCGAGAAACGCGCTCCAGGTCGGGAAACCGTCGACCGGACGCTCACCGATCGTCGCGAGCCGCATTTGCACGATCTCGTTATAGGCGCGGCTCGCACCGAAGCGGAACAGGCTCGCCACCGCGCCCGCTTCCAGTTCGGCGGCGAGCGCGGTGAGTTCATCGAGCAGCCGGTTATTGTCAATCAGCTTTTCGCTGCGCCGCATTTCCTCGGTCAATTCCGCGAGCCGCCGCTCGATGCGATGGATGGACGGCGCGAGCCGCTGCGCTTCCGGCAAGCCCAGCAGCGCGAGGGTGCGATAGGTCTCGAGCTCGATCAGCCGCTGCGCGAGCGCGCCCGCATGGTCGGAACTCATGCCACGATCGATGATCAGGATACGCACGAAGCCGGCCGGATCAGGCTGGAAATCCGTCGCGAACAGCGCATCGCCGTCATTTGTTTCAGCGACCGCAAGGCTTGCTCGCTCGAACAGCCGCTCGAAACTGTCGAGCGCGCCGGCGACGAGATGCAGATCGAGCGCGACCAGCACTGGGCCGGGCTGCGGCAGTTCGGCCATTGGCGCCGCAACCGCTACGGCCGGAGGATGAAACGGCGTGCAGTCGGCCGACAGCTCCCAGGTGTACGTGGTGAACTCCGAATGCTGCTCCCAGCGCAGGACCATGCCGCCGAACGCGATGCGATGTTGCTTGGCGCTGTCGCGCAATGGGTCGAGCCCGCGGCGTGCGCAGAAGTCGGTGAGGGCCGCGCGATCGGCTTTGGCCGTATCGCTCGTCGTCTCGAACGCGAAGTGCAAAAGCCGCCGCGGCGACTGCAGCGGCATGAATGGCCGCGCATGCACTTCGCCCAACACCGCGGCGCGCAAGGGATGCGGCTCCAGTCGCGCGCCGTCCTTGATGGTGACCTCGGCAGTCATCGCGCGGCTAAGTGCGCGCTCACGTCGGGACTGCGGGCGACGTCGGGCGCATCGCCTGGGCGTGCAGCGCGGCGGCGTGCCGTCCTTGCGCCTTCTCCGCGTCCGCTTCGTAGCCGACCAGCACATCCGGTCCGATCTCGGCAATCGAGTTCTTGCCGGTGAGCGCCATCGTGACGTCGAGCTCTTTCTGCAAGATCTCGATCGCACGATGCACGCCCGCCTTGCCGCCCGCGCCGAGACCCCAGGCATAGGCGCGGCCGATCATGCAGGACTTCGCGCCGAGCGCGAGCGCGCGGATGATGTCGGCGCCGGTGCGGATGCCGCCGTCGAACATTACTTCCAAATCCGAGCCGACCGCGTCAGCGATGCGCGGCAGCGCCGAGATCGAGGACGGCGCGCCGTCGAGCTGCCGACCGCCATGATTGGAGACGACCAGCGCATCGGCGCCGAGCTTCACCGCGGTGCGCGCGTCGTCGACGTCGAGAATGCCTTTGATCACGAGCTTGCCTGGCCAGATGCTCTTGATCCACTCGACGTCCCTCCACGAGAGTGCCGGATCGAACTGCCCCTGGATCCATGCGCCGAGCGAATTGACGTTGTCCATGCCTTTCACATGGCCGGCGAGATTGCCGAACGTCTTGCGCTTGCCTTTGAGGACGCTGAGCGCCCACGCCGGCTTCATCGCGATGTCGATGATGTTGGCGATGCGCAATTCCGGCGGCACGGTCATGCCGTTCTTGATGTCGCGGTGGCGCTGACCGAGCACCTGCAGGTCGACGGTCAGCACGAGCGTTTTGCAGCCGGCCTTATGCGCGCGCTCGAGGATTTCCTTGGAGAAGCCACGGTCCTTGATGACGTAGAGCTGGAACCAGAACGGTTTCTTCGTTCCGGCCGCGACGTCCTCGATCGAGCAGATCGACATCGTGGAGAGGGTGAAGGGGATGCCTGCTTCTTCCGCCGCCTGCGCAGCGAGGATCTCGCCGTCGCCGTGCTGCATCCCGGTCAAGCCCACGGGGGCCAGGATTAGCGGAACCGAGACCTTCTCGCCGAGGATGGTCGTTTCCTGGCTGCGTGCAGACACGTCTACCAGCACCCGTTGGCGCAGGGTGATCTTCTCAAGATCGGTCCGGTTCGCCCGCAGCGTGCCCTCGCTATATGAGCCGCTGTCCGCATAGTCGAAAAAGGCACGGGGGACCCGCCGGCGGGCCAGGTCCCGGAGATCCTCGATGCACGTCATCTGCTGCATGGACACGACACCCTCCCACCCCCAATTTCCGGGTCACTTTAGGCCAGCAAAGGGCTAAAAGGCAGGCCTTAACGCTCGGAAATGCTTGTGGTTAAGCAAGGGTCTGTAACGTTGACGCACAAATTTTGAACATCTAGCAAGGCTTTGAAGGTAGTATAAAGGATCATGCGGGTTCCGATACGGACGGTAATACCCGCCAACAAGGCTGCCGGCGCGCATCGCCGGACATAACAAGCAAGATTTTGGGGTTCCGGCGGCAGCCGGGGCGTACGGGGTTAACTTTGCGAGGCGTATCCATGGTTCGTCGCTATTTCGGCACCGACGGCATTCGCGGTCGGGCCAACCGGGTGATCACGCCCGAGCTCGCGCTCAAGGTCGGGCAGGCGGCAGGGCTCATCTTCCGCAACGGCGAACACCGTCATCGCGTGCTGATCGGGAAGGACACCCGGCTTTCAGGCTACATGATCGAGAATGCGATGGTCGCGGGCTTCACCTCGGTCGGCATGGACGTGCTGCTGACCGGCCCGATCCCGACGCCCGCCGTCGGCATGCTCACGCACACGATGCGCGCCGATCTCGGCGTGATGATCTCGGCGTCGCATAATCCGTTCGACGACAACGGCATTAAGCTGTTCGGGCCGGACGGCTACAAACTGTCCGACGAGGTGGAAGCCAGTATCGAGGAGTTGCTGGAATCCGATCTGACGTCGCAGCTTGCGGGCAGCAACGATCTCGGTCGCGCCAAGCGCATCGACGGCGTGCAGGACCGCTACATCGAATTCGCCAAGCGCACGCTGCCGCGCCAACTCAATCTCGAAGACATGCGCGTCGTCATCGACTGCGCGAACGGCGCCAGCTATAAGGTCGCGCCCGGCGCGCTCTGGGAAATGGGCGCCGACGTGATCGAGATCGGCACCGAGCCGGACGGCTTCAACATCAACAAGGACTGCGGATCGACCAACCTTGCCGCACTCAAGCACAAGGTGCGCGAGATGCGCGCCGATATAGGCATCGCGCTCGATGGCGACGCCGACCGTGTCCTCATCGTCGACGAGCGCGGGCACGTGATCGACGGCGACCAACTTCTCGCGGTGATTGCCGAGAGCTGGAAGGACGATGGGCGACTGCGGGGCAACGGCATCGTCTCGACGGTGATGTCGAACCTCGGACTCGAGCGGCATCTTGCGTCGATCGGACTGACGCTTGCCCGCACGCCGGTCGGCGACCGCTACGTGCTCGAGCGCATGCGCGCGGACGGTTTCAACGTCGGCGGCGAGCAGTCGGGCCACATCATCCTCTCCGATTTCACCACTACCGGCGACGGCTTCGTCGCTGCGCTGCAGGTGCTTGCCGTCGTCAAGCGCAGCAACAAACCGGTGTCGGAAGTGTGCCATCGCTTCGAGGCGCTGCCGCAGGTGCTGAAGAATGTGCGCTACCGCAACGGCAAGCCGCTGGAAAACGCGTCGGTGCGCTCGGCGATCGCGAGCGCGGAATCGCGCCTTGGCGGACACGGCCGGCTGCTGGTGCGGCCGTCGGGCACCGAGCCCGTAATCCGCGTGATGGGTGAGGGCGACGACAAGGCGCTGGTCGAGGCGGTCGTCAACGACGTGATCGGCGCGCTGACCGAGGTTGCCGCTTAACTCCGGGCGGCTGCAAACTCCGCTCGTTTCCGCGCACGCGGGAAACCAGTTGGACCTCTGCGATTGGCAACTTTGACTGCGCGTCCCGGCTTTAGCGGGGCCGAACGGGGGGTTATTAAGCCACTCCCTCGGACTTTGGCCGAAATTCGCTTTCTATGTCAATAGCTTAGAACAATTTTAAACTGCGAATATATTTGACTTGGCGCAAGGCCGAGGTTATTTGCTCAATCAGAATGAGTTGCAGAAGCAACTAGGGCCCAGGACTTTCCATGATTGTTTGCTCCTGCAACGTGCTCAGCGACCGCGAGGTGCGCCATGCGGTCGCGACCACCGCGCCGCGCACCGCGGGCCAGGTTTACGGCTGTCTCGGCTGCAGCGCGCAATGCGGGCGATGCGCCCGCACGATCCGCAAGATCATGGACGAGGCGCTCGGTGCGTTGGGCTGCCCTGCGGGCTGCGCTTGCGCGGCTCATGCCCACCGCACATAGTTTGTGCGGTCGAGCAGTCGGCGGGAGCGAGCGATGAAGGGCGACGCGAAGGTCATCGAGTATCTCAACAAGGGCCTGCGGCACGAGATGACGGCCGTCAATCAATACTGGCTGCATTATCGTCTTTTGGAGAACTGGGGCTTCCGCGATCTTGCCAAGCAGTGGCGCAAGGAATCGATCGAGGAGATGGAGCACGCCGACAAGTTCGTCGAGCGCATCATTTTTCTCGATGGCTTTCCAAATATGCAGGTGCTGGATCCGCTGCACATCGGTCAGAACGTGAAGGAAGTGCTCGACAGCGATCTCGCCGCCGAGATGAGCGCCCGCGCTCTGTACGAAGAGGCGGCGACCCACTGCCACGCGGTGAAGGATTACGTCAGCCGCGATCTGTTCGAGCAGTTGATGAAGGACGAGGAGCACCACATCGATTTCCTCGAGACGCAGCTTAATCTCGTCGCCACACTCGGCGTCGAGCTTTATTCGCAGAAGCACATGGGCGAGCTGGGGGAGAGCTAGGCGAGCGTCTGCCAATAGCTCCGCCTATTCCCGCGCAAGCGGGAACCCGATTCTGATTTCCAGTTTGGCACGACAGCGGCGGGTCCCCGCATTCGCGGGGACGAGCGGAGCAAGATTCATCAAAACTTCAGCGGCTTGGCCAATTTCACCTGCGGCAAAGCGCGGACTTTCTCGAGCACGGCCGGCGGCATTTCGCCGTCGATCTCGATCAGTGCCACCGCGTCGCCGCCCGGCTTGTCGCGGCCGACGTGAAAGGTTGCGATATTGATGCCCGCTTCGCCCATCGTCGATGAGAACTTGCCGATGAAGCCGGGCTTGTCGAGGTTGGTGATGTAGACCATCGACGGGCCGAACTCCGCGTCCATGCGGATGCCCTTGATGTTGACGATGCGCGGACGCCCGTCGGCGAACACCGTGCCGGACACGTGACGCGACTGCCGCTCGGTGGTCACTTTGACGGTGATCAGGCTCTCATAGTCTTCCGGCATCTCGCGCGTGACTTCCTCAACGATGATGCCGCGCTCCTTCGCGACGACCGGCGCGGAGACGGTGTTCACGTCACCGAGCATCGGCCGGAGAAGCCCGGCGAGCGCCGACGAGGTGAGCGCCTTGGTGTTCATCTGCGCGACCGCGCCTTCGTAGGCGATTTGCACTTTGGCAAGGCCCGTTTCGGTGAGTTGGCCGGCGAACGAGCCGAGCTTCTCGGCGAGCGCGATGAACGGCTTCAGCTTCGGCGCTTCTTCCGCGCTGATCGAAGGGAAATTCACCGCATTGGTAATCGCTCCGCGCAGGAGATAGTCCGACATCTGCTCGGCGACCTGCAGCGCCACGTTTTCCTGTGCTTCGCTGGTCGACGCGCCGAGATGCGGCGTGCAGACCACATTCGGATGGCCGAACAGGACGTTCTCCGTCGCCGGCTCGGTCACGAACACGTCGAAGGCTGCGCCGGCGACATGGCCGGACTCCAACGCCGCGCGCAGCGCCTGCTCGTCGACGAGGCCGCCGCGAGCGCAATTGATGATGCGCACACCCTTTCTCATCTTGGCGATCGCGGCCGCGTCGATGATGTTGCGCGTCTTTTCGGTGAGCGGCGTGTGCAGCGTGATGAAGTCGGAGCGCTTGAACAGCTCGTCGAGGTCGATCTTCTCGACCCCGAGGTCGACCGCGCGTTCCGGCGACAGAAAAGGATCGAACGCGATCACCTTCATCTTCAGCCCGAGCGCGCGCTCGGCGACGATCGAGCCGATATTGCCGCAGCCGATCACGCCCAAGGTCTTGCCGGTGATCTCGACACCCATAAAGCGGTTCTTCTCCCACTTGCCGGCTTGCGTCGACGCATCGGCCTGCGGGATCTCGCGCGCGAGCGCTAGCATCAAGGTGATCGCGTGCTCGGCCGTGGTGATCGAATTGCCGAACGGCGTGTTCATCACGATGATGCCACGTGCGGTGGCCGCCGGAATGTCGACGTTGTCGACGCCGATGCCGGCGCGCCCGATCACTTTCAGATTCTTCGCCTTCTCCAGGATCTTCGGCGATACCTTTGTTGCCGAGCGAATGGCGAGACCGTCATAATGGCCGATCAGCTCGGCGAGCTTTTCCTTGTCCTTGCCGAGCGCGGGTTGGAAATCGACCTCGATGCCGCGGTCCTTGAAGATTTGCACGGCGGCGGGGGAAAGAGCGTCGGAAATGAGAACTTTCGGCATGGGCTTGCTTCCTTCACCCTCCCCTAGAGGGGAGGGTCGGCCCGAAGGGCCTGGGTTGGGTGAAATTCGAAGAGGAGGGGAGAACCCAGCGTTTGCTGGCTGGCCGCTCACCCCACCCCGCCGCCGCTCGCGCGTCGTCGACCCTCCCCCTCCAGGGGAGGGTAAGGAGAGGCTCAGGCCGCCTTCGGGAGGGCCGCTTTGGCTTGCGCGAAGGCCCAATCGAGCCAGGGCAGCAGCGCTTCGACGTCGGCCGTCTCAACCGTCGCACCGCACCAGAGGCGGATGCCCGGCGGCGCATCTCGATACGAGCCGAGATCGTAGCCGGCGCCTTCCTTCTCCACCGCGCCGGAGAGCGCTTTTGCAAATTTTGCCTGCTCGTCGGATGAGAGTCGTGTCACCGCCGTGTCGGCGACCTTCAGGCACACGGACGTGTTGGAGCGGATGGCAGGACCGCGCGCAAGGAAATCGACCCACGGCGTGACGTTCACCCAGTCCGCGATCGCCTTGGTATTCGCATCAGCGCGCGCGATCAGCGCATCGAGACCGCCGATCGATTTCGCCCAATCGAGCGTGTCGAGATAGTCCTCGACACAGAGCATCGACGGCGTGTTGATCGTCTCGCCTTCGAAAATGCCCTCGATGAGCTTGCCGCCTTTGGTCATGCGGAAGATCTTCGGCAGCGGCCAGGCCGGCTTGTACGTCTCCAGCCGTTCGACCGCGCGCGGGGAGAGGATCAGCATGCCGTGCGCGGCCTCGCCGCCCAATGCCTTCTGCCAGGAGAAGGTGACGACATCGAGCTTCGGCCAGTCGAGTCTCTGCGCGAACGCGGCGGAGGTCGCGTCGCAGATGGTCAGACCTTTTCGGTCGGCCGCGATCCAGTCGCCGTTCGGCACGCGCACGCCCGAGGTGGTGCCGTTCCAGGTGAAGACGACATCGGTATCAAAATTGATTTTCGTTAGGTCGGGTAGTTCGCCGTAGGCCGCCTTGAGGACGGTAACGTCCTTCAGCTTCAATTGTTTCTCGACGTCGGTCACCCAGCCTTCGCCGAACGATTCCCAGGCGAGCATGGTGACGGCGCGCTGCCCAAGCAGCGACCAGAGCGCCATCTCGACCGCACCAGTGTCGGAAGCCGGTACGATACCGATGCGATAATCCTCGGGAACTTGTAAAATCTCGCGTGTGAGATCGATGGCGCGCTTAAGCTTCGCCTTGCCGATCTTGGCGCGATGGGAGCGGCCCAGCGCTGCGTCTGTGAGGGCTTGGAGGCTCCAGCCGGGGCGCTTGGCGCAGGGGCCGGAGGAGAAGTGCGGGATAGCCGGCCGCACGCCGGGCTTCGTCGCCGTCATGGTCTATCCTTCCAGATAGCTGCCCCTCGGTGGGGAGGGGTGTCCCACGGCCGGAGATACGGGAGTCCGCAGAGGGCGTCAATGCCGCCCTTTCGCCTCAAGCGTCGAACGAAACGGAAGTTGATGGAAATACGAGCGAATTAAAATTTCGCGCCGATCGCGACGCTGCAGGTGCCGAAATCGATATAGGCGTTGAGCAGGAAGGTCAGTTCGGACTTGCTGGCGGTGTAGCGGTCGTCCGCATAGCCGCCGATGAAGGTCGAATAGCCCTGGTCGAAGCCGTGGAAATTGGCCTTGCCGCGATACTCGGCGGTGCCGTCGACACGCAGCCAGCTGTTGAACGTGTAGCCGATGCGGCCGCCGAAGAAAGGCGCGGAATCGAAGCCCTTGTTGACGTTGGAGACCGAACTGTAATTCGCGTAATTCGCGTTGCTGAGCGAGCCGACGCTCTGCGTGCTCATTCCGATGTCGCCGCGCAGGTACCAGCCTTTGGCAAATTCCTCGACAGCAGCAAGAACTTCAATTGGGGATTGGGCATGCCACAACTCTTGCCGAACGCCGCGGACCCCGAGCGACGTTTCGACCGTCGGTGGCAGGAAAACCTTAAGCTCCCCTTAACCCTGTTTTTTAACTGTGGTTTTAACGGGCGGCTCGCGGGTGCGATTGTGCGCGCTCCAACCGGTCAGTTGGCCGCATGCTGCGGTGCAAGAGTTTGGGCCGCCGGCGTTTTCCGCAGCGCACATTCTACACAGCAGCGGACGATGGCTGCGCTGACAGGCGCGGATTGAATCGTCAGCGGAATTTGGCTGGAGATCGGACCAAATCCCTGCAGAACGAGCCGCACAGGCGACTTATCCACAGCCTTCGCAATTGCAAATCAAGAAATTTACGGCGGGTACGGCAGCCGACAGACTCCTGTCGCAATACCGTGTCAAAAACTATGGGGACAACGCGCAAGGGCGCTTGTCACGAAGGATCATGGCTATGACCGGCGCGTACTCGTCCGACGAGTGCAACGTTCTCGCGCAGGCGCTCGATGTGGCATGGGACATCTTCCGGCACTCGGGCGAACTCGACAGGCGCAACATCGACGCGACCAAGGCGGCGCTGACGCGCTCAATCCTCTCGAACTACGAAAACGGCGAACGCAACACGCGCCGTCTGGCGATCGTCGCCGTGGCGCAGTTGGACGTCCCACCTTCGATGTCGAACGATACTCCGACCGCCGCTTGATGAATGCGGACCTCGCCGCCGCATCGAACCGGGCGCTGAACAGAATATTTTGCCTGGTAACGACGCTGGTCCGCGGAGCAGTCTTGCCGCCGCCGCGCGTCTGTGTTTAGCCGCCCGCTCAAGCCGCCACCCAATTTCATGCCAATGCAGTGGGCCGAAACGGATTGCGGTTGCGGGCAGTCCAAAATTTCTTTTATACAGACATAAATCTCTGCTATGCTGCAATGAGCTTAGGAAACGCTTATACTACTAAAGTGTAAGAACTAAGGTAGGTGTTACCGATATTCGGGGGCGACTAGGTCTTTACCCAGGAATTCCGGGGGCGACGGATCCGGGACCGGGCGGGCTGCGGATTTTTTCAAATCTGCGTCCGCCCGCAGCTTTTTAGGCGGCTGTGGCAGCAAGTCCGCCGGCGAGGAGGACGAGCTGCAGGCTGAAAACTGTGACGTTGGCGTCCCACGCCTTGGCAAATAGCGGGACCGGAGCGGGGAAAGGCTGGTAGCCGTTGTCGTCGTAGGCCCTGCCGCCATACACCGGCATCGTGAACAGCGCGATGAAGAAAGCCACATAGACGATCGCGCCCATCAGCGCGACGAGGTACAGCCGTTCGAACGCAAGCGGGCCCGGCCACCAGATCAGCGCGAACGCCAAGAGGCCGAAGCCGACGTAGCTTGAAATCTGCCACACGACGTGGAAACGCGCGTGACCGGTCCATTTCGGATTGGTTGCGTGCGTGGCGTGGAAGTCGGCGAAAATCGTCGCAATCGCGTAGCCCGCCGTCATCACCGTGAACAGGATGCGGGCGACCAGCAGGTGGTCGAAGCTCATGGTGTCTCCCCTAGGTTTTGCTTGTTTTTCGGCAGTATAGCGCATCGGCAGCGGCGGCTGAGATCCGGTTCCCGCCGGAACCGGCCGATGTTCACAGGCCTCGGCGGGCGGCATTGCCGCCTCGATCAGACTCCCCCATGTTCGGCGCAGGAAAGGGCCGCCCATGCGACAGTACCTTGATCTCATGCAGACGATCCTCGACCGCGGCGTCGAGAAGCACGACCGGACTGGCACCGGCACGCTGTCGATCTTCGGACATCAGATGCGCTTCGACCTGTCCGACGGCTTCCCGATGCTGACAACCAAGAAGCTGCATCTGAAATCGATCGTCCACGAACTGCTCTGGTTTCTCGCCGGCGACACCAACATCAAATATCTGAAGGATCACGGCGTCCGTATCTGGGACGAATGGGCCGACGAGCGCGGCAATCTCGGGCCGGTGTACGGGCATCAGTGGCGCTCATGGCCCGCGCGGGACGGTTCGACCATCGACCAGATTGCCAATGTCGTCGGCATGATCCGGCGCAATCCGGATTCGCGGCGACTGATCGTCACTGCGTGGAATCCGGCCGATGTCGACAAGATGGCGCTGCCGCCGTGCCACTGTCTCTTTCAATTCTACGTCGCCGAGGGGCGGCTTTCCTGCCAGCTTTATCAGCGCTCGGCCGACGTGTTCCTCGGCGTGCCGTTCAACATCGCCTCCTATTCGCTGCTGACTCTGATGGTGGCGCAGGTGACCGGATTGCAGCCCGGGGAATTCGTGCACTCCTTCGGCGACGCACATTTGTATTTGAACCACCTCGCGCAGGCGCGCGAGCAGTTGCGCCGCGAGCCGCGCCCACTGCCGCGCATGCGTATCAATCCGGCAGTGAAGGACATCTTCGGCTTCCGCTACGAGGATTTCGCGCTCGAAGGTTACGACGCGCATCCGCACATCAAGGCCGAGGTGGCGGTGTGAAACGGTCGAGCGGCATATCCGATCCTCGTCATGGCCGGCATATCCGTTCGAAGAACGGCGTTCTTCCAGAACACCTATGTCCCGGCCAGCCACGTCTTAATTCTACAGCCGTCCGGAAAAAGACGTGGATGCCCGGCACAAGGCCGGGCATGACGCAGTGCATCGGGGCTCGTCCGTGAGTCCCGTTATCCGTCCCGCGCGGCCGAGCGACACCGCACTCGTCTTCGCTCTCGTCTGCGAACTCGCCGACTACGAGAACCTCCAGCACGAGGTCGCGGCGAAACCGG
>Ga0207740_1000114_pt1 | contig 13417 bp, 18 predicted proteins | sample LuqExpMetageno29_FD_187787 | JGI IMG/M metagenome (GOLD analysis project Ga0207740, IMG submission 187787) | Tropical forest soil microbial communities from Luquillo Experimental Forest, Puerto Rico - Sample 29 (SPAdes) | ecosystem: Environmental > Terrestrial > Soil > Tropical forest ... | reverse complement strand
TTGCGACACGCTGACGCGATTTGAACCCTCGAGCCCCGACGACACCATCCACCATCCGACCGCGCCGAGCGCCGCGCCGCCGAAAAAAATGGTCCACAGCCGATTTTTCAATTGCTGCGGGATGTCGCCGTGCCAGAGGAAGAAAAGAAACGGCAGCAGGAACACGAATCCGGTCGTGCGCGCGAGCAGACGGTGTGTCCATTCCCAAAAATAGATGACCTGGAATTCACCGAGGCTCATCCCTTGGTTGAGTTCCCGGTATTGCGGAATAGCCTGATACTTCAGAAACTCGTCCTGCCATTCGGCGTGGCTCATCGGCGGGAGGACCCCGGTCACCGGCTTCCATTCGGTAATGGATAGACCGCTTGCGGTGAGGCGCGTCGCGCCGCCGACGGCGAGCGTAAGCAGGATCATTCCGGCTGCGATCAGCAGCCAGAGGCGAACGAGACGCAGGCGGTTTTCGGCAACGGTTTCGGGCATGGAACGCCTTGCAGGACGTGGATCGATCCATATAGTCCGGCGCACATGAGGCCGTCCATCCGCACCCGCAAATTCATCGGCGCGATCGCGCTGCTCACGCTGGTGATCGTTTGGGGACTGCTGGCGATGGCGCTGGCGCAGTCGGTGCTGACGAATATCAACGGATTTGTGGCGGCGATCTTCTACGTGGTCGCGGGGCTCGGCTGGGTGCTTCCGGCCATGCCGCTGATCAGTTGGATGTCGCGCCTACCTAAGCCGCGTTGACCCGGCGGAAGCCGTTCCAGAGCGCACTGCCCGCCCCCGACATCAGCACATTGACATATCGCTGCTGCTGGAACTGCCCTTTAACTGAAATGCGCGGCAGGGCGGTCAGGTAATCTCGGTGTGCTTTGAACAGCACTCCGGGCCGCGTCGTTACCGCGGTCTTGAAGCCGAGTTCAGCGGCGATGCGGAACTCCCGCGCGCCCGCGGCGCACATTCCGAGCATCGGCCATGACTCTAGAAAGGCCGCGCCCCTAACCGCGCGGCCTTTTTGTTTCATTACTCTCAATGACGTCCTGATCACTGCTTCAGCAACAGCATCACTTGGCGCGTGTAGGTGCATAACCGCGATCCGCAGCCGATCAGCTGCTTGGTTCACGGTCGCGGCGATTCGAGGCTAGTCACGCGTCGGCTTCTGGCTTTTGGCTTATTCTCAATAAGACACCCATAAAAAAACGCGAGCTGGTTGAGAGTGAGACAGCCAACAATGGCGGCTATTCCACTCCCTATCCCGAATCCCTGGCTCATCCAGGCGGTAGCCGAGGCTAAGACCAAGCCCGAGACTACCAGGGCAATCCAGTAAAAATAGAAATAGCCAAGTACAAAACCCACGACGGTACTAGCCGCGAGCAGCAAAAAAATACCAACCACTACACCCCCCCTGCACCCCTTCAAGGCCTCTGTACTGGAGATATACCGAAGGCCCCACCTCCGGTTTCGCGAAATCCGGCTGCAACACTAATGTTGCGGCTTTGTCGCGGCGGCGGGATCTGAGCCCACGACCCCCCAGTCCCCCAGCGTGGGGACTGACATGCAAAATGTGACTGCGGTGCAGGCCACTAAATACATTTTGTGGTTATTATGGGACGGTTTTTCGCCACCTGCGTGCGAGGTTAAACGGTCGGACCAGTCTTGGTTGCGGTTGCTTTTCGTAGTTCTTTTCTCCACGAGCTGACCTGGAGGAGTCCCTACCCAATGACGTCAGCGGGTTGCCATCTAGACAGCGTCACTCTTCGGGGCTGGTCGCCAAGGATTGGCACACTTGGGGCTTTGTGCAGGTAGCAGGCTCGATTCCGCATAGTTGGGCCCCCAGCTTGCCTATCACATTTCAATACGGAATATCGCCGGAAAAATTCCGGCTGGAGTGTACACGACCAGAAATAGCCTCGGCCCAAGAACCGATGGTGTGCACTTTCTCGAGCTCCAGATTTGTCGGATACCCTTTCACGTCAGACTCCAAGACATTGATCTTTGGAGCGATTACTTCGAGGCCGACTCGCGTATCAGAATCATTCAGCGCGCACGCAAGATCTTGATCGTCACACCATACCCACTTCCCATGTTCTACTCGCGCGTAGACTGCACCTGTCTTGTAACTGGCGAAATTGATAGCTGGAATCCAGCGAACACACCGCCTCAAAAACTCGGCGTTACATTCAGGTGCCAAATTCTTTCCACGGTATATTTCTTCTGGTCCCTTAGCGCGGATGTTTATCTTTCTGAATCTTTCAATATCCAACATGCTCTTAACATCGAGAATGGTCATTTCGCCATTCCAACCAAATGCAACGGTTCGCGGAGGCTGACCCTCGGGTACACTGTTATCGAGAAACTCGTAGTGAACGCGCTTTCCGACAGCCAGTGCCCAAGTAAAGAACAATTCAGGCATACCAGTAAACGCTTCGACATTGTGCGCTAGGAGGTCCTCAACGGCTTTATATCTACCGACCTTCAATCCTCGTTTCCAAGCTCGCTCGACGGTCATTTCTGGCGGTGTAATCAAGAAAAACATGTAAACCAAGTTACCGAAACGCGTCAGCAGCCGATTGGACCCTTTTCCCTCGAACTCAGGTACAAAACTGTCAAAGCGAAACCGGTCGATCAGTAAGTGCGAAATCTCCCCGCTGGCAGCTTTGGCCTTCATTCGACGGTCAAGCTTCTGATCGATGACCTCAAGCTCGTGACCTGTTAGCATTGCCGCGTATTTGTAAGCGCTACCCAGCGACGTGTAGTCCAAAAGAAATTTCCGCCATATGTCCGGACTGATCAAGGCGAACTCTTCCCAACGAAAATTTAACTTGCGTGCAAGCGTTCGCTGTAAAGGACGCATCGTGCTTTTGCCTGACGCAGATGCACCCTTAACGTTCATGACGACCGGTTGTTGTTGCCATGGCAGTCGCCTGTAACCCTCCCGTGAAATCGCTTCTTGAATGAATGGGGTGATTGCATCGCCAATAACTTCGCTGCCATATCCATTAGTGACCAACGTGAGAGCAAGTTCGGCGAGCAGCGCTCTATCGCCCACGAGCCGATCATGTCGGTCAATGATTCCCGTTGCAATTCTATGTAATGCATTGAAACAGGCAGCATCCAACGGATCCGTCGCCGCTTTTGCTTGTTTCCGCCATCCAAAAACTATCGAACGATCGCGCTCCACTGGATCATTCGCCGGAAAGCGAGTTCGGTTTTGCTGTTTGTCGGTGCCGAATAGGCGGTGGCGCCAATGGCTTGATCGCTGTCCACCAGACGATCTCGGCTCTACGAAGCTCTTTGCAATCTCGCGCTCGATGCTGACAGACGCTGCGTGTCTAAAGCGATCGAAACGTTCTGCCAATTCCGCTCGATGAGGGGCAATATACCGTTTGAGAATAGTTGAGGTTATCTCACGAAAGTTTCGGCCCAAATCCTCGTAATCCCCGCCATCGGGGACAGAAATGGTGGTAGTCACGTGTATCAGCAGTTCATGTATAATCAATCGCTCGGCCCGAAATGCTACTAGTTCAGTAGGCGGCAGGCTACAGTAGTCGCTTAATTCGTACGCTTTTGAAATGCTCGTCGAAACATTTTCGATTCTGAACATTGTCGAGAGAGGAAGGTACTCTCGCGGTATTTCCGATTCTAACCCTGGATGCCAAGGGCCATATTCGGCAGAGAGTGGTTCGATGGTCATCGCTATTAGCCGCCGTTAGGCCGCCCCGCGTCTAGGTCCGCTCTGCTCCTCAAAGCAGACGCCGTGTGCAAGTTCGGCTTGGGCCGAGATGGGCCGTCAGCGTGCGGCCATTGCGCAACATTCCCAGTTCGCGGAAATGCTAAGAACGTCGATCACGCGCCCAAATAATACTGACTCGGCGAAACCGGCTGTCGCCAGCGCGACATTAGCAACCGAGAGTGTCCAGGCTAATCTCGCTTGCCGATGAAGCCCGTGAAGTCCCCTAAGATAGAGCCGGATCAAAATCATCCTACGACGCAGCTTGCGGTACTGGAGAAAACAAGCGCAATCAGATCACGCCGCCGGGCGGTACGCTGCCGGTGGCGCATCAAACGCCCCAAAGGTCACCGCATCGAACGATTTATGAGGACTTGAGCAGATCAGCGGGAACCTTGCCGCCATTTTCAGCAAGCTTCGACATGACCTGTTTATGCAGCCACACATTCATGGCCGCAGAGTCGTCCATGTTGCCAGTGTAATGCAATTCCTTCGCCAATTCCTTCCTCGCAGCCAAACTACTATCGAGACCGAGAGCCTTCATCAGGTCGACAATGGAAGTGCGCCACGCGAGCTTCTCACCCTTTGATGCCGCCGCTTTATCAACAATAGCAGCAACATCAATCGTTTGAGCTTTCGCCACGGCCGGAGCAGCTGTGGGCGAGGCGGATCCCCGCGCCTCAGGTGCGGTCGGGGCGGCCTTCGGTGAAGTGGACACTTGCGCCGGAGCCGCGGCCGGGGCGGCCGTGGCCGCCGATCCATGACCGAAAACCGCGCCCATAATGTTCCCTAAAACGCTCATGACAACTCTCCTCTTTTCAGGTTGAAAAAGGCTGAGCCCGCCGCCTTAGAACACCGATTGCGGCGGGTGCAAAATGCATCGTGGAGCCGCGCTACGCCGTTTGGGACTGACCCATGGCGCGCTTGATCACCATCGCTGCGATACCTGCAAGCACTGACTTGGCCATCGGCGACGCCAAAATATCGGTGATCGGATTTAAACCCGATGTTTGCCCCTGAGGCTGGGCAGCACCGCCGCCAAGCATATCCCGGAGCTGGCCCGGCTTCGCATGCAAGTCGGTGAGAACTTGGCCCAGGTCCTTCGGTTCCGGTGGGACCTGACGCGGCAGCGGGATGCCATGCGCAGCGGCTCGCTCCTGCAGCATTTTCACGAACGCCGCTCGCTCTTCCGGCGACAGCTTGCTCAGTGCCTCTTGTGCAGCCTGAGCGTATTGGTCTGACGGCACAGCGTGCGACACTTCCCCGTATCGCTTCAGAACCTCTTGATCGGAGTAGCCCTCCGACGGGGCTCCCTGTTCGTATCGTTTAACGAAATCTCCGTAGTCTTTCTGGCGTTGCCCGCCGGAGAGTAACTCGTCAAGGATACCCATGTGTCACTCCTTGCACCATCGGTCGCTGCCATAACGACCTGCTTCGAAATTCTCACCCCCTTAATAACGCTCGTGCCCAGTATTAATTTTACCGTAGCATTGGAAACCGCCGCAATGCTCAATCTGAAAATATCCGTTCACAATGACGTGGATCAATGCACAATGGACCGACTGATGATTCAATTAAAAAATAATTACGCATGTGGGCGCTACAGGGGATACGATGAGTGTCCTTTGGACGATTGTCATTGGGTTTGTAGCCGGAATAATTGAAAAGTTCCTCTCTCCTGGAAACAAGTACGAGCCCTCAGGATTTATGCTGAGATCGCAAGCGGGGGCGTTTGTACTTACCTCAGCGGCAGTCGCCGTCTATGTTATAATCACCACGTTGATGGTTCCATTCGCAACAAAACGTCCTCAGCGGCCCATCGCTGGGCCGCACGGCATTTGATCGAAGTTGCAATACATAACCGCTGCTCATTTGAGCCGGTTATGGAAATTCAAGGCGCGACAAACGCAACCGCATAATACGCGCCGTTTCTCATGTGTACTGGAGTCTTGGCCCGCCAACGCAGATAGGAACGGATCAGATTCGACTGATTGGCATCGTTTTTTTGGTACGAGCCTTCTTACGTTCACGATGGCACATGCTGGCGGCTGGAATTCTGTTCACAGATACGTCAAACCGTCCGGAAAGTGCGCGGGACAGGAAGTGCTAGCAAGCACATATAGCTCCGGTAAGCGCACCGCGAGCGGCGAAGTATTCGACGCGAATGGCAACACCGCGGCCGCTCGCACTTGGCCTCTTGGCACGACATTGAACTCGACCAACCACAATAACGGGCGCTCGATCGCTGTGCGTGTTAACGATCGAGGGCCGTGTGACACCGCTTACCGGATGGGCGCTCGACTCGATCTTGCGCCGGGAGCAGCCCGCCGCCTCGGCATGGGCGGTACGCAATATATCTGCGTCTTATGAAAATTACGCGCAGCGGCGCTGGGCCGTACTCTTAGTCGCTGACGCTTTCAACCCAGATGAGGTGGCTGGAAGCTCTCAACTGACATCTGGAATTCAGGCCAATAGCTCGGCCGAGCGCGGCAGAGCCGCGCGCATAAAAATGATCCAGGCTAGCTGCCCGGATCTGTCTTCAACCTAATCCTAAGCAGCTTTCCGGCGCCGATGACCCACCGACATACCGATCTGATAGGCTTTCATCCGAATTGTCGCCTCGCTTCGCTTCATCGCTTTGGCGATCTTTGAAACCGGTGTCTTTGCGCGAGAGTGACCTTTCAATTCCTTGATGTCTGTCGGTGTCCAGACCTTGTATGACCGCTTCTTAGCTTTCTTTGCCATTGTAAATACCCAAAGATTTATTAGGACTGGTGCATATTGCAGATATTGATTTGAATGTCCAGCGGCTGCGATCGAGTCCGAACGCGGCGGAGCCGCGCCCGGTATGAGGGCTATACTAATCTCAGGGAAGTGCCGACGAACCTGAGGCGGAAGTCCCTTGGCCCCGCCTCGCGACCGCTAGCCCATTGCATTGGTATATCAAATCAATACCCCACCTAATCATCGGGTAGGGTGCACGAAAATGCCTGAAGGCTCCCAAGCACGTCGTGCCATCGTCGGGGCCGGCTCCATTGCGGGCCTGTTCGTCGGGACGTTCCTACGCCGCATTGGTTGGCGCGTTAGCATCTATTAGCGGTCATCAATCGAGCCGATAGGTCGCGGCGTTGGGATCGGACGCAATATGGGTCATTCGTCCACATCCCGTCTGTAGGATATCCCTCTCCGTACGTGCTCGGCATCAAATTTCAAAACTATAATCCGCTGCAATCCATGGGGCGGAACGCCCTTGTGCGTGAACAACGCATATTCTTCACCCCCATGTAGCCGTCCCGCACTGAAAGCCGCGGATCCGAGCAGGTGCGCTCGCCCGCATCCACCAGACACCAGCACGTGCCGACCAGCCCGATCGACACTCCGACGCGATACGGTCGCAATTGAATAGATTATTTGATGCGCCCAAGAGGTTCGCTGAGCTAAGCCGCCCGGATATTGGTCCGACAAGCTCGACTATTTTGTACCCGTGCGTGAACTGAGCGACGCCCAGAAGTAGTTGAAGACTTGGACGGCGCTCAACATGGTAGTCGGCTCCCGGTAAGAAGCTCGTTAAGATGACATGGAACGAGATGAGGTAGCTAGGACCAGCATCCATATTCGATGGACTGACGAGCCGAAGCTCCAGGAATAGAAATTGCTAAGCCCCTCGGCACATGGACCGAAGCCACGTATGGGTGTTCCCGTTCCAGCAGCCAGCATTTGTACTCGCTCTGCTCGCTCTCTGTACCACTCGAAAGGCTCGGAAGAAGGGAAGCGTTTCGTTGTTGCTCAGCGCTCGATCCGATTCGGCGCGTCTCGGTTGTCCTGAGCGGCTTGGTCCCGAGTTTCGGGGGTGACACATACATGGTCGCCCTCGAAAATGTCGCGCCAGACATAGCCAGACTGGCATGTGTCCGCGCCGTAATTGCCGCCGCGCGTATCACGTCGCGAAAGAGCGAGGTTATTGTCCTCAAGAGTTTTTTCGTGAGTTGCCTTTGTAACGCATACGTGATCGTCCGGTGTGGCTTCGCGCCAAACGTAAGGAGCTTTGCATTTGTCGGCCTGTGCTGGTGCAGGTAGCGTCGGCCATAGGTGTATGAGACCAATTGTGGCTGTGATAAGCGCGGCCAATGCGACGACCACTCCTGTGGCGGAAGTCAAAACGCCACGCAACCTTTCAAGCCGGTCTGCCAACCAGTTGTCAGAGGTACTGTCTGCCATAGCATCGTCCGCCAGTTAATGGATTTGCCCATAATAACATAATTGCGGCGTGGTGCCTGCTCGGTGCCAAGGTCATAGCGCAGGAACCCTGAGGCGGCTTATAGGGTGCGGCGGAAGCAATGCGAGGATTTCGTGGAAGCCTCAGAAATTAAAGCTACGCGCGAGCAGTTCATCCTCAAACGCAGCCAGATCATCAACGAATTGCGCACTCGAGGCGATCAATGGCGAGAATTCGAGCAGCCACGCGCTCTGATCGGCGCACGCGCCTGATCTGCCGGCCTGGAATAATTGGTTCGGCACCCTTATGGCACCCGTCGAACCACCCGGGTGCCATGCTTTCCGGCAACTTATTGATTTTTCTGGTCGGGGCGGCGGGATTTGAACCCACGACCCCCAGTCCCCCAGACTGGTGCGCTAACCGGGCTGCGCCACGCCCCGACCGGAAACAGCACTATAAACGCGCCCCGATTGCATCGCAAGAACCCTCATAAAGCGCCCGTCATTACGACACTTCTTGCACGTCTCCACTCGGATCGCCGCCCTCGCCCCTAGCCGCCACCCTCGGCCAGCCTCCGCCTCCCCTTCGCTGTGGTGTGCTTTCGAATTGCTTTCGAAATTCGAAAGCAATAGACTACGGGTACACGGGGGCCAAAAGTTGCTCGCCGGCGGTGGTGCTCTTTATCCGCTGTGAGAATTTCCCGAGTTCCGAGGGGCCCCACGGGGCGAAATCGAGGGGGATGGGATGGCAGTCTCCAAGATCACGATGAGGACCGTGGAGAGCGTTCCGGCTGGCGGGGTCGTTTGGGACACCGTTGTGAAGGGCTTCGGGCTCAGGCGGCATACGACCGAGGGTGTCTTCTACCTCGTTCGGTATCGCTTCGGCGGCAAGCAGACCTTCTTCAGGATCGGGCGGCATGGCGGGGTTAGCCGCCATGGCGTGTCGCTCACACCTGACACCGCCCGCACCGAAGCGAAGCGATTGCTCGGCATGGTCGCTGATGGGATCAACCCAAGCGAGGAACGCCAGCAAGAGCGGCACAAGGCGAAGCGGCTAGGCGAAGTTGAGACATTCAAACCTGTCGCGGAGCGGTACCTTGCCAAACGCAAGCAGGCGATGAAGCCGAGAGCCTTTCTTGAGACCGAACGGCACTTGCTGAAGCACGCAGAGCCGCTGCACCCCAGAAGAATAACCGAGATCAATGGCCTTGCTATCGCTCAGCTACTTGGACAGATCGAGATGGGTAGCGGCCCCACTGCATGCAACCGAGTGCGTTCTTCCCTCTCCGCGTTCTTCAAGTGGGCGACCAGAGAGCATCACATTGAGGCCAACCCAGCCGCCAACACCAACAAGGCCGAAGAGACCGGCGCTAGGGACCGGGTATTGACCGACGCAGAGCTTCGGGAGGTCTGGGCCGCCCTCCCCCAGGACCACTACGGGGATATCGTTCGCTTGTTGATCCTCACCGGCCAACGCCGAGAAGAGATCGGCAGCTTGGGTTGGAGTGAAGTTGATCTAGGGAAAGGATTGATTGTTCTGTCGCCTGAGAGGGTCAAAAACAAACGGAAGCATCAAGTCCCGCTCTCACCGCAAGCCAAGGCTGTGCTTGAGCGCCAGCTTCGCCGAAATGATCGGGATTACATCTTCGGGATCGGCAAGGGCGGCTTCTCAGGGTGGAGCGATTGCAAGGCCCGCCTCGACCAGACGATCCTTGAGCGACGCGGGCGGAAGGCGAAGCCCCTGCCCGCTTGGCGTCTCCACGACCTCCGCAGAACCGCTGTGACCGGCATGAATGAACTTGGCGTTCTCCCGCATATTGTCGAAACTGTTGTGAACCACGTTGACGGACACAAAGCCGGGGTTGATGGCACATACAACCGTGCTCTTTACGAAAGCGAAACGCGCTTGGCGCTAGAGAAGTGGGCCCAGCATGTGGAAGTGATTGTGGCAAGCTAATGCAGCTAGCAACTCAGATCACGAATGCGTTCGAGACCGCAAAGGATCGTCTGCCAGAGCTTGCTCAAATATGGATACACGCGGCCGTACAACTGGGCTCCAAGCTTCCTGCTTCCGGTCTGATGGCGAGCATACAGCGGGAAGGGTCTTTAGACTTGGTGTTGCGTTGCATGGAGGACGAGCATGCGACCGCTCCGGATTTCTTTGCTTTCCGCTATCAAAGGATGCTCTCGGAATACTGGATCAGCAGCTTGTGTGGAACGCTTCGGCTGCTACGGGACCGAAAGCTGCTTAAGAATGAAGCAACGCACACGCCTCTCTTTGCCGATGTCGAGCTCGTCCGAATGGGTGTAGACAAACATGAAATCGCCAAGGACCGCGAACCTCAGAGCGGGAGCGTGTACGATCCAAAGGGCCCTCAAAAAGCCCAAACTCCCCCTGTCACCCTTTGGCAGAACGGTTCAGTGGCCTGGCGCGTCTTCGACGTGCGTTCTAATGCCAATCGTTGGGTGGTCCGCCGAGACGTATCCGAACGAGTGCTCTCGCTCTGGGGTGTGATGGAAGCCTGAGATCACCCCGCCAGAGAGATCAGTATGGGACGAAGGCACTTGACGTACGCGAAGCTGCTTCGGGCAGCGCTCGTAGGAACGCTCATGCTGGCGGCGATAGACATAGTCGCCGCCGATCCCTTTGAGAAAGGATATCAAACTTATCGTGGCGATTATGTTGATTGGTTCGATCAGCGAGTGCCTCAGAATGACGCCGATGAGTTCAAGTCGGCTCTCAAAGCTGCTGAACAGGGTCATTCCAACGCTCAGTTTCTCGTCGGCGAACTGTATTCCGCAGGACAAGGAACACCGCAGGACGAAACCGAAGCGACTAAATGGTATCGCAAGGCTGCCGAGCAAGGGCACAGGCAGACTCAACGCTATCTGGAGCGCCAGCTTCAGTCCGGCGTCTTCAATGAGACGCCGAGCTTTGCGCGCCGCCGCAGCCATGTGGTGGCGCGATATTTTGGGTCGAGCGTCATGGCGTGCATGCCGTCGAGCACCGCCAGCACGCGCGCAGGTCCGAGCATATCGCCGAACGCGAGCGGCCCTTTCGGATAATTGAGGCCCAGTTCCACCGCGACATCGATGTCGTCCGGCGAGGCGATACGCAGTTCGGCGATGCGCGTTCCGACATTGACAATCATCGCCAACAGGCGCTGCACGACGAAGCCCGCGCTGTCATTGATCACAGTGACCGCAGCGCCCTCGCTCAGCGCCGCCGCTGCTGACCCAAGCACTTCGGGACGCGTGACCGGCGTCTTCATCAAGGTGCGCCGTCCGGGAAATCGGCCGGGCATGTCGACTGCGACGGTGCGCGACGGATCGAGGCCGAGCCGCACGACGGCACTCGTCGCATCCTCCCCAAGCGGAGTGACGAAGCAGATCGCATCGCCTTGTGGCTTCCCGCCGCGCGTGACGCGCACACCGGCGGCCTCAAGCCAGTCCTGCAATTCGGCGCCGCCATCCTCATCGGCGATCCACGCCTGCGCGGGTTTTTCAGCACGCGGCACGCTCACGGTCGGCAGGCTTGGTTCCGGCGGCCCGTCGTAACGATAAAAACCCTGCTTGGTCTTGCGCCCCAACAGTCCGCCCGCGACGCGGACCGCCATCTGTGCGGACGGCTGATACATCGGCTCGCCAAAATACTGCTCGAAGATACTGACCATCACCGAATGCGTGACGTCGCCGCCGATCAGATCGAGCAGTTCGAACGGGCCCATGCGGAAACCGGCCGCTTCCTTCATCAGCACGTCGACTTCGCGCGGGCTGGCGATCCCCTGCGCGACGATACGCAAGGCCTCCGGTCCATAGGCGCGGCCGGCGTGATTGACGACAAAGCCGGGCGTGTCGGCCGCGACCACCGGGTGCTTCCCGATCCGCCGCACGAAAGCGGTGAGTGCGGGCACCAGCGCGGCGTCGGCGCGCAAACCGCCGATCGCCTCGACGAGCCGCATCAGCGGCGGCGGATTGAAGAAGTGCAGACCGCCGACGCGTTCGGGGCGGGCGCAGCCCGCGGCGATCTCTGTCACCGAGAGCGAGGACGTGTTGCTCGCAAGCACCGCATCGGGCGCGATGTGCGTTTCCAATTCGCGAAACAGAACACGCTTGGCCTCGAGTGTCTCGATGATCGCTTCGATGACGATGCCCGCGGACGCCGCTTCCGCAGGAGACGCAATCGGCTTCAGCCGCGCGAGCGTGTCGCGCATGTCCGCTTCGCTCATGCGGCCTTTCGCGACCTGATTGCCGAGAGCCTTGTCGATCTGCCCAATCGCCTCCGCAACTGCGCCGTCGCGCGCATCCGCGAGCAATGTCGTCAAGCCCGCCTGCGCGCAGACCTGCGCAATGCCGCGGCCCATCGTGCCGGCGCCGAACACGGCGACCGTCAACCCCTCACGCGTCAGATCAATCATCACTTGCCTTCGTAGTTCGGCTTGCGTTTGTCGAGGAAGGCGCGCATGCCTTCCTTCTGGTCGCGCGTGGCAAATTGCAATTGGAAAGCCTTGCGCTCGAGCATCAGCGCAGTGTCGAGCGAGGCGTTCACGCCGGCGTTGACGAGCTCCTTGATCTGCATCACCGAGATGGGCGGCATCGCGGCGATTTCGCGCGCAATATCGAGCGAGCGCGCGAAGGCCTGCCCCGTGGGCGCCACCTCGCTGACGAGACCCATGTCGAACGCCTCCTGCGCGCCGAACATGCGGCCGGTCATCAGTAAGAGCGAAGCGCGATAGCGGCCCGCGAGCCGCGCCAGTTTTTGCGTGCCGCCGGCGCCGGGGAGGATGCCGAGTTTCGCTTCCGGCAGACCGAGCTTTGCCCCCTCGCCCGCGACGATGATGTCGGCGCAGAGCGCGAGCTCGAGCCCGCCGCCGAGCGCAAAGCCTTCGATCGCGGCAATCACTGGCTTCGGGCTTTCGGTGATCGGGCGCCAATATTGCTGCACGTTGCGCGCCATCACCGCGACCGGATCGGCTTCGGCCATCTCGGTGATGTCGGCGCCCGCCGCAAATGACTTCTCGTTGCCGGTGAGCACGATGCAGCGTACAGCGGAATCGGCGGCGAGGCGCGTCACTTCCGCAAAGATGCGCTGCCGCACTGTCAGATTAAGTGCGTTGCGCACCTCGGGACGATTGATGCGCAGGACGGCGATGTCGTCGGATGGGCGCTCGATGATGAGCGGATCTGGCGCGGTCATGGCAAAAAGCCTCACGGTCGGACGCATGTTGCTAGCACGACAGACTAGCGCGCCTCAAAACCAGGGCTCTTGATGTTAGTTATTCCGGCCGCGCCACAGCGGCGTCGATCAGTTTCCGGCACTCCATGAGGTCGTTCAGCACAGTGCGAAGCGCGTCGACCTGATCGTGGCTGAGACCATTCGACCGTGCGGCTTTCGACGGCGCAGGCTCATCTTCCTCTTCGTCCTCCAGGTCCGGCACGTGCAGAGCACGGTCGCCGGGCGCGAGCCGCGGCTCG
>Ga0207740_1000088_pt1 | contig 14953 bp, 14 predicted proteins | sample LuqExpMetageno29_FD_187787 | JGI IMG/M metagenome (GOLD analysis project Ga0207740, IMG submission 187787) | Tropical forest soil microbial communities from Luquillo Experimental Forest, Puerto Rico - Sample 29 (SPAdes) | ecosystem: Environmental > Terrestrial > Soil > Tropical forest ... | reverse complement strand
TTTGATTGTGAGCGATGCAAGGACTGCCGGCCTTGTTTGCGCGGATCGTCGGCGGGATCGAGATATTCAATGCCGAGCGGGCCGATCGCCGTCACTTGCGTGACGTACTCGCCGGATCTCGCCCAGTGGAAATGGGAGGTGTTGCCGGGCAGCACGATCACGCTTCCCGGCGGAAAAGCCTGCACCTTGTCGCCATCGAACTGATCGCCGAGGCCGATGTAGAACACGCCCGACATGACCGTGTAGATCCGGTCCTCCGGATGCCTGTGCGGCATCAGTTTTGTGCCGCCGGGCGCCTTCACCCTGATGACGTAAGGGCCGGGCTCGGAGGGATGGCCGACGATGACGGCAAGACGCACGGCAGGCGGAAAGGCCGGAAAGGGTTGCCAGTCGATGTCTTCGGGCAGGATCGATCTGAAAACCGCCTGGCCTGCCTGATGGCTCATATCAGTCTCCCTTTCCGTCATCTGTAGCGTTGCAGGCGGCGATCGGCTCATACCGGTTGTTTCAGCAGGCTGGCATCGACCGGCATCTTGCGCAGGCGCTTACCGGTTGCGGCAAAGATCGCATTGGCGATGGCGGGAACGATCGCCGATGTCCCGCTCTCACCCAAGCCACCGGGCGGCTCCGCGCTTTTAACGATGTGGACCTCAATGGCCGGCGCCTGATTCATGCGCAGCATCTGATAGGTATCGAAGTTGGTCTGCTCGACACGGCCGTTCTTCAGCGTGATCTCGCCATAGAGGGCGGCGGTGGCGCCAAAGATAATTCCGCTCTGGATCTGCGCCTGCACCGTGTCGGGATTGACGACGGTGCCGCAATCCACCGCGCAGACCACACGGCGAACGCGAACAGTGCCTTCCTTCGACACTTCGACCTCGGCAACCTGCGCGAGATAGCTGCCGAAGACGAACTGCAGCGAGACGCCGCGACCGCTTCCCTTGGGCAAGGCCTGTCCCCAGCCGGCTTTTTCCGCGGCAAGATCGAGGACCGCTTTGGCGCGCGGCGACTTGTCGAGCAGCGCCCGACGATAAGCGACCGCGTCCTGTTTCGCGGCGGCAGCCATTTCGTCGATAAAGCTTTCGGTGACGAAGACATTGTGCGAGGGACCGACGCTGCGCCAGAACGCCGTCGGAATGCCCGGAGGCTCCAGGCGGACATATTCGACGCGGAAATTCGGCAGGTCGTAGACAAGATCGATCGCGCCTTCCGTCGAGTCGGGGTCAAGGCCATCCTTGAAGCCCGGCGGCAGCCATCGCGCAATCACCGAAGAACCCGCAAAACGATTCTTCCAGACCACCGGCCTGCCCTGCTCGTCCAGACCCGCGGAGAGGCGGTCGAACCAATAAGGCCGGTACATGTCGTGCTGGATATCCTCCTCGCGCGTCCAGACGACCTTCACGGGACCATCGACATGCTTGGCAATCTCAACGGCCCGGACCGCGCCGTCGGCTTCCAGCCGCCGGCCGAAGCCGCCGCCGATCAGATGATTGTGGACGATGACCTTCTCCGGCGGCAGGCCTGCCGCCTTCGCGGCCATTGCCTGAACCCGCGCCACCGCCTGGCTGCCGATCCAGATTTCGCACGCATCCTTGCGGAAGTGCACCGTGCAATTCATCGGCTCCATCGTCGCGTGGGCCAGGAACGGAGCCTGGTAGATCGCCTCGATTTTTGTGGTGACGCTCGCCAGGGCCTTGTCGGCGTCACCGATGTTCTGCGCCACTGCACCCGAGCCAAGCGTCGCCTGTTCGAGCTCGCGCGCGACGTCCGCTGTGGTGAGCTTGGCGTGCGGACCGTCGTCCCATTCGATGTTGAGCGCTGCGAGACCTTTCTTCGCAGCGCCCATGTGATCAGCGACGACCGAAATGGCGTCATCGAGCCGTACGATCTGGCGCACGCCCTTGACGGCCTTTGCAGCCGTATCATCCAGGTTCTTCACGCGCCCGCCGAAGACAGGCGATTGCACCAAAGTTGCAACCTTCACGCCGGGCGGATGAACATCGATGCCAAAAACCGCCGTTCCGTTGACCTTCGCCGGCGCATCGAGCCGCTTGGCCGGCGTGCCGATCAGCTTGAAATCCTCAGGCGCTTTGAGCGTGACGCCTGCAGGGACCGGCATCTTCGCTGCCTCGGCGGCCAACTCGCCATATTTGAGGCGCCGTCCGGTCGGCACGTGGGCCACCTCGCCGTCCTGCGCGCGACAGGATTTGGGATCGACGTCCCAGCGCTTGGCTGCGGCCGCAACCAGCATGATCCGCGCGGTGGCGCCGGCCTCGCGCAACGGTTTCCACGCACCGCGCAACGCGTCTGAACCACCGGTCGCCTGCACGCCCAGCAGCGGGTTGGCGTAGAGCTTTTCGTTCGGCGGCGCATGTTCGAGCTGCACCTGCTTCAAATTCACATCGAGCTCTTCAGCGATCAGCATCGGGATCGAGGTGTAGGTGCCTTGGCCCATTTCGACATAGGGCATGATCAGGATAATTCGCCCATCACTCCCGATGCGGATGAAGGCGTTGGGGGCAAACTCATCGGCGACAGCCGCTTCAGCACGATGGCTTGGGAACGGCAAGCTCAGGCTCAGCATCAGACCACCGCCGACGGCGGCTCCTACCTGGAGAAGCCTGCGCCGCGAGAGACCGTTCGCGAATCCGGATTGGTCCAGGTTCCGGCGGCGGGACGCGATGTGATCGCGGATCATTGTCAGCCTCCCTGTCCGGCCGATTGCGCGGCCTGCTTGATCGCTTCGCGAATACGGACATAGGTCCCGCAGCGGCAGATGTTGCCGGACATCGCATCGTCGATGTCGGCATCCGTCGGATGCGGGTTGCTCGCCAGCAGCGCCGAAGCCGACATGATCTGGCCCGACTGGCAGTAACCGCATTGAACGACCTCGCGGTCGAGCCAGGCCTTCTGGATCCTGGCGCCCGCTCCCGTCGCGCCGATCGCCTCGATTGTCGTGATCGCGGAGTTGCCAATGCCGTCGATCGGAGTGATGCAGGAACGGGTGGCGACGCCATCGACATGCACGGTGCAAGCGCCGCATAGCGCCATGCCACAGCCGAACTTCGTGCCGGTCATGCCGAGCACGTCGCGTAACACCCAGAGCAGCGGCGTGTCGCCGTCGACATCGACGCTATGCGTCTGACCGTTGACTTTAATGGTGAAGGCCATGATGTCCTCTCCTTTTCAACCAATGGCGATCTGCACGGCATGCCCAGATGCGAACGGCAGGGCCGCGAGAATGGTCAGCGCTATCACGATTGCGAATACCAGGATGGTAAACCATTTGATGGCGCGTCCTTTCATGTTTTGCCAACGAGGCGCCCGGAATGAGCCCGCTCGGATTAAACTTCGGCGACGTCGATGATGGCTTTGGCAAAATCCTTTGGGGCTTCCTGCGGCAGGTTGTGCCCGATGCCGCCGGTGATCGTCCGGTGCGTGTACTTGCCGGTGAACTTCTTGGCATAGGCACTCGGATCCGGGTGCGGGGCACCGTTGGCATCACCTTCAAGGGTAATCGTCGGCACAGTAATGACCGGACCTTCGGCAAGCCGATTTTCCAACTCGTCGTATTTCGACTCGCCTTCGGCCAGAGCGAGACGCCAGCGATAATTGTGGATCACGACGCTGACGTGATCCGGATTATCGAACGAGGCCGCGGTGCGATTGAACGTGGTGTCGTCGAATTTCCACTTCGGCGAAGCGAGCTGCCAAATGAGCCTCGAAAAATCGTGACGGTATTTGTCGTAGCCGGCCCGGCCACGTTCGGTGGCAAAATAATATTGATACCACCACTGCAGCTCAGCATTTGGAGGCAAGGGTATTTTACCGGCTTGCTGATTGCCGATCAAATAACCGCTCACGGACACCATTGCCTTGCAGCGCTGCGGCCAAAGAGCCGCAACGATATTGGCCGTTCGTGCCCCCCAATCAAAACCGCCGATCGTCGCCTTCTCGATCTTGAGAGAGTCCATCAAGGCAATGACATCGACGGCGACCACTGACTGTTGGCCATTGCGCGGCGTGTCGCTGGAAAGAAACTGCGTCGAGCCATAGCCGCGCAGATACGGGACGATAACCCGATAGCCGGCCGATGCCAGCAACGGAGCGACATCGACGAAGCTGTAAATATCGTACGGCCAGCCATGCAGAAGAATGACAGCTTCCCCGTTCGCGGGGCCGGCCTCGGCGTAACCGATGTTCAGGACACCAGCGTTGATCTGCTTGATTGAGGCGAACGAAGTATTCGTTCCCGGCTTGATCGGAGGTATTTGTGCCTGGTTTGTTTTGCTCGATTGCGCATTGACCGAGCCGACTATCCCAAGTTGGGTAGCGGCGATCGTCATCGCAGCAGCGCCGAAAAGCTGGCGGCGTTGATGATCGATTTTTTCCACCACTTTGATCGTGTCCATGGCGAGGTCTCCGATCTTAGTTGCCGCATTCGATAGTGGGCGGCGCGCATGTTATGGGCGCCGCCATTCGTCTCACGTCGCTTGGCGCAGTGGTCGGAATGCGGCGCACATCTCGGCACCGGCCGTTCGACCACCTCAGTAGTGCCGGTTGCGGGTGGGACTGAAGGGGGATGCGTCTCGCAATCGGCCCAAGGCCTTCCGAGGCGGCCGGCTTGGAAAAACGCTAGACCTCGCGTGCGTAATCAGACCAGAATACCTTGGTATAGAAAAAAGGGGAGGAAACTTATACTTACGTGCAATGCGCTAAAAGGGGTCTGCTTTGTGCAGGAGCCTATTATGGTCGCGTCAGACCCCTCCCCAGTGATCGATCGAGAAACAGTCGAATGGAAAATCAAAACCCTTCGAAACGCCATCGGTCACGATTGGGCGGTGTTGGCCACCGAAGGCTTGAGCTCTGAACAGCGGGAGAGCGCCTTAAAATGAGGATCAAGGATCTGCATCAAATCGTTGGGCAGAGACCATTGGCATCAGAGCCTGTCAATCTGGAAGCTCGAAGTCTCGGGATAGACGCAATTAAAAATGCGCTCGGCTGCTGAACCGCACCGCTCCGGCCAAACAAAACCCAGGGACATTGACCCGTGAAAAAAGGGGGCCCAGAACTCGCGTACAGTGCCAAGCCCTTCAATATCTGCTTAAGCGGCATCGCACGTCATTCGGTCACCTCGCCGGCGCGAGCGATCCAGCTCCTGCCGACCTTGACGTATGAGCGCTTGACCGCCGCCCAGGCGATGCGGTGTGCTGCTTCCTCCTGGCGTGGATCGCCGACATGCGCCGCAAAGGCATGATTGAAAGCTTCGCGATAGATATCCTGGGCGTGCGGCGGCAGATGCGCCTGCACCGGAGCCGGTAAATCTCGATTCGCAGGATAAGGCATACTGCTCACCTTCTTTAGCTTGCGGCGCCGCTGATCCTAGTTAGGGTGCATTGGTCACTTCCAGATAAAGGCAGACCGGCGGACGGACGGCGACCTCGGTGCGCTCGCCTTGCACAGATTCGTGGTAGCGGCGCGGATCGACGCGCACGTCAGTAAGCGGATTGCCGCTGGAAAGACTCATTACGATCGTCCTGTGTCTGTGGCCTGCTTCAGATATGCCTCCCGGGCCGACCAAACGCACGCCAGAAGAAAACCTCCAAATAGAATCGACTTGACGATCAACTTTGGAATGTGGAAACCCCAATAGATTTCGTTAGTGAGCAAAAGCGCTCCAATTGAAACTGCCCAAGTTGGTGCATTACCGCAAAGTGCGACAAACGGTGTGACTGCCAGAAAGTACCAAGGACGGTTTGGCGACAAAAGCAACAAGACAACCAGTAGCAGCATGTTGGTGTCACTAAGGCTGGATGCGATTGTCCGGTTCGGGCGTCTCGCGGCCGAAAGCGTCATGAATAGCAGGATCAACACTGCCAGTGCGGCGTACGCGGCAACATCGCCGCGATGTGCGCCAAAAACGAGACGCCAGATGGAGAGTACCCAGAGATCGTCGCCGGAAATAATGCCCTCTTCCGTCAGATACCCCTGGGTCAAGAACCCGAAGACTCCCCAGCCCACGGAAAGATACGGAAGATAACAAAGCGCGATTGCGGTGATCGCAACGAGTGGCATCTTCCAGTCCCATGGGCGCCAGACCGGAGCGAACGCTGGCGCCACATAGGGCTTCACGAGCGCGCCGAGTGCTATCAAGATCGCCCCGAGCATTGCACGACCGGTCAATGCAACCCACAATCCGAGCAGCATCAGTGCGACAGCCAAGGCATCAACATGGCCGTTATTGGCGATCTCCCAAATCGGAAGGGGATGCCAAAAATATGCAACCACCCGAGTGGTTGGCCGTTTCATGCGACGCAAGAACAGCATGATCAAGGTGACGCTCACGGCCTCGCAACCGAGTAAGGCCAGACGCATGACGTTCACGCTTTCGCCGATGCGGGTGACGATTAGAAAAAAGAATTCAGCGACTGGCGGATAGATTGTGACGGCATAATCGGCCCGATTGATCTTGGGAAAGATCGTCGCGTCGCGCAGATGCGCCAGCGCATCGTGGGCGGGAAAATAGCGGTAAGGGTTGATGCCGGCAGCTTGAACCCTGCCATCCCAGAGGTAGCGAAAGATGTCGGTGGACAGGAGCGGGTCAAACAGCAGCAGATATCCCCGCAGCATAATCCCGACCCCGAAAATCAGCCAAAGGGCGCGCTTTGTTGGGATGCGCTCAGCCACATGCGTTGCCGCAAGAGTCAACAGACCCGCAGGGATGGCCAGGGCAATAAAGGCATTGTCGCCACCGGCCTGGAAGGCAAAAGGTGTCACCAGGGTCAAGCCTGCGAAAATCGCACCGATGCTAACTAATGGATAAAGCGGCGGCCCATTTCCGGAGGGTGGTGCCGGTTGAGTGAATTGACCCCTAAAGAATCTCGACATGGGATCACGGGCTCGCCAGCGGCGTCGCCGTGAGAAATGTTCGAGTAGCTGAAGCAGGGCTGCCACCTCGAAATCGCGTCGAGTTGCCAGTTAGTTCGTCCCGCAGCCAACCCAGCGTTTCAAAATCATCGATGTCATACCATTCCGGAAGCAGCGTGGTCGCGAGTCCAATTTCTCCTGCGCGCTCGCGCGTGCGGCTAAACACGGTTCCTGTTCCCCATTCAATTTGCGTAAACAGTTGGCTGTGCGGGCGTTTCAAACCGATGAGGTAGTAGCCGCCGTCACTTGCTGGGCCAAGCACCATCCGATCGCCCGAATTGCGGAGTGTTTCAATTGCTTGAACCAGAAAACGCGAAGGTAGTGTTGGGCTATCGCCATTGACCAACAACACACAGTCGTGTCCTGCAAGTAAAAGATCGCGCGCGGCGCCGAACAGCACTTCTCCAAAATCGTCGCCCGCCTGCAGCAACAGTCCAAACTTTGCTGGAAACAGCTCACGCAGCACTTGTTCAGTTCCGGCCGGCGCATAGACTGCGTAGCCGCGCCTACCGACAGTTTCGGGTACCGCTTCAATCGCTGCGGCAACATCGCGCAAAAAGCAGGCAGATAGTTCTGAGGCGGCAACCGCTCCTATGGCCTGCGCAAGTCGTGTTTTGGCACCGCCCGGCTGGGGCGCCTTGCACATGATTCCGATTGCTGCAACGCTCACGGCCGGAGTTGGGACCGGACAGCAAAAAGCAAGGGGACTCTACGGCGGTTGCCCGACATCAGCACCTACCCTTAAAGCTATAATTTGCCGTTATTGGTAGCGGTCTCACTGATGCCCCACAAGCTCCCTTAGCCGGCTCCGGCCTATATACTATGGCTAGCGCGACGCTCGGTATGACCCCTTCGCCAACATGGCAAGATTGATTTGTGCGCGATGTATTGACTGTACGCATCATCGACAACCAGTTAGACAACAAATAAGCTCATGCCGACGGGGAAATTGGTATGCATCCCGTTTTCGCCCATGCCGACGTTGACCGAGCGGACGACAGGTCCGGGGCCGCAGTGATCTAACCGTCATCGAGGAGACAACGATGCGCACGAACCCGTTCTTCGACGCTTGGCTGTTTCTAATCGGGGCGACCGACGATTATCGTGCACTGGGCGCCTTCCAATACGTCATGGTGACGCTGTTCTGGGTATTACTCTTCGCGAGCGTGTTGATCGCCCTCAAGAACTGGTTGGAAGATTCGGAGCAGCGCGGCGCCGGCCCGGCGATCACCTGGGTTTGCCGTCTGCTGATCGGCGCCCAGTGGTTCCAAGGTTGCCTCTGGAAGCTGCCGTTGCCGGTCTCCGGGGGCTTCGAGTATTGGACCGGTCAGATGGGCGAGCATGCCGCGTTCGCCTTTCACCGCGCACTGGTCAAGAGCGTATATCTGCCGTACCTCGAGATCATCGATCCACTCGTTTTCCTGGCTGAGCTTGCGTTTGCGGTATCGCTTATGCTCGGCATCGGCGTGCGCCTTGTCGCGGCTATTGCCGCGGTCTACTCGCTGCACCTCTGGCTCGGCCTCTACCGCCATCCCGCTGAATGGCCGTGGAACTACATGTTTCTCGCGATCGTGCACGTGCAGTTCGCGGTATATGCCGCTGGCCGCAGCCTCGGCCTTGACGCGATGATCCGCCGTCGCGCGACAAGCAATGTGATTACACGCCTAGCGGCACTGGCGGGCTAATGAGGATCCGGAACAACGTGGACTTATATTTCGACGGCCAGATGGCGCCTGTTGTCTCCCACAGGCTTCAGGCGTACTCTTAAAAAAATCCGTTCACTTCACTGCGGAGCAGTCTTCATCTCAAACAGTAAGGCGTCTCCACATGATCCGTCTTTTCGCTTTCGCGGTGTCGGTGCTTGTCCTTGCGGCAACTTCCCATGCGCAGGAGCGCCCGCCGATTTTCCAACAGATGTTCAAGGCCTATGGACTCGAGTCCTTTGGACAAATCGAGAAAATCCGCTACACTTTTGACCTCGAATTTCCCGGACTGAATCTTTCTCGCACTTGGGAATGGGAACCCAAGACGGACCTGATTACCTACGAAGGCAAAGATAAAGACGGCGCACCGGTGAAGCTAACGTACGCGCGTTCGCAGCTCAGCAGCCAATCCGACTTCGTGAAGAATGAAATCGATCCAGCTTTCAGCAACGATAATTATTGGCTGCTCTTCGTATTGCATGTTTCCTGGGACGGCAGCGCCACCGTCACCGATGAGGGCATGCAGAAACTGCCGCTGGGGAACGGTTCCGCGCAGCGGGTCGTGGTGAAATATCCCTCGCAGGGTGGCTACGCACCAGGCGATACGTGGGAACTCTATGTCGGCGCCGACTATAAAATTGAGGAATTTGTCTATCACGGGGGCGGACCAGGCACACAAAAAAGGCCCAGTGTCTTCATCGCGACATGGACTGACTACAAGAAGGCAGGCCCTCTTCTTATCTCAATGGATCACCGGGGTACGGCGGACGGCAAGCCGACGCGAGTTTTCCTTTCGGATGTGTCCGTCAAGTTGACGGGATCAGACAGCTGGATGAACGCCCAATAGAAAAAGACACCTTTTCGACACTTGATGGTGTCCGTCGCAGGGCCAACCCAGACACTATTTCCGGATCGTCTCGAGCGCCTGAAAGTTTCCGCGCTCTTCTAGGGGCCAGGAGGCAATGATCGCGGCGTGTGGTTCCGGAACAAATATTCTGGTTCACGTCCGCAAAGTGCCGTTTGGCCATAAAGTGCGCGACCGACTTGGGAATGTCGGCAGCGAAATCATTCGGGAACGCATCGTTGTTGCGGAGTTCCCTCGGTGCCGCCGTTGATGGTAGGCTGTTCTTATTTCAGGACTGAGCGCATGCGCCCCGAGGGGGTGGCTTCGTTATAGCCAAGCAGCGCAGAAATTGCCGCTGTTTTGGGTAACCCGCACGGCGCTGTTGAGACCCACTCGGAGAAAAGGAGAGTACCATGCCTGACATGAGAAAAGAGAGGGACAGCCTCGGCGTCGTTGAAGTACCAGCGGAGAAGCTCTGGGGTGCGCAGACCCAGCGCTCGCTCGAGCATTTCAGCATTGGAAGAGACTTGATCCCCCGTGAAATGATCACGTCCTACGCCACCTTGAAGAAGGCCGCCGCCATCGCCAACCACGACGGCAAACGGCTCGATGATCAACGCTACAAATTGATCGTGCAGACATGCGATGAAATTCTCGCAGGCCAGCATCACGATATGTTCCCCTTGCATGTCTGGATGACGGGCAGCGGCACGCAGTTCAACATGAACGTTAATGAAGTGATCTCCAATCGGTGTTGCCAGCTCGCCGGTACGCCGCTCGGCAGTCATGCGCCCGTTCATCCCAACGATCACGTCAACATGGCGCAGTCGTCGAACGATTCCTTTCCTTCGGCCATGTGTATTGCTGCGGCGGTCAGCGTGAAGGAGCGGCTAATTCCTGCGGTGACGGCGCTCCGCGACGCGATGGCTGCGAAATCAAAGGCTTGGAGCGACATCGTCAAAATTGGCCGCACGCACATGCAAGACGCCACGCCGCTGACTCTGGGCCAGGAATGGTCTGGATATGCTGGGATGTTGTCAGACGACCTTGAACGGATCGAAGGCGCTCTCCCGGGCGTCTATCGCCTAGCACTCGGCGGTACGGCAGTCGGAACGGGCATCAACTCAGCTCCGGGATTTGCCGAAGCGGCTGCTGCCCAGATCGCCAAGCTGACCGGCCTGCCCTTTGTCACTGCACCCAATAAGTTCACGGTGCAGGGTGCTCACGACGCATTGGTGCAACTGTCCGGAACGATGCGCACGCTCGCCGTCTCGCTTTACAAGATCGCCAATGACATCCGCCTGATGTCCTGCGGCCCGCGCGCGGGATTTGCCGAGTTGGAGATCCCAGAAAACGAACCGGGCTCGTCGATCATGCCGGGCAAGGTCAATCCGACCCAGTGCGAAGCGCTGACAATGATCGCCGTGCAGGTGATGGCCGACGATGTCGCGGTCGGTTTCGGCGGCGCGGGCGGCTATCTTGAAATGAACGTCTACAAGCCGCTGATGATCTTCAACATCACGCACTCGATCACGATTATGACCGACGGCTGCACGAACTTCCGCAAGTTCCTGATCGAGGGCACCAAGCCCAATATGAAGAAGATCAACGAATACGTCGAGCGCTCGCTGATGCTGGTCACGGCGCTGTCGCCAGTCATCGGCTACGACAAGGCCTCGAAGATCGCGCACTACGCCATGGATAACGATCTGACGTTGAAGGCGGCCGCCCTGAAATTAGGCTACGTCACGGAGGCCGAATTCGATCGTGTCGTCGATCCAAAGAAAATGGTGAAGCCCTATGTGGCGGCGGCAGGTCCAACTGTAAGCGCAGCCTAGGCTCACGCATTGACGAAGCCGGTGCCGGCTGGGGGCTTCCCGGCCGGCGCCGCAGCAAAGCTGGATTTTCAAAATGGATTTGGGGGGCTCGCATGTCATTGCAGGAGCGTTCCAATCTCATTCTCACTTTTGCCAAGGTGCTTTTCGCCAACGGTCAGGCGACCGATCAGACTGTCGACGCGGCTGAGCGTCTCGGCCGTGGGCTCGGGCTGCGCGCCAGGATCATTCCGCGCTGGGGGGAGCTTGAACTTCAAGCCCAAGACAAGGACGCCGAACTAAGCTTGCAAATTGCCGCCGATCCGACCGGCGTCGACATGGATCGTGTGGCTTCGACGATGCGGGCGGTCGAGGATGTCGAGGCCGGCCGGCTGTCGCCGGATGCGGCATCCGAGGCAATCGCCGCGATCGCCAAAGCGCCTCCGGCACCGACCTGGCTGTTCGCGCTCGCCGCTGCGGCCGGTGCTGTGGCGCTATCGGTGATCTTCGGCGTCGAGCACTTCCTGCCCACCGTGCTGATATTTGTGAGCGCCGGAGCCGGTGCGATTTTACGCCGCGCAGTGGCGCGGGTGAGCGCGAACGTTTTTCTCCAACCATTCTGCGCGGCGCTTCTCGCCGGTGTCATTGGCGCGATTGCGGTGCGCTACAACCTGAGTTCGTCACTGCGCCTTGTCGCGGTCTGTCCGTGCATGGTCCTGGTGCCCGGACCACATTTTCTCAACAGCGCGCTGGACCTCATCGCCGGTCGCATTCATCTCGGCGGTGCTCGCCTGATTTATGCTGGGCTGATTGTTCTGGCGATCACGACGGGTTTGCTCCTTGGACTGACGCTTTTTGGCGTCCCCCTACCGGTCGATCCGCCGGGCCGCAGCGTGCCGTTGTGGGAGGATGTGATTGCCGCGGGCGTCGCCGTCGCCGCATATTCAGTCTTCTTCTCCACGCCGCTGACCATGCTGCCTTGGCCGGCGGCCGTCGGCATGCTGGCCCACGCCCTGCGGTGGGTGGCCCTGAATGTGTTTGGTTTCGGTGTTGCTATCGGCGCCCTGGTTGCGTGTGCAGTCGTCGGGCTGATCCTCACACCGGTCTCGCGCCGCACGCACATGCCATTCGCGGCCATCGGCTTCGCTTCCGTGGTGTCGATGATACCGGGCGTCTACCTGTTCAGGATGGCGAGCGGCTTCGTCCAGATTGCCAATGGTACGCAAACAATGGCGGATCTATTGAATACGGTCGCCAACGGTATAACGGCAACGATGATCATTCTGGCGATGAGCTTCGGCCTCATCATGCCGAAGCTGATCATCGACTATTTCAGCGACCGTTCGACCGAAACAAAACCATAGGAATGCCCAATATGCCAACGCTTGCTGGAAGTCCCGACGCGCTCGGTGAGGTAGGCCGCCCGGCGGATGACACGATCGAATTGTCGAGATTGGAAGAGCGGCTGCCGCCACTCTTGAGCGTCATCGCTGGAATGGTTGACCTCACCGGCTTTTTTACCCTCGGCAATATCTTTACCGCGCACATTACCGGCAATCTCGTTGTGGCCGCTGCTGCGGCGGTGCACGGCGGACCGTGGAACCTGGCGCAGGCGCTGGCCATTCCTGTGTTCATGTTGGCGGTCGCGGCCGCGTGGCTGGTTGCTCGCGCTTCCAGCCTGCACGGTACCGCCCTGACACGGCTGCTTCTTGTGATCCAATTTCTGCTGCTCGGCGCGGTTTTGGTTTTCTGCGTCACCACGGAACCCTCGGCCAACCCGCACGGATTAATGGCCGGCATCGCAGTCATGGTAGCAGTTTGCGCAATGGCATTTCAGTACGCTCTCCTGCGCTTGGCTTTGCCGAAAGCGGTTTCAACGGCGGTGATGACCGGCAATCTGACCAATGCGGTTTTGTCGCTGATGGAGATGTTGTCCCCGCAGCAGCCATTAATGACGGTTGATCGCGGCCGATTGAAGAGATCCCTGTATCTGCTGATCGGTTTCCTCGTGGGTTGCCTTGTGGCGGCTGCTGCCATCTCGATGCTGGGGGACTGGGCGTGGTCCATCCCAACCGCGCTGGCGGCCGTCGCGATCGCGGTGCGATAGGAGAGATGCCCGAATTGCTTTGGAGCATGGCTGCGCTCGAAATCGTCGCCAATATGTCGCACGCCTTCCTGGCCGAACTGATCTTGGCCGAGCGTGAACACTCGGAGCGGCGCTATCAAACGGCACAATAGACGCGCCGAGAGAAAATCAACGAACAACTGCATCCTTGCCGGCAAGACTCTTGTCGCCGGCCAAACCGCATGAATAGGAACAGGCCCTAATGGTGATCAGACTAGTCTGGTCGCGGACTCCGGAGAGTGAGCCGACCTAAGTGGACGCGCAACATCGCGTGTCACACAGGCACGACAACAAGCTCAGAGAAAAACAAACTCAATGCCATAAATGAGTTGCTTTCTCGCGAAGACGTTCGATCTCTTCCCTAACGAATAAAACTCTAGACCTAAGATCAGTCACGATAGGGTCGTCATTTCTAAGACGACAAAGTGCCTCCGAGATTTCGCTCTCAAGGAATGCCTGTCGTCGTTGGAGTTCGGTTATGTCCGCTCGCAGCATAGCGTTGTCCCCCGACTCAATTGAAATCACCCTGTATCGTCGCGGGCGATACAGACATCACATCGCGCTGGTAAATTGTGCTCCGGCGTTGTGTCCCCACATAGGTGTGCAGAATACGCGGCGGGAACGGCCGAGTTGGGGTCTTGCCCTACTGATGCGACCCGTGCGGGCCGTTCCCGGCGTGCCGTCCTGATTTTTGCCGCTACGTTAGGCCCGAACGTTTGGCGCTAGCGATTGTCGCGGCTCTTCTGACCCGGTGGTACCATCAAAACCTCCGCGTCTGATTTCGTTTACTGGGCTTGCCCCGTCCCCATCCCAAGCTTTTAAACGGTACTGAAAACTCTGTTGGAGGCAATAGGCGTCTTATCAGCCATCGATGATTTTTCGCTCTTGTGACAATCTGACCACACGGTAATCAATTACTGTTTTGGCAAAAAAAGGGCCGCGCCCCTCCTAAAGTCGCTTACTTTGATTAAATTTCACACCCCTTCCCTTCCAAAAGGCGCTTTCGATGCATCTGGTTTCCAAGATCGGCATCGCGATCTTTGCCGCTGCCGCGGTCGCCGCTGTTATCGTCGACACTATGAGACCCATTGCCGCGAGACATTTGTTCGCCCTCGTCGCCGCCCTGATTGCCGGCGTAACTGCGTTCTATCTGGTACCGGAACCATTACCCGAACTGACGCGCGCCGAATTCATGGCCGAAGTGCGGGCCGGCCACGTGCGCAGGGTCGAAATCGAGGATCAGCAAGTCATCATCGGCGAGAGTTCGACGCGCGGGGAATTCCGCACCGAGTTTGATAGATACAAGGATGTAGACCTGCCGGCGGAACTGCGCGCCCTGGGAATTGAGGTTTTGTTTTCAACATCGCCCCCTGGGATCTAGAAACTTTCCTAGCTTCCCGGAGTGCTGCCGATCGCGGAGCTTAGGCTAGTTCTCTTACCCGTCGGAGCGCGACCCTATCCTCCTGCCGCAACGCCTCAACCCTGCAAGCGACAGCGGTCCAAATCTTGTGGCCTTCGTGATCGCCTTTGGCTGCGAGGG
>Ga0207740_1000086_pt1 | contig 14984 bp, 10 predicted proteins | sample LuqExpMetageno29_FD_187787 | JGI IMG/M metagenome (GOLD analysis project Ga0207740, IMG submission 187787) | Tropical forest soil microbial communities from Luquillo Experimental Forest, Puerto Rico - Sample 29 (SPAdes) | ecosystem: Environmental > Terrestrial > Soil > Tropical forest ... | reverse complement strand
GGCGAGCGCCTTCGCACACTGCGCAACCAGCGCGGCATGACGCGCAAGGCGCTGGCCGCGCATGCACGGGTGTCCGAGCGCTACCTCGCCCAGCTCGAGGCCGGCAAAGGCAACGGCTCGATCGTGCTTCTGCGGCGCATTGCGAGCGCCATCGGGCTCCCTGTGACTCAATTGTTGCACGACGGCGCCGAGCCGCCGTTGGATTTCGTGCTCCTATCGCAATTCCTCGAGCGGCTGTCGCCACCCGCGCTGGCGAATGCACGCAAACTGCTGCTCAAGCATTTCAGCGAGCCATCAGAGGGCCTGCGGCGTCGGCGTATTGCGCTCATCGGTCTGCGCGGCGGTGGCAAATCGACCCTCGGCCGCCTGTTGGCCGAGCGCCTCGACGTGCCCTTCATCGAGCTCGACCGCGAGATTGAGAGGCGCAGCGGCGCAAACTTGAGCGAAATCTTCGACATGTTCGGCCAGGAGACCTTCCGCCGCGCCGAGCGCGAGGCGTTCAACGAGGTGCTCAGCCAGCACCTGCATTTCGTCATCGCCACTAGCGGCAGCATCGTCACCGAGCCGAGCACGCTCGAATTGCTGCTGGCCTCCTGCTTTACTATTTGGGTGCGTGCCGAGCCGGAGGAGCATATGCGGCGCGTGATGGCACAGGGCGACATGCGGCCGATGGCGAACAATGCGCGTGCCATGGAGGACCTGGTCTCGATCCTGAAGAGCCGCGAGCCGCTTTATGCCAAAGCCGAGGCTGTAATCACCACTAGCGGCAAGACGCCGGAGCAGAATCTCGCGGAACTGTTGCGTCTGATCGCGGTTCCCAGTACCGGCATGCAGCTTCAATTGGCATGAACGACAGCAATCCGACAATTCAATGGGGAGAACCGGCGGGCGCCGGGCGAAGCAAGAATGAGTGAGACGATCAAGACCGATGTTCTGATCATCGGCGCCGGACCGATCGCGCTATTTGCAGTGTTCGAGTTGGGCCTGTTGGATATCAAAGCGCACTTGGTTGATATCCTCGACAAGGTAGGCGGGCAGTGCGCCGAGCTTTATCCGGAGAAGCCGATCTACGACATTCCCGGTATCCCCTACATCACCGGCCACGGCCTAACAGAGGCCTTAATGAAGCAGATCAAGCCGTTCCACCCAACCTTCCATCTCAACGAGATGGTGACCACACTGCAAAAGACCGGCGAGCCGCTGTTTCTTGCCACCACCGACCGCGGCAGGGTGTTCGAAGCGAAAGTGGTAGCGATCGCCGCCGGTGGCGGCTCGTTCCAGCCCAAGCGTCCGCCGATCAACGGCATCGAGCCGTACGAAGGCAAGTCGGTCTACTACGCCGTGCGCAAGATGGAGATGTTCCGCGACAAGCAGCTGATGATCGTCGGCGGCGGTGATTCAGCGCTCGACTGGACGCTCAACCTGCAGCCGATCGCCAAGCGGCTGACGCTGGTGCACCGGCGCGACGAGTTCCGCGGCGCACCCGACAGCGTCAACAAGATGCGCGCGTTAGTTACAGCCGGCGGCATGGACCTCAAGATCGGCCAGGTGACGACGCTGGAAGGCGTTGACGGCCAACTCACCGCCGCGAGCGTCAAGGGCAATGACGGCTCGGTCAGCCGCGTCGAAGTGGACGCCATGCTGCCGTTTTTCGGCCTGACCATGAAGCTCGGCCCGGTGGCGGACTGGGGGCTCAAGCTCGTAGATAACCTCATCCCGGTCGACACCGGCACGTTCGAAACCGAGGTCCCAGGCCTGTTCGCCATCGGCGACATCAACACCTATCCGGGCAAACTTAAGCTCATTTTGTCGGGCTTCCACGAAAGTGCCTTGATGGCGCAGAAGGCCTATCACTACGTTTATCCGGAGAAGAAGCTCGTCTTTCAATACACCACCTCCTCCACCAGCCTGCAGAAGAAACTCGGTGTCGCATGAGTGACGTCCAGGAACTTTCCCGCTCCAGCGCGAACAACAAGACCATGCCCAAGATCACTTTCATCGAACACGATGGCACCGTGCACACGGTCGAGGCCGAGATTGGCTCAACCGTCATGGAAACGGCTCAGCGCAATAGCGTGACGAGCATCGTCGCCGAATGCGGCGGCTCCTGCACTTGCGCCACCTGCTTGGTGCACGTGGACGAGAAGTGGAGCGAGGTCGTCGGTAAGCGTTCGGCAGAAGAAGAGGACATGCTCGACTTCGCGTTCGAGGTAAAACCTACCTCGCGGCTGTCGTGTCAGATCAAAGTGACGGAAGCGCTCGACGGCCTAGTTGTGCACACGCCGGCCTATCAGGGGCGCTGAGCTCAATTCGCCGGGGCCGCCTGCAACCGCTTGCTGGCGCAGACCTGCGCCGTGCCGTCCGGAACAATGGAGAAGCCGAGGTCTTTGCTCAGATTAACCATGCGCGCCTGATCCGGCGGGAAGATCAGCGTGGCCTGATCGATGCCCTGCAGCGTCAGCGCCCCTAACAGCGCCTCGATGAGCTTGCTAGCGAGGCCCTTTTTACGCAGATCGCGGCGGATAATCACCGCGCATTCGGAGCTCTGGAAATCCGGATCGGCAGTTGAACGGGCAAGCCCGGCCACGCGCTCGCCATCCCAAGCGACCAAAGTCATCTCGCGGTCGTAGTCGATCTGGCTCAAGCGCGCAGCAGTCTCGTGCGTGCGCTCGCGCAGCGGTGTAAAGAATGAGTGCCAGAGATCGGCGGTATCGACTTCGTCAGCAAAGCGGCGCAGCGCCGGTTCGTCCTCCGGCTTAATCGGCCGTACGTGATACTTCTTCGCATCGAGTGAGCAAACTTCTGTTTCGAGCTGCTGCGGATAAGGGCGGATGGTCATGCGGGATTGCGCCGGCCCTGCGGCAGCGCGGACGCGAATGCGTGAGTCTACGCCGATAACGCCCTGCGAGTCGGCGAGCAGGGGATTGATGTCAATCTCGGTGACTTCCGGATGATCGGCGACGATCTGGCTCAATTGCATCAGCACATTGACGATGCCATCCATGTCCGCCGCAGGCCGATCGCGGTAACCTTTCAACAAAGCGGCGATGCGGGTACGCTCGATCTGCGCTCGCGCGAGCGCTGTGTTTAGCGGCGGCAGTTCGAGTGACTTGTCGCGGACTATCTCGACCGCGGTGCCGCCTTGCCCGAACAAGATCATCGGGCCAAAGGTCGCGTCAGTGGAGATTCCGGCGATCAGCTCGTAGCCACCCACCCGGTGCACCATCTCCTGTACGATGAGGCCTTCGAGCCGCGCCTTCGGCAGCGCCCGCGACACGCTTTCATTGATACGCTTGGCCGCGGCTTCGACCTCGACGGGTGTGGCAAGGTTCAAGGCGACGCCGCCGACGTCGGATTTGTGCACGACGTCGCGGGAACGGATCTTGAGTGCCACCGGTGCCTTGATCTCGACGGCAACCCGGGCCGCAGCCTCGGCGTCGGGGACGGCTTCGGTGCGCGCGAAGGGGATGCCATAACAGGCGAGGAACGTCGCGACCTCGGCGGGGTCGAGCCATTCGCGTTGGTCGGCTAGCGCCTGGCGGATGGTGCTCCGTGCGCGCGCGGTATCGATGGGCGCATGCGGCGCAGCCGATGACGGCGTCTCCAGCAGCAGGTCCTGGCTCTTGCGATAGTTCACGAGGTACATAAAGGCGCGCACCGCGCGTTCAGGCGTCTCGTAGTCGGGAACGCCAGCAGCAACAAGTTGCGCGCGTCCCTCCGCGATGGTTTCTGCTCCCATCCAGCAGGCAAACACATTCTTTTTCGGTTTCGTGGACTGCCCGAGTGCGCTAACCAACCCTTTGGCAGCTTCAGCCGGAGAGACGATAGCGGTGGGACAGTAGGCAACCAGCAGGGCGTCGTTGTCGGCGTCATCCATGAGAATCTTAACAGCGTTTGCGTAGCGTTCAGCATCAGCATCGCCGATGATGTCGATTGGATTGGCGTGGCTCCAAGTCGCCGGCAGAACCTTATTCAGCTTGGCAATTGTATCGGGGCCGACGGAAGCCAGCTTGCCGCCCTGCTCGATCAGCCGGTCGGTGGCCAGGACGCCGGCGCCACCGCCATTGGTGACAATGGCCAGCCGGTTGCCGGGTTGGGGCGACATGCGTGCCAGGGTGGCAGCCGCGTCGAACAATTCCTCGACCTCGTTGACGCGTAACATGCCGGCGCGCCGAAACACTGCCTCATAGACAACGTCGGTGCCCGCGAGCGCCCCGGTGTGCGACGCGGCGGCGCGCGCGCCCTCTTCCGCCCGCCCGCCTTTGACCACGATCACCGGCTTGATGCGTGCGGCACGCCGCGCCGCAGACATGAACTTACGCGCCTGCGTGATAGCTTCCGCGTAAATGAGGATCGCGTGCGTTGCCTCATCGAAAACGAAGTAATCCAACAGGTCTCCGAAATCCACGTCGCTCATGTCGCCCATCGAGACGATGGTCGAGAAACCGACACGACGCGGCAGAGCCCAGTCGAGCACGGTAGTCGCCATCGCGCCAGACTGCGTCAAGAATGCAATGTTGCCGGGCAGTAGCGTCGCTGGCGCAAAAGTCGCGTTGAGCCCGATGCCAGGCGCCGCGATACCAAGACAATTAGGGCCGACGATGCGCAACAGATGCGGGCGCGCGGCGGCGAGCATTTGCGCGGCACGCTCCTTGCCGATGGAAGCTTCGCCCTCGGCAAAGCCTGCTGTGAGGATGACGGCGGCGCGGGTGCCGCGGCCGCCGAGTTCGCTCATCAGGGCGGGAATGGTATCGGGTGGCGTGGCGATGACGGCGAGGTCCGGCGTGATCGGCAGGCTCGCCACGTCCTTGTAGGCCATGATGCCATGTACAGCGGCGGCGCGCGGGTTGATCGGAATAATCGGCCCGCTGAAGCCAGCGCGTGTCAAATTCGTCATCAATGCCGAGCCGACTGAATGCGGCTTGTCGGAGGCGCCGATGACCGCGACCGACTGCGGCCGGAACATCTTATCGAGATTGCGGATGGACATGGCTCACTCAAGTATGGCTGGCAGTCGAAGTCATGCCCGTCGCGTTACTGTGAATTGAGTCACAATCGCAATTATTTAGTTAGCAGCGGCCGATTGATCCAGATCATATCGCGTCACAATTTAGCGCCTACCGTTTGATTATGATCATGGGCACGGAAAAACAACCATGACGCCTGTAACCGATTCTAACGTGCTGTTAACCAGGGTGGATGCGCCGCCGTTGTCGGACCGCCATGGCATACCGGTGCCAATCGTTCCGCCATCCAGTGCCGCAGACGACGGTGACGGACGCGATTCCTATGCGGTGACCGCGTTTGCCGACATCGTCGATCGTTCGTTGCACGCCACAGCGGCCCGCTTCACGGCCGGCCTGTCGCCGGCGGCGCTGGCCAAGGCTTATTACGATTGGGCCATCCATCTCGCATTTTCGCCCGGCAAGCGGCTGCAACTCGTCGACAAAGCGGTGCGCAAGGCCGTGCGCTTTGCCAATTACGCCTTTCGTTGTGCATCGGAGGGCAACAAGACGACCCCTTGCATCGAGCCGTTGCCGCAGGATCATCGCTTTTCCGGCGCAGCCTGGCAGACACCACCGTTCAACTTCATGTACCAAGCGTTTTTGTTCAATCAGCAATGGTGGCACAACGCGACCACAGGCATCCGTGGCGTGACCAAGCACCATGAGGCGATGGTCGAATTCGCAGCGCGGCAGATGCTCGACACGATGTCGCCTTCGAATTTCATGCTGACCAATCCGGAAGTGCTGCGGCAGACACTCACCAGAGGTGGCGCCAATTTGGTGAGCGGCTGGCACAACCTGATCGAAGACTGGGAGCGCGCCGTCGCCGGTAAGAAGCCGGTCGGCACCGAGAACTTCATAGTAGGCCGCGACGTGGCGGTGACGCCAGGCAAGGTCATCTTTCGTAACCGGTTGATCGAACTTATCCAATACGCTCCCGCAACCGATAAGGTGCGGCCGGCGCCGGTGCTGATCGTACCGGCCTGGATCATGAAATATTACATTCTCGATCTGTCGCCGCAGAACTCGCTGGTCCGCTACCTGACGGAGCAGGGTTTCACGGTCTTCATGATATCCTGGAAGAATCCCGGCCCGCAGGATCGCGATCTTGGGCTCGATGACTATCGCATGCTCGGCATTATGGCTGCGCTCGATGCGGTCGCCGCCGTCGTCCCGAACCAGAAAGTGCATGCCGTCGGCTATTGCCTGGGCGGCACGCTGCTGTCCATCGCCGCGGCAGCAATGGCCCGCGACGACGACGACAGGCTGAGATCGATTACATTGCTGGCGTCGCAGACCGATTTCCACGAGGCTGGCGAGCTGACGCTGTTCATCAACGAAAGCCAGCTCGCGTTCCTCGAGGACATGATGTGGGAACAGGGCTTCCTCGATGCTACGCAAATGGCAGGCGCCTTCCAGATCCTGCGCTCCAACGATCTGGTTTGGTCGCACATGGTGCACGATTACCTGATGGGAGAGCGCAGCCCGATGATCGACCTGATGGCTTGGAACGCGGACAGCACGCGCATGCCCTACCGCATGCATTCGGAATATCTGCGGCGGTTGTTCCTCAACAACGACTTGGCGGAAGGACGGCTTACCGTCACCGACAAGCCGGTCGCGCTCTCAGATATTCACGCGCCGATTTTCGCCGTAGGCACTGTCAACGATCACGTCGCGCCCTGGCGTTCGACCTACAAGATCAATTTGCTGACCGAAAATGACGTGACCTATCTGCTGACCACTGGCGGCCACAATGCCGGCATCATCTCCCCGCCAAGCATGGAGGGTCGCAGCTTCCAGGTGATGAGCAAGTTCGCGAACGCGCACTACGTCGATCCGGACACTTATCTGGCCACTGCCCGGCACAAAGAAGGCTCCTGGTGGCCAGAATGGGTGGCATGGCTGAACTCGCGCTCAGGCGCGCCGGTCGCGCCGCCGGCCATGGGATTGGCAGGCTTTCCTCCCAGCAGCGATGCGCCCGGCAGCTACGTGCTGCAGCCCTAAACTGGGCAGATAGCCTAATAGTTTCGGGCAGCTAGCGGCGATTAGTCGCAGTTTGGTTGAATGCAATGTTGACGTAGCGCAACGCGGCGCTTGCTCTCTAAGACCTTAATATTTTTGCTCGCCTTGCCATTGGCCGGGAGATTGTTCGCCTTGCCAGGGGCGGGAGGAATGAATCCATGTCCACCCTCACTCAATCAACCGTTCATCCGGCAGCGGCCGCCGCCCCTAGGAAAGCCAACTGGTTCGTCGCGAACTGGGGCCTGCTGGCGGGCGTCGCTGCACTGGTTGTCATTTTGTTGCTACCAACACCTCTCGGCTTGCCGGTGGCCGGTCACCGCATGCTGGCGATCTGCCGCCGCAATGACGGCGACAGGTCTTGATAAGCGCATCGCCCTCAATATTCTGTCGCGCGTCGGCACGCAGACTAATCACGTCGTCATCGGCACCATTCTGGTCGGCTTCGTGATCGCCTTCATGGTGCCGTCGACTACGGCACGCGTGGCCTGCCTTGTGCCGATCACGCTCGGCATCATCGCCGCTTTCGGTGTCAACAAGCGCGGCGCCTTTGCCAGCATGCTAATGATCGTCACCACACAGACCGCCAGCATCTGGAACGTCGGCATCAAGACCGCTGCGGCGCAGAACATGGTGGCGGTTGGCTTCATCGAGAGGACCTTCGGCCGTACCATCACCTGGCTGGAGTGGTTGATCGCCGCGGCGCCGTTCGGCGTGCTGATGTCTATCGCGCTCTATTTCGTGATGACGCGCATGATGCCGCCAGAGGTAAAGGAAGTGCCCGGCGGCCGTGAGGCCATCTGCAAGTCGCTCGCCGCGCTAGGCCCAATGAAAGCATCGGAAAAGAAGCTGCTGGCACTCTCCCTGATCCTGATCGGCTTCTGGGCGACCGAAGGTATCCTGCACAACTTCGATACCAGCACCACCACAATTACCGCCGTGGCGCTAATGTTCATGCCCGGCATCGGAATCATGACCTGGAAGGAGGCGCAGCCGAAGATCCCGTGGGGTACCGTCGTCCTGTTCGGCATCGGCATCAGCCTCGGCACCGCCCTGCTGCAGACCAAAGGCGCGACCTGGCTCGCCGACATCGTCGTTGTTCAATTCGGCCTGAAGAATGCAACTACCCTCTTTATTCTCGGCGTTATGAGCCTGTTTTTGGTCGTCATCCATCTCGGTTTCGCCAGCGCCACTGCGCTCGCCTCTGCGATGATCCCGATCGTGATCGCCGTGCTCAAGAGCGTGGCCACGCCGGGCGTCAACGTCATCGGCATGACGTTGCTTTTGCAATTCGTGGTCAGCTTCGGCTTTATCCTGGTGGTGAATGCACCGCAGAACATGGTCGCTTACGGCACCGAGACGTTCAACGCGCGCGACTTCGTGCGCACCGGCCTGCTGCTGACGGTGATCGCGATGACGCTCGTCATGGTGCTAGGCGCGACCTACTGGCACTGGCTCGGCTACGTCTGACGGCGGGACGCAGCAAGTAGTAACTGGGTGACCGCCGGGGTTTCGCCGCGACAGGTAATCCTGTGCGCACCGCTGGCGCCCGTGGCTTTACAATTCGTTCGCTATCGAATTAACTTCCAGGAATGGCGTAGGCTACCGGTCAAAAGAGTGGCCGCACGTAACGAAGGAAAGCCAAACCATGTCCGAAAAAACCAAACGCGTCTGCGTCGACGTCGGCGGCACCTTCACCGACTGCCTGGTGATGGATGAGACTGGCCTCTTACAGAAGTTCAAGGCCTCGACCACGCCGAGCGATCCGTCCAAAGGCTTCATGGACGCGATGAAGAAGGCGGCTAAGCACTACGGCATCACAGTGAACGAATTTCTGAGCCAGATCGAAGTGCTGGTGCACGGCACAACGCTCGCCACCAACATCCTGCTCACCGGCCGCGGCGCCAAGGTCGGCATGCTCACCACCAAGAATTTCCGCGACATCATCGAATTACGGCGGGCCATGAAGCCGCAGGACGTATCGCTCTACAACCTATTCATCCCGCCGGCCGAGCCGCTGATCCCACGCTACCGCCGCCTCGGCATCGAGGAGCGCACGCTCTACAACGGCAAGATCTTGACGCCGCTCAATGAGAAGGAGACCGCCGACGCGGTACGCGAGCTCAAGGCGGAGGGCGTCGAGTCGATCGCGGTCTGTTTCCTCCACTCCTACGCCAATCCGAAGAACGAAAAGCGCGCTACCGAGATCGTCAATGAGACAGCGCCCGAAATCTTCGTCACCACCTCGCATGAGACGCTACCGGTCTGGCGCGAGTTCGAGCGCTTCAACACGACGACGGTCGGCGCGTTTGTCGGCCCTGCGGTCGGCCGCTACTTGAATTCGCTCGAAAAGGTGCTCAAGGACTTCGGTTTCAGCGGCACCTTCCTGATGATGCTGGCGAATGGCCTGGTGCAGAACATCTCCGAGTGCGTGCGCCGCCCGGTCTTCCTGCTGCACTCCGGCCCGGCCGCCGCTCCGTCCGGCGCAGTCTATCTCGGTAAGCATCTCGGCGACGAGAACCTGCTGTCCATCGACATGGGCGGTACCAGCTTCGACGTCTGTATGATTAACAAAGGCGAGATCCTTAACACCAACGAGCATTGGGAAAACGATCAGCGCGTCGCCATCAAGATGGTCGATATTTCGTCGATCGGCGCCGGCGGCGGTTCGATCGCCAAGATCGACGCGCTCGGTCTCCTGCGCGTTGGACCTGAAAGCGCCGGCGCCGACCCGGGCCCCGCCTGCTACGGTCGCGGCGAGGAGGTGACCGTGACCGACGCCAATCTGGTGCTCGGCTATGTGCCGGCCGACTACTTCCTAGGCGGCGAGATGACGCTCAACGCCAAGGCCTCAAAGCGTGCGATGAAGCCGCTCGCCGAGAAGCTGCACATCAGCGAGATGGAAGTCGCTGAATCGATTTTCCGCACCGTCAACGCCAACATGGCGGGCAAGATTACCGAGGTTTCCACTAAGCGCGGCTACGACGTGCGCGACTGCGTTATGATCGCGGGAGGCGGCGGCGGCCCGATCCATGCCGGTTTCATCGCCGACTCACTCGGCATCCGCAAAGTCGTGGTGCCGCCAGTTGCGGCGCTTTATAGCGCCTTCGGCATGTTCGCCATGGATATCGGCCAGGACTACGCGCGTTCTTTCGTCGGCCGCGTCAGCAACATCGATCTCGTCGCGGTGAATCGCGTCTATGAGGAAATGGAGGCGGAAGCGCTCGCCTCATTCAAAACGCACGGCGTCACCACCAAGAACGTGGTGCTCAAGCGCACCGTCGACCTGCGCTACGCCGGGCAGTTCCACGAGGTAGAAGCCGACATGGCCAACGGTGAGCTCACGCAGCGCGACATCGACGCGGCGGTTGCCGATTTCGGCCGCCGGCACGAGGAAATGTACACCTTCTCCATGCCGTGGAAGACAGTCGAAATCCTCACGCTCCGGCTGAAGGCCTCCACGCCGAAGGCACCCTTCGCGCTGCCCGAGGTCAGTAACGGCGGCAAGGACCCGAAGGCCGCGCTCAAGAGGCGGCGCACCTGCCGCTTCAACGGCAAGAATGTCGATACGCCGGTCTATGAAGGCGAGAAGATCCTCGCCCAGAACGCTATCCCAGGTCCGGCAATCATCGAGGAAACCACCACCACCGTGGTCATCCCCGAGGCCTATGTCTGTTCGGTGGACAAGTACAAGAACTACGTGCTCACGCGGCGCCAGGGCTAGGAGGAGACGATGCGGAACGAGCCCAACATCGACGCGACCACTGTCGCAACGGTCTGGCACTCGATGCAGACCATCTGCAAGGAGATGCGCCACATCGTCAAACGTACAGCGCAGAACTACTTGATAGGCCAGTTGCAGGATCTCTCAGTCGGCATCTGGGGCGCCGATGGTTCGACCATCGCAGTTCCCGCCGGCCTGCCGGTGCAATTTCTCGGCACCACTTTCGCTGTGCAGGATCTAGTGAAGGAGTTCGCCGGCAACATCAATCCGGGCGACGTTTTCCTCACGAACGACCCGTACCATGGCGGGCATAATTGCCACCTGCCCGACTGGGGCTACATCCGACCAATTTTCTACAAGGGCGAGTTGTTGTTCTTCACGCTGTGTCGCGGGCATCAAATGGACACAGGCGGATCGTTTCCCGGCGGCTATTTCCCCAACGGCTATGACATCCATGCCGAAGGGCTCATTATCCCGCCAATCAAAGTGGTCGACCGCGGGAGGGAGCGCACGGATGTCGTCAACCTGATCCTCAACAACGTACGCTTCCCGGATGGCGTGCGCATCGATCTGCACGCCATGATCGGCTCAACGACCATGTGCGAGAAGCGCATCAACGCGCTACTCGACACCTACGGACGTGACGTCGTGATGGCCTGTGTGAAGGAGATGCTGGAGCGCACCGAAAAGGCCGTGCGCGCCGAGATCGAGAAGATCCCCGACGGCGTTTATACCGGCGCGGCGGCGACCGACGACGACGGCACCGTGCTCGACGAGCCAGTCTGGGCGCGCGCCCGCGTCACTGTGCAGGGCGACAAGATGACGATCGACCTCTCGGAGAGCGACAAGCAACGGCGCGGCTTCGTCAATAGCGTCTATGCCGCGACCTACGGCAACGCCATCGCTGCGGCGATCCTCTATTTCGACCCGGCGCTGGCCGACTACCACAACCAGGGCACCATGAAGCCAATCAGGGTGATCGCGCCGCCCGGCCTGGTGGTGAACTGCGAATATCCGGCCACCGTCGGCGCCTCGCCGGTCAACATCGGGACGCAGGTCATGGAAGCGGTGCTGGAGGCGTTGTCCAAGGCGGTGCCCCATCGGTCGGTCGCCGCCTGGGCCAAACATCGCGGCGACTACGTGTTCGCAGTCGATCCGCGTACCGGCGAGCGCTATGTGCGCACCAGCTTCGACTACGACGGAAGCGGAGGCGCGGTGTGGGGCTTTGACGGCTACCAGGGTCTGAGCTCAATGACGGCGCTCGGAGCCGCCAATCGCGGCAATGTCGAGGAGACGGAGGTGCGGATTCCCTGGCGCATGCTCAAATACGAGTTCGTGCCAGACCTGACCGGCGAAGGCCGCTGGCGCGGCGGCCCGGGGTTGCGCTGGGAAGCGATCAACGAAGGCTCCGCCGGCCAGATGGCGACCGGTTCTTCCGACGGCGACGTGATACAAGGTTTCGGCGCGGTCGGCGGGCGCCCCTCGCCGATCTGCCGCACTTGGCTGCGCCGCAACGGCGAGGACATCCGCGTCAAGCCGCACCGCCTGGTCGAGGTGAAGGAAGGCGACATCCTGATCAAGCACTCCTCGGGCGGCGGTGGCGTCGGCAACCCGGCTGAGCGTGATCCAGAGATGGTGCGCAAGGACGTGCGCAACGGCTTGGTGTCGTTTGAGGTCGCGCGTGACGTGTATAAGGTCGTCGTCAAGCCGAAGACTTTCCAGGTCGACGAGGCGGCGACCAAAAAACTGCGCGAGGGATAGCGGCCGTGGGCAAGCGCGCGACGGCAAAGAGGGCGCGCGGCGGCAGGCGGGAGCATTTCACATCGACGGGCGAGAGCGTCGGCTTCATCGTGCGCGAGGTCTACCGCTCGTTCGCCCGCTGCCTGCAAGCGCGTATCGCGCGCGAAGGCGTCACTATCGGCATGTGGTTCGTGCTGCGCATGCTGTGGGACAAGGACGGCACCACGCAGCGCGAGCTGGGCGAGCGGGTCGGCATCAACGGCCCCACCGTGGTGGCGGCGCTCAACTCGATGGAGCGCGCAGGCCTTGTCAAGCGCGTGCAGAACCGCGATGACCGCCGCAAGATCAACGTGTTCCTGACCGAGCGCGGCCGCAAAATGAAAGGCAAGCTATGGCCGATGGCAGCGGATGTGCTGGCGATCGGCCTGTCTGGACTGACTCAGGCGCAGATGAAATCGCTCAAAAAGATGCTCACGCAAGTGCGGGTGAATTTGGAAAACGATCCGTTCGGCGCGGCGTGAGGACCGCTCGTGGCTAAGCCCGTGATCACATCACCTTTCCCGCTGCCGCCGGCTGACGAAGCCTTGCGGCTGCTGCGCATGATGCAATTGATCCGTACCTTCGAGAAGACGGTGGGCAACCTCTATTCCGGCGGCGCCATTCCCGGACTGGTGCATCTGTGCGCCGGACAGGAAGCGGTGGCAGTCGGCGTCTGCTCGCTGCTCAACAAGGAAGATATGATTGCCAGCAATCACCGCGGTCACGGGCATTGCCTCGCCAAGGGCGCGGACGTCGGCCGCATGATGGCCGAGATCATGGGGCGCCGCACCGGATACGGGCTCGGCCGCGGTGGCACGCTGCACATTTTTGACTCCGCCAACGGCAATCTCGGCACCACCGGCATCGTCGGCGGCGGCATTCCACTCGCGGCCGGCGCCGCGCTCGCCGCCAAGCGCAACAGGCGCGGCCAGGTGACAGCCGCCTTCTTCGGCGATGGCGCGCTCAATCAGGGCCTGATGTTTGAAGTCATGAACATGGCGGCGATCTGGAAGCTGCCGGCGCTGTTCGTCTGCGAGAACAATGGTTTCGGCGAGTTCACTGCTATCGAGGACGTGACCGCAGGCGCCAATCCCGTCGTGCGCGGGCAGACCTTCGACATCCCTTCAGAGAGTATCGACGGCATGGACGTGCTGGCCGTGCGCGCCGCGGCGCAAGAGGCGATCGAGCGCGCGCGCAAGGGCGGCGGGCCGAGCTTCTTAGTGTGCAACACGTACCGCTACGGAGGCCATCACGTCGGTGACAGGCAGGACTACAAGGACGACGAGGAAGCCGAGGCCTGGCGGCTGAAGGACCCGATTGAGCGCCTCGGCCGCGGACTGGTCGAAGCGAAAGTGACAACCGAGGAAACCATCGCCGCGTTTCAGCGCGAGGTGGATGCCGAGGTGCGCGCTGCCGTCGATGCAGCTAAGGCGGCTCCGTTCCCGGCCGCCGAAGATCTCAAGACCCATCTCTATGCATAACGCGCGCTCCCTGACCTATCGCGCCGCGGTGCTTGAAGCGCTAGTCGGCGAAATGCGCCGCGACGATGCTGTCATCATGCTGGGCGAGGATATCGGCGCTGCTGGCGGTGTGTTCAAGCAGACCGACGGCCTTTTTACCGAGTTCGGCGCAGGGCGCATTATCGATACGCCGATCTCGGAATCCGGTGCCTTCGGCATCGCGGTCGGCGCCGCCATGGCCGGGCAGCGGCCTGTTTTCGAGGTGATGTTCGGCGATTTCATCACCCTGATCATGGACCAATTGGTCAATCAGGCTGCGAAGCTCAACTACATGTCAGCCGGGCAATTCAAGGTGCCGCTGGTAGTACGCACCGCGGTCGGCATCGGCGGCAATCTGGGACCGCAGCACTCGCAGAGCCTGCACGCCTGGTCGTCGCATATTCCCGGGTTGAAGGTGGTGATGCCGTCGACGCCTGTCGACGCAAAAAACCTGATGGTTGCTGCGATCCGCGACGACAATCCGGTACTCTTCTTCGAGGACCGCATGCTCTACAACCTGCGCGGCGATGTGCCCGAGGGCGATTACTTGGTGCCGATCGGCAGCGCCGATGTGAAGCGCGAAGGCAGCGATGTCACGATCATTGCGACCAGCCGCATGGTGCATACCGCGCTGGCCGCCGCCGACCTGCTGGTCAAGGACGGTATCTCTGCCGAGGTGGTCGATCCGCGCAGCCTTGTGCCGCTCGACATCGCGACGCTGGTCACATCGGTGAAAAAGACGTCGCGCGCCATTGTGGTCGACGGCGGCTATCAGCAGTACGGCGTCACCGGCGAAATCGCCGCCACCATCGCCGAATATGCCTTCGACCATCTCGATGCGCCGGTAATCCGCTTCGGCAGCGCCGACGTACCGATTCCGTTCAGTAGAACACTCGAATCGTTGATGCTGCCTGACGCCGAAAATCTAGCGCAAGCCGCCGCCGCGATGGTGCG
>Ga0207740_1000078_pt1 | contig 15370 bp, 16 predicted proteins | sample LuqExpMetageno29_FD_187787 | JGI IMG/M metagenome (GOLD analysis project Ga0207740, IMG submission 187787) | Tropical forest soil microbial communities from Luquillo Experimental Forest, Puerto Rico - Sample 29 (SPAdes) | ecosystem: Environmental > Terrestrial > Soil > Tropical forest ... | reverse complement strand
CGACTGTAACCATCGTGGTCTTGGCCCTCCTGATCGTGGCCAAGAGCAGGACGGTTGGCCTCACGGAAGCGACCGGAAACCCGGTTCAGAGTACAATGTCGATCTACGATCTTGATGTCGGGCATGCCAATATGAAGAACCTACCGGTGCAGGAAATCCCGCTGCCTTAATGCTCGATTCAGTGTCATTCGAGAAATTCGAGGACGGTATAATGCTTACCAGACCCCAAGCGTGGCGCAGAGTTTTAAGCCATTGGTTTGGTTATTGGTGCGCGAAACATAACAGGCCCTACTGTTGCCCACTGTGGGCGAACAACGATGCCTACACGGTTGCCTACCTTGAGGCCAAAGGGATTATCAGTTAGCGGATTGTCACTGTTTCCGCCGCGGCCTTAATGCGTCCCGTACCGCACAGTCAGCCACATAGAAATTTCCAACGTGACCGATAATAATCAACCAGCGTTTGCCGCTGCAGTCATATGCACGGCGCGCTGACCGGGATCAGCTACCCTTTCGCTCGCCTTCGGCCTGCGATCCCATGCGGCGCGGAACGCCTATTTTGCAGCCTGTTGAATTCAACGCGAATGGTATTCAGTATTTTGTGTGACTGAAATCACAGGATGCACGAAGGTGTCACAAGCCCGTTACAACTCAGATTCTAGAATAAGCCGTTTCCTCCCCTGAACCTCACCCCGGCCTAACCGGCCGGGGAATTTTTGAAATAAAAACAACGAGCTTTTTTGACGGGACGTAACTATAGACTAGAAACGGCAACACGGCCTGACGGGAACACTAATGGACTGGCTGATAGCGTTGACGTTCGCACGCCATGGCCTACGCAGCGTTCCACTCCTCGACCTGACGGGGACACGCCTCGGTGCCGGTTCGCTAGATTTTGGATATGGCAAGCGCGGAGGGTCGAGAACCGCAGAAATAACGCGGATTTGATATGCGCGCCGAAACTTGGGGCGCTTCCCGAATTACAGACCTTTATTTGTACCGAATGCGGCGATGTTAGAGCGATAGAAATTGAAGAACGAGGACCAACCGTCTAGGCAGTCTCACATTGAGAAAAGAAGCGCGACGCAAATGAGACGTATGCTTTGCTCGGCCGCTGCGGCTGTTTTCGCGGTGTACGCCATCCCGAGTGTCTGCGCCTACGCCGCACGGGCGGACGCCTGCCAGGAGGCACGAGCGCACGACAAGCGCGTGGGGGCCGAGGTCACTGACCCGCGCATCCTGAGGGCGATAACGGCTGTTGTTGAGGTGAGCGGTTTCCGACCGCACGTGGTGGCATGCGAGGTCTCCATGCCGTACCTCAGCGCGACGGTCGGAAACTTGGGAAGCTATTATTACGTGGGCGTTACGAGGATGCTCGTCGAACGTTCTACCGATGCCGAACTCCGTGCGGCGCTCGGGCATGAAATAGCGCATATCGTGCTTGGACATCGAACCCCGAGGTTCGAGTTGACGCACAATCGCACAGCCCAGTACGAACAAGACGCCGACGCCCTCTCGGCGCGCTGGTTCGGTAAGGCAGCGATGCACAGCGTGCTTGAGAAGCTCCGTGCCGACGCAAGAAGGTTGCCTAAAGCCTCACACAGACGCCAGGCTATCATCGAGCTCAATGCGCGCATCAATGCACTTCAATGATCAAAAGTGTCTCAATGTATTATCTCGGTCGGCCATTGGTTAGATATTGAACCCCCGACGTCCGGATAGGGTCCAAAAGCTGACCTATAATCGACATGGCTGCGCCACGTCCGCTTATTTCGAATTTGGTCGTGATGGTTGCGGTTCTGACTTCGCCAGCTCTGGTACGCGTTCAGCCATTTCCGCCAGAGTATAAGGCTCAGACGATCTCCATAAACGGCGCGAAGATTCGTTTACGTATCGGAGGCAACGGCTGTGCAGTTGTGTTGCTGCATGGCTACGGCGAAAACTTGCGCTAACACCTGGGCCAGACGATGGTGCCAGAGGCCACATCGGCGCGCAGATGTTCGAGTGAGCGACTTTCCTTGTAGTAGGCCAACAGTTCGACGCCACCATTGCGCCGAGCGCGGATTTGCTATTGCGGACGAGTTTTGATACGTCCCTGGTCCCCACCGAAACTAACCTCCACTGACTCGCATGTCGACAGTATATTTTGGCTTGGCGCTGGCTGAGGTTCTTGTGCTTATCGCTTCGATAATAGGTGCCTTGGCAATAGCTGCGGGAGGAGTAGTCAGGACTATCTCCGCCACAATTTCAGAGATGCAACAAAACAGGACGATACGGAAAGCTTCGTCGATCAGGCCCCGACCAACTGCGCAAGCCGCGCCCAGTTCGGCGCATAGGCTAGGCTAAATTAGTCTCGCGATGGCAATTTTCTAGGCAACCGAGATGTCGCGGAATAGTGATCAAAATTTCATGTTGCTGAGATCGAGACCGGCGTAAGACCGGGGGCGCTCTAGTCCCCAAGAGCGCGGCCCCGATCTCACCACCCATCAGCCCCCCAGTCCCCGGTGGATCGGGGCCGATATTTTAACAATAAGGCTGCAAACACAATCCGGAATTCGGACATTCGTTGCGAATTCCCTGGAATTGTTGCACCACGGCCACAGGCTGCGGTCATTCTCGGAGTGTTCAGCGTCTGGGGATTCCTCCAGTTGTACGACGGGGCTCGCAGTTATAATTGGCCGCATGTGACTGGAAGGATTATCTCGTCGGTCGCGCGATCTAAAGCGCGCCAACCAACGTATGCTGGCGTGATTGCCGACGCGCGTTCTAGCGTTTCTTCAAGCCGGCCGCCTCGGCAGGGCCCCCTAGACCGATTGCGATCCGCATCCCCCCGGATTTCACCGCAACCGGTATTCTGAAGCGGTCGGCCTCATAATGTGCGGGCGGCACTGAGATCGCCTTATCCGTTCGGAGAGTATCAGGACGTGAAACCAACACTCGGGAAACGCACGATTAAAATCCGGGGCGACCTACTAGCGCGTCGCTGGAGGACGATTTCTGGAGCGGCCTCCGAGAAATCGGCGACGATGATTAATCAGGACCACGATCAAACCAACCTGTCGTCTGCAATCCGCGTTTACGTCTTCAGGGATTATTGCATGCGCTCAACGACCAGAGGCCAGACGGGCGCAGATTTCGATAGTTGCGGAGTCCAAGAGACTCATATCTAATTAGATTGCTCATAGATCCTTCCTGTTGCTCGACCCCGCCGGTTTTCGATCAACTCCTGCGGGGTCATTTTGTGATTGTAGGGAATCATTGCGGCAGGCTCGAGCAGTGAGAAATTGTTCACACTGTGTCTGCTGGAGGCCGTGCCATATTCTGTGTCGCTGGCGCGCACCGCGAACCCTGTGACTAACTGCGCCAGTGCCCCGCTTGCCGAACCACAGGCGGGGAATTTTTTAGCCCACGGTTGCGTCATCGATTCTGGGCGGAACCAAACGTCGGCTACCGCATGAGTTTAGCGAGCCTGGTGAGCCGGCGTTCTCCTTCATGCGGTAGTTGAAATTGGAGGCCGGTCCCGGCGTTGGTGTTGGCACGGTCTTCTGGAGAAGGTTCCCGCCGGCGCTAGTGCCAGAAATCCGCGAGCCGGCAGTAACCTTATCTTGATCGACAACACGCGGAAGCCGAACACCGAGCGCGTCGAGGATGACCGGCAGAGAAATCTGGCCGAAGTGACTATCGCCGATTCGCTGAGCGGTTTGCAGCAATGTTTATTCGGCAGGCCGCATAGCTCGTCGAGAACCAAGCGGCTCAGATTGAGAGTTTGCGACCGCGTCGAGTGCGGTGCCAGCGATTTGATTTCGCGGTCATGACCTCGTCGGCGATTGCTAATGCCTTGGGCGTCGTCGGATCGATAGGTGGACGCTACGAACAAACACCAAGGTGAAGCGGTAAACGCCGGGCAATAGGTCAATCACATGTAGTCATGCGCCGATAGCCGTAAGGCTGGAACGAAAGTTGCTGAATCATTCGCCAGCCGTTGCAACGTGATTGCTCCATCGCTCTTGCCCTCACGGCGCCGGGCACATACCGTCACGCCATAGCGGTCGCCGGCAGGCGAGAGTGGCGCCAGGGGTCGCCGAGACCCGCCACTTCAACCGGGTATCCACAGGGTTAGCCACCGCCGCGACCTGCAACAAAAAGCCCCGGCGGTTAGGCCGGGGCAAGGCTGCCCTGATCGGGGTGTCCTGAGACACCGGGGGGACCAGGGTCGAAGGTACTTATGTTAGCGTCGGCGTTGCGACAGGCTTATGACGCCTTGGTGATCTTGCACAGGCCTAGGATGCCCGAAGGTGAGTCAGGCGGACGACCCGCGTACTCCTTTGATTTCCTTATTACCCTCGGTGGAACCGGCCAAGCAGGGCTTCCCTGCAAGGGCACTGGGATGGGCATGCGATTTCTACTTGCTTGTTCATTTAATTGAGGCGCAAACTTTGAATGTCTTAGTTTTTGAGGGCGCAAATGAAACTAAGCGCTGTAGCAATAATTCTCTTGTCCTCAATCACAACTAGTTTTGCCGGCAACTTCACGCCCATTCCAAAGATTAAGATCGCCCAAACCCCGTGTTTAGATAACTGCCAGCGTGCGTTTGTGCTGTGCTTAGGCGTCTGCGGAAGCAATTGTACGTCCCTTAGCAATAACAGACCGGCGGTAAGCCGTAATTGCGATGTTGAACAAGCCATCTGTCAAAGAGGCTGCCAGTTCACGCCTGGGGGCTGAGTATTTTTCAATTACTATCTTATCCCCTGCCCCATCCCTTTCATCGCAAATCTCAAAGAATCAGAAATAAATTCCAGAAATCAAACTCCTGCACTGCAAAAAATTCAAAAAATCCTTATTCCGAAAACACAAAAAATAAAAATCTAATGCCTTGTTCTCTCGTTGCCGCTTGGGAATCAATGGCCGCAACCATTTTGACATTCCGACCGGGAGGGAGCCATGCCTCAGCGTCTTAATTTGACCTCTGAAGCAACGAATATCGTTGACACGATTGTTAGTTGGGCTGCTCCCAAATTATTGGAGCGGCCAACGCTGATAGAAATCACTGGAAAAGCTGCGCCCCAAATGACCCTCGAATTTCCTCAGACGCAAGCGGAGGGGCACAGGTTGATTATCCGAATGGACGTGAAGGCTGCGAGGCAGCTTTCTGATCAAATTCGCGATTTAATCAACAGGGCTGGCTTGAGCTAGGAATGCAGCAGCCCGAGACGCTTCCGCGCCTTTTTTACGCGCCGTTTATGTAGTCGGAGCAGTATTTAGGGGTAGAGCCCATACTTTATTAATGCGACGTTGTAATGAGCGACGCCCATGCAGTGCTAAACAAATGCCCGATTCGGCAGGAGCGTCAGCTTCAAGTCGTGTCTAACCCCTGATCGCTCGCGCCGCTATTGTCCCAAGCAGAATAGGGAATAATCCGAAACACTAGTGGCATTGCCCCTAAGTACAGTAGCAAACTTGTGAACCGCGTTCCGTCGATCGCAAATGTCATATACGTTTGCACGAGAGGTTGAAAACTTGCAGTCGCCCGAAGGGCAGATCCGGGTGGCTAAGTTTTACCTGTTTGACGTGACTATCACAAACGGTGCTTGGGCGCGTGTTGGTAACCGCGGGACGACCGATACTTTGTGTTGGGTGCACCTGCTCGGCATCGTCGCAGTTCCGAGAAGAACGATCGCGATATGCACAAGAATTGGCCTTCTTACGTCGCTAAAATTCTCGTCAGTCGCATCCAGCGAGACCTTGTTCGGTGGTCGCAGACTGTGCCAGACTACCGGCGTTGGCAATACCTCGGAGATCTAGCATGCCTCAGGGCACGGTGAAGTGGTTCAATCCGACGAAGGGCTATGGCTTCATCCAGCCGCAGGAAGGCGGCAAGGATGTGTTCGTGCACATCTCGGCAGTTGAACGAGCGGGACTAAGCACACTGAACGAAGGTCAGACCGTTCAGTACGAACTCGTCGAGAACCGCGGGAAGACATCGGCGGAGAACCTCAAGGTTAAGTGACCTCGTCGCCCGAGGCTACTTTCTACCTGTTTGACTGACTGAACTGGGGCCGCCGAGCTCGCCGAGCCCGGCGGTTGTCGCACGTCCGGCTCGTGCTAGCGCGCGAGCGTCTCGAGCTCGGGGAACGGCTGGAAGGCCGCGTCTTTGCAATACTGCTTTGTCTCGAACGGCGTATCGAGGAAGCGGTCGAGCTTGCCCGACACGTAGATCGCCGCGCCCTCTTTCGGTCCGGCATATTTGCCGTCGCTTTTACGCGCGTCATAGCGCACGCAAGCGACGTAACGCTCGCCCGCACCGACATCCTTGCGTACCGGCAGAGATGCCGCCGCACCGCGGACGTGACTCGGATCGTTGAGATAGGTGCGCAGGAATGCCAGCAGGTCGCTTTTGTAGCTTTGCGGGAAGACGTTCTGCTGCTCCCACTGCGTCTTGATCTCTTCCCTGCTCGGACCGATATCGGTCGAGCATCCGGCGAGCAAAACAATCGCCGGTAACGCGAGCCACCTCATTCTTGAATTCCGCACCGGCATTGTCGCCGCCTCCGCCGCAATCATAGCGGCCTGCACCGGTTCGGCCAGCAACCGATGCGCAACAACCCGGAAAATTGTATCCTCACGGCGTAAAAAATTATCGATGAGAGGGGCCCGATGAAGCTCACGCGGCGCGCGCTCGTACTGGGCGCCATGGTCGTACCGATCGGGGCGCAGGCGCAGGCTTGGCCTCCAAGCAATATTCGCGTAGTGGTCGCTTATCCGCCGGGCGGATCCTCGGACGCCATCATGCGGCTGGTGCAGGTGCCACTGCAGGAAAGGCTCAGCACGACGGTGATCATCGAGAACCGTGCCGGCGCCTCCGGCAGCGTTGGCACCGCCTGGGTGGCGAAGTCGCCGCCGGACGGCAACACCTGGCTCATTGTGTTCGACAATCACGCCGCCAACCCGTTCGTATTGCCGAGCCTGCCCTACGACACCGAGAAGGACCTCGATCCGGTACTACTGATCGGCACGGCGCCCTATTTGATCGCCACCTCGAAGGCAAAACCGTTCCAAAACCTGCAAGATGTCATCGAAGCGGCGAAAAGAAGTCCCGGCACCATCAGCTATGCCTCGGTCGGCAGCGGTCGGCCATCTTGCTATGACGCTCCTCGCGCAACGCGCGGGCGTCAAGCTCGTGCACGTTCCCTATCGCGGCGGCGGCCCGGCGATGACCGACGCGCTCGGTGGCCATGTCGACTTGCTCGTCGGCAGCACCGCTCTATCAATGCCACAAGTCAACACTGGCAACCTGCGGGCGCTCGCGCAGACTGGCAAGACCCGCAACCAGTTCCTCACCCAGGTGCCGACCGTCATCGAAAGCGGGTTTCCCGATTTCGAAGCCTATGCCTGGTGGGGTATCTTCGCCCCGGCCGGAACGCCGAAGCCGATCATCAAGAAATTTGGCAAGGCGCTCGCCGACACCTTGGGCGAGGAGCGCATCTCCAAGCAACTCGTCGAAACGCAGCAGGTGACGCTGCTGTTGGGCGGCCCTGAGGCTGAGCGTGAATTCCTCGCCAAGCAGATGCAGATTTGGGGCAAAGTAGCGAAGGACAACGACATCAAGGCCGACTAGAGCTAAATCAAGGCCGACCAGAACTAAATCGCGCGGCGCGGTATTTGCAGAGCTCGTGATCCGCCGAACAAACGCCGCGCTGACCTGAGAGGACAGAAGCGCATGATATCCCGCCGCGCCGTTCTGACCGGTCCCCTGCTCGCCGCTGGCTGCGCTGCGCTGGCGCGCGCCAGCGCTCCAATTGCCAGCACGCAAGGTCCCGGCGTCTACCGCTACAATCTGGGCGATTACCAGCTCACGGCACTGTACGACGGCATCTGGAATCTGCCGATCGACAATGAGTTCGTGCGCAACGCCAGCCCTGCGGACGTGAACGAAGCCTTCGCCGCGGCCTTCCTGGCACCGGGCGTGCTGCCGATTTCCTTCACCGCGCTTTTGGTGAACACCGGCTCCAAGCTGGTGCTGATCGACACCGGCACGGCTGGGCAAATTACCGACAGCGCTGGCCTCATGAACGCCAATCTCGCCGCCGCCGGCGTCACACCGAGCGCGATCGATACAATTCTCATTTCGCATTTTCATCCTGACCACATCGACGGCATCAAGACCAAGGAAGGCGACAAGGTCTTCGCCAATGCCGAGATTCTGGTGCCCGAACCGGAATGGTCGTTCTGGATGGACAACGGCAACATGAGCCGGGCCAGCGACCCGACCATGCACCGCTACTTCCTCAACGCACAGCGCATTTTCAAGGACATCGCCAAGGAAGTGCAGCAGTTCAAGCCGGGAGACGAAGTGGCGCCCGGCATCGTCTCGGTACCGGCGTTTGGCCACACCCCCGGTCACACCGCCTTCACGATCCATTCCGGTAAGCAATCGATGCTTGCGTTAAGTGACACCGCCCGCGAGCCGTGGCTATTCGTGCGCCATCCCGAATGGCAGCCGAGCTACGACATGGACGGGCCGCTGGCGGCGCAAACGCGTAATGCCATGCTCGACCAGGCCGCGGCCGACCGTCTACTGATCGAGGCCTATCACTTTCCTTTCCCGGCCTGCGGCCACATCGTTAGAAACGGCGCCGGCTACGAACTGGTGCCCGCGATGTGGCAGCCGCTCTAGTTCGTCAGGCGAATCCTGCCATTGACGCCCGAGCCTCAGCGATTCCAAGCATTCTCGTAATGATGGTTGGGATATCGAGCGGAAACAGGCTGAGGTCCTCTCTGTTGAAACCGAGATTGCGTCCTCGTAGCGCGCCACGAGGTAGCGCGCTACGAGGTTGACGGCGAGTTTGTCGGCGAGATCAACGCCGTGCTTGGTCGAGTACGTCCAGTTGATGTAGGCGGCGTCGGTGACCCGAAGCTGAGTTTCTATGGTGAAACGTTCCTTTTGCCCGGTGAAGCCATCGCGCCCCCTCTGACCACAGGCGAAGCCCTCTAACCAGAGGCGCCGCCGATCAACCAGCCGGCTTATTCTTCGCGGAGTGCTTGGCCTGCTTCACCTGTTTGATGTGGCGGGCATGAACGATCTGACGGCGATGCTTCACGTGTTTCGCCGTCTTGACGCTATGGGTCTTGGCGACGTTGACGTTGCTCTTCGGCGCATTGGTTTTCGCCGCCGCAGGCTGGTTGCTGGTGGTAGCCGGGGCTGTGCCTTGCGCCAACACCGGGCCGCCAATCAGGGTAGCCGCCACGACGGCAGCAGCGAGAGTCCTAAACATGTTTGTTATCCTCATCATGCGGGTTGCCGTGAACCCGGGTCATTCGGCCGACCGACTGCATGTCGATCGTTGCCCGACAACATGCGCTTAAGCCACTGAACCTCCTCTGAAGTGCGCCTTTATCGGCGGTTCAAGGACCCGCCCGGGGGATGTCCGTGCCGCGGCGGAATTGTGACATTGTTAAATCTTCGAAAGGCGGGACTAGGCGCCGAGCGCGGATTGTTTTTGGACACAGCGGAACGATTCGTCCTATCCTGACTATCGCGCCTTCAGAGGAGCCCCCTTGCAATGTCCCGGCCCATTCGCGCCCTCGGTATCTTCGCTTCCGCCCTGCTGGTGACCGCCCTCAGCATAACGCCAGCAACCGTTTACGCCATGGGCACTGACAATCCGCCCCGCGACAGCAGCAAGAAGAAAAAGAACGATGGCAGCGCCATCGAGCAGCAGGAACAGAAGCTCGCCTCGGAGAAGTTCTTGCGCGATTATCGCGCCGCCCGCCAACTGATCCTCGGTGGCGACTATCAAGGCGGCATTGCCGCCATGCACGCACTCGGTCGCGACGACCATCCCGACGTCGACAACTATATCGGCTACTCCTATCGCCGCATGGGCGATTATGAGGATTCCAAGATCTGGTACGAGAAGGCGCTCGCAGCCGATCCCAACCATGTGCGCACCTGGTCCTATTACGGCATGTGGCAGATGGAGCAGGGCAACCGGCTCAAGGCGCTCGAAGATCTGCAGAAGGTGAAGCTGATCTGCGGCAACACCACCTGCGAAGAGTACCGTCAGCTCAACGACGTCATCGAAGGCAAGGCGACGTACTGACCGCCATCGAAATCAGCAATGCGTCATCGCCCTTACCCGGCGATTTTGTTTTAGGCCGAGGTCTCGTCCACGATCCATTTGTGATAGGCAGACTCGGCCTGCTCCACCGGCAACACAATGACGCATGGCGTCGTGTAGGAGTGCAATTCCTTCACTGCGATGCCGACTGCGTCGGCCAGCGACGCGCGTGTCTTCACCAGCATCACCGCCTCCTCCGCCCGCTCGATTTTGCCCTGCCACCAGTAATGTGAGACCATTCCCGGCAGGATATTGACGCAAGCTGCCAGGCGCTTCTCGACGATTTTGCACCCCGCCTGCTCCGCCTCGACAAGCGAGGGCCAGGTCGTATAGACGAGCACCGCACGTTCCATAATCTGTAACCCCTCCATGAGCCTAAAGGCCAAGCGCTTCCGCGAGATCGCCTTCGTCGCCAGCCAGATGCCGGAGGCGCGCGAGGCCCGTGAGCGGCTGGAGAAGCTCTACGGCAACGCCGAGCCGGGCAAAGCCGACGTCATCGTCGCGCTCGGCGGCGACGGCATGATGCTGCAGACCCTGCACAAGATCATGAAATCCGGCAAGCCGATCTATGGCATGCATCGCGGCACCGTAGGCTTCCTGATGAACGAATTTTCGCTCGATCACTTGGTCGACCGGCTCAACGCAGCCCACATCACCGTCATTCACCCGCTGGTGATGCGCGTGCGTGATGCCCAAGGCCACACATTCGAGCATCGCGCGATCAACGAGGTGTCACTCTTCCGCCAGAGTGCGCAGGCCGCGCACCTGCGCATCCTGATCGACGGCAAGGAGCGTCTCCCCAATCTCGCCGCCGATGGGATGCTTGTGGCGACGCCGGCGGGCTCAACCGCCTATAACCTATCGGTACAAGGTCCGATCATCCCGATCAATGCACCCCTCCTGGCGCTCACCCCGATCAGCCCGTTCCGACCGCGGCGTTGGCGCGGCGCCTTGCTCCCGGATAAGGCCAAGGTCACCGTCGTAGTGAAGGAGGCCGACAAGCGGCCGGTCTCCGCGGTCGCCGATTCCGATGAGGTGCGCTCGGCGCATCGCGTCGATATCGAAATGGATCACAGCATCTCGCTCAACCTGTTGTTCGATCCCGGCCACAGCCTCGATGAACGTATCTTGCGCGAGCAGTTCGGTTTCTGATCGGAAGTCGGGAATGCCAAACTTTGATTTCTTTGTGAACGGAAGGCGCGTCAGCGTATCGCTCGACAACGAGGAGACGCCGCTACTCAACGTGCTGCGCAACGAGCTCGGCTTGGTGGGCACCCGCTTCGGTTGTGGCCTCGAGCAGTGCGGCTGCTGCATGGTGTTGATCGACGGCAAGCCAGAGAAGTGCTGTGCCAAGCCGGTCTGGAGTGTCGCCGGCAAGCGGGTCGTCACCGTCGAAGGCCTTGGTACGCCGGAACACCCTCACCCACTGCAAACCGCTTTCCTCGACGAGCAGGCCGGCCAGTGCGGCTACTGTCTGTCAGGTATCTTGATCTCGGCAAAGGCACTGCTCGACAAGAACCCTTCGCCGACCCGCGCTGAGATCGCCGCCGCCCTCGACGACAACATCTGCCGCTGCGGCTCACATAACCGCATTATCCGCGCCGTCGAGAAAGCTGCGGTGCAGACGCGCGCGGGAGCTTAGAGCATGAACGCCCCGGAGTGGCCCGGCCCGCTGAACGAAAATCCGACGCTCGCGCGCTGGGTTTCCTTTCCGGCCTCCGGCAAGGTTGCCGTCAACACCGGCCGCGTCGAGATCGGCCAAGGCGTACTGACCGCGATGGCTCAAATCGCCGCCGATGAGCTCGACGTGGCGATGTCGCGCATTGAGCTGCACTCCGGCGATACCGAGCTCACGCCCAACGAGGGTTACACCGCCGGCAGCCAGTCGATGCAGTTCGGTGGTGTAGCCATGCGGCAGGCCTGCGCCGACGTTCGCGCGCTGTTCCTTGACCAGGCCGCCAAGGTGATCGGCTGTCCAGCCAGCGAGCTTTCGATCCGCGACGGCAGCGTCCTGCGCAAGGGCGCTGCCACCGGCCAGGACTATTGGAGACTCGCAGCCGCGGTCGATCTCAACATGAAGGCAACCGGCACGGGCAAGCTCAAAGCCCTCGGCCAGATGCAGCATATCGGCGAAAGCGCTGCCCGCCTCGATTTGCCCGACAAGGTGTTCGGCCACTCCATCTTTATCCACGATATGCAACTGCCCGGCATGGTGCATGCCCGGGTGGTGCGCCAGCTCAACCGCGGCGCCACGATCGGCGCCATCGACGAGGAGGCCATCAAGCGCGCCGCCAAGGCACCGGTCGAATTCGTGCGCAACGGCAATTTCCTCGCCATCGTCGGCGGCGACGAGACGGCGGTTGATCTCGCAGCGGCAGCCGCGCTCAACGCGGTGAGCTGGCAGAACGTCGAGGCGCCGACCGCACTGCAGGCGGAAGCCTCGAGCCTGCAGCAGCAGCCCTATGTCGACCGCGCTTTCGGCGCGCCCGAAGCAGGCGAGCCGCAGGGGCGCCAGCGCTTCGAGGCGACCTATTCGCGCGGCTATCTGGCGCATGCCTCGATCTCACCCTCCTGCGGCCTTGCCGAATATCGCGACGGCCATCTGACTGTGTGGACGCATTGCCAGGGCGTATTCCCGTTGCGCTCGGCGCTGGCGAAGGCGCTCGGGCTCGATGTCGCAAAGATCAGCGTGCATCATGTGCAAGGCTCCGGCTGCTACGGCCATAACGGCGCCGACGATGCCGCCGCCGATGCTGCCATCATCGCCATGCGGATGCCCGGCAAGCCGATCCGCGTTCGCTGGCGGCGCGAGGAGGAATTCGTCTACGAGCCGAAGACCCCGGCCATGATCGTCAAGGTGCGTGCGCTGCTTGACGAGGTCGGCAAGCCAACCGATTGGACGCAGGAAATCTGGAGCCCGACCCACAGCAAGCGCCCCGGCGCCGGCGGCGTTCTGCTCGGGGCCGTAGCGCTGCCCAATCCGATGCCCGAGCCGCCGCCGAACGACGTACCGGAGGCCAGTGGCGGTGGCGCTACCCGCAACGGCGAGCCGCTTTACGACATCGGCGCTAAGCGCATCCTGCACCATCTGATCACCGATGCACCGGTGCGCACCTCGGCGCTCCGGAGCCTCGGCGCCATGCCGAACGTGTTTGCGGCGGAGTGCTGCGTCGATGAATTGGCAGCGCGCGCGGGCCAGGACCCCGTCGCTTACCGGCTGTCGATGATCTCCGACAAACGCGCGTGTGCAGTGATCGAAACGGTCGCCGCGATGGCGAAGTGGAATCCGAAGGAACCCGGTGGCACCGGCACCGGCCGCGGCATCGCCTTCGCCCGCTATAAGAACAAGGCTGCCTACTCAGCCGTGGTGGTCGAACTCGCGGTCGACTTGGAAATCCGTCTGCGTCACGTCTGGTGCGCGACCGACGCCGGTCTGGTGGTCAATCCGGACGGCGCGATCAATCAGCTCGAAGGCGGGATCATCCAGTCGGCGAGCTGGGTGCTCAAGGAGCAAGTGCGCTTCGACCACGGCATCGCCTCGTTCGACTGGGAGACTTACCCGGTCCTGAAATTCAGCGAAGTGCCTGAGATCGACATCGAGTTGCTCAACACCAAGGACGAAGTACCGCTTGGCGTCGGCGAAGCCACCGCCGGCCCGACCGCTGCCGCCATCGGCAATGCCGTCTCGCACGCGCTGGGAGCACGCATCCGCGACCTGCCGTTCACCCGCGAGCGCATCATGGCGAGCCTGCTGCAGGCCTAACTCGCCAGTACAGTCGAAGTCATAGTCGGGTGGGTTTTTACGGCAACTGGTGTTTAACAGCCTACGCCTGGTGGCCCGTGCGCGACGTCGGCGCGTATTGGGTTGTCGTCGATGACCGGGAAACGCGGTCTTTACGGGCATCGTGAATGTGGTCGCGAATTTGCGCCCAGCACGTCAATACGGTTGGATGCGCGTCTTTAACAGGACAGCGGCAACTCGCGCGCATCAGCAGGAATATTCACGATAGATCGATTGCGCCCTAGGCCACCAGCCGCGTGTCTTCGAGCTGCGCCAACGGCGGCGCGACATGATCCACCGCAACCAGATCGTCGCAGAACATACGCGCTTCCTCGCGCGCCGCCTCGACGGCGAAGCGCCGCAGCAGCGCCAGTAGCAAAGCGAGATCGCGACCGCGTTCCTGAGCGCAGGCTTCCAGCACGCGCTCGACCATGCGCCGCTTGAGCCTCGCCACCCCGCCGTGCTCGCCAACCAGCATGCCCTCGCGCATGGCAGCAATCGCCTCGCGGAAGGCCGGGTAGGCAACGTCGGGCAGCCCGGCTTTACAATAGAGCGCGGCAAAGCCGGAAATATTGCGGTCGTGGATGTAGCTGGTGAGGCGTTCGATCGGTACGCCAGATAATTCTGCCAGCGCCTCCTCGAAGAGTACGACGTTGCCGGAGAGCAGCGCGCGCAGGATCATCCCGGCGGTTAGCTGGCCGCTTTGGCGCAGATGCTGCACCAGCGCGCTGACCTCTTCGTAAGGAATCTCCGCGGCGAGTGCGACGGTCGTTTTCTCACAGGCCTCGCGCGCAGCACATTCGGCGTGCTCGGGCCCCATCCATTTCCGTCCGGCCACGAAGCCGGCGAGCGTCTGCGACAGCTTTGACAGCAGCGCCTGGCGGATCGCCATCGGCAGGTCGTCGCGCCCAAGCAGCGACTCCCGGATCGCCGCCAGATGGCCGAAGCGTTCGACGATGCGATCGATCGAGAACGGCGCGATATCGGCGTCAGGATTTTCAACGAGCGTGAGGCAAGCCTCCGCTGAGCCGACTTCGGCGATGGCGGCGGCGAGCGAGCGCGGCAACATGGCGCGCCCGGCGATCGCCATCTGCGCTTCGGGCTGACTGGTGGCGATCAGATCGACCAGATCCTGCTCCAGTAGAAGCGGCGAACGCGCGAGGAGCGGCATCGCGATGTCGGGCTGATCGGCGGCAAGCGCATGCACGATGACGCGCGGCGCCTTCCGCGAAGATGCGAAGACTTCCGCCAACGCGCGGCGCACCAGTGGCGAAGGATCATCGAGCAGCATGATCATCGCACCTTCGGCGGCAGCGCGATCGTCGGGCGACAGATCGGAATGAAGGTAGGCCCGTGCCAGCGCAGAAGTAGCCTCTGCCCTTTCACCGGGCGGAGCACGGCGTACCCACTGGAGGAACTGACGAACAATCATGAGACGACCGACGCGATAGCCTTCAATTCAAATTGACGGT
>Ga0207740_1000076_pt1 | contig 15565 bp, 12 predicted proteins | sample LuqExpMetageno29_FD_187787 | JGI IMG/M metagenome (GOLD analysis project Ga0207740, IMG submission 187787) | Tropical forest soil microbial communities from Luquillo Experimental Forest, Puerto Rico - Sample 29 (SPAdes) | ecosystem: Environmental > Terrestrial > Soil > Tropical forest ... | reverse complement strand
AGAGCAATACGAAAGCGATAGCTACGACTTGGCGATTACTCGGTGCCTTATCAGAGCTTCGCTCCCAGTGAGCTGCTAACAAGCTTGCATCAACGGACAGATCGGTCATGGCGGATCCCTAAAGATATTATGGGGCCTGCTCGCCAAATAGAATTATGTTCTACTAACTGCAATACGTTAAGCAGAAAAAGCAATATCATCCTCTTTAAGCTGTAATCCTTGGAGCGCACGTTTTACCCGGCAACAGGAGCGTAGCAGGCAGTTTCGATGCACCCACTGCCTCTCACTCGGCAGCGACCACCGCGTCCTTTTGACCGGTGTGGCTGCGGATCGCGTCGTTGCGCCGTCGGCGCGCCAGCGCATCCTCGCCGCCACGGGTCACGTGGAAAAGGTCGAGCGAATCGGCCTCGTTATCGCGCAGCGGCGCGATCGCCAGGTCGCTGTAGGACCAGCGGTCCGGCGCACTCTCCACCTCTTTTTTTATATGCCTGAGCAGGCGATAGACTGACCAATGGCCGCGCAGCTTGCGCAGCGTGCCGAACCAGTAACGCGGATAGAACACGAACGGGCTTTCCAGCGGCAAGCTCGGGCGGCGATCGCACCGGCGCTTCATGCGCAGCATGCCTCCTTCCAGCGGATGCACGTTCTCGAACGGGATCATGGTGTTGAACCACAACAGCGACGACCGCATCGAATTGAGTAGACCGAGCTTGTTGGCGCCGACGCGGCGTAGGATCGTGCGCAGGTGTTCGGGCGTGTAATAGGCCTTCCACGCCGCGTGATAGGCCTCTTCCCATTCGGCATCCGACATTTTCGGATGATGCGAGACCCGATGGGTAAGGTCGTATTTGTTGAGGTCGGCATCCATCCAGATGCCCTTCTGCCAGAGCACCTTGTGGTCCTCCGAGCCCGGCAAGGGTGTGAGAAAGAAGAATTCGAGCACGTCAACCGGGAGTTCGCGCTTGATAACCTCGATATCGCGCAGGATCGATTCCTTGGTGTCGCCAGGGAAGCCTAGGATGTAGCCCGCGAATGTCATCGCGCCATATGCGCGCCACTTCTGCAACATCTCGCGATAATCGGTGATCTTGTTCTGTCGCTTCTTGGCGCCAATTAAGTTATCCGGATTGATGTTCTCCATGCCGATGAAGACGCGACGCGCGCCGCCTTTGGTCGCCTTCTCGATGAAATTCGGAATCTTGTGGCAGAGCGTGTCGACCTGGATGACGAAGCCGATGTCCATGCCTTCATCGACTTTCATCTTGATCATTCGGTCGCACAGCTCTTCCCAGTGGCTGTTGCGCGCAAAATTGTCGTCGGTGATAAAGAACCGATTGATACCCTGCGCATAGTTCTCGCGCACTGCACGCTCGAAATCGTCGGCGTTGCGAACGCGGCTCTTACGTCCCTGCACGTTGATAATGGTGCAGAACGAGCACTGGTAAGGACAGCCGCGTCCGAGATCGAGGCTCGAAATATTGCCTGAGGTGCGCTGTACGATCTTCTTAGGCAGCATCGGCGCGGGCTGGCCTTCGAGCGACGGCAGATCGCTCATGTGGTTGTAGATCGGCTTCAGCTTGCCGTTGTAAGCATCGCGCAGCACCGCATCGAGCCGGCCATCTTCGGCTTCGCCGGCGAAAAACGAGATGCCCATAGCCTGCGCCGCCCGCATTTCCATTGGCATCTCCGGCAGCATCGCCATGCATCCGGAGATATGGAAGCCGCCGATGCAAACCGGTAAGCCGGCCTGCAGGAACGGGCGCGCCAGATCGACGGCGCGTGGAAACTGGTTGGATTGTACGCCGACGAATCCAATCAATGCCTTGCCGCCGGCGCGGCGGATCATGCGGATGATGCGATCCGGTCGCACCCGACGGTTGGTTTCGTCATAGGTGTGCAGATGCAACACCACGTTGGGACCAAGCGCCGCGCGGCGCTGGGCGTCCTCTGCAAGCCCGTTCAGGCAGGCCAGCGTATTGGACGGGATCGCGGACCGCCACCATTGGATCGGATAGCCGTCGTCGTCGTAGTGCGACGGCTTGATCATCACGAAATGGAATTGGTTCGCGGCGCGGGTCACGGTGACGTTGGACATGGCCCCCTCTGATGTGGGTCTGATAATACCGTGTTGCCCGCAAACTGCACGCATTTGTTATGGCGACCGCCTTGGTCATTAGCAAGCGAAGGTAGCATGGTGGGTCAGTAAATCCCCTCAGTGCCTGCTGTGGCATAGGCGCTAAGAATTATCGTTCGCGACTTAGTTATAGTGGTTGACCGTAAATGTCGGCACATCTTCCCCGTGGCGCTGCCGACGGAGGGCCGGCGAATCTTCAGCGTCTTGCTCGCCAGCCTACTCAGCAACGGTGACGCTTGACGGGATGCTCCAGCTAACTCCCGAGGGACCCTCTTTCTGAGTGCAACCCCAAAAAAGCCAGGTTTCCTTTACCTAACGGGATTCAATCAAGATTTTTTTCCCAGCCGATCGGTGACGCCGTCGAGCCACGTAGCAAGCGCATCCACCACGTCTCCAAGGACCTGCGTATCTTTCCGGCCTGTCCGCACCGGTACATGAAAGGAATGATCGGCATCCGCAAACAGCTTCAACGTTGCAAGGGTGCCGAGCTTTTTGCAAAGCGGCTCAAGTTGATCGAGCGACGCCAATGCATCGCGGGTACCTTGCAAGAACAGCATCGGGATTTGTACGTCAAACAGATGTTCTGCCCGATCCTGCGATGGACGGCCGGCCGGATGAAGCGGAAATCCGAGGAACGCGAGTCCCCACACGCCTTGCAGCGAAGCTTTCGCCTGCGTTTGTGACGTCATCCGGCCGCCGAACGATTTGCCGCCGGCAATAAGCGGAAGTTCCGGTAGCAAACTCAGCGCCGCCGCCACGGCGGCGCGGACCGTTGCTTGCGCCACTTGAGGCGGATCTGGTCGCCTGGCGCCACGCTCCATGTAGGGAAACTGGTAGCGTAAAGTGGCGACGCCGCGCAGTGCGAGTTTCCGCGCCACATCTACCATGAAAGGATGATCCATTCCCGCTCCGGCGCCATGCGCCATCACGTAGCAAGCCCGTGCCCGGGGTGGCGTTTGCAGCAAGCCGGAAACGCGAACGGCGTCGTTAACTGTAATGCTGATAGGTTTGTCAACGACAGAAGACATGAGTTTTCTCACTTAAGGATGGGCCGCAGGTCCTCGAGCTTGTCGAAGAGGTGCCAGATGTAGTCGCGGGCGCCTTTCTCTCGGTGCGGATGCAGGTCGGCTATTCTTGGATCGTTGCAGTAACTGTCGAAGGCAGCCTTCGACGCCCATTCGACGAGGATCATCACCGTGCGCGGCTTGATATCTCCGGCTGCCGCCTCGCGGAACTTGCCAAGCGCCACGACGCGCCCGCCGTGCGCCTGCACTTCCTTGGCCGAGCGGCGCGAATAAGCAAGGTACTCGTCGCGATCTGCTACATTGAAGAGGTTGAGGGCATATACTGGAGCGGACATCGGAGCCTCCAGGCGTTTCTGGGCATCTGAGTGCCGTTTCTATCATTGCCGTGGGGCAAATGTTGTAGCGGGCGGGCTATAAGATTAGCGGACATGGGTTGACTGTTAATGGCCATGCTTCTGAAGTCACACTCGCCCTTCCAGAGGCGTATTGTGAACGGCTACGATACGTGTCACGGGCCTTGGGAGTTGAATGAAGCGACGCGCACCTTGCTTGACAGAAGTGTGAGGAACTACGTTAGCTGGTGCGCCTTATAGTTTGGAGCCGCCAAGAAGCTCGATCAAGATCCAAAAGCGCCCGCTACAATGTGCAGAGCTACTGCGCTACGCGCCTCTCACTGGCGCTCCCAAGTGCAGCTTTCTATTTTCAGATAAACAAGAGCCCCGGACATTGCCGGGGCTTAGTTTGTGTCTCCAAAAAAAGCTACGCACTCAAAACCGCAGCCCTCGGCCTGCGTACGAGACGGCCTTCTTGCATTCTTTGAACAGCGCGCGCGCCGACGCACGGTATTCTTCGCTCTTTGCGTATTTCTTATAAATCCATCGGCTGTTGTTCCACCGACGCAAAACTGTGCCCCACAATAGGCGACCTGTGATTGATCGTCTTGGAATGATGACCGTCCAGAGATGCCAGGCCTCCACATAGGAAGGTCGTGGCTTCGGGACTTGCATTTGAATAACCTCTTGCCTGCTTGCCATAGTGCGGAGCATTGTGGATCACTGGCGCTGGCTCGCACGATAAATGTCATTCACTCTCATTCAATTGGATTTCAAATTAATCGTAAGGAAACTCTTAATCGCTGCGGGAAATCACCTCTGGCAAATTGCTGGCGAGCCAATTGAGGAGCCGCTCCGTTATATCGGCTGGAAGGTGCTCGATGAGGAAGCGCCAATCGATGGTCGCTGAGCAAGGTCCCGCGATATTGTCCCAGGGGACAATGTCGACCGAGTCGGCCGGGCTTCCGAAAACCTGAATATGATACCTGCGGGCCTGTTAGTCCCCCCAGGGTACAAGACGAAGCGGCTTTAGATGACCGCCAGTAATTCGCGCGACTCTCGTTATGGCGACCTGCAGCTGGGTCGCCACCATTAGAAAATCAATACTTCAGCAATCGCTCAGTTAAAAATTAAGTTAAATCTCCAATGGCACGTGACGATCAAAGCCGAGAGCTTTTTCCAGCAGCAACGCCGTACCGAGCAGTTCGGCATCGCCATGTGGTCGCCCAACGAGCTGAAGTCCGACGGGTAATCCGTCCTGAGTCAGGCCGCAGGGCAATGAAATGGCAGGACATCCAACCAAGGTAATGACGAAGGTCAGGAACATCCAGTCGATGTAAGTTGTCAATTTTTCGCCTGCGATCTCGACAGGGAATCGTTGCTCAACCAAGAACGGAGTGACCGCGACAGTGGGACATATAAGCAGATCATGGGAATCAAAAAATCGAGCAACGCGATGAAACAGCGTGTGCCGCTGGTGCTGCGCCCGAATGATCGCGTCTGCAGTGAGGCTTTGGCCTTTCTCGATATTCCATACGATATCAGGATTGATGCGTTCACGTTCTCGAGGCAGCAAATCACCGCGCACATCAGCAAAAAGAAGGGCGCGCAACACCTGAAAGCACTCGATCGCGCCGGAGAAATCTGGTGCCTCGTCATCCACCACGCAGCCCATTTCTGTGAAGCGTTGGGCACCTACTCGACAAATCCTCCCGACTTCCGGATCGATGCTGCGCAGGCCGAAGTTAGAACTATAGCCAATGCGCCGAGGGGGCCGCACGTGCCTGAGCGCCCGCTGGAAGCCGCCCTCCGGGATTGGGCGAGATAGAGGGTCATGTTGCGTCAATAAAGCCATCGCATCCAACATCAGTGCCAGATCGGGCACGTTGCGCGCCATTGGGCCGTCCACCCACAGGCTGTCGAAGGCAGGCAATCCATCGCCTCGCGGCACTACACCTGGACTGGGGCGCAGGCCAACAATGCCGCAGAAGCTTGCGGGAATACGTAGCGATCCGCCTAAGCATGAGCCGTTCGCAAGCCAAACTTCACCCGCCGCGAGCGCAGCAGCCGCGCCACCGGAAGAGCCTCCGGCAGTACGGGCGGGATTCCATGGATTGCGCGTGACACCCCAGACAGGGTTGAAGGTGTGGCTTCCGGCGAATTCCGGCACGTTCGACTTGGCGAGTGGAATCGCCCCGTTGGCACGGAGCGTTGCGATCGTGCGGTCATCTAATGGTGCACGGTAGTTGGCAAAGATAGGCGAGCCGTAGGTGGTCAACTGCCCAGCTACGTCATTGTAATCCTTGACGGCTATCGGCAGTCCGGCAAGCCAGCCAGGGTCGTCGCGACTCTCACTCCTAAAGCGCTTTGCATGCTCACGCGCCTCGTCGAGGAAGCGGATGGGCAGGGCATTGACCTTCGGTTCTACGGCGTCGATCCGCGATGCTGCGGCATCCACAAGTTCTAGCGGGAAGAGCTCACGCTTCCGTAGTTTCGTTACGACCTCGGTCGCGGTGAGGCGCCACAAATCATTCATCAGAGGTATCGCAGCGAGCGTTCCTGACCGGCTCACACTGATGGGTGACAGTAAAATAAAATATTAGCTTAGGGTTGGCTCGGGCACCAGAACTGAAGTCCGCTGCAGCCACCAATGGCACCGTGTTACCAACGTGCAGCTCGTCACCAGGTCATCTTGTCATCTTATGACCTGGACTGGTGCGAAGATGTAAAGTGCAAAGTTGGCACGATGACCGGTTGCGTGCGAAACGTTCCGTGTACATCGTGCATCCATTTCGCATGTCGGTAGTCCAATTGTTGGTCCAACTAAAGGACGTCGTAAACGTGGCTAATGAAGCGCTACGGCCGCACTTTATAGACGACATCGTGCTCGCGCACATGCCCGTCTACCTTTAGGCCAAAATCGTCGTTTGGGCCCACTTCCGTCGCTGGGGCGTGATCGACTTCGAGGGACTCGACACGTTGGCTGAAATCAGTGGTGTGCCCGCGGATGTGGATCATGTCACCAACGCGCAGCGTACCCGACTCGAGCCGCAAGATCGCGACGGACAGGTGGCCGTAATAATGGGTCACGACACCGATACGTTCCTCTAGCAGAGCAGGTTGCGCCGGTTGTGCGGATCGGCTAGCCGGTGCCGTTTTGGCCCCGGCCTTCGCGGTCGGTCTTTCTTTCTTGGGTGATGCACGCCGGACCTGCGCCTTCTTCGGCGGCTTTTTTTGGACCGTCTTAGTCTTCGGGGATTTCTTGCGCTTTGTCTTGGCCTTGCCTTTGGCTTTCTTTCTTGTCGCCATTTACAGCCTCCCTAGCATGCCGCCGAAGGAAAAAGATTACTAGCTTTAGTCACGCCGTGGTTCTTGCTCGAAACTCCACGGCAACGCAAGGGATATGCCGGTTGGTAAATACTCCTGACCCATTGATCCCTATCATTGCATCCATGACAGCCACCGTTACGCGAAAATACTTTCGACTATCCGTAGGGAGTCGAAAGATCGAGCTCGTGCTGTTGTTTATAGGTCTGCTGCTCACATCGCGTTTACAGGCGAGATGGAAGTCGGACCTTTAACGCAGATCGCTCGGTCACATTAGATAACGCCGCACATATCGCCTCTTGCGGCGTGGATCCGCTGCCCCAACCCCCACCGGTCACGCAGCCTATGCCAAAAGGACAGGCTGTTTCCGGCAATTACTACCAACATCCGATTGTGACTTCCAACCTTGGAGAGGCGACCATAGAGTTCAGCTTCTATCGCTGATGCCCGAGGCCGATTCCAAGCTTGAGCGCCTTCTGGCGCAGGGCACCGATGGTGCGTTTCATCTGCTTGGAAATTTTGACCACCGGTGTCTTCGCCTTTGAATGCGCCTTTAGCGTACGATAATCGTCTTTAGACCAGCGTACGCGTCTTACAGCTTTCTTATTTGCCATGTAGCAGCCCCCTGGTTGCAAATGTGCCTACCACAATAAGGCGCGAAGTACTTTTTTGCCTGTGACGAATTTCACGGGAAAATGAATTTTGCTGCGGATTCTTGGGGGCTCAGTGGTTAAACGCGCTGCTGAATATCTGCTCTGGGAGGTAAAACGGGCAATGCTGAGGACTATCACCAACGTTCGCTTTTGAAGCCAAAGCGCGCGTTGGCGGAGGTCAACCGGCCCACTTCCGGAGTCCTTGTAAGGATTGATACGATGTCCTGTCCTGAGCCTCGGGGCCGACGATGCGGCGGCGCGAGTTCATTACACTGATAAGCAGCGCAGTAGCTAGTCGGCCGCTCGCAGCATTTGGACAACGCGGAGAGCGCGTCCGGCGGATCGGCGTGCTGATCCCATTCCAGGCCGATCCCGAAACGCAAGCTCTCCTCGCCGCGTTCAAGCAGCGCTTTAAAGAACTCGGTTGGACCGAAGGCGGCAACGTTCACATTGATTATCGTTTTACTGATGGGAATCCTGAACGCACTCGTGCCGCGAGCGCTGAGTTGGTTGGACTTTCGCCTGATGTCATCCTTGCTTACGCAAACCCAGCTGTCTCGTCGCTGATGCAGGTCACCCAATCGATACCCATCGTATTTACACAAGCGTCCGATCCTGTCGGGAGCGGTTTCGTTTCGAACCTGGCGCATCCCGGCGGCAACATCACGGGGTTCCCCAGTTTCGAGCCAGCGATCGCTGGGAAATGGCTAGAGGTGCTTAAGGAGCTTGCGCCAGGAATAAGGCGGGCAGCCATCGTGCACCATCCGAGTATCGCGGCCAACGTGGCATTCGTACGGGCAGCAGAGGCGGCCTCATCTGCATTCGGGGTCGCGGTCACGGCGGCTGCCGTGCGCAATGCAGCAGACATTGAGGAAACCATCACAAGATTTGCGCAGGAACCGAATGGTGGCCTCGTTGTAGCGCCGGCTCCGCCCACATTTGACAACCGCGAACTGATTGTCGCATTGGCCGCGCGGTTTCATCTGCCGGCCGTCTACTCGTACCGCTTCTTTGTCACCAGTGGCGGGTTGGTGTCGTACGGTATCGACGGAAGGGATCTTTGGCGGGACGCCGCAGTTTACGTCGACCGGATTCTGCGTGGGGCAAAGCCGGGAGATCTCCCGGTGCAGTTGCCAACGAAATACCATTTGGTGATCAACTTGAAAACCGCCAAGGCACTTGGGCTCAGTGTGTCCTCGCAATTTCAGCAGCGCGCCGATGAGGTCATCGAGTAATGGCCAGCGAATGTCCTTATTGGACCTCTATAAAAGAAGGCAGTTCTCCACCACGGGAGTAATCCCATTAGGCGGCGAAAATTCATCGTCACACTTTGGGGGCGCAGCTGCGGCTTGGACGATAGCGCGCGTGCACAGCGGCCGACGCCTCGCTGAGTTGTTAGTAGCGACCCTTCTGAAGAGTTTATAATCTCGTCTGACCGTAGATTTCTTATTTTGGCACCTCTGCGCCCGTCGCAGGATTTATCGTGTACTTTGTCTCCAATTTGCCTTCCGCCAGCACTTTGTCCTTGATCGCTGCCATCACCGCTTCGCCATCAAAATCACCGCTCAGATTGAGGGTCGGCACACTCAGCGCATACACCGTAAAAATATATCGATGAACCAACTCATCGTTCCAGCCCGGACATGGCCCGTCATATCCGTGGTACTGCCCTTTCATCTGCTCGTTATTCGCCATGAACTCTGTGAAGGCGTTGAGCCCGCGCACACCGATCGTCGTCGCCGCCGGTTTACCGCGGGGCACGCGGCCTTCCGACTCGGCGCCTTCCTTCAGCGATGTGACGTTGGCCGGAATATCGACCAGAACCCAGTGGAAACGGGTTCTCCGCTTAGCCGACGATGTAACCGTCATGCCTTCGTTGTTCATCTTCTCGCGCTGTTCCGCCGGGTTATCGATATCGGTCAAGATGATGGCATAGGACTTGGTGCCGCTTGGTCCTTTCGACCACGAGATCGGTGGACTGATATCGCCACCGGCGGTGACATGTCCCTGTGCAGCCGGCATGCAGAACGCATACTTGGTGGGGACCATTCCGCCGCTCTTGATGGAGTCGACTTCAACCTTGAGCGATGCGGCAGACGCCGGTGCTGCGATTAGCCCTGCCGCCATGCCTGCCACAACCATTCCGATGACTGTGCCCTTAATTGTTTCCATAAAGTCTCCCTGTGAATCGAGCGTTGCCAACCGGTTGAGTTAATCCACTTTACCCAGACGCGTCCGTCTCCCCGCACCAGCCTAGCCATCTGGGCTTTGTTCGACAATCCGCAGAACGGCTTATAGCGCTGCTTGGCGCATAAGGTCCTAATCAATTGCCAATTTACGGGTTGTTGGGAGTTGCCAATTATGATTACGAGTTATTGGGAGGCGTTCCCTCATGTCGATTCTAAGTCGTGCTGTACGCGGCGCCGCGATCGTCTTGTTCTCTGCCACCATCGCGGCCTGCGATAACAGTGAGGCCGATCAGCGCAAGGCCTTCATCGGATTTCTCCAAGATATTAACGGCAGAGCCGGCGTTCACGTCCTCGTTCCCACTCCGAATGACGAAAAAGCCTTTGGACCATACCTGCAGCAATATGCGATCATCCTCGATTACTATAAGGACATGAAAGGTCCAATGGATGATTTCACCGCGCAGATCATGAAGCTTGGCTACGGTCCCACCTCGAGCCCGCGCACAATCGAACAGATGGCTGCCGCGCCGCAGGACCTCGTGGTAACCAAAAATGCAGTCGACAAGATGGAGCAAGACATTGAGACGCGGTTTGCAAAAATAAATGCGGAACGTAGCGCCTTCAAACAGCCAGACGATTTGAAGGCGGTCTACGACAAGACCTTCGACAAGCTTGTTACCGCTCCAACATTGGCGATAGAAAAATCTGCCAAGGCGCTCGATGCCGGAATCGATGCTTCGATCAAGCTCGCTGATTACATCAACAATCACCGTACCAAGCTTGCGGTGTCCGGGGCGCAGATACAAGCCAAGGACCAGCGCACATTGGACGAGCTTAAGCCGCTGCTGAAAGCGCACCAAGACGCCGGCGAGCGTTTCCGGGCCGCACAACGCGAAGTCCAATAAGTCTCACAGAAAGATTTAGTTCCCAGTCCGCCCTGACTTGTCTGGCACTCGGCTTCGTGGCCTAGGAGTTCGGCGCTGGTTATGCCACCTTACTGCATCTCGCATATATCTCGGAGGTGCACTTGCCCGCGCAGGCAAGTCGGTCCAACAACCTTGCACTTAGCAGCCAAATTATCTGAGAATTATCGCTTAGGCGCAGGGGACCTTCCATGAAGAGTCCATCCATTATTGCCACAATGGCCACAGTGGTGCTTCCCGCCTTGACCAACGCCGCTGAAATCAAAGTTCTGTCCACTCAGGGCACCGAACAAGCCTACCGCGAATTAATCCCACAATTTGAAAAGTCCACCGGCCACAAGGTCACGACGATCTTCACCGGCACCCTTGATGCCCAGAAGCGGCTGGCGGCTGGCGAAAGCTATGACATGATCATTATGGCAGGCCCATCAGTCGACGCGCAGATAAAGGTTGGCAAGGTCGTGGCCGGTAGCCGTGTCGATATAGCGAAGTCCGGTGTTGGGGTCGGCGTCCCGAAGGGTGCACCCAGGCCAGACATCAGCACCAGCGAGGCGCTAAAGAAAACCGTGCTGGCAGCCAAATCGATCGGTTATTCGACAGGCCCAAGCGGCATCTACATGATGAGCCTGTTTGAGAAGTTGGGCGTGTCCGACCAAGTCAAGGACAATCTTAAGCAGACGCCGAGCGGCGTGTTTGTGGGGACAATGATTGCCAACCGCGAAGTCGAGATCGGCTTCCAGCAAGTCAGCGAGATTGGGAATTTTCCGGGTGTTGATTACGTCGGTCCGCTGCCTGCGGACGTGCAACAGACGACTGTATTCTCCAGCGGCTTGATCGTCGGTGCTAAGGAAGCAGAGGCGGCCAAGGCGCTGGTCAAATTTCTGACCACCCCTGAAGCAGGTGCAGCATTCAAAAAACGCGGCATGGAGCCGGGCTGACACTACTGCCAACCGTCGGCAAACTGTCCAGACGTCCGCCATTGCTCCAGAACAGGCGTGACAACCTGTCGGCCGAAAGACGAACAACGCACGACATTCCAGCCGGTGGCTGTTGCTATATTCAGTGATGAGCGTCGCATGGTTTGGCGGAGCAAACCTAATTTCGGTCGATACAATTTGGCTGTTCCTTTACGACCTTCCGTTTTGTTCGCCGGCAGTTGGCTTCGAATGAAGTTTTACGGACGCATCAATGAGACGACGTTCACGCCATAAGACGGAATTTCGATCTTCTTCGCTCGAGGTCGTGAACGCATAAAAGACGCAGGCAATTGAACTTCGGTGGCTCACGACCGGTGTTTGAACCCGGAAGTGCTTCCTACTTGACAACGGGTTTCGACCGTGCGCGGCCGCGCTTTCACTTTAGGGCTTGCGTGTTGCGAATGATTTCGTCCACAATTGCCGATCCGAGCAAAAATCCCTCGAAATGATCCTTCGTCTCAAACGCTTTGCGTTTTTCTATCCGCTGCGGATCGTCGCCTCATACTTCATTGTTCTCATCGTGAGTCTATACTCGCGGCTGTTCGATGGGTTCACGCCATACGCGGCGCTGTTGATTGGGTTCTTTCTCGTCTATCCCCACGTCATTCGCTACGTCACTTGGAAGTATCCGCAGGACAGGTGGAAGATTGAACGCCGGGTCTTTCTGATCGATTCATTCGTGGTGGGTCTGGCCGTGTATTTCATTGGGTTCAATCCGGTACCATCGTTCGCCTTGATTACTGTCGCGCTCGTGAATGCGCTCGCCGTTAACGGCTTTAGGCAGATGTTCTTTTCCGCGATCGGTCTAGTTGTCGGGATCGCGGTGTCGATGCTATTCGGGGGCGCCCACCTCAGCCTCCACAGCGCGGTCGCAATCGACGTCGCCGGTTCCGTGTTCCTGTTTATCTATTTCACGTTCTTTGGCTTTTCTGTCTATAGCAGTAACGCGCTGCTCGCCCGGTCGCGCACGGAACTGCGTGAGCAGAAAGCCGTCTTGGAAATCGAGAAACTGCGCTCTGACGCATTGCTCCTGAACCTCGTCCCGACCGGCATAGCCGCAGAGATGAGGGATGCGAAACGGGTGGACTTCACTGTATTTGATCCGGTGAGCCTGTTAGCGGTTGATTTTTGCCGCTTCTCTCGGACCTTGGATTCTGAGGAACCAAAGGAGGTGCTCGCCCATCTCTTACATTGCTTCAAGGCATTCGACGCTATTACCGGCCGACACGGATTCGAAAAGCTGAAGACTTTGGGCGATCGCTATCTGGCGGTTGCCGGCGTGCCGAAAGGATGCGACAGCGACGCAGCAGCCGGGATCAAGGCCGCCTTAGAGATCTGCCAATTCCTCGCCGACCTGAATGAGTCACGCCGGGCTCATGGCAAATTCGTGCTAGAGGCCCGTATCGCGGTTCACACCGGTCGAGTGTTTGGCGGCGTCGTGGAAACGGAAAAGATGTCCTACGATCTCTGGGGCGACGCCATCAAGACATTGTTTCGATTGCTTGAGGAAGCCTCCATCGGGCAGGTCGTTATTTCCGAGGCGACCCGGAGGGTGACGGGCGAGGAGTTTTCATCCACGCCGGCCGGAAGCGTGGGCTCTGATCTAATTTTTTACAACGTGGAGAAATGCGCGGCCTGAGCGTTGATAGCGCTTGAGCGACAAGGCAAAACTGCCATGAACGGGGAAAACTTACCACACACTAACACGTGGTTGCGGCGCTATTTTGGTGAACTTCCCCCGGCAGAGCTAGACGAAATCGCCACCCATCTGCGGCACGAGGAAATTTCCAGCGGCAACCTCCTCTACCGCAAAGGCGATGTCGGCGATTGCATGCATTTCGTTCTCACCGGGCGCCTGGAAGTGAGGCTTCGGGACGAATCAGGCCAGGCCCACGCGGTGACTCATCTGTCCGGCGGCGATTCGGTCGGTGAGCTGTCGGTGCTGACCGGCAATCGCCGCGCTGCGGATGTCATAGCGATTCGCGATAGCTCCGTTGCCCGCCTCAGCAAGCAGGACTTTGAGGAAATCACGCGTGACCATCCGCAAGCCGGCCTTAGTATCGCGCGTTATGCTCTCAACCAGTTGAGCTCGGGGACGACGCGTTTTGTGCCCCGAGTTGCTAACATTGCCGTCGTTCCGTTGCATCCAGGCGTGCCGCTTGCCGAATTCGGGCGACGACTCGAACTTGCGCTGATGCGCACGGGTAATACGCTTTATCTTGACTCGCAGACGGCATGCCGGCTTCTGCATCGCCCTCGAAAAAATAAGGAGACAGATGATTTCCTTCTTCAGTCGATCCTCGACCAAGCTGAGAAGACGCGGCGTTTCGTCATCTACCAAACCGATGCGAAAGCCACCGACTGGACGCGAAAGTGCGTCCGCCAAGCCGATCGCGTCTTGCTCCTTGCGGATGACACCAGCTCTCCGGAAATCACGCCGATCGAGGAGGCACTGTTCGGGGACTCCGGCACAGCGGTTCTCGCTGAAAAAGAGCTTATCTTGCTGCGCTCGAGCCGTCGGACAACACCGTCGGGAACGGCCGCATGGCTCGCTGCGCGCCATATCGACCGTCATTCCAACATCGCCTTGGAAGGCGATGACGATATCGGTCGTTTAGCCCGATTGTTGTCCGGGCACGCCGTCACCCTGGTGCTGGGCGGTGGCGGCGCTCGCGGCTTCGCGCATATTGGAGTCATTCGAGCAATCCGCGAGGCGGGAATACCGATCGACGCAGTTGGCGGCACCAGTATTGGAGCAATCATCGGGGCGCTTGTAGCCCTTCGCTGGGACGACGAGCGCATCTTGCAATCCTGCAAACGCGCCTTCATCGACGACCGGCCGCTCGATGACTTTACGGTTCCCCTTTTTGCTTTACTACGCGGTGAAAAGCTCGGGCGAACGCTCAGACATTATATGGGCGACGTCGATATCGTCGATCTTTGGCTCCCGTACTTCTGCATCTCAACGAACCTATCCCAGGGCCGGACGGAGGCGCACCACTCAGGGGTATTGTGGCGTGCGGTGAAGGCTAGCGCCACGTTACCAGGGATTTTGCCTCCGGTAATCAAACAAGGCGAACTTCACGTGGACGGCGGCGTCCTGGACAGCTTGCCAGTCGGGGTCATGAAGCGCTTTATCGGAGGCAATACGATCGCGGTTGGCGCATCGGTCGCTCAGGAATTCACAGTGCCCGTGGACAGCTTTCCGACAACTCTGCAATACCTTCGGTCTCGGCTGGGCAGGGAGGCGAAGCACATCAACTTGCCGACATTGGGTGAGCTGCTATCCAGACAACCACCCTTGACAGTTCCCGGAGTGCTGGAGAACTGCAGGAGGGAATCGACCTCTATCTGAAACCGCCGATCCAGGCGTTCGATCTACTCGACTGGAAGGCAATCTATAAGTTGGTCGACATTGGATATGATTACGCCCGCGAACAATTGTCCCGCTGGATTAGCACGAACCCAAGCCTGCAACAGCGCAATACGCCGGGCTATAGACCCTTCGCGAAGTACTGAAAGTTGGGCCCCTTCCTTGGCGTCCTTTGATATTTGATATCGGCCTTATCATCGAAGGGAACATATCAGCGGTTGCTGCATTGACGTCGCCTGACCATCCACTGTGGACATGCCACCTCTTAACGACAGCAAGCAAAGATATGTGGAAGTGCTTATGTGTACCGATCGTTTCGCTTGCATTCGCCTGCCCGGCGTTCGCGACAGATGTCCAAGTGCTTAGCGGAGGTGCAGTAGAACCTGGACTGACCGTAGCGGCTGACACCTTCCGCAAGCAAACAGGTAACGAGATCAAAATAAGTTATGCCACTGCTCCAGAGATTCGTCGGCGTGTGGGCGCGGGTGAAACGCCCGATGTGGTGGTAGCACCTCCTTCGGTCCTCGACGAGATTGCGAAGTCCGGCAAATTCGACAACACGGCCCGTGTAGAGGTCGGCCGCGTTGGTATTGGGGTCGCAGTTCGGGACGGCGCACCGCAGCCCGATATTT
>Ga0207740_1000075_pt1 | contig 15671 bp, 15 predicted proteins | sample LuqExpMetageno29_FD_187787 | JGI IMG/M metagenome (GOLD analysis project Ga0207740, IMG submission 187787) | Tropical forest soil microbial communities from Luquillo Experimental Forest, Puerto Rico - Sample 29 (SPAdes) | ecosystem: Environmental > Terrestrial > Soil > Tropical forest ... | reverse complement strand
ATGTCGAGCATCTCGGCTAACGGTCACCGGTTGGGTCATGGCATGAACGAAAAAATATGCATCGTCGGTGCAGGTCTCATCGGACGATCGTGGGCAATCGTCTTCGCCCGCGCTGGTTTTGCCGTAGGAATCCACGACATGGCGCCCGATGCGCTCGCATCGTGCCAGAAACTACTGCGTGAAAACCTCGACGATCTGGCGCTGCATGGTTTACTCAGCGAGGCCGTAGAAACCGTGCTGTCGCGCGTTACGTGGGCCACCACTTTGGCCGATGCATTGGAAGGCGCGGTGCTGGTCCAAGAAAATGTGCGGGAGTCATTGGACGCGAAAAAAGCGATTTTCGCCGAACTGGATCACCTTGCAGCCCCTAAAACGATCCTTGCGAGCTCCACCTCGTGGATTCCGGCCTCGTCGTTTTCGGCGGGACTTGCTGGCCGTGTGCGCATCCTGGTCGCGCATCCAGTCAACCCGCCATATCTCGTGCCTTTGGTCGAATTGGCGCCGGCGCCGTGGACCACAAGTGACGTCACCAAACGCGCCTGCGACCTTTATACGAGAGCCGGTCAAACTCCGGTGCTGCTGAAAAAGGAAATCACCGGATTTCTGCTCAACCGAATTCAAGGCGCGGTCCTGAATGAGGCGTTGAACCTATACGACGGTGGCTATGCCTCGATGGAGGACATCGACAAGGTTGTGAAGGACGGTCTGGGACTGCGCTGGTCATTCATGGGGCCGTTCGAAACCATCGACCTGAATGCGCCAGGCGGCGTCATTGATTATGCGGATCGCTACGGAAGTACTTATCGTGAAATCGCAAAGGCGCAAGCTGGAAACGACTGGAACCGAGCTTTGATTGCCCGCGTCCACGCCGAGCGCCGCGCTAAACTGCCGACTGCACAAATAGGCGAACGTTCACGCTGGCGCGACAAGCGTTTGATGGCGCTCGTCGCACACAAGCGTGACCAAGTATCGTGAAGCGGCGCAGACGTGAGCGCGAAGAAAACCATGCGTCGATAATGGTATGCCGGAACGCGAGGTATGTCGGATGAAAACGATGAGGTTGCCTGCTGAAGGCGCTTTCCTTGGAAGAGTCCGCAGCCCGAGAGCGGCGCATCCAATGATCGTGACCGTGCGTAACGGTATTGTGGTCGACATCACGGTTAAACACGCTCCGACCGTCAGCGACATTTGCGAAATGTCCGATCCGGCCGCTTATGTTTGTTCAGCCCCTGGCAAATCGGTCGGGTTACTCGAAGACATTGCCTCGAACAGCTTTGAGGCGACGCGTGATCCGTCAAAGCCATTCTTTCTTTCGCCGGTCGATCTCCAGGCCGTTAAGGCAAGCGGCGTGACCTTCGTGTCTAGCCTGCTCGAGCGCGTTATTGAGGAGCAAGCCCGTGGCGCGGCGGAAAAGGCGGACGCGATCCGCAGAGACATTACCAACTCGATTGGGAAGGACCTTTCGAAACTTAAGCCAGGTTCGCGCGAGGCAATGGATATCAAGACCAAATTGATTTCTCTAGGTGCCTGGTCTCAATATCTTGAGGTCGGCATTGGTCCGGACGCGGAAATCTTTACAAAATGCCAGCCGCTGTCGTCGGTGGGTTTTGGCGCGGATATTGGCCTGCATCCGATATCCACTTGGAATAATCCAGAACCTGAGATTGCGATTGTCGTATCGAGCGCCGGCCGGATCGTGGGCGCTACGTTGGGCAACGACGTCAATCTTCGCGACGTGGAAGGACGCTCAGCGTTGCTCCTGGGCAAGGCGAAGGATAATAACGCTTCGGCGTCGCTTGGGCCGTTCATTCGGCTGTTCGACAATTCCTTTTCGCTTGAGGACGTCAAATTGGCGCATGTCCGGCTGACCGTCGAAGGCGACGACGGCTTTATGCTCGAAGGCGCGAGCTCTATGTCGGAAATCAGCCGATCTCCAGAAGATCTTGTTGCCGCTGCGATGGGAGCGCACCATCAGTATCCCGACGGGATGGTGCTTTATCTTGGGACGATGTTCGTCCCGTCGAAGGATCGTAGTGAACCAGGAAAAGGGTTCACGCATCGAACCGGCGACATCGTTACGGTCTCGACGGAGAAACTCGGCGCGCTCGTCAATCGCGTGCGCTCTTCGTCTGACTGTGAGCGCTGGACGTACGGTGTGCGCCAGCTCATGCGAGACCTTGCCGGAGAAAAACTGATTTGATTGCCTTAGTGTTAGTTATCATGAGTTTTGGTCGTGCAAAACCTCGGCAAGCCGATTGGTTCGTCGGCCAGGTTCTGGTAGATCGATGTTTCCACCTCGCTTTCGCCGAGATTCCCCAACGTGAATCATTCTGTTTCAAAACCAATCGATGTTGCCGGTTGGCGTTCGACACCAGCCAATCCATAATTCGGTTTGCCGGTAGCCGACACGAAACCAGAGGCCAAGGCCCGATTGTGGGGATCGCCGAATGAGCTTTAGTCAGGATCAGACGACGGGAGAAACCTTCTACGTCGAGACCAATCGCACCGGCTATGACCTTCTAAACGATCCTTTGCTGAATAAGGGCACGGGATTTACCGATTCAGAACGCGACTTGTTCGAATTGCATGGGCTTCTCCCGCCGACGGTTGCCAGCCTCGATGAACAGGTCGCCAGACGATTACAGGCCTTCCGACAATTGCCGAGCGATTTTAACCGCTATGTCTTTCTACGTGGGCTCCAGGACACCAATGAGGTGCTTTTCTATGCCCTGCTGGTGCGTCACCTCGAAGAGATGCTGCCAATTGTTTACACCCCGACCGTCGGACTCGGCTGCCAGTATTTCAGCCAAAGCTTCCGCAAACCGCGGGGTCTCTTTCTAAGTTTTCCACAGAAGGAGCGCATCCCTCGAATTCTCAACCAATTTCACCTTGATATTGAAGCGATCGTGGTCACTGACGGTGAGCGCATCCTCGGTCTTGGTGATCAAGGCGCTGGAGGCATGGGAATTCCGATCGGCAAGCTATCACTGTATACGGCCTGCGGCGGTCTCAATCCGGCAACTACACTTCCGGTCACGCTCGATGTCGGAACTGACAATCCGGAGCGTCTTTCCGATCCGCTGTACATAGGCTGGCGCCACGAGCGCGTACGCGGTCAAGCATATGACGATTTCATTGAGATCTTTATTCAAGCTGTTACGAAGCGCTGGCCACATGTACTGCTGCAGTGGGAGGACTTCGCGCGTGATAATGCCACGCGGCTTCTCAACCGCTACCGTGATCGGCTCTGTACCTTCAATGATGACATTCAGGGCACGGCCGTTGTCGCTGCGGGTACATTGCTGGCGGCAATAAACGTTACGGGTGCGCCTATGCGCGAGCATCGTATCGCGGTGCTCGGCGCCGGTGGGGCAGGCAGCGGTATCTGTGCACTATTGCTACGCGCTTTGGTCGAGGATGGGCTCTCCGAGTCGGAGGCTCGTCGACGCTTTTTTCTCGTGGATCGCGACGGTCTTCTGGTCGACGGCATGCCAGGACTCATGCCTTTCCAGGAACTCTTCGTGCAACCGCGTAGCGCTATTGAAGGGTGGGCATTGGAACGTGATGGCGTCATCCGGCTAGGTGATGTTGTCCGTAATGTTCACCCGACGGTTCTCATCGGCGTATCAGGGCAACCTGGTACTTTCCCTGAAAACGTGGTCCGCGACATGGCAGCACATGTCGCGCGGCCTGTCATATTTCCGCTTTCGAATCCGACATCGCGTGCAGAGGCGACGCCGACAGACCTGATGGTTTGGACAGAGGGAAGGGCGGTCATAGGCACTGGTAGTCCATTTCCACCGGTGCTCAAGAATGGCGCTTATGTGCGAGTCGACCAGACCAACAATGCCTATGTGTTCCCAGGCATTGGTCTTGCCGCCATCGCGGCGCGTTTAAAGCGCATTTCAGATGGAATGCTAATGGCTGCAGCGCGCGCACTAGCTGACCTCTCGCCGGCACGGCTCAATCCGCACGCTAATTTGCTCCCGCCGGTATCGGAACTGCGAGACGTCTCTCTGCGGGTTGCCCAAGCAGTAGCCCTCCAGGCGCGCAAAGAGGGACTGGCCGAGCCCATCGACGCTGGCGACATGTACCGCAAGATCCGCGACAAAATGTGGACACCGGTCTATCGCCCATATCGGAAAAAACCGAAATAAAAGGGCGCTTGCTCCGTGTGTTCGTTTGGCTTGGGAAACGGTCAAACTATTTGGTTGACTAAAGGCCATCGCCTACGCAGCTTCGCTTCGGGCCGCTTCCCTCTGATCGCGGAATGCATACACGTCCATTCGCAACACGCTGTAGGTGGCGCTGATGTGGAGCCGTTCCGTAAGCGCGTTCTCACCCGCCGCGCCTAATGCGACGTACAGGGGCAAGATATGCTCCTCGGTCGGATGATTCTTCGTGGCAAACGGCGCCTGGCGTCGGTAGTTGAGCAGATCGTCGGTTCGGCGATTTGTTAATGCTGTGTGGAACCAGTCTGCAAAGCTGTTGACCCAAGCGGGGGCCGGATCGTTGGGGCCGTGGTCCCGAAACTCCGACAAATCATGGGTAAAGCTGCCGCTGCCGATGATCAGCACGCCCTCTTGCAGCAATGGCGCTAAAGCGTGCCCGACGCGAAGATGATGGAGCGGACCGAGATGCGGCTGAACCGAGAGCTGCAGAACGGGGATATCGGCTTGCGGATACATCAGCAGCAACGGCACCCAGGCGCCATGATCCAGGCCGCGCCTGCGATCGATGGTGTGGTCGAGGCCAGCTGCGTGCAAAAGCTCCGAGACGCGTGTAGCGACCGATGGAGAGCCGGGTGCGGGATAACGCATGTCATAAAGCGTGCGTGGGAAGCCATAGAAGTCGTGGATGGTATCGTTGCGATCCACGGCATTGACCATCGGCGATGCCGTCTCCCAATGCGCCGAGACCACGAGTATGACCTTAGGACGCTCAAGCGTATGGCCGATCTGGCTGAGAAACGTGCGTGCCGGCGTATCGGTGAGCGGCAAGGTCGGCGCGCCGTGGGACAAAAATAGGCTTCGCATGGTCATTACGATTGCTCCGTATCTGCGTCGATGCGCCGGCCTTACTTTCGCGTTTAGTGAAGTGGCATCGCGATGTCGAAGAGCAGAACCTCGGCCTCCTGCTTTCCTTCAATTTGAAGTGTGTCGGGCGCGTCAATCGCCACGCCATCTCCAGCCTTTAAAAGTTTGCTGTTGAAGACGACGCTGCCATGCGCAACCTGAACCCAGCCTCCGCGACCCGCCGACAATGTATGCGTCAGCTTCTGACCTGGTGACAGAATCGTGGCGTAAAGATCCACGTCACGATGGATCGTAACGGAGCCGTCGCGCCCGTTACGCGATGCGATCAAGCGAAGTTTTCCGCGCTTCTCGGCAGCGTTGAACGACTTCTGCTCGTAACTCGGCGTCAGTCCTTTGTTTTCCGGAATGATCCAAATCTGGAGGAAGTGTACGGGCTCAGTTTTGGAATGATTGAACTCGCTATGACGAATTCCTGAACCTGCTGATATGCGCTGCACGTCGCCAGGGCGAATGACCGAGCCGGTTCCGAGACTATCTTTGTGCTCAAGGGCGCCTTCGAGCACGTAGGAAATGATCTCCATATCGCTGTGGCCGTGCGTATCGAATCCCGCACCAGGCTGAACCCGATCCTCGTTGATCACACGCAGCGGTCCGAAGCCCATGTACGCGGGATCATAGTAGTGAGCGAAAGAGAAACTGTGGAAACTGTCGAGCCAGCCGTGGTCCGCATGGCCGCGAGACTGTGCTGAGCGAATGGACATTGACATTGGCTGCTCCATCAATGGGCGAGCGCCGTAGCGCTCGCCCGATAACGATTTAGATCTCGCGCGCGATCAGCGCATCTACTGAGTAGCGGCCGCCGCCGCGAATTACATACGAAAGCGCGACGATGCCCCACATCAGCGGGTACTCGTATCCGCCGTCGGTCCAAAAGAAGCCTGCAGGCAGATGAACCTGCACGACAGCAACGGCCATCAGGCCAAATACTAGCGCGGCGATCGGGCGGGTGGCGGCGCCGGCAGCGAACAACAGGCCTCCGAAAAATTCAATTATGCCGGCCATCACCGCCAGAGACGCAGGCAGACCGAGCTTGGCGACAAAGAACTGGCCGGTCGCTTCGATGCCGTAGCCGCCAAACCAACCGAATAATTTCTGAGCACCATGCGGAACGAGCAGCAAACCGGCCGTCACACGAACAAGCGGCTCTGCGAGGGGCGAGAGGGCATTCGTTATCGACGCAAAAACGGGAACAACCGGCTTGGCGGGGGAAATGCTTGTGACAGACATCGGAAACCTCCTAGCTTTTGATCGGCAGGGCGACCTCCGCCCAACTCATAAAGTTCGATGTAGATTGCGCGCTATGCTGAAACAATCTATCATTTTCGCACAACACTGTTGCTATTGGAGCAACAATCATGGACCGCCTTGCTGCAATCAAAGCCTTTGTGAAAGTCGCGGAAATGCAATCCTTCTCGGCGGCGGCGCGGGGTCTGCGCGCGTCGAAGTCTGTTGTCAGCCGCCAAATCGCCAGCCTGGAAGCCGAACTCGGGGCGCGATTGTTTCATCGCACCACCCGCTCGATGACCCTGACCGAGGCAGGGCGCAGTTACTTCGATCGTGCCTCCCGCATCCTGGCCGATCTCGAAGAAGCTAATCTCTCGGTCAGCCAGCTACAGTCAGCGCCACGAGGCCGGTTGCGCGTCAATGCACCGATGAGCTTTGGCTTCCTGCACCTTGCACCCGCACTCGCCGATTTTCTGTTTCGCTATCCAGAGGTTGAAGTTGATATCACCCTGACTGATCGTTTCATCGATCTCGTCGACGAAGGCTTCGACGTCGCTGTCCGCATTGGCAGTCTTGAGGATTCGAGTCTGGTGGCACGCAAGCTGGCTTCGATCCGTCGCGCGATATGCGCAAGTCCGGCTTACTTAAAAGTACGCGGCGCTCCCGCTTCACCCGACGACCTGAAGACGCATGATTGTCTGTGCAACAGCAACGTGCCGCTGGCGCGCGAATGGCGCTTCATCACATCGGATGGGCGGCCATGGCAAGTCGAAGTCCGCGGACGGCTGAGCGCCAACAACGGCGACACTCTAAAGGTTGCGGCATTAAAAGGGCTTGGCTTCGTCAATCTACCAACCTTCATCGTCGGCAGCGATCTGCAAGCCGGAAAACTGGTTACCGTTCTGGATAAATTTATTGCTCAGGACATGACCCTAAACGCGGTCTACCCGCACTCCCGCCACCTATCGCCGAAGGTGCGCGCATTCGTGGATTTTCTGGCCGAACGTTTCGGTCCGCGGCCATATTGGGACCTCATTGAATGACCCCAAGCGCGAAAATCAAACTGAACCGATGTTATCGCGTAGCACCCCCGCGGGTGCCAGACCCAGCTGGACGCGCAGAATTGTATCAAGGTCGGTCGACGACAACGACCCAGTTGGCGGCATGGCCGACGGGATAGCGACCGCCGAGCGTCAGGGCGCCTGTTTGTTTGTCGATCTTGTAGACTGACAGCTTGTTCGACTTTTCGCCGGCGGCGATCAGATACGATCCGGTCTTGTCGAGCCTGATGCCGCGCGGCTGCTTCTCGGTCGCGTAGGAAGCGAGATAGGTGAGTTTGCCCGTGCGCGGCGCGATCGACAGGAGCGAAATGGTGCTGTTGGTGCGCTCGGTCGTGTACATGAAGCGTCCGTCCGGCGTAATGTGGATGTCTGCCGCCCAGATGCGCGGCATCGTATCGCTGCCGGCGACCGTAGTTGACGCCGTGGTCGCGGCCGTCGATACCGCCTCGCGCGCGAGCCCCGGCTGCAGATCGGTCTGCGGCGGTGCGGAGCCGACATACTCGACCTCCGACAAGACTCCCGTATTCTGGTCGATCGCGAATTGCGCCACGGCACCGGAGAGTTCGTTGAGAACGTAGAGGTATCTGTTGTCGTTGGAGATCGCCAGATGACGCGGGCCGTTGCCGGGACGGGCTTTGATAAGCGGCGGCTCGTTCGGCGTCAGCTCGCCCGATTTTTCGTCGAATTTGAACTGTAGGATCTGCGCGCTGCCGAGATTGGTCGCATAGACATATTTGTTCGTACGGTCAGCGATGATCGAATGCGGATTCTCTCCGGTCGGGATGATCTGCAAGGCGGGCTGCGTAATTACGCCCGTTGCGTCGATCGGATTGACCGCGACTTTGTGGCCTCCATAGGAGGCAGTGAACAGGAACCGACCATTCTTGTCGACGGAGACATAAGGCATGCTATCGACGAGCGGCGCGGTCGCCTCTTCCTTCAAGGCGCCTGTCACGCCGTCGATTGCATAGGTGATGACGCGCAGCGGCTGCGAGCGCACGACCGCGTAGAGATGCTTCTGGTCCGGGCTGACCGCCATGGGCATGACGAGCTTGCCGGCCTTGGTCTTACCGAGCGGCGCCAGCACGCCAGCCTTGTCCATGGAGTAGCCGTCGATTTCGCCGTCCTCGGCGTTCGAGACATAGACAAAAGTCTTCGCGGCAGCGATGCCTGCCCCAAGCGCAACCATGGAGACGCCGAACGTGAGCAACATCCAACAGCAGATGCTTGACGATCTAACGTGGTGGAATTTGAATTAAATCGTCTAGTTGGCCTTTGGTTACCTCTGTTGGCGTGAATTTAAAAGTGACTGCGTCTTTCGTGATAATATCCAATCCAATGATTTTGTCGGGTTCCAGTGCTGCGCGTGGGAAGAAACCATCGCGCGTGCGCTTGGCTTTGTCCTCACTTATCTTAAGCCAATCGGCATAGACCTTCAGCGCATTCGGGTCGCTGTACATGTAATCAATAGTTTCGCGGTAGCCTTTCATATAGCGCTCAACCACATCCTTGTGGGCCTGGAGATATCTAGCGTTGACGATGTTAATCCGCACCGTCTGCCCTTTGAACGCATCTGCATCGTTGCCCGTGGCGATCATGCGGATTTCCTTGCGATCCAATTGATCAAGGCCAAACGGCGGTGCGGCCCAGCCCACGTCGATTTGTCCCGACATGACGGCCGTTAGATTTGCAGAGGGGCCGCCTGTGGCAGTCGGTATAGCCTTGAGTTCGTACTCTTTCATGAAGGCCGTGACGATGCCATGGGTAGATGAACCATTTGTCGAATAGGCAAGGATCTTACCGTCGGTGTCCTTCAGGGACTTGATCGGAGAATCCGCCTTCACGTACCAATAGAGGTCGCCGGCGCCTGTCGTCTCCGCACTAATGACGCGGACAGGTGCTCCCTTCGAATAGGCACTGAGCACGCCCATCACGCCGGCAGCAATACCGATGTCTACACTGCCTGAAATCACGGCCTGCTGGGTTTCGCCTGCACCGTTCGTGTAGACGATCTCAAGCTCGAGCCCGTGTTTCTTGAAAATGCCTGCGAGCTGACCGATTTCCGATACGGAAGTATCCCAATTCCCGCGTTGGCCTACTGCCAATCTGACTTTCTCTTGGGCGCTAACAGCCGAAATGCTGAACGATGTCAGTATTGCAACTGCACAAGCGATCGTCGCTCTTCTCATTTGCTCTTCCCTTAGTGGTGCCGTTTTAGCTTCGCTGGCTTCGCGATTTCTTCAGAGATGACGAGTCTCTATTGCACGAATTTCGACTCGAATTCATCAAGTTGTGAAATCGTGGCATGCAAGTTTCTCTGGATTTCTGCTAACCCTCCGAGCAATCCTTTTACTTCGGTCGGGGATAAACCCTGGACAGCCGTGTCAACGACCTCTTTCGCCAGAGGAATCAGCTCATCCTTAAGTTTGCGGCCTTTTGCAGTTAGAAATACGTGCGACTTACGTCGATCCTTCTTGTTGCGCTCCCTGCGAACGAGCCCGCACCGCTCCATAGCTAAAATGGCATTAAGAGTTGTCGGCTCCATCGTGCCGACACGCCGTGAGAGCTCACGCTGCGTGAGCCCGTCTTCGTTCCAAAGCGCACGCAAAAAGTACCACATTCCCAGCGTGACGCCCCGCGGTTCGATTTTGAGCTGCAGGTAGCGCTGCAAGGCACGGTGCGTGGAACGAATTTGATAGCCGACACTTTTCGAAAAAGGCAAATCTGAGTCGCGATCGGCGATTATAGCCGATCGGCCACTCTCGGATTTCAACAATTCCTTGCGCTTCAAAGTTGCGCCTCTCTCCTCGCCACAGGGGGCCGTTGTTGCAAAGATACGGAAACAGACGTTCGCGATTTCCACTGCTCTGCTAAGGCCTTGCGATCGAGCTTTCCACGAGCCGTCTTCGGCAAACCAGTGGTGACTATGATCTGTTTTGGTGTCTTGAAGGAGGGCAACATTTGGCCGCAGTAGCGCAAAAGATCGTCTGTGTTGATCGTACCGCCGGGCTTGCCAACGACAAACGTAATGACTTCTTCGCCGTAAGTCTGATCAGGAACTCCCACTGTTGCCGCTTCAACGATTTCGGGTCGCTGTAGCAGAATCGCATCGATCTCCAGCGGCGATATGTTTATACCACCACGAATGATCAGATCCTTTTCGCGGCCGGTGATATGCAGGAAGCTGTCGGCATCGAGGAAGCCGATATCCCCTGTCCGGAAACGTCCCTGGCTATGAATCCTTATCGTCCCATCGTCAGCGATATAGCGATATTCGTTATTTGAAAAGCCGCCGACCTCGATCTGGCCAATCTCCCCGGTGGGCAGCGACTCGCCACGCTCATTAACAATCGCGAGCTTATGGTAAGGCAGTGGCTTCCCGACGGTGCCAATCCGACGGTATGCGCCTGGGTTGGTTGCGATCCAGCCGATTTCGCTGCAGCCATAGCTTTGTGCAATGGGAATTCCAAAGTGCTCTTCGAAACGGCGGCAATCTTCGATCAGCAGCGGGGCAGAACTTGAGATGACGAACCGCAAGGTCGTCGGTCGTATGAGACTCGCCGAGTCGTCGCCATTGAGCAACATATTGATTGTTGTTGGATTGCCTGCCGAAATCGTCACGCCGTAATCAGCCACGTATTGGAAGAACCGGCTGCGGGTAAACTTGTGTCCAAGAATTAGGGTCGCACCGCGAGCGAGCGGAGCCAAAGCGCTTAAGACCTGCGCCGAACACCAATTGAACGAGCGGAAATCGTAAATCCGGTCATCGGCTGACATACCCAGTCCGTCCGCGGTCGGCTCTACATTGGCCAGAAGCTCGCGAAAGGAGAGCACCACGCCTTTCGGCCGAGCACTGGTTCCGGACGTAAACAAAATGCAGGCATCATTGTGCCGGTCGGCATCTGCTAAACCTGCCTTTGTCGCTGTGCAAGTTCGAACAGCGCCGAAAAAGCCGAGATCACTACCATCATCGAAGACCCCGAGCGGCAGATGAGGCGTCGTTAGCTTTTCCAAGACACCATCGAGCTCTAATTTCGCATCGAACAATGCCAGCTTTGAATTCAGGGCGGGCACTATGTCAGTAAGGTAAGTACGGTTTGTCTCAACGTGCACGGTGCAGATCGTTGCGCCGTAGGCCATGACCCCGACGTAACAGAGCAAATGTTCAATCGAATTTTCAGCGAGCAATGCAATGCGATCATTGGCACGAATACCCCGCTCGCCTAGGAGGCCACCAATTCGCCCGGTCAGCTCCTGCAATTGCCCATAGCTAAGCGTTCGGCCATCTTCAGCTGAGATAATATAGGCCTTCTCTGGAGCGCGATCCGCGTTGCGATCGATCCAGTGTCGAAGCAGGTTTGGACCAAACTCGGCTTCTTTAGGCATAAGAACTCAATCAAACGATCGCTACCAGCTTAGCGCAGAACACCCACGCTTCGTGGGCTCCCGGGATCAAATAGTACTCAGCGTCCAGTGCGAGCCAGGGAGTGGACCCAACCGACCATGCGAGATTTTGCGTTCTCGATGTCCTTTTTGTTGAAGAAGTCCTCCGGCTTGACCCGATCGACTGGATAGACCGGCCGCAAGAAGTCCGTCTCGTATCCAAATGGTACCGTCGCATCGATCCCCATGCCGCCTTCAAATTGAGTATTCGATGCCGTCCATTGTTTCTCGCCGGCCGTCATCCGCTCTGCCGGCATGAAGGTTTGCCCGCGGCCCCCAGGAATAGGGTTCAGAATGTCTGTCCGTGGATTCACCCGAGTGGTAAGGCACCACATGATATCGTCCATCGAATAAGGATCGACATCCTCGCTGACGGCGATCGCCAGTCGCATACCTTGCGAGCACGACAACGCTGCGCCGAGAAAATTGCGCTGCCAGCCCTCGTCGATCTGATGGCGTTTTTTGACCTGGATAATGCAGCCGCCCCAATCGGTCATCGAATAGGGAATAACAACGTCTTGCACGATGCCGGGCTGCAGTCGCTCGCAAAGCTCGAAAATTGCCGCTTCGCGGACGGTTGTATCGATGTTGTGGTCATCGAGCATATGAACGCCGAGTACAAAGATTATTGGTTTCGTCTCGGGTTTGCGCATTGTCACGGCGGTGACGTGAAATGTGGGCGCCTTGTAGGCTTTGCCCATGTAGCCGGCCCATTCTGGGTGGAAATGGAAGCGGCCTTGGACGCCTGCATCTTCCGCTTCTTTGGTCTCGAACCGGCGGTCACGCGGATGGATGTGGCCTTCCAGCACCAGTTCCGCGTCGGCGAGCGTGTAAGCGTCCACCGTGCGGCACTTTACCATGCGGATGGGTCTGCCTTGTGCGGCGCCGGCGATGCCAATTTCGTCGCAGCCCATCGGAAGGATAGCATAATCAAATCCGGCGCCTGCCAGAAGCGTACAGGCGGGCGGCACACCGAAGCACATTGAGATCGGGATCGGCTTGTCATCTTTGTAATACTTATTGGCGACTTGCCACATATGCGAGCCTGGCGAGATCTGGAATGTGCCGACGTTGCCCCAGCGGAAGTTCATGCGATTATAGCCGAGGTCTGTACCGCCATCGAATTGATCGAAGCTGATGCAGCGGATGCCAGAGCCGACTGTAAGCTCGGATTCGTAGGTCGTGTGCCGAATAGGCACCATGTATTTGTTGACGTCATCCGGGTTGAGTATGACGTGCTCCTGTACCGGAGCCTCCTCCTGCGAAATAATCTCTGGCTTGAGCGGCTTGCGGAATGCTTCGGCAATCTTACGCGTGCGATCGACATCGTTCTTCCAGCCAAACATCTTGTTGATCACGTTCATGTCGCCGAACAGGTTCGTGATCACCCTGTGATTGGGCTTGCCCTTGACGTTGTTGAAAATGATCGGGCAGCCCCCATCCATGTGCTTCTGCAGGCCGGTAATTTCGAGATCGGGGTCGACAGCCTTGTCTGTTTCGATCAGATCGCCTTGTGACTTCAGCCACTCCAACGTCGTCCGCAGATCGATAACATCGGCAGTCGCAGGTTTCGCTTTAAGGTTCATTTTCTGCATGTGAACGACTCCGGTTTCTAAACGAGCGCAAACTAGCGTGTACCCCGACCTCAGAAGATTTCGACATCAGGCATGAGCACAAAAGCGTCTTTCAAAAATTACTTATCCGTCTAAGTATTTTACGATACCCCAGTTTATGTCCCATGGAAAGCACAAATAAGCATCTGCATCCACACAGGAAAACTGAGTCCATCTAACGGGGAATTTCACATGCGAAGGCCCATTGTCGGCGGGACCGATGCCACCGGAGATTTTCAAGCATTGAGTGAAATCCGAGGCAGAATCTCACTTGGTGCTTGACAAGTGGGCCATGCACATGATCGAGCGAGATACTGGTCTTGGTAACGGCGATTTTCGTAGTTCGGTCACATACACCATGGTCTCATTCGCACCGACGAAGATGGTCACATTCGCACTAGCGAAAGCCAAGTCTATATGCTGGAATAGAAATGTTGTTCAGAAGGAGCCTGCCATGAAAAAAATCTTCTTAATCGTTGTTATTTCCATGTTCGCCGCTGGGTCTGCGTTGGCCCAATCGTGCGAAAGCAAGGCCGTGTCGAAGGACGGTAAGCCCTTGTCGGGTGCGGCAAAAACGAGCTTCGTCAAAAAGTGCAAGCAGGATGCTTGCGAACCAAAGGCCATTGGCAAAGATGGCAAGCCATTGTCAGGCGCGGCCAAAAATAGCTTTATGGCGAAATGCGAGAAAGAAACCTAAATCGCAGGATGAGGGTTAAGTTTAGTCGCGGACAAAACTCATAAGGTACGAATCCTCGTCGAGTTCGCCGGCCCAATTAAGCGGACTCAACTCTGATATCGCGAGGTTTGGTCAAGAAGCCGCTGGCGCAGCCGACGGCTTCCGGAAATGGTGGTGAATTGGGTCAGCAGCTACTCGTTTCGTCGGCGATTCACTGTGGCTGCAGATCGTCGCTAGGTCCCATCATTCCAAAGCCACCGGAGTCGCGATGCATCCAGCCGCGCTGCCCCAGCATTCCATGCCAGGCGCCGAATTGCTGCTCCTCAAGTCGTGCGAGCACGATAAATCGGTGTTTTTGTGCATCGTCGAGGCTCTTATAGAGCGGGCCAGCTGCGTCGGCGAGCTTCTTAAGCGCGGCACCACGCTGAGTCAGCGTGTCAGCGAGCAATTCAAGCCGTTCGACCGGATCCGTTGGACGATCGGCGCTGGCGCGTGCGGCAAGTCGCTCGGCGCGCTGTTTGATCAACTCGCGCATCGCACTTTCTACAGCCGGCCAATTCTTTTCCTGTTCGGCGGTAAGCTTTAAGCCGGCATGCAAGGCTGCGATGCGAGCCTCGCCGAACGCAATGATGTCCTCTGCGCTTGGGCGCCATCTCGGCGCGAAGTCGCGCTCGCCTGGACTCTGCTGCGCGTAGGCGAGCGTAGCGCCGGCAATTGCAAGCGCGGTCGAGCCCGCTAGAATAGTCTTCCACATAACCTTCCTCCAATGGCATTCCAGATGGTGCCCATAGTGGAACGTGGTGTTGCCTTTTCAAGTTAAAGTTTGGACAGAGCCCAGATATTAATTTTCGAGCCAATGCAGGCAGGGGTTTACGATTATGAACAGTATCAACAGGTAAATTGTGACTTCTGATTTGCTCAGTGTGGTTAGAATGCAAAAACTGATGCCATCTTAGCGCTTCGCCTAAGATTATCTGCAGCGAGAGAAACTAAAACTGTATGCCATGTTGATTTACGCTTGCCACACCATCCCGGCTGCCGCGCAGGAAGTCTATGGTTGCGAGGCTCCGTAGCCTTGGTCACCTGAACGGATTGTTTGACAGAACGAACCTTAAAAAGTCCAATGATCTCAACCTGGGCTTCGGCCGATGGCTGCGCGCCGATGCGCCATTTGTTAGTGGGTAGCGCAGTCGGATGACAACTACTCCGAAACAGCGGGTATTTGATCCCGCACGCGTTACATTCTAAAGAGGTTGATAAAGTGAAATTTCCTCGCAGAAAATTTCTTCGTCTTGCAGCGGGTGTCGCCGCGCTGCCAGCCGTCGCGCAGATTGCAAGAGCACAAAGCTACCCGACGCGACCGGTGCACATCGTCGTCGGCTTTCCCCCTGGCCAAACAGCTGACATCAGCGCGCGCCTGATAGGTCAATGGCTGTCGGGGCGACTTAACCAGCCATTCGTCATTGACAACAGACCGGGCGCTAGCAGCTCTGTCGCCACCGAACTCGTCGTGCATGCGCCCCCTGACGGCTACACGCTTCTCTACGTCGTTTCGAGT
>Ga0207740_1000067_pt1 | contig 16376 bp, 14 predicted proteins | sample LuqExpMetageno29_FD_187787 | JGI IMG/M metagenome (GOLD analysis project Ga0207740, IMG submission 187787) | Tropical forest soil microbial communities from Luquillo Experimental Forest, Puerto Rico - Sample 29 (SPAdes) | ecosystem: Environmental > Terrestrial > Soil > Tropical forest ... | reverse complement strand
CCGGCCAGGCGAGCGACGACCCGCAGCGCAATTTCCGCTTCTTCGACAACCGGCAAAAATACCTGCTGTTCGTGAACACCTGTTCGGAGAAATGGGAAGTCGCGAACCGCGTCAGTCTCGAACTCGGCAATATCCATCCGCGTCCGCCGGCGGTGCGGCTGTTCGATGCCGGCGTTGGCGACGGCACCGTGCTCGCGCGCGTGATGCGCGCCATGCACGACCGCTTTCCGACAATGCCGTTCTATGCCGTTGGCAAGGAGATCAGCCTCGAGGACATCCGCCTCACGCTGCAGAAGCTGCCCGACCGTTTCGTCGAGCATCCGGCAAGCGTGGTCGTGCTCACGAATCTCGCTTACGCCGAAGCCCCATGGCTGAATGTCAAATCGCTCAGCGCCGCCGCGAGTCTCGTCTGGAAAGAAGTGGCGATGGAGGGCGCGTCCGCGCATTCCTTCGAGCGGCAGATCACCGATCTCGAACCGTTCCTCGCGGAGACCTGGAAAGCGCGCGTGTCCGCGAAGAGCGGCAATCCCGTCTACGAGCGGCCGGTGATCCTGGTGCTCTACCGCGCCGATCACAAATTTCTGCTCGACCAGATCATTCCGCGCCCGGGCGGCACGGTCTCCGACTACGATCTCGTCATTGCGTCGCAGCCTTATCGCGCGCGCGCCTCGCTCGAGTTCAAGTCCAAGCGCGTGCTCGCGCCGCTCGCGCGTGCGCTCGGCCCAGGCGGGCGCATGATCGCGATTCACTCGCACGGGCACGATCCGGGTATGGAGATCATCCATAAGATTTGGCCCGAGGATAATCCGTTTCTACACAATCGGCATGACCTGTTGAAAGCCGTGAAGCAGGAACTCGGCCCGGCGGGACGCGATCTCAATTTCAACGCCTATTCAGACCAGCGCTCGCTGTTCCGCTACGACATGCACACGCTGCCGTCGGAGATTTCCTCCTCGATCGGCACGTCGACATTGCTCGCCGCCTGGAACGCTGCGATCTACGTGGCGCAAGTCGAGGACGACCGGCTTGCCGACGTCAATGCGGACCGGCGTTATGTCGAGGCGACGCGCGATGTGCTGCAACAGCACGGCGGCCTGTGGTTCTACGACGAGTCCTTTGTCATTTCGCGGCGGCGCGCATGAGACAGGCATTTGCGGCACGTTTTTCGGTCGAGGCGACGCGTCCGACTCTTTCTGAGATCGAGAAGCTCGCCGGTATCCTGCCAGGAGGCACCGAGGTCTACATCACAGCCGTTCCGAAGCAGACGGAGGACGAACTCGTCAACGCCGCAGCGGCGCTCCGTCGCATGGGTCTCGAGCCGGTCGCGCATCTCGCTGCGCGCAGGCTGCCGGACGCGCGGACGTTGTCGAACTTGTTGCAGCGTCTGTTCGGCGAGGCTCAGGTCCGGCGGCTGCTGGTGATCGGCGGAGATGCCGTGCAGGCCGGCCCGTTTCCGGATGCGCTTTCGGTGATCCAGCACGGCCGCCTGCGCGACGTCGGTATCGAGGAAATCGGGATCGGCGCCTATCCGGAGGCGCATCCGAAGATTGCGCCGGAGCGGATCGAAGCCGCGCTCGACGAGAAGATCGCCGCGGCGAAGGCGCAGGGACTCGCAGTCAACATCATCAGCCAGTTCTCGTTTTCGCCTGAGCGAATCTTGACGTGGGTCAGGCAAATGCGCGCCTGCGGCATCGCCGAGCCCGTCAAAGTCGGCATGGTCGGTCCGACCGGCGTGACCGGGCTCATGCGCTTTGCGCGTCGCTGCGGGGTATCCATGTCGCTGCAGGGGCTTTTGTCCGGCAACGTCGCATCGCTCATCGGGCATGTTGGACCGGACCGCATCCTGGAAACGTTGTCGGGCGCACAGGGCATCGGAGACGCCGCGCCGCACTACTTCTCGTTCGGAGGCACCATCGAAACCGCGGGCTACGCATGCGCCATGGCGCAGAGGACGGGCGAATTTGCACGTGCTATTGCAGGCCCCGATTGATCCATTCGAGTTCGGGAGAACACGATGACCCAGCGAACAAAACCGCCATTCCGTGCCGACCACGTCGGTTCCATCCTGCGCACCGCGCCCGTGAAGGAAGCCCGCGCGAAGCGGCAGAAGGGAGAAATCTCAGCGGCGCAGCTGAAAGAGGTCGAAAACAGCGAGATCGAGAAGATCATCAAGAAACAGGAGGAGATCGGTCTGCATGCGATCACCGACGGCGAATTCCGCCGCTCGTGGTGGCATTACGATTTCTTCAGCATGCTCGACGGCGTCGACCTGCTCGACTCCGATCATGGCATCCAATTCCAAGGTGTCCAGACCAAGATGCAGGTGTTGCGCGTCTCTGGGAAGATTGATTTCACCAATCATCCGATGATCGATCATTTCAAGTTCCTGAAGGCGCATACGAGCCGCACGCCGAAGATGACGATCCCATCGCCGAGCGTGATGCACTTTCGCCTCGAGCCGGGTTCGGTCAGCAAGGACGTGTACGCGAACCGCGACGCCATCTTCGACGACCTCGCCGTTGCCTACCAGAAGGCGGTGAAGGCCTTCTACGCCGCCGGCTGCCGCTATCTGCAGTTCGACGACACGGCCTGGGCCTATCTCTGCTCGCAGGAAGAATTGAAGAAGGCGCGCGAGCGCGGCCTCGACGTCGACCATCTGCAGGAAACCTACACCGCCTGCATCAACAAGGCGCTGGAGGCCAAGCCCGCCGACATGACGATCACGACGCATGTCTGCCGCGGCAACTTCCGCTCGACCTTCATCTCGTCGGGCGGCTATGAGCCGGTGGCGCAGAACCTGCTCGGCAAATGCAATTACGACGGCTACTTCCTCGAATACGATACCGACCGCGCCGGCGGCTTCGAACCGCTGCGTTTTGTGCCCAAGGGCAACAAGATGGTCGTGCTCGGGCTCGTCACCTCGAAGAGCGGTACGCTCGAGAAGAAGGACGACATCAAACGGCGCATCGATGAAGCGACCAAATATGTGCCGCTCGATCAGCTCTGCCTGTCGCCGCAATGCGGCTTTGCCTCGACCGAGGAGGGCAACGTGCTCGCCGAGGACGAGCAATGGGCGAAGCTCAAGATGATCGTCGAACTGGCCGGCGAGGTGTGGGGCCGCTGATTTCCTTGTCCCGGGCGCGCCGCAGCATGCAATGATGCGGCGTAGACCCCGGACAAGGAAACGCTCAATGACGCAACGTACCAAGCCGCCCTTCCGCGCCGATCACATCGGCAGCCTGCTGCGTCCGGCCGCGCTGAAAGAGGCGCGCGCAAAACATGCCAAGGGCGAGCTCGATGCGGCCGGTCTCAAAGCGGTCGAGGACCGCGAGATCGAGCGCGTGATCCGCAAGCAGGAGGAGGTCGGCCTCAAGCTCGCGACCGACGGCGAATTCCGGCGCTCCTGGTGGCATTTCGATTTCTTCCGCGGCCTAAAAGGCGTGGAGATGATCAGCGCGCCGCCGATCAAATTCCATGGCGTCGAAACCAAAGCGGAGGCCATCAAGATCGTCGGCAAGGTCGACTTCGCCGGCCATCCGCACATCGAGCATTTCAAATTTCTCAAGGCGCACTGCAACGTCACGCCGAAGATGACGATCCCGGCGCCTAGCACGTTCCACTTCCGGCAGGGCCGCGCCATGGTGAGCCGCGAGGCTTATCCCGACCTCGACAATTACTTCGCCGATATCGCGACCGCGTGGGGCAAGGCGATCCGCGCCTTCTACGACTCGGGCTGCCGCTATCTGCAGCTCGACGATACCGCCTGGGCGATGATCTGCGACCCGAGCGAGCGGCAGCATTCGCGCGAGCGCGGCGACGATCCCGACAGTCTGCCCGCAATCTATGCGCAGGTGACGAACAAGGTGCTGGAAGCCAAACCCGCCGACATGACGATCACCATGCACTCTTGCCGGGGCAATTTCCGCTCTACCTGGATAGCGCAGGGCGGCTACGAGTTCGTCGCCGAGCATCTGTTTTCGACGAGGCTCGACGGTTATTTCCTGGAATACGACAGCGATCGCGCCGGCGGCTTCGAGCCGCTGCGCTTCTTCCCGAAGGGCGGGAAGCAACTCGTGCTCGGCCTCGTCACGTCGAAGTCAGGCCGGCTGGAGGGCAAGGACGACATCAAGCGCCGCGTCGATGAAGCGACCAAATACGTGCCGCTCGAGCAACTCTGCCTCTCGCCGCAATGCGGTTTCGCCTCCACCGAGGAAGGCAACGTGCTCGCCGAGGAGGAGCAGTGGGCGAAGCTCGGGATGATCGTTGAGTTGGCGGACGAGGTGTGGGGCCGCTGATTTGCTTGTCCCGGGCACGCCGCGGCATGCAATGATGCGGCGCAGATCCGGGACAAGGAAACGCTCAATGACCCAACGTACCAAACCGCCCTTCCGCGCCGATCACGTCGGCAGCCTCTTGCGTCCCCCCGCGATCAAAGAAGCGCGCGCGCAATTCGCCGCGGGCAAGATCGATCGCGCCGCGCTGAGGGAAGTGGAAGACCGCGAGATCGAGCGCGTCATTCAGAAGCAGGAAGAGGTCGGCCTGCAGTCGGTCACCGACGGCGAATTTCGCCGCTCCTGGTGGCATCTCGATTTCCTCTGGGGTCTGGACGGCGTCGAGAAGCACGTGATGGAGCAAGGCATCGCCTTTGCCGCAGTGACAACCCGCAACGAAGGCGTGAAGGTCACCGGCAAGATCGGCTTCTCCAATCATCCGATGATCGAGCACTACAAATTCGTCGCCGCGCACACCAAGCGCACGCCGAAGATCACCATCCCCGCGCCGTCAGCGCTCTATGGCCGGCCGATGCGCACGCCGGTCGACAAGTCCGTGTACGCCGACAATGACGCGATGTTCGCCGACCTCGGTCGGGCATATTGCAAGGCCGTGCGCGCCTTCGCCGACGCGGGCTGCCGCTACCTGCAGCTCGACGAGGTCTTCATCGCGATGCTCTGCGACGAGAAATACCGCGCGCAGATGCGCGAACGCGGTGACGATCCGGACCGGCTCGGCCCGCTTTATGGCGACCTCATCAATGCGGCGATGTCGGACATTCCGTCGGACATGAGAATCACGATGCATCTCTGCCGCGGCAATTATAAATCCACGTTCATGGGGACGGGCGGCTACGAGGCCGAGCAGGAGATTCTATTCAACCGCATCAAGGTGCACGGCTACTTCATGGAGTACGACACCTCGCGCGCCGGCGGATTTGAGCCCCTCAAGCTCGTGCCGAAGGACCGGCAGGTCGTGCTCGGGCTGGTGACGACCAAGACCGGGCGGCTTGAGGCCAAGGATGAGATCAAGCGCCGCATCGAAGAAGCCACGAAATACATTTCGCTCGACCAGCTCTGCCTCTCGCCACAATGCGGCTTCGCCTCGACCGAGGAAGGCAACGTGCTCGCAGAGGAGGAGCAGTGGGCGAAACTTCGGATGATCGTGGAAGTGGCGAAGGAAGTTTGGGGGCAGTGACCGCGGCCGCTCCGTCGACTCTCATTGGAGAGGGGAGGGCGGCCTCATTCCCGTGTCACATATGTAATGCGAACCCTCTCCGACGCATCCACTACGCGCCGGCGCAGGCGCGGATTGTTGAAATCGACGGGACCCGGCGTGTACGTGATCTGCAGCGCGTCGTTGCCGAGCCATTGCGCCGCCGGCGCCTGCGCCGGATCGGGCGGGAGTGCGCAGGGCGCGAAATAGACCTGATATATCTTCTCGCTCTCGGCGAAGCTGTTCGGAAGCTGCGAGGGCAGAACCGAGACGCTGTGATAGCAAAAGGCGGATGTGCCGCTGCTCGACAGCGAAAGCCGAACCGCTTTGTAGCGGCCGTCGGGCGAATTCAATATCTGGACGGACTTCTCGACCGGCTTGACGGTCGCGCGGAAGTAGATGGAAGCGCCGACGACAATAGCCGCGACCGCCAGCAAACCGAGCAGAAGCGGTCTTGCGTTCACTCCGCCGCGGTCCGCGCGCCGGCGCCCCAGCGGCGTTCGATGTATTTGATCACCATCTGCTTGAAATCGGCGCAGAGCGTTGCACCGCGCAGGGTCGCAGCCTTCTTGCCGTCGATGAACACCGGCGCTGTCGGCTGCTCGCCCGTGCCGGGCAACGAGATGCCGATGTCGGCATGCTTCGATTCGCCGGGGCCGTTCACGATGCAGCCCATCACCGCGACGTTGAGCGTCTCGACGCCGGGATAGCGCGTCTTCCACTCAGGCATGGAGTCGCGGATGAAGCCCTGGATATCGGACGCAAGCTCCTGGAACGTGGTCGAGGTCGTGCGGCCGCAGCCCGGACAGGCCGCGACCAGCGGCACGAAGGTGCGCAGGCCCATCGTCTGCAGCAATTCCTGCGCTACCTGCACCTCGCGCGTGCGGTCTCCGCCGGGCTCCGGCGTGAGCGATATGCGGACCGTGTCGCCGATACCCTGCTGCAAGAGCACACCCATGGCTGCCGACGAGGCGACGATGCCCTTGGTACCCATGCCGGCTTCGGTCAGGCCGAGATGCAGCGCGTAATCGGAGCGGCGCGCCAGCTCGGAATAGACCGCAATCAAATCCTGCACGGCGGAGACCTTCGCCGAGAGAATGATGCGGTTCTGCGGCAAGCCGATCTCTTCAGCCCGCTTCGCCGACAAGAGGGCGGATTGCACCATTGCCTCGTGCATCACCGCGCGCGCATCCTTTGCCGCGGCCGATTTGGAATTCTCGTCCATTAGATGCGTGAGCAACTCCTGATCGAGCGAGCCCCAGTTCGCGCCGATGCGCACCGGCTTGCCATATTGGATCGCGAACTCGACGATCTGGGAAAACTGCTTGTCCTTCTTCTCCTTGAAGCCGACATTGCCCGGATTGATCCGATACTTGTCGAGCGCTTCCGCGCAGGCGGGGTGCTCGGAGAGAAGCTTGTGGCCGATGTAGTGGAAGTCGCCGACGATCGGAACGTCGACGCCCATCTTGCGCAGGCGGTCCTTGATGTGCGGCACGGCAGCGGCCGCCTCGTCGCGATCGACCGTGATGCGCACGAGTTCGGAGCCGGCGCGGGCGAGCGCGGCGACCTGCTTGGCCGTGGCCTCGACGTCGGCCGTGTCGGTGTTGGTCATCGACTGCACGACGACCGGCGCGTTCCCGCCGACGGTCACGCCGCCTACGTTGACCGCGACGGTGCGATGCCGCGCCTGTGCCGAAATACCGCTCATGCAACACTCGTGCTGTGAAATCTGTGTCGGCCAATTTGGGCCGGTTGTCCCGGACTATTTAGCCGTCCACGCCCCAAGTTCCAACTGCCGGATGCCGGATCGGTTCCGGACAGGCGGCCTATGACCCTAAATGACGACGGTTCAGTGACTTTGCGCGGCCGCAGACGGCGCTTGCGCGAGCCGCGGGTCTGGCCTCTGGTTCTGCAGCGTCCACTGGATCGCCTCGCGCAAGGTGCCGTATTCGCTTGGCGGCCACTGCGCGACATGAATGTCAGCGAGTAGCCGGGCCGACTGGCCGAACACGACGATGCGGTCGCCGACCGCGATCGCCTCCTCGAGTTGGTGCGTGATCAGAATCGCGGTCGCGCCGGTCTCGCGCGTGAGCGAGAGAAAGGTCTCGCGCAATTCCGCCGCCGTCACCTCGTCGAGATGGCCGAAGGCTTCGTCGGCGAGCAGGATCTGCGGCTGCACCGAAAACGCGCGCGCGATCGCGACGCGCTGGCGCATTCCGCCGGAGAGTTCGTGGGGATATGCGTTTGTAAAATTCTCAAGTCCCAGACGCTTGAGCCAGGAAAGCGCGCGCTCGCGCTGCTCCTCCTCGGAATGGCCGATCAGTTCGAGCGGCAGCTTGGCGTTGTCGAGAGCGGAGCGCCACGGCAGCAGCCGGTCCTGCTGGAATACGGTGGCCATGTGCCCGCGGAAGAAATCGAAGTCAGCATAAGGACTCTTGCCGCCGATCCGGATCGAGCCGTCAGTCGGCGCTTCCAGCCCGATCATCAGGTCGAAGAACGTGGACTTACCGCAGCCGGTTTGGCCGACGATAGCGACGACCTCGCGGGAAGCGATGGTCAAATCAAGCCTGTCGATGGCGACGACGGATTGGCCGGTCGTCGCCTGCCGGAACACCTTGCGCAGGCCGCGTACCTCGATCGGCGGCGGTCCGTTTTTTTGAATCTCCGTCACGCCCGCCACCTTAAAATTCGCGCTTCGAGCCGCGCGACGACGGCTTCCAGCAGGAACAGCAGTGCAACGAGCACTATCGTCCACGCGAACACGTCTGCGACGGAGAACAACTCCTGCGCCACCGAGAGCTGATGCCCGATTCCGGTCACAGCGCCGACGAGCTCGGCGATGGTGACTACGCGGATGGCGAGGCTGATGTTCACCTTCCAGCTCGTGAAGATCGTCGGCACGATCGCCGGCAGCATAAGCTTGACGAAAAACTGAGGCACGGTCGGCCGGAACGAACGCATCATCTGTCGTAGCTCGCGCGGCACGTTGCGCATTGCATCGAGCGTGTCGACGAGGAACACCGGCCCGCAGACGACCACCAGCACGAATCCGATGCGGAACTCGACTCCCGGAAACCATAAGACAGCGAACAGAATCCAGGAAACGACCGGGACCGCCATCAGGATACGCACCATCGGATGTAGATACTTGTCGAGCGTCTCCGATCGGTACATGGCCATCGCGAGCGCGATACCTACCGTAAACGACGCGATCAGCGCACCGATCACACGCGCGAGCGTGACGACGACGTCCAACGGCGTAATTCGGGCCATGCTGCGCGCGATCGTCGCGAAACTCGGCACCGCGAAGGGCGGAATGCCGAGCAGCGGCGAGAGATGCGACAGCGTCTCCCAGCAGACCGCAAAAATAAGAAGCGAGGCGACAGTCTGACGCGGAAAGCTCAGAACCGGGACGGGTGTCCGATGCTCCTCGATCGCCTCAAGGGGCATAGATGATGTTTCCGTCGGGCATCTTTTCGTAGAAGCCGGCCTTCACCGCACGCTCCATCATGTCGATGATCGATTTCTTCACTGCGGGGTCCCAGGCGGGCTTCACGATCATCTGCAGCCGCTTGCTCTCGACGGCGGCGGTGAAAATGCCGGGCGGCAGCTTCAGCGTTTCGTTGGCGATCTTGTCGGCGTCCGCGGTGTTCTTCTCGAACTCCGCCGCCGTGTCCTGCAGGGCCGCCAGCAGCATCTGCGGCGCATTCGGATTTTTCGCAATGAAGTCCGCGCGCATCGCGGGCACGATCTCCCAGCCGTCTTCGCCGGTGATCGCCTTCCAGCCTTCCGCGCCGTTGAAGATCGAATGCCAGTCGGCATGCTGCTTGATGATTATGCTGGCGAGCGGCTCGATCACCAGCGCGGCGTCCACGCGGCCCGCCTCGAGCTGCGCGCGGGCAACCGCGAAATTGGCATTCACCACGGTGATGTCCTTACCGAGGTCGATGCCTTTTGCGGCGGCGTAGATCTTGACCACCTGGAATTGCGAGCCGCCCATGTCAACCGCGAGTTGCTTGCCGGTCAGGTCGGCGAGCGTCTTGATCGTAGGGTCTTTAGCGAAGATGACGAGGTCGGCGAGCGTGAAGCCGGTGCCGATGATGCGCACCGGTACGCCCTGTTCGGCGAGCTTTTGGAAAACCGTCGGGCCGCCGATCAGCGCGTCGGTCTCGCCGGTGGAGAATCCCGCATAGAAGGCCGAGATCGACGGGTAGGCGTGCGCATCGAGATTGAAACCGTGCTTGGCGTCGATCCCCTTCGCCTTCATCACGTTCCAGACGAGCGGGTTGAACACCGGCAACGTGAGGCTCGACACGCGGATGGTCGGCTTGTCCTGCGCCTGTGCAGGAATGACGCTCGCAAGCGCGCTCGCGCCGGCAAGCGCGGCAAAGCTACGGCGGCTGACGGTCAGCATGATGTCTCCCCTTGGATGGCCGCGGTCGTTTCGTGCCGCGAGTGTCCCTGCTATTGGGCCGTATTCGGAGAAGAAGTGCAATCCGGCTTTTTGCGCGCACGGCGGGTTACTCGCCCGCCCGACCGGTGCAAACAAAAGGCCCCCATATCGGAATCGAGGCGCGCCAATGCCGCACATTACGACACGAGACGGGACTCGCCTGTATGTCGAAGAGGCGGGGCATGGCACGCCGGTCGTGTTCGTGCACGAATACGCCGGTGATTGGCGGACGTGGGAGCCGCAGATGCGCTATTTCTCGCGGCTGCACCGCTGCATCACCTACAGCCAGCGCGGCTATCCACCATCCGATGTGCCGGCCGATCCAAAGCGCTACGGCCAAGACATTGCCCGCGACGACGTCATCGCAGTCATGGATGCGCTCGGCATCGACAAGGCGCATATTGTCGGCCATTCGATGGGCGCCGCGACCGCGCTGCACGTCGGCGTCCATTATCCGCGGCGCTGCATCAGCGTCACGGCCGCCGGATGCGGTTACGGTTCGAGCCCCGATCCGGTGCTGGTCGAGCAGGGGCGCGCCGTCTCGCGCGAGACCGCGCAGATGTTTGAGGAACTCGATTTCGCGACGGCCGCGGCGCGGTATGCCGACGGCGCGACCCGGCAGACGCACAAGAACAAGGATCCGCGCGGCTTTGCCGAATTCGCCCGGATGTTGGGTGAGCATTCGGCGCTGGGCCATGCGCTCACCATGCGCGAGTTACAGGCGAAGCGCGCGACGCTTTGGGATATGCAGGCAGATCTCGAGCGCTTCTCCGTGCCGCTGTTGATCGTTGTCGGCGACGAAGACGACTGGTGCCTGGACGCGAGCATTTTTTTGAAGCGCACGGTGCCGACCGCCGGGCTCCTGGTCATGCCGCGTTCCGGGCACACCATCACCAGCGAAGAGCCGGCCGCGTTCAATGCGGCGCTGGCCGACCTGTTCGCCAATACGGAGTCCGGACGCTGGATGGCACACCGCGGCGCGTAGCAAATGCGCAAATCTGCGGCAGCGTGTGCTCGTCACGCTCGCTTGACAATCTGATGGCGGCGGTCAGACACTTTGCGAGCATAAGGTTAGCGCGGGCCGCGGCGAACGCGTTTGCGTCTGTTCGTTAGCAATGTGGCCCCAAGGGAGCACATCATGACAACCCGAGTGGTGAGTTTGGCGTTTGCGGCGGCAATTGTGTTCGCCACGCCGGCATTCGCGCAGAACACGATCAAGATCGGCGAACTCAACAGCTACAAGGCGCAGCCCGCCTTCCTCGACCCGTACAAGAAGGGTTGGGAGATGGCAATCGAGGAGATCAACGCCGCGGGCGGCGTGCTGGGCAAGAAGCTTGAGGTCGTCTCGCGCGACGACGGCGCCAATCCCGGCGACGCGGTGCGCGCGGCGGAAGAGCTTGTCACGCGCGAAGGCGTGGTCGCGCTCGCCGGCACGTTCCTGTCCAACGTCGGCCTTGCCGTCACCAATTTCGCCGGACAGAAGAAGGTGTTCTTTCTCGCCGCCGAGCCGCTGACGGACAAAGTCACCTGGGCCGACGGCAACAAATATACGTTCCGCCTGCGCTCCTCGACCTACATGCAGGTCGCGATGCTGATGCCCGGCGCGCTCGCTGCGAAAAAGAAGAAATGGGCGCTGGTCTATCCGAACTTCGAATATGGCCAGTCGGCGGCTGAAAATTTCAAGACGCTGATGAAGCAGTCGCAACCGGACGTCGAATTCGTCACCGAGCAGGCGCCGCCGCTCGGCAAGATCGATGCAGGCGCAGTTGCGCAGGCGATCGACGACGCCAAGCCTGACGCGATCTTCAACGTCGAATTCGCCGCCGATCTCGCCAAGTTCGTGCGCGAGGGCAATACCCGCGGCACCTTCAATGACCGGTTCGTCGTGAGCCTGCTCACTGGCGAGCCGGAATACCAGGATCCGCTGAAGGACGAGTCGCCGCAGGGCTGGCTCGTCACCGGCTATCCCTGGAACAAGATTCACAGCAAGGAGCACGACGCGTTCCTGCAGGCCTATCAGAAGAAGTACAACGACTATCCGCGGCTCGGCTCGATCGTCGGCTACGTGACGATGAAGTCACTTGCCGCCGGCATCGCCAAGGCCGGTTCGACCGACACGAAGAAACTGGTCGAAGCGTTCGAAGGTCTGAAACTCGACAGCCCGTTCGGTCCGTTGCAGTACCGCGCGATCGATCATCAGGCGACGATGGGTGCCTTTGTCGGCAAGACCGCGGTCGAAAACGGCAAGGGTACGATGGTCGACTTCCAATATGTCGACGGCGGCGCGGTGCTGCCGCCTGATGATGTGGTAAAGAAGCTTCGGCCTGAAGCCGCAAATAAGTTCTGAGGTGAATTGAACCTCTCCCTACTACGGCTTCCCTTCTCCCACAAGGGGGAGAGGGTGCCAGCGCCCGCGGCGCGCACTGCATGACCCTCAATTCCCTCCTCTTCCAGGCGGTCAACGGGCTGTCCAGCGCGTCGGGGCTATTCTTCGTCGCCGTCGGGTTGTCGCTCATCTTCGGCGTCACGCGCATTATCAATATCGCGCACGGGTCCCTGTACATGCTGGGGACCTACATTTGCTATTCGATCGCGACCAATGTCGGTGGCGGTCTCGGTTATTGGGGCGGTATCGCCGCGACGGCGATTGGCGTCGCCGTCTTCGGCGCGCTGATCGAAATCGGACTGCTCCGCCGGATCTATCGCGCACCCGAGCTATTTCAGTTGCTCGCCACGTTCGCGCTGGTGCTGGTTATCAACGACGCCGCGCTGTTCGTCTGGGGACCGCAGGATCTGCTCGGGCCGCGTGCGCCCGGCTTGCGCGGCGCAATCGACGTGCTCGGACGGCGACTGCCGAGCTATGACGTGTTCCTCATCCTCGTCGCGCCCGCGGTGCTCATCCTGCTGCAGCTTCTGTTGCGCAAGACGCGCTTCGGCCGGCTGATCAGCGCGGCGACGCAGGACCGCGAGATGGTCGGCGCCCTTGGAGTCAACCAGTCGCTATTGTTCACCGCCGTATTCGCGCTTGGGGCCGGTCTCGCAGGGCTCGGCGGCGCACTGCAGCTCGCGCGTGAGCCGGCCAATCTCGGGACCGATCTGGTCGCCATCGGGGATGCTTTCGTGGTCGTCGTGGTCGGCGGCATGGGCTCGATCACCGGCGCGTATGTCGCTGCCGTGCTGATCGCCGAGGTGAAGGCGGTCTGCATTTCCATAGGCGTCGTCAACTTCGGGTTCATGACCGTCAATTTCTCCAAACTCACGTTGGTGGCCGAATTCCTCGTTATGGCGGTCGTGCTGATCGCGCGACCTTACGGCCTGCTCGGCAGATTGCAGGGTGCGGTGCGCTCCGTCGCCATTCCGGAGCGTCCGCTGCGCAAGGGCGGTCCTAATGCTGTCGCGGCAGGCACAGCGTTTGTTGTGCTCGCTGCGGCGCTGCCATGGCTCGTGCAGGGCTCGCCTTACGTGCTGATCTTGGGCATCGATGTGCTGATCGCAGTTATCTTCGCGACCTCGTTGCATTTCATCGCCGGTCCAGGGGGCATGCATTCGTTCGGTCATGCCGCCTATCTCGGCCTCGGTGCGTATGGTGCCGCGTTGCTGGTGAAGTGGCTGAAGCTGTCGATGGGCCTGCCACTTATCGCCGCTCCGCTGGTCGCGCTCGCAGGCGCATTGCTGTTCGGCTGGTTCGCGGTGCGGCTCTCTGGCGTGTATCTCGCGATGCTGACGCTCGCGTTTGCGCAGATCGTTTGGGCGACCGTGTTCCAGTGGGAAGAACTGACCGGCGGCTCCAACGGCGTTATCGGCGTCTGGCCGCCGTCGCCGTTCGACAAGCCCGAGGTTTATTTCCTGGTCACACTCGTGGTGGCGGTGACCGCGGTGCTGATCCTGCGCCGGGTTCTATTCGCACCGTTCGGCTATGCGATGCGCGCCGGCCGCGACAATCCTGTGCGTGCCGAGGCGATCGGCATCGACGTAAAGCGCGTGCACTGGCTCGCCTTCGCTCTCGCTGGCGGCATTTGCGGCATTGCGGGCGGCCTGTTTGCGTTTGCCAAAGGCTCGATTTCGCCGGAGATCGTGCACGTCGGCCGTTCGATCGACGGTCTCGTGATGGTGCTGCTCGGCGGCATCGAGTCGCTGAGCGGCCCGATCGTGGGCGCGACCGCGTTCACCGTGCTGCAGGACACGGTGATGCGGCAGACCGAATATTGGCGCGCATTGTTGGGCGCGATCATCCTCGTCCTGGTGCTCGCGTTCCCCGGCGGCCTTGCCGGCGCTTTCGCGCAGCTCACGCGCAAGAGGCCGCCGTGAGCGTGCTCGCCGTCAGTCAATTGTCGAAGTCCTTCGGCGGCGTGCAGGCCGTGAAGGAAGTGAGCTTCACGATTCAAGCCGGCGAATTCCTCGCGATGATCGGCCCGAACGGCGCGGGCAAATCGACCTGCTTCAACATGATCAACGGCCAGCTGCCGCCCGATTCGGGCGAGATCCTGCTCGACGGCGCAGATATCGCCGGTCACGCACCGCGCGAGATCTGGCGGCGCGGCGTCGGACGCACGTTCCAGGTCGCCGCGACATTTGGCTCGATGACGGTGGCCGAAAACGTGCAGATGGCGGCGATCTCGCATGCGCATGAGACCTTTGGGCTGTGGCAGCGCGCATCGCGCCTGCATCGTGCGCGCGCACTCGACTTGCTCGAGCAGGTCGGCATGCGCGACGCCGCCGACCGCCCGAGCCGCGAGCTTGCCTACGGCGACGTGAAGCGCCTCGAATTGGCGATCGCGCTTGCCAACAATCCGCGCCTCCTGCTGATGGATGAGCCGACCGCCGGCATGGCGCCCGGAGAGCGCAACGATCTCATCGCGCTGGTGAAGCGTCTGGTTGTCGAGCGCGGCATCGCGGTGTTGTTCACCGAGCATTCGATGGACGTGGTGTTCGCCTATGCCGACCGCATCGTCGTACTCGCGCGCGGGCGGCTGATCGCAGCCGGAAGCGCGGCGGCGATCCGCGATGACGCGCGAGTGCGCGAAGTCTATTTCGGCACCGGCAAGACCTTCGGGGCGGGGCGATGAGCACCCTCATGCTCACCGTTGAAAAGCTCAGCGCCTGGTACGGCGTGGCGCGCATCCTGTTCGACCTCGATCTCGAAGTGCGTCGCGGCGAGGTGGTCGCGCTGATGGGACGCAACGGGGCTGGCAAGTCCACGACGATCAAGGCCGTCATGGGACTCGTCGAACGCCGCGGGAGCGTCAGCTTCAACGGCGAGGACATCTCTCGGCTGAAACCTTACGAGATCGCGCGGCGCGGCCTCGGCTACACTCCGGAAGACCGGAGGATCTTCTCCGACCTGACGGTCATGGAAAATCTCGACGTCGGACGCCAGCCGCCGCGCCGGTTCTCCGATGGCACGCCCGCGCCCTCTTTCACGCCGGAGAGCCTGTTTAAGCTGTTTCCTAACCTCGCCGAGATGCGAAACCGGCTCGGCAACCGCATGAGCGGCGGCGAGCAGCAGATGCTCACGGTCGCCCGCACGTTGATGGGCAATCCACTCCTGCTACTGCTCGACGAGCCCTCCGAGGGCGTGTCGCCGCTGATCTTGGAGCAGATGGCCAACACCATCCTGACGCTGAAGGAGCAGGGAATGTCGATGCTGCTGTCGGAGCAGAACGTGCATTTCGCCCGGCTCGTCTCCGACCGCGCTTACGTGCTCGAGAAAGGCCAGTTGCGCTGGCACGGGAGCATGGCGGACCTGGATCGCGCAGACGAGGTGCAGCGGACCTATCTGACGGTCTAGGCGCTTTACGAAACTACCGAAACTGAATGTAATATATGCCGCCGTGGCGAGAAGACGGAGAATGGAAGCCTTTGCACCTCTTGCTTCCTGAATGCCCTACCGTAAGCCGCCCGAAAAGTTCAACGACGTACCCCCCACCCGATCCTTCGGCGCGGTTTCGTTGGTTAGGCTGCTTTCTTGCAATGTGCGCAGGTGCCAAAAATTTCGATCACCGGCGTCTTCGGCGTGAAGCCGGCGGCGCGCGAGGCGGTACGGATCGTCTCCGCAATCGTCGCGCCTGTCGCCTCGCCGACCGCGCCGCAGCGCTCGCAGATCAGGAACACGACCGGATCGCCGTTCGTGTGATGATGCACGCAGGCGATGAAAGCGTTGCGGCTCTCGATACGATGCACAAAGCCCTGCTCGCGTAGGAAATCGAGTGCGCGGTATATCGTGATCGGCGCCGGGCGCGGGCCATCATTGGCAAGGCGGTCGATCAGTTCGTAGGCACCGAGCGGCTGGTGACTGGTCAGCAGCGACTCAAGCACCCGGCGGCGGATCGAGGTCAGTCTTTCCTTACGCGCCGCACAGATCGCCTCGGCGTGCGCAATCGCATCGCTCGCGCAGCGGGCGTGATCGTGCCCCGGAGCGGGAAAAATCTGCTGGCTT
>Ga0207740_1000051_pt1 | contig 17385 bp, 15 predicted proteins | sample LuqExpMetageno29_FD_187787 | JGI IMG/M metagenome (GOLD analysis project Ga0207740, IMG submission 187787) | Tropical forest soil microbial communities from Luquillo Experimental Forest, Puerto Rico - Sample 29 (SPAdes) | ecosystem: Environmental > Terrestrial > Soil > Tropical forest ... | reverse complement strand
CCCCCTTAGTGGCGCAATATCGATCTCGCCCTTGTAGAGTTTGCCCAGCAGCTTGAGTGCGGTGGCAGTCTGCTTTGCATCCCAGCCGCCGTGGCGAACGTTGAGCGTGAATTTCTCTTCGATGTCGGCGCGAGTAAGTGGCTCTTTGGCGCCGCCGCGGAAATGCGGCTGACGTTCCTCGAACACCTGACCATCGGTCATGACCGCGCGGATGTGGCCGGTGAAGTCGTTCGGATAAGGATTGTCCGGGTCAATCACGTAATTCACCTTTGATGCCAACGCGAGTACTTCCCGATCGTGCACTGCCGCGTCTGTAAAGGCATCCAGACCGACGCCGCCCTTCACGAAGCCGGTAGCAAGAATGAAGGGCGTCGCAAATTTCGCGGCATAGCCGTTGGGCGGGCGCTGTTTGACGGCCAAGGGCTCCCATAGCCGGTGCACAGTGCCTTCCGCCACCTCGCAAACCATTTCCTTTACGTTGCCTAGCTTAATACCGCGCGCGGCAAGTCGCTTAGCGCAGTCGATGTAAGGATGCGCCATGGTGCCACATGGATAGAGCTTGAAGGCGAGCGTTTCGGTTACCCAGCGGCTATCGAAATCGTCGATAAGCGCAGCATAGTTGCCTTTGTTCGTGTGCGCGAAGCCGTGGAACAGCCCATGCACGCCCTCGAACACGGTGCGCGGCCCGAGGAAGCCGCCACGCGCCAAGAGGGCCGCGCGCAGGCCCGACTGCGCCGCCCATCCGGGATGCAACCGCTTGGTCCAAGCGCCTTCGGCGAGATATTCGATGATGCCGGAGGCAAAGCTCGCCGCGATGCCGAGCGCATCGACGATCTGCTTGGAGGTCAGGCCGAGCGCAGCGCCGACGCCAGCGGCCGCACCCATGGCGCCGAAGATCGCCGTCGGATGGAACCCGGCCTTATGCACTGCCTTCGGCACCACGGTGGAGAGGCGGCACATCGTTTCGGTGCCGACCGCGATGCCGAGTAGCGCCGCAGCGCCGTCCGGCCTATGCCGCTCACAAGCCGCTAGCACCGCCGGCACGATCACAGCGCCGGCATGCACCGGGCCGCCTTCGAAGGTGTCGTCAAAATCCTCGCCATGCGCAGCGGTGCCGTTGACGAAGGCGGCGCCCGCGGCGGACAACGTCCGCACATGGCCGATCGCGGTGCAAGAGCCGTCGTCGTCGAGGCCGGCGAGTGCGCTCTTGATGTAATCCTCGTTGCGCGCGGTGACGCAGAGGCCGGCGACGTCGACCAGCAGATCCTCGCATTTCGCGCGCACGCCAGGCGGCAGCTTCTTGGCGTCGAGCGCGGTGATACGTTCGGCCAAAAGCTCGGCGACTGAGACTTCGGGCAACGGGGCGTTCACGTGTTCTCCGTTTCAGTTGGCGCCAGGTCACGGCGGGACATTCTTAAACGTTTTGCCATGAACCCTTCCTAACTCTTGTTTTTTGCTAGCTCCCCAGCGCGCGGCACTTTTCCGGTAGCAGTTGCAGCCAGACCGCGCTGCCCTGCACGATGTTCTCGTCCGCGGCGGTGACCACCCTCAGTGGCGTGCCGTTGTTTATTTCAACCACATAGTCTCGGTTACCGCCGAGAAAAACCTGGCGCGTGACCGTCCCGGGCAGCACATTTTCGCCTTGCGGCTGTACGGTGGAGATCTTGATATCGTGCGGGCGGACGGACACAGCCGCCTCGGTGCCCGGCGTCAGCTTGGCGCCCACGCAGCGCAGCGCGGCGCCGCCGAATTCGATGCGAGCCTCGTCGCGCGCCTCACCCTTTATGACGTTGCTCGAGCCAATGAAACGCGCGACGAATTCCGAGCGTGGTCGGTCGTAGATGTCTTCCGGCGTTCCCGTCTGCTCGATTTTGCCGGCGTTCATCACAGCGATCACATCGGCGGTCGTCATCGCCTCTGACTGGTCGTGGGTGACGTAGACAGTCGTGTAACGGTAGGCGTCGTGCAAACGGCGCACCTCGAAGCGCATCTCCTCGCGCAGATTGGCGTCGAGACTGGAGAGCGGTTCGTCGAGCAGCAGTGTCTCCGGTTCGATGATCAGTGCGCGCGCCAGCGCCACACGCTGCTGCTGGCCGCCCGACAGTTCGCCCGGGTATCGTTCGGCGAGCGGCTCGAGCCGCGTGGTGGCGAGGATGGCTTTGAGTTTCTTGCCGATGGTGTCGCGATCGACTTTGCGTAGCTTCAGGCCATAGACGATGTTTTGGGCCACCGTCATGTGCGGCCACAGCGCGTAGCTCTGGAAGATCATCGACATGTTGCGCTGCTCGGGCGGCAGCGAACGCGCGGGCGAAGAGATCAACTTGTCACCAACGCGGACCTCGCCCGCGCTCGGCTCAACGAAGCCGGCGATCAACCGCAACGTCGTAGTCTTACCACAGCCGGACGGGCCGAGCAGACAGGCGAGGTGGCCGTGCTCGATGGCGAGCGAAATATTGTCGACCACGGCGATATCGCCGTATCGCTTGGTCAGGCCCCGCAACTCAACCGATGCCACGCGTTCTCCCTGCGCTGCAAAACTGCGGCCGTTTTTACGGCCGTCATCTTATGGTCATCTCGCAAAAAGACGCGCAGTCAGGTCCCGGTGAAGGCCGGCTTGCGCTTCTCCATAAAGGCCTGGCGGCCTTCTTTATAATCGTTGCTGGCGAAACATTCGGCCACCAGGTCGACGCACTTCTTCAGGTTGCGCTCGCTCTCCGGTTTTACCGTCTCGCCGACAATGTATTTGACCGAATTCACAGTCAGCGGCGCGTTGCCGCTAATGGTTTCGGCATAGTTCTTCACGTACTTCTCAAGTTCGCCTCCTGGCAGCACGCGATTGACCAGGCCCATCGCGAGCGCCTCGGCGGCGGTGAATTGGCGCGCGGTGAAAAAGATTTCCTTAGCAAAGGACGGGCCGACCAGGTCCACCAGCTTCTTGATGCCCTTGAAGCCGTAACCGAGACCGAGCTTGGCCGCCGGCACGCCGAATTTCGAATTGTCCGAGCAGATGCGCAGGTCGCAGCACAGGGCCAGCCCGACGCCGCCACCGATGCAGTAGCCGCGGATCATGGCGATGGTCGGCTTGGGGAATTCGTAGACCGCGGTATTCGCCTTATCGACCTCGGCATTGTAACGGTCAATCGCCTCCTTGCTCGAGCGTTCACTCTCGAACTTGGAGATGTCGGCGCCCGAGATGAAGGCTTTGCCGCCGGCCCCGGTAAGCACGACGACACGGATCAATTTGTCGGCGGCAAAATCGGCGAGGATGCCCTGCGCGGACCGCCACATGTCAAGCGAGACCGCGTTGTGTCGCTCCGGATTGTTGAAGATCAGATAGCCGACGCCGCCCTCTTTACGGGACAGCATTTTGTCGGTCTGCACCGATGCGTTCATCGCTTGTCTCCTTAGACCGCCTTGGCTTGGTGCAAGGCAGCAATCTCGCTATCCGCGAACCCGAATTCCTTGAGTACTTCGTCGGTGTGCTGGCCCATCTCCGGCGGCGTCGCCACGATGCTGCTTGGCGTCCGCGATAGTTCCACAGGCTGTCCGACGAAAACCTGCTCCTTGCCGTCGGGGCGTTTGGCAGCCTGCGCGATGCCGAGATGCTTGACTTGCGGGTCGGCGAACATCTGGTCGATCGAATAGATCGGACCGCAAGGCACGCCAATCTTGTTGAAGATGTCGATCCATTCGGCACTGCTCTTATTCACCGTCTTCGCCTCGATTGCGACATTGACGGCGTCGCGGTTCTTCGAGCGCAACGCGTTGCTATTGTAATCCGGATGGTTAACCAGTTCAGGCGCGTCGATCGCCCTGCACAGACGCTCCCACATCACCTGGCCGGTGGAGGCGATGTTGAGGTGGCCGTCCTTGGTCTTGAACACACCCGTTGGGATGCTGGTCGGATGATTGTTACCCGCTTGCTTGGGCACCTCGTGCGCCTGCAGCCAGCGCGCGGCTTGGAAGTCGAGCATGAAGATCTGTGCCTGCAGCAGCGAGGTAGTGATCCATTGCCCTTCGCCGGAGACTTCGCGCTCGAGCAGCGCTGTGAGGATGCCCAAGGCGCAGAACAGGCCGGCGGTTAAATCGGCAACCGGAATACCAACGCGTACTGGGCCCTGGCCCTGCAGGCCGGTAATCGACATCAGACCGCCCATGCCCTGCGCGATCTGGTCGTAGCCTGGCCGATCGCGATAAGGGCCGTCTTGGCCGAAGCCAGAGATGCTGGCGAGGATGATGCGCTTGTTGATCTTCTTGAGTGCCTCGTAATTGATGCCGAGGCGGTCCTTCACGTCGGGGCGATAGTTCTCCACCACGATGTCGGCATTCGTCACCATGTGTTTGAAGGCGGTGGCGCCCTGCGGTGACTTAAGGTCGAGGGTGATGCTGCGCTTGTTGCGGTGCAGGTTCTGGAAGTCGGGACCATGACGCGGGCCGCCCTGCGCTTCGCCCTTCTCCAGATGCTGCGGCGTCTCGATCTTGATGACATTGGCGCCCCAGTCGGCCAACTGGCGGACGCAAGTCGGACCCGCACGGACGCGGGTGAGATCGAGGACGACGAATCGGGAAAGCGCCTTGGAGGCCATGGGAAACGGCATTACGGGCAGCTCCGGCTAACGCATTTTGGGCCTTAATTTTGGAGTTTTCCCCGATCTAGAGCGCCTTGTCCATCAGGCACCATGCCGGGGTTCCCGCCGCAGCCGTTGTCGTGTAGGTGATTGAGTAAAGCGATCTAGGAAATGTTACATTGCCTCAAAAGCCCTGGCGCGACCTGACGCGGCCAAGCGGGCGCGGAGCTAAAGATCGGAGACCTATTGGATGGCGAAAGAGGAGCTGCTGGATTTCGACGGGACGGTGACCGAAGTGCTGCCGGACGGTAATTTCCGGGTGAAGCTCGATAACGGTCATGAGGTGCTAGCCTATACCGCCGGCAAGATGCGCAAGTTCCGCATCCGCACCGGCGTCGGCGACCGCGTGGTCGTGGAAATGTCGCCCTATGACTTGAACCGCGGACGCATTAGTTTCCGCCACAAGGGCGAAGCGGCAGCCCCCTCGCCGCAGCAGCGCCGGCCGAACTTCCGCCGCCGCTAGCGCTTATCAAGGGACCGCTGGGGGCTCGGAACCTGGAGCCGGGCGTGCGATGACGAAATCTTCCTTGTCGCGTTTAGCGCTGGCGGTCCTCTTTGCCGGCGGACTTGGCTTTGCCGCCGCGCAGGAGCGGCCGCACGCGTCGCAGGACAAACCGGCCGTACAGCACGAGGTGGGCGAGGGTGTGCTGCGGCTGCTGCCGGTCGACTCCGTCACCGAGCATGCGATCGACACGCCGCGCGGCAAGCTTGCCTACACGGCAACCGCCGGCACGCTCGCCTTCTACGACCAGTCTGGCGAGCAGAGCGCATCGGTGTTCTACACCGCCTACGTCGCCAAAAACGCCACGCCGAACCGGCCGCTGACTTTCGTGTTCAACGGCGGACCGGGCGCGGCCTCCGCCTTCCTGCATCTCGGCCTAGTCGGTCCGCGTGTGTTAGAGATCGGCCGCGACCCGGCAGCCACCGAGCTGCATGACAACCCCGACACCTGGCTCAATTTTACCGACCTGGTGCTGATCGATCCAATCGGCACCGGCTGGAGCCGCGCGGCCAAGGCCGACAACTCCAAGCATTTCTGGGGCATCGACAGCGACGCCGGCGCCATGGCCAAGGCCATCGCGCTTTATGTCGCTCACAACAACCGTGCCGCCTCACCAAAATATCTGTTCGGCGAGAGTTATGGCGGCCTGCGCGCGGCCAAGACCGCGCGCGTGCTACAGCGCGATCAGGGCATCGCGGCCACCGGCATTGTGATGCTGTCGCCGCTGTTGGAGGGTTGGCTTACCTTCGGTGACGACGAAGATGCGTTGCGCGCCGCATTGCAACTGCCTTCGCTGGCGGCGGCCAATCTCGAACGTAAGAACGCGTTCACGCCATCCGCGCTAGCGGCGGCAGAGAAATTCGCGTTGACCGACTATCTCACGACGCTCGCGGGCAGCCCGCCGCAGGGCGACGCCGGTCACGCGTTCTACCAGCGCGTGGCGGACGTCAGCGGCCTGCCGATCGATACTGTCACGCAGTCGCGCGGCTTCATCTCGCGCGCCTATCTCAAAACCTTCGCCGGCGGCGGCAAGGTGGTCAGCTTCTATGATGCTACTTTTGCCGCCGACGACCCCTATCCCGAATTGCACTCGCCGCGCGGCGGTGACCCGATCCTCGACGGCGTGTCGCGCGCCTATGGCGGAGCGTTCGCTGACTATGCCCGCAACGAGCTCGGATTCAAGACCGACATGACCTACGCGCTGCTGCCGGGCGAGGTCACCAACAACTGGGACTGGCAGGGCGGGCGGCTCCAAGCTAGCGCGGAAGACGACCTGCGCGTGCTGTTGTCATTCGGTCCGTCGTTCCGTCTGCTGGTGGCACACGGCTATTCGGACATGATCACACCATATGCCATGACGCGCTACGTGCTCGACCATCTGCCGCCAACGACGGCGCCGTCACGCGTGCAGCTCAAGCTCTATCGCGGCGGGCACATGCTTTATCTCGACGCGGACTCGCGCAAGGCGTTCAGCGCTGACGCCGCGGCGTTTTACCGCGGGGCCGAATAAGTTACGAGAGGTCGAGCGCGCTTGTGTGCTTGCTGCCCAGCGGCCAGAAAACAAACAACCTTAAATAATCATGGCGGCTTATTCAGCGATTAAACTCCAACACATCAAAGCCGACGTGTCGGTCAACCAGATAAATCAGCCCGCGTGAATCGAGCATCACGTCGTTGCTTTGCGGCGCCGGACGGTCGCCGACCGGATCGGGCACGAAGTAACCGACCTCGCGCGGCGCCATCGGGTCGGCGACGTCGATGATGCGCAGTCCGCCGCCGAACCAGACCGCGTGCACCAGCGTGCCGGTCATCCGCTCGTGGAATTGGTGCGCACCGAAGCGGGCACCTGGCGTGCGTGCAAAGGGTGAGTCAAGCTCGCTCACCTCGAACAGCGACAACGGCTTAACGTTTGCGTAATCGCTAACGTCGAAGACGCAAATGCCGGCATGCAGGCGGCCGCGGCGCGCCTCTTCCTCGTTGGCGGTCTGTGCCTGATCTTCCTCGTCGATCGACAGCGCGATGCGCTTGCCGCCGATCTTGTTAGGCACCGGCATAAATGTGTGCGTCGGCTCGGGAAAGGGCGGATGGTAGTTGTATTCGGCGACCGTCTCCGGGTTGGCTATATCGCTGAGGTCAACGATGCGGATACCCCCGTGCCAGCAGCTCGCGAACATTTCATTGCCAAAGCGCAACGCATGATGCAGCCGGTGGCGCTTGCCGGACCAGGTCGGTTTCTCGCCGGCCGCAATGTGCTGCCCCGGTAGCCACCAGCGAGAAACCTCCTCGGGCTTCTTCGGATCGCGCATGTCGTAGATGACCAGTATGGCGCCGAGGAAGCCGTCCATCTCCGTGGAGATGTAGGCGTAGCGCTCGTCCATATCGAAGCGGTGCACACCGCCGCCGCCGGTCAGTTGATAATGGATCAGCTTGGGCCTCCTCGGATCGGCGGTATCGTAGATGCGGAAGCCGCCGTTACAGTACGGAGTCTTCGCGGCCGCTTCGACCTCGACGACATTGGCCTCGGTAATATTGAGGCGCTGCGCGAGCTCAGCACGGGTCGGCTCGCGGCCAAGCGCCTCGCGCAGCTCGCGGCGCACGCCTGGAATCTGCTCGGCGCGCCGACCCACCGGAGTCATGTTGCGCTCGTGGTTGACCACCATGATGTCGCCTGCCACGCGCACCTTATGGCTGTGTGAAGTCAGATCGCCGACGTTGACCGTCGCTACCAGCTGCGGATTGCTAGGGTCGGAAATATCCAGAATCGACGTGCCGAGATCCTGCTTGTTCGGGATGTGCCCAACATAGGCGTAATTGCCGGCAATGGTGACCTGCCCGGCTCCAGGCAGGTCATAATGCCCAATGCGCCGCACGTTGCGGGCGAGCGCGCCGTTCGGTCGGTCGATTTTGGCCATCATTCCTTCTCCACCGTTGCGCCGGAGGTTTTCACGATCGCCGACTATTTCAGCGCCTCTCCGCGGCGCGCACGCGTCGGTGACCTTCCATTGTCGTTCCGTTCTCTATTTAACTGCAACTAGCGGCGTCAAAGAATATTCCGCGAGGTGCTGGTACGTGACGTCCCGCAACCGCGGTGGTGATTTCGTCGAGCGCGCTAACAGGGAAGCCGTAGAAAGCGCGCAAAATCGGTAGGTTTTGCTTGATGTAAGTCAATGCCCGCCCAACCCAAATTGTTTGTCTTTGGCAGCAGTGGTTTTGCCGGCATGAAACACCGGTATCCTGGGGAATCCTACTATCATGAGCAGCGCAGACAACTGCGTGAGCGTGCGAGGCGAATGAGACTGAGAGCTAATCGAAGGAGTTCTGAGATGAAACGTCGAGAATTTATTGCCGCCTTGATGGCCAGCACCTTGCTCAGCTTGAGCCCCGCGCTGGCGGCGGACGAACCGAACAAGATCAAAATTGGGATCCTGCTACCGCTCACCGGGCCGTTCGCGGCGGTGGCCGAGACGCAGAAGCAGGGCGCCCTGCTCGCAATCGACGTCATCAACAACCGGGGCGGCCTCAACATGCCCTGGGGCAAGGTGGCGGTTGAAGGCGTGGTCGACGACGACGAAGCTAAGCTTGACGTCGGCGTGCGCCGCTATCGCTACATGGTGTCCGAAGGCGTCAAGGGCGTCGGCGGTCAGACCTGGGCGCCGCTGGCTTACGCGCTCAATGCCATCGTCTCCAAGGAGCCGATGCCCTACTTCCCGATCTGCGTGATGGCCAAGGAAGCGTTCCAGAAAGGCAAGCTCGCCGATTCGAGCTTCGCCGCTGCCTACAGCCCGTGGACGGTCGGCTACATGGCCGGCAAGTCGGCGGTGCAGACGCTAGGCAAGAAGAAGGTGTTCTTCCTCGCCCGCACCGACAGCTGGGGCTGGGATATGCGTGACGGCGCCTATGCCGCCGCCAAAGAATTCGGCGGCGAGATCGTCGGTTACGACGAGGCGGCACTCGGCACCAGTGACTTCACCACAATCCTACAGAAGGTCCGCGCCGCCAAGCCGGACGTGTTGATCGCGGCACAGTTCGCGGCCGACTCGGTCGCGCTCCTCAAGCAGGTCTCGCAGATGGGACTGGGCAAGGAGACGACCATCTTCAACGCCTTCATCACCAATGTGGTAGCTAAGGGATTGCCCCCGGAAGCGCTGCAGGGCGTCTACGCCATGCATTACTTCTATTACGACCTCAGCGGCTTCCCGGATAAGGATGTCGCAAAAAGCGCGGCGGAGTTTACCGAGCTTTATCGCGCCAAGTACCCCACGCCGCCGGATGCCTACGCGACACTTGCCTACATCGCCTATACGGAGATGTTCCGCGGCTTCGAGCAGGCAAAATCCTTCGACGCGCTCAAGCTTTCGGCTGCTCTATTGGCGAATGGCGGCAAGTTCGATAGCGTGAAGGGTCCGGCCGTGTGGCGGCAGGATCATTCGGCGGCGTTCAAGTATGCCGCCTTCCTGGTCAAGGGCAAAGGCGCTGCCGAGCGGAAGAACGAGTGGGATCTGTTTACCGTCGAAGGCTCGATGGGCGGCGAGTCGGTGCTGCCGTCGCTCAAGGACCTCGGCTACTGATCCCCGGTCAGCCGGGCGGCATTCACACGGCCGACGAAACTTCGAACCCGCCCCGGCGTCTGCTGCACGCAGGCGCTGGGGCGCATGACGAAAGGCACGGCCGGTGACTGACCAACAGTCCGAGATCATCCGGGCGGAAGCCCTCACCAAGCGGTTCGGCGCTTTGACGGCGGTCGACAATGTCAGTTACGCGCTGCGCGAGAACGAAGTCGCGGGCGTGATCGGCTCGAACGGCGCCGGTAAGACCACCCTCTTCAATCTCCTCACCGGCTATTACCTGCCGGACGGCGGGACTCTCTATTATCGCGGCGAAGACATCACCCGCATGACACCGCAGCAGCGCGTGGCGCGCGGCCTGATGCGGACCTTTCAACTGACCGCGACCTTCGACACGCTGAGCGTGATTGACAATCTGGTGCTCGCCTTTTTCCGCGCGCACCGGAAATCGTCGCTGCTGCGGCTGCTGATGAACACCTGCAAGAGCCAGCGCGCCGACCCAAGGATCCGTGAGATTCTCGAAACGTTCGACCTGCAACACCTGCGCGACCGGCTGGTCAAGAACCTGAGCCTCGGCGAAAAGCGCCGGCTGGAGATCGCGATGGCGATCCTGACCGAACCGAAGGTGCTGCTGCTGGACGAACCGCTCGCCGGCCTGTCCGAATCCGAGATCCAGAGCGTGCTCAATGTGCTGCGCCAGCGCATCGGCCGGCAGACAATCCTCATCGTCGAGCACAAGATTTCGCATGTGCAGCACTTTCTGCAGCGGCTCACAGTCATGCACGACGGTCGCGTGATCGCCGACGGGCCGTGTGAGGAAACGCTGGCCCATCCGGAAGTGCGCCGCAGCTATTGGCAGATCGACACAGCCGGTGAGCAAGACAAGACTATCGTCGCATGAGCAGCAGAGACGAAATCCTGGCGGTGGCCGGCCTGAACGCCGCCTACGGCGAATCCAAGGTGCTGTTTGACGTCAGCGTCGACGTATCGCGCAACCAGGTGGTGGCCTGCGTCGGCCGCAACGGCGCCGGTAAGAGCACGTTGCTCAAGACTATCGCCGGCTTCCTGAAGCCGACATCGGGAACGATCACATCCGATGGCGAAAACCTAGTCGCCAAGCCTGCGTTCGCCATCGCCGGTATGGGCATCAAATATATTCCGCAGGACAAGAAAGTCTTTTCCGACCTGACCGTACGGGAGAATCTTGAGCTCGGCAGCTACGCCAGCCAGGACTACGACTGGGTGCCGGTTTTCGACTATTTCCCGAAGCTAAAGATCTTGATGGACCGCAAGGCCGGCTATCTCTCCGGCGGCGAGCGGCAGATGCTGATGATCGGGCGCGCCATTCTCGGGCGGCCGAAGATGCTGCTTGTCGACGAGCCGACCGAAGGTCTTGCGCCGAGCATCGTGATGCACCTGCGCGACGTGTTCAAGGAGCTGGCGAAGAAAACGGCGCTGGTAATCGTCGAACAGAATTTACCGCTGGTGTGCGCCATCGCCGACAAGATCTACGCCATGAGGGAAGGCCGCATCGTGGCGGAACTGAAAGAGCGCGCCTCGATCAAGCCCGAGATGTGCGAGCAGTACCTCTAACAGGAAGCTGGGGATGAATATCTTGAGATGGTGGTGGGGTTTGCTGCTGGCCTTCGCGCTCGTGGCGATCGGACGCGCGTTCCTGCCCCTGCCTTTCGCCAATGAGGTCCTGATCTTTTCGATCTACACCATGGGCTGCAATTATCTGCTCGGCCGTGTCGGCTTCATCTCGTTCGGCCAGCCGGCCTATCTCGCCACGGGCGCCTACGGCGCCGGCTTCTATCTCTTTTACTTCGGGAATAATCCCTATCTCGGCCTTCTGATGGGCATCGCCGCCGGCATTGTGGTTTCGCTCATCATCGGACCGCTGTTCGTGCGGCTGCGCGGCGACTACTTCGCGCTGGTCAACCTCGCGCTTGCCGTCATCATCTTTTATCTGATGCAGAAGGTTCTGGCCGATATCACCCACGGCGATAACGGCCTATGGTACCTCACCAGCCTGACGTCGACGCCCATTCTCGATCTCACGCGGCCCGACCAGTTCTTCATCTTCGCGTTCCTGGTCGCTTTCGCGCTGTGGGCCTTCTACAAATACCTCGACGACTCAATCTTCGGCGCCCTGTGCCTCGCCACCAAGATCAACGAGGACAAGGTGAAGTTCCTGGGCTACAGCAGCTTCAGCATCCGGCTGTTTGCCTTCGTCATCGCCAACACGACGACCGCGCTCGCCGGTGCCATGTACGCGGTCTACCTCGGCTTCGTCAGCCCGGCGATAACTGGCCCAGACCGTGCTGCGGACCCAGTAGTCGTCACCATCCTCGGCGGCGTCGGCACGCTGTACGGGCCGCTCGTCGGCTCGGTCGTCTACACCGGCATGAAGGACGTGCTCAGCAAAATCATCGGCAATTGGGAGCTGGTGATCGGCTTCCTGTTGGTCTTCATCATGCTCGCCGGCGAAAAGGGCATCTGGGGCTCGCTCGCACCCTTGCTGCAAAAGTTGTTCACGCGCGACGGCAAGGCCCCCGACCGGGGAGGCAGCCGATGAATACGCAACTGCTGATCTCCGGCATCATTTTCGGTCTAAGCCTCGGCGGCATCTTCTTCCTGATGTCGATTGGCCTCTCTCTCTGCTTCGGCCTGATGCGCATCATCAGCCTCGACCAGCTCCTGTATTACTCGGTCGGCGCCTATCTCACCTACACCATCGGCCTGCTAGTCGGCGACGTATGGCTCGGCGTTATCGGCGGCGTAGTCGTGGCCGCGATCGTGTCGCTATTGGTCGAGCGCGTGGTATTCCGACGAATCTATGAGCGGGACCTGCCCTTCACCATGATCACCTCGTTCGGCGTGCTGGTCGGCGGTGTCGGCGTCATCAAGTACTTCTGGGGTCTGATCCCACGTCCGGTACCGGTACCGATCGCCGCGCAAGTCGACATCATCGGCACTGATATTCCGGTCTACCGCCTCGTGATCATTGGCGTCGCAGTGCTGGTTTATCTCGGCATCTGGTTGTTTCTCAATCGTACCATCATCGGCAAGGCGATCCGCGCCGGCACCGAAGACTGCGAGCATGTCGAGGGTCTCGGCATCAACGTCTATCGGCTATTCACGATCACCTTTATCATCGCCGGCGGGCTGTCCGGCCTCGCTGGCGGTCTCTATGCGCCGCTGATCATGGTGGACCCGCAGATGGGCCTCGAAGTGCTGGCCTTCATCTTTATGGTAGTGATTATCGGTGGCCTCGGCAGCATCAAGGGCACACTAATTTCCAGCCTGCTGGTGGGCCAAGTGGTCTCGCTCGGCTCGCTGATTTACGCGCCGCTGGCACAGATGGCGCCGTTCGCGGTGATGCTGCTTATCCTGCTGGTGAAACCGACCGGCCTGTTCGGCAGCGCCTTGCAGAAGCGCTAGTCACCTCGGGATCTGCTTCATTTCACATTTCTTCGCCTTGATGGCCGCCAATACCTTTTCCGCGGTCGCGGGCAGTGCGGTGATACGCACGCCGACTGCGTCGTGGATGGCGTTGAGGATCGCCGCAGCTGTCGGCACTGCGGTCGGTTCGCCGACACCCTTGGCGCCAAACGGCCCGGTAGGATCGAAGCCCTGCACGATGTCGACGTGAATCTCTGGCATATCGAGCGACGTAGGCATGATATAGTTGGTCAGGCTGGGATTGACGATGCGGCCGTTGGCATCGAACAGCATTTCCTCCTGCAGCGCCATACCGACACCCATCGATATGCCGCCTTCGACCTGGCCTTCAACCAGCATCGGGTTGATTGCCGTGCCGCAATCGTGCGCGGCGCAGATGCGCAGCACCTCGACCTCGCCGGTCTCGTCATCGACGTCCACTTCGGCGATCTGTGTGGCATAAACGTAGGTGGCGAACGGTTTGCCCTGCCCGGTCTCCGGATCCATGGCGACGGTCGGCGGGTTCCAAGTCGCGCTGCCGATCGCCGGCTGTCCGAGCACCACCTGCGAGCGGAACGCCACTTCCCCGATGGTGACCGCCCGCTGCGGGAAGTTCTTCACTTGGATCCTGCGATCTTTCGCCTCAAGCTGGCTCGGTTTGACGCCAAGCATGGGCGCCGCCGCCTCGAACAGGATGGCTTTCGCTGCCTCGGCCGCGAGGTAGATGGCGTTGCCGGTGACATAGGTAGTGCGGCTGGCGATGGCGCCGGTGTCCATCGGCGTCACATCGGTATCGCCGGAAACCACGTGCACATCGTCCGTCGCAATACCGAGCGCCTCGGCAGCGATCTGCCCCAGCACGGTGAGCGCGCCTTGCCCGGTCTCGACCGTTCCGGTGAGAACGGTCGCAGTGCCGTCCTCGTTCACCTTCACCGTTGCCGCGCTCGGATTAGCGTCGACGGTAAACCCGATCGGATACCACATGCAGCCAATGCCGCGGCCGCGCCGCTTCATGACTGAGACTCCCAGCCGAAGCGCGCTGCCGCCTTGTTGAGCGTCTCCTTAACCACCACGCTGTGCAGCACTTGGCCCGTGGGGCTCGAAGAGCCTTCGTCGAAGGCGTTGAGCAGCCGGATTTCCAGCTGATCCTTGCCGAGCCCTTTGGCGATGTCGTCCATGTGAGATTCATAGGCGAAGCAAACCTGCGGCGCGCCGAAGCCGCGCATGGCACCCGTCATGGTCTTGTTGGTGTACACGACGAAAGCTTCCGTCAGCACGTTGTCGATCTTGTAGGGCCCGGGCGACAGGATGCAGGCCTTGCCGAGCGTCGTGGCGCTCCACGAGCAATAGGCGCCGCCGTCGAGCACCAGCCGAATCTGGCGCGCGACGATGCGGCCTTCCTTAGTTACGCCGCTCTTGTAGTCCATGATGATTGGGTGGCGCGTGGTGCTCGAGGTGAATTCCTCGCTGCGGGTGAACACGCCCTTAACGGGCCGGCCGGTTTTTTTCGACAGCAGCGCCAGTGCCGGTTCCTGCGAAATTTCGTTTTTGCCGCCAAAGTTGCCGCCAACGGTAGTGCCGATAAGGCGGATGCGGCTCATCGGCAGCTTGAGTGTGCGCGCCATGTCGGCACGCGCAAGCGTGATGCGGCCGATGGTCGCGTAGATCGTCAGGCGGCCGGTGGCGTCCCAGTCGGCAATCGCCGCGTGCGGCTCGAGCGAGACGTGCTCAATCATCTGCGTCGAGAAGCGACCCTCGAAAATGTGGTCAGATTCGGCAAAGCCCTTTTCAACGTCGCCTTTGCGAACCACCTTGGTCGCATAGATGTTGCTGTTTGGCGCGTGCACCTTGGGCGCGTCGTCGCGCATGGCCTCCACGGGATCAAAGACGGCCGGCAGCGGCTCGTATTCGACGACGATTCTCTCCAGCGCCTCGTTGGCGATTTGTTCGGTGACCGCCGCGACCGCGGCGACGCCGTCGCCGGCATGGAAGACCCGGTCGGCGGCCAGCACCGGCTGGTCCTGGAAGGTAGGCCCGAAGGAATTGACCGGGATTTCCTTGCCGATCACGACGGCCATCACCCCTGGCATGGCCTCGGCTCCGCTGGTGTCGATACGCTTGATGCGGGCGGAGGAGATGCCGGCGCGCTTGATGCGCGCATAGAGCATGCCGGGCAATTTAATGTCGTCAATGTACTTGGTCTGCCCCAGCCCGTGCATGCGGCAGTCAGGCCGCGTGGCGCGCTGGCCGACTGCGCGCGTCTGTAGCCGGGCATCGACCGTCAGCGGCACAGCCGGAAAAGCTTCGCGCGGCGCCACCGCTGGCAGCCGCAAATTCACGTCGCGCAGAATCTCAATATCGAGCTGCTCGCGCTCCAGAACCTCGGTTTTGTCATCCATGACGCTTCGTCCTTCAAGTTCGCGCGTCGGTGAGCTGTTTGGTCGCCTCGTTACGTAGAACGCTGGCGGCCTCCTGCACCGCGTCGATCATTTTTGTGTAGCCTGTGCAGCGGCAGAGGCTGCCGGACAGAGCATCGCGGATTTCCTTGACGCTGGGATTGGGATTGTCGTCGAGCAGCGCCTTTGATGCCATGATGGCACCGGGACCGCAGAATCCGCATTGCAGCGCGCCGGTGTCCTCGAACGCCTTTTGGACCGGGTGCAGACGGTCGCGGGTAGCGAGGCCCTCGATGGTTGTCACGTTGCGGCCATTCGCCTGGCCGGCCAGCATCAGGCAGGAATTCACCGCCATGCCGTCGACGATGACGGTACAAGCGCCGCAGTCCCCGACATCGCAGCCGAGCTTGGCGCCGGTAAGATTTAAATGCTCGCGTAAGAGCACCAGCAAAGTTGTTTCCGGCGGCACCGAGGCGCTGCGGGTCTGACCATTGACAGTCAACGTCACGTCGGTCACAGAACAAGCTCCTTCGCTTTCGTCGTGGCGCGCGTGTGCGAATTGGCGAGGCAGCGCTTCACCAGCACGGTGATCAAGTCGCGTCGGTAGTCGGCGCTTGCACGGAAATCGCTGATCGGCTCCGCCTCGGTTGCGGCGATACGGCCGGCCTCAGCCATCGCGTCCTTGGTGATCTTGCGGCCTTCGAGGTAGGCTTCTGCCTCCGGCGCGCGTATGACGATCGGCGCGACAGCGCCAAGTGCGATCCGCGGCGCCTTGAAGTTTCCGTTGTCCACGAAGAACGCGGCCGCGGCATTGACCAGCGCCAGCGCCTGGCCCTTGCGCAGGCCGAATTTTTCAAACGCCGCCGGCTTATTCAGGTTGGCCTTCGGAATAATAATGTCGGTGAGCAGCTCGCCCGTTTTCAGGCTGGTCTTGCGCGGGCCGGCAAACAGCTCGCCGAGCTGAATACGCCGCTCGCCGCCGGGGCCGGCGATGACCACTTCCGCCTCGAGCGCAATCAAAGTCGGCCCGCTGTCCATTGAAGGCACGCAGGTGACCAGATTGCCGCCAAGCGTGCCGAGGTTGCGCGTCTGCACCGCGCCAATGGTGTACGCTGCCTCCACCAGGGCTGGAAACATGTCGCGGATCACGGGCGAGCGCATGATCTCGCTGTGGGTGACCAGAGCACCGATATGCAGCCCGTCGTCGGCGACCTCGATGTCCTTCAGGTCCTCCAGCCGCGAGATGTCGACGATAATGTCGGGGTGATGCGGCGCGAATTTCAGATCGGCCAGCAAATCGGTGCCGCCGGCCAGAACCTTAGCGCCGGTGCCATGCTCCGCGAGCAGCGCGACCGCGTCCGTCACATCCTTGGCCGCTACGTATCCGAATGCCTTCATCCGGAAGTTCCTGGCTGCCACGTCGACAATTTGCGCGCAGAATAAGCGTCTGGATCCAGCTAATCCAGATCAAAATAAATCAGCGGAATCGTCGACTTTTCTTTAGTCCAATGATGGTAGCGCATGGCTGACAACTCAGAATTCGTGGCCAATGAGCAGGTGGTCGAGCGAGTAAGCCCCGCCCCCGTGCACGAGGAAGTAGAGTGCCGCCATGGTCCACATAAGCGTGTATTCGAGGCCGAGCTGGTTCCAGAAATACCGCCCAATGCGCCAGCGTTCGAAATTGGAGAATGCTAGGAACAGAAAAATCGGCAGGGCGCTGGGCCGCGTGAACAGACCGAGCGCGAGCAACGGCCCGCAGATGAGCTGTGTCAACGATATTGCAGGCGCCCAGAGCATGCCGGGTCGATAGCCTTGCTTGTCCATGTAATCGGCGAGCGCTCGGATGCTTC
>Ga0207740_1000039_pt1 | contig 19665 bp, 18 predicted proteins | sample LuqExpMetageno29_FD_187787 | JGI IMG/M metagenome (GOLD analysis project Ga0207740, IMG submission 187787) | Tropical forest soil microbial communities from Luquillo Experimental Forest, Puerto Rico - Sample 29 (SPAdes) | ecosystem: Environmental > Terrestrial > Soil > Tropical forest ... | reverse complement strand
GAGGTGTCGGTCATGGTTCTTCGTCCAATTGTTCGGGCAATTCGTCCGTCGACCTCTCCAATGCCAACCGCGGTGCCAACTCGAAGTGCGAGGTTTTGAAAAACCGCAACAACTCATCGTTCTTCCAATCCACCTGCGACTGCAGGGAGCTCGCGCCCTGCTTGCTCGCGGTGGCGACCAGGCCTCCCATCAGGCTCTGGCCGAGGCCGTGCTCGCGGCTCTCGGGCGCGACGCCGAGCGCGTCGACCACCGCGACCGCGTCCTTCTGGCCGAATTCGCCGCGCAAGATGCGGGCAATAGCAAAACCGCGCAGCACATTGTCCGCGACGACGCCGACATGGACGAAGTCGGACGGCCGCGCCTTGGCGGCCGCAAAGCGTTTCTCGAAGAAATGCCGCCGGCTGTAGCCGGTGTTCACCTTGTCGATCGCGATGACCTGTTCCAAGTCGGCGACGGCGATCGGGCGCGTGCTACTGGCCATGATCCCTCATGCTTGTTCGACGTATTTCTCGTAGAGCTGGGCTTCCTTCTCGGCGTCCATCATGTCATCGAGCATAGGCAGCAGCGCCATGTCTTCCTTGTGGGCATGCGGCCCGAGGCTGCCGGAAAGCTCCTGCCCGAGCTTGCGGAATTCCGCCCAGCGCGCGGCATCGAAGCCCTGCGTACGGGTCTCGCCGATCAGCTTGACCAGCGCGGCACCGATCGGACGGATGATGCCGTGCTCGTAGGTCAGATGCTGGCCGATCCCCGTATTGCCCTCGGCGGCGAGGTAGGAGAACAACTCCTCCTCCTCGAAGTCGAAATGACGGTCGACCTCGCCCGGCAGTTCGTTGGCGAGATCGGTCATGAGCTTTGCCACCAGCGGATCTTTAGCGTCCGGTACATCATTGCGGTGCTGCGCAATGGTCTGCTCGACCCGCTGCAGGAGCGCTTGAACTGCGGCGTGCTCCTCGTGCAGCTTCTGGCACACGCGGTTGCGGAACATCATAGCTCACCCGTGCAACTGCTGGTACTTGGCGAGCAGATCGTCCTTGCTTTCCTCGAAGTCGGGGTTCGGCACGATGCAGTCGGCCGGGCAGACCAGCTTGCATTGCGGCTCGTCCTCGGCGCCGACGCATTCGGTGCATTTCAACGCATCGATCACATAGATCGGATTTCCCGCGGTGATCGCCTTGTTCGGGCATACCGGCTCGCACGCATCGCATGCCGTGCAGGCGTCGTTGATCATCAGTGCCATTGCTTTGCCTCCTCACTTACGCCGCTCTCGGCAGGTTGCCCTGCGCGGCGAGTTTGTCGTACCGATAAGCGCCCCACAGCGCCGCTCCGATGGCGCCGGCGTAGATCGAATCCGGGTGGCTGCGCACGACCGTGCCGGCCATGTCCTTGATCTGGGCGATGTCTTCTTCTAATGCCGCCACCAGGCCCTTATCGAGCGCCAGACCGCCGGTGACCATGACCACACTTTTCGCGGCGCCGATCGATTTCAGCAGCTTCGACAGCCGCGCCGCCATCGACAGATGGATGCCCTTCAGGATGTTCGATGCGCTGATCCCGCGCGACACCATGTTGATGACGTCTGTTTCCGCGAGCACGGCGCAGATGCTGGATACGACCTCCGGATTGTCGGCCTTTTCCGACAACGATCCGATCTCCTCCTGTGCGATGCCGAGGTAGCGGGCGATGTTCTCGAGGAACTGCCCGGAACCCGATGCGCATTGGCTGGTCATCTTGTACGTCAGCACCTTGCCACGCTCGTCGGTGCTGATTGCACGACCGTGCAGTGCGCCGATGTCGAGCGCAGCCCGCGCCGTCGGGTCGAGATAGATGGCGCCGCGTGCATGCGTCGTCATCGAATAGAAATGCCCGGTGTGAAACGGCACACTTTCCGCTTCACCCGTGGTCGCGACGTAATTGACGTCCTCGCGCTTGAGCTTGGCATCTTGCAACACTGCGTCATAGGCGACGCGCGCCAACTCCATGGGATCGCGTTGCCGGATGCGCAACGAATAGCGCGCCAGCCATTCCTCTTTGCCATTCTCAACTCTGAACAGCGCCGCCTTGATGGTGGACGTGCCGATGTCGATACCTGCTGCGATGGTCATTGTTGGCTCCCATCTACGTGACCGTTATGCGCCCGGCGCGCGAATTCTGCTGCGCCAAGGGCGCCGGTGTAGATCGACTCCGGATTGATGTTGATCGTCACATCGCCGTAGTTCTCCTTGATGAGCTTGCGCAGTTCACGCACTGCGGCCTCGTTCTTGGCAACGCCGCCGGTGAAGGTAAACTCGTCGGTAACCCCGCCCGAGCGCGAGATGATCGAGATCGCGCGCAGAATGATGGCGCGGTGCAGGCCGGCCAGGATGTCCTCGCGCTTCTCGCCGAGCGAGAGGCGGTCGCGCAGCTCGGCGCCGGCGAACACCGTGCAGGTCGAGTTGATGCGCGCCGGCTTGTCCGACTTCATGGCCAGCGGGCCCAATTCGTGCAGGCCCATGTTCATTTCGTCCGCGATGTAGCCGAGATAGCGCCCGCAGCCCGCGGCGCAGCGGTCGTTCATCTGGAAGTTCTCGACGATGCCGTTGGGGTCGATCTGAATGCCCTTGGTGTCCTGGCCGCCGATGTCCAGCACCGTGCGCGTCTTCGGGTACATCATGTGCGCGCCGAGGCCGTGGCAGAGGATCTCGGAGCGGATGTGCTCCTTCGAGAACGGCAGCGTCACGCGGCCGTAGCCGGTGCCGACGAGATAGGTCTCGTCGAGCTCGATGTTGAGCGCGTCTTCGATGGTCTTTTGCACCGCAGCGGCGGACGCGGCGGATTCGCCCGACAAAAGCCGGCGCAGCGCGCGGTGGAATTTGTCGCTCAAATTTCCGCCCGGCGGCCGGTTCTCCACCTCGATGATCGACTTATCGTAAAGGTTGATCAGCAGGTCGTAGGGCAGAGACGCGGCGCGCGCCACGTCTTCGGCCTGGGCGTGAAAGCGCGAGCCTGCGATGTCGCGGAAGAAGTCGGATTTCCGCTTGGCGCCGGGCGCGTACAGGCTGGGCGCCTCCTCGCGCAGGCGGATGAAGATCTCAGCGACGCCGTCGCGAATGCCCTTCTCCATTCCGACGAAGCGCTCGCCCTGGATGTAGCCGAGGCAGGTCTGCTCGAGGTCGCCGAGTTGCTCGATGAACTGCTCCAGCCGGAAGGCGCGCTCGAGCCCGGCGAGAAACTCATCAAGTTTGTCGCCCAGCCCGCCTTTGTCCTGCAGCGCGCGCCGGAACAAGGTGAAGCGCGCGTCGCTCCGCGCCTCCTCGCTGGCGACCCGCGCGGCGGTCGAATAGTTGGAGCGCGAATTGGTGATGCCGCGTCCGAGCACATTGCAGTTCTCGTCGAGCAACACGGACTTGGTCGTGGTCGAGCCGAGATCTATGCCGACAAAGGTCTTCATATCGGTTTCCCCTCAGGCCGCCGCTGACGCGCCGGCGCGCTTCTGCTCGATCATCTGGAAATAGCTCTCCAGCCGGTTCTTGATGTTCGCCGCGGAGAAGTAGCGCGGGTCGACCAGGTCGGATTCGACGAAGGCCGCCGGCTTGCCAGTGCGCTTCTCCACCTCGCGCATCATCAGGAGCTGTCCGGCCGAGAAGCTGTTGCAGCTCTTGATCGAATTGATCAGCAGTCCGTCCGCCTCGTACTCCTCGATGTAGCGAGACAGCATGTCGATGCGCATCGGCAGATTGCGGTTGGTGTAAACGCCTAAGCAGTATTCGGCGAGGGTCTCCAGCGGCTTGTCGGGATCGTGACGGAAGCCGAGATCGTAGACGCCGCCCACCTTGGTGTAGCTCGAGGCGACGACGACCGCGCCCTCGTCGTAGAACATCTTCCAGAACTGCCGGAAGTTCGTGTAGTTCGGCGGGCCTTCGACGACCAGGCGATAGCGCTCCTTACCCATGTCGCCGTCGGGCGTGACCGGGCCTTTGCCCTCTGCCACGCGTTCTTCGACTTCGGCGCGGAGGAATTTGTAATAATCGAGCGCGTCATCGGTGCCGCGGAAGGCGCCGAAGATCGGGCCAATGTAGTAGATGCCGCCGAAATAGGCGTCGATAGGCGACGGCTTGTTCTTCGCGCTCTGCAGCACTTTGACGAGGTCGTCTTCCGCCTTTGCCGATTTCTTCAGGTATTCGCGCAGCCGGTCGATGTCGAACTTGACGCCCGAAATACGCTCCAACTTCGGAATCGCCTCTTCCTTCAGCTGCTTCACCATATACTCGATCATGTTCTTCGTGATTACGCCGTCGCCCATGTACGGCGTGTGCAACATGATCGTTTCGCACTTGTACTGCTCGCGTAAGAGCTCAAACCACTTCATGAAGGTGAAGCAGCCCGTATAGGACAGGAGCAGCACGTCCGGGTCCGGCATGCGCTTGCCGTTCGGGCCGATATTGCCCTTCGCCATCATGCCGATGTCGGATTTCACGTAGGTGCAAACGTCCTCGGAATGGCCGATCTTTTCGGCCTCGAGCACGTAGCCGCCCGACTGGCGGCGCAACCCGCTCTGAATCGCGTTCACCTCGGGAAGATTGTTCACGAGGTCGAAGCACATGATTAGTTCGTTGAGATTGCCCGGAACGAAGGTGTTGCACACCTTCGCGCCCTTTTCCGGCGCGCTGGTCAGACGCTCGTAATGCGCCGCCATCATCTCCTTCTGCTTCAGCATCGAGTCGTCTTTGGCGACCGGCTTCGGCGCGGCTTTCGGCGTAACGATGACGGTCATGCTCCGCTCCACAGCTTGATTGAATCGGCAAAGGTGCCGGCCTGTTCACGGATCGGCTGCATTTGCCCGGAGTTCTCGGCGTATTTGAACGCGATATACGGAATGTCCGCGGCTTTGAGCACGTGCTGCAGCATCGGACGATCGAGCAGCGCCGGATCGCAGAACGAGGGGCACGCGAAGATCACGCCCTCCGCCCCGGTCCGCTTCACCGCACGCACGAGGTGCTGGCCTTTCTCGGCGAGGTTCGGCTCGTATTTCGCCGCCGTCGATTCCGACTGGTGCAGGAAGGCGAGCGCCAGGTTCTTCAGCGGATTGCCCTCGATCGGGACGTCGGCGGTGAGCCAGCGCGTGACGAGCAGCAGGTCGTCGTCGACGACGTAGCAGCCGGCAAGCTCGAGTGATTTGATCAGGTTGAGTGGAGGCTGCTCGCAGAACACGCCGGTGAGCACGATGCGGCAATTGTCACGCTTCGGACGCTCTTCCGCGCGCGCTGCGGCGAGGTAGTCGCGCAGCATCTTGGAGTGCTCTTCGACCGGCAGCACGAGCCCGGCGCGGATGATCAGATAGACCTCCGCCGCCGGTACCTGCCACGGCCGCTCCGCACGGAAAGCGTAGAGATCGCGGACCAGATGGCGGTTTTCGTTGTAGACCGCGATCGAATGGCGCAGCTCCTCGTCCGTGATCGGCTTTCCGCGCAGCGTGGCGAGATGCTCGCGCAGCTCGTTGAGCTCCTCGATGTAGTAGTTGCCGCCGATCTCGTCCTTGTAGTTCTGCGGCACGTCAAAGTAACGGACGTAAACATGCGGAAACATCATCTTCCACATGCCGGAGAGATTGCGGATCACGTCGCAGATCGACGGGAACAGCATGCCGTCGACGAAATCGAGCCGGCCTGAGACGCCGAGCTCGATGGTCGAGCGCGGAATGCGGCAGATATAGCTCTGGTAGTAGGCGTCGCCGTGAATGACCTCGAGCTGGTCGCCGCCGCCGACGACGCCGAGCGGCAGCATGCCGGCGGCATGGATCAGCTCGCGCGGCACATAGATCGGCATATAGCCGACCACCTTGCGGCCGGGCACGGCGGCCTTCCATTCGCGTGCCGCCGTGAAATTCAGGTCGTCAAACAGCGCCTGCGCGCGGGCGACGATTCCCGCCACGCCGGAATGCGCGCCGTTGCCGTTCATCGGTGCTGCCATTGCGCGGTCCTCTTCTGTAGGAAGGCATTGAGCCCTTCGACGGCGTCGTGCGATCGCATCAGTTCCTCAAGATAAAGCCGCTCTACTTGAGCGATCTTCTCACGCACACGCTTGGCAAGATCGCAGCGCGCGGCAATCACCGCGTAGCGTAGCGAGCTCGCGCTCTTCGATTTCAGGTGCTCGTTGAAATAAGCGAGCGCGGCTTTCTGCGGGTCCTCTGCAAGATGCACGAGCCCGGCCGCCGCGGCCTCCTGTGCGCCGATGCTGCGGCCCGAGAGCAGCAGATCGAACGCGCGCGCCGGGCCGATCAGTTCGGGCAGCAGGCAGGATGCCGCCGGCGCGAACACGCCGATCTTCATCTCCGGCTGTCCGAAAACGGCGGACGGGGCGGCAAAGATCATGTGACAGGCGAGCGCGAGTTCGAGCCCGCCGCCCAGACATTGTCCCTGCACCGCGGTGAGGATCGGCACGGGCGAATCCAGCATGTGAAGGAGCAGAGCATGCAGTTCGCGCAGCATCGCCGCACATTGCTCGGGCAGATGTTCTTCCACGCTGGCGCCGAACGAATAGTGCGAGCCGTCCGCGTCGATCAACACCGCCGAAAGATCCGGCTTCCGCAGGTGATCCTTCAGCGCGCCGCGGAGGGACGCGATCATCGCAGCATCGATCAGGTTCGCCTTCGGACGCGACAGGCGCAGACGTAAGAGACGTCCCTCCTCCTCGAACCAGACCTGCAGCGGAGCGCTCATGACGCGCGCGCCCGCGGTTGGATCGACTGCGTCAGTTCGTCGGTCCATGGCGCATTGGCGGCGAGCGCCCGGCGCAAAGCGACGAAGTCGACTTCGCGACCCGTTTCCCGTGTCCCCTCGTTGAAGGCGCGGAATCCGGCGCGCGCTTCGGTCATCATGTTGAGCGCGAGCCAGGCGCGCGAATTCTCTTTGTTGCGGTTCCAGGCGTCGAGCTTGGGCTTGCGCAGCTCCTCAATCGACTTCGTCGTGCAATCCGGGAAGGTGTAGAGTAGCTTGGTGCACAGCGACTCGACCTTCTGGTCGAGCAGGCTCAGATCGATCGTGCCGCGCTTGAGTAATTCCTGTCCGGCCTTCAGGGCGTCGCCGGTCTTCGGCTTGCCGAACGCCATGCGGCCGTACTCGTCGACCATGCGGCTCGTCTCGACCAGCGGATTGGCGATGAATTTGCCGTCCACCTTCAGCGCCGGGACGATATCGGCGAGGATGCCCATCCAATAGGCCTCGTGCGCCGAGAACGGTTCGCACAGCACGCAGGCGACCATCGCGCGTTCCGCACCGACGACCACAGGGAGAAAGTCGGTCGCGCCGCCGATCGGCGCCGAACCATGCTTCGGGCCTGCCTGGCCGAAGCGCGCAAGGTCCTGCGCGACCGAAAAGTCGCAGGCCATGCCGATTTCCTGCCCGCCGCCGATGCGCATGCCGTTGACGCGGCAGATCACCGGCTTGTCGCAAGCGAGGATGGCCGAGACCATGTCGTTGAACAGCCGCATGTAGCCGCGATATTCCTGCGGATTGCCGGCGTAATATTCCGCGTATTCCTTGGTATTGCCGCCGGTGCAGAAGGCCTTGTCGCCCGCGCCGGTGAACACGACCGCGACGACATCGCGCGCCGCGCTCGCCTCACGGAAGGCGAGGATCACCTGCTTCACCATGTCGGTGGTGTAGGAATTGAACTGCGTCGGATTGTCGAGCGTGATCCAGGCATTGAACAGGCCGTCGACCGGCACGCCGGTGTCGCTCTTCACCGGGCGCTTTTCATAGCGCACGCCCGTGCCGCTATCCCACACCTTGTTGGCGACCAGCGCGTGGTCCTTCGCCTCGTGACGAACAGCGCTCATGCTCTCGCTCCTTAATGCGCAGGCACCATCACAGCGCGGCGCTTGAGCGCGCCGGTATGTGCGGCTTCGAATATTTGGTTGATCTCGTTGAGCGGATGCTTCTCGACGAAGGGCGACACCTTCACGCGTCCGCTCAGCACCAGCTCCAGAGCTTCCGGGTAAAGCTCGGGCGGGCAGCCCCAATTGCCGAGCGCGCGGGCATGGAAGGCCATCAGGTTCGACAGCCGCACCTCGACCTTGTCCATGGTGAAGCCGACGACGCAGATCGTGCCGCCATGCGTCAGCAGGCTCCAGGCGGTCTCCTGCCCGGCCTTGCTGCCGGAACACTCGAAGATGATCCATTCACGCGGACGCAAGCCGCGCTCTTTCGCGAAAGCCTGCACTGCGCCTTTCAGATCGCGCGCGCTCATCTTTTTGGCGTTGAGCGTCAGCGCCGCGCATTGATTGCCGATCGCCGCGAGCTTTTCGTCGCTGACGTCAATGGCGATCACGGTGCCGCCGACCGCCGCGGCGATCTGCGCGCAATAGCCGCCGACGCCGCCGACGCCGTTGACGATAACCAGATCGCCCTTGCCGACGCCCGCCTGCACGACCGCCTGATACGGCGTCGTCACCGCGTCGGCGATCACCGACAGATCGGCGAGATCGATGCGCGCCGCCGCGAGCCTATGCTCGTCGACGACGCACAGCCCGCGCGCGGGCACGACGATGTGCGTGGCGAAGCCGCCCTGGATATCATTGCCGGGCATCTTCTGATGCGCGCAGATCGTGCCCTTGCCGCGCTGGCAGGAATCGCAGTGCCCGCACGGGATCACCGCCGGCACGATCACTGAGCGGTCGATATACCAAAGCTCGTCCGCGCCCGCTTCGATCACGCGCCCGGAAATCTCGTGGCCGAGCGCCAGCGGCAGCGGATGATTGGTGCGCACGCCGTCGTAGTAGTAGCCGAGATCGGTGTGGCAGACGCCGCAGCCCGCAATTTCGATGACGACTTCGTCCGGTGCGGGCGCGCCGATATCAAATTCCATCGGCACCAGCGGCTTGCCGACTTCAGTCATCATCCAGCGGACCGGATTTACTGCCATGGCAACCGCCCTCCGCACGCGAATGCATTTCACGTCTTGTGGGGCATTCTTCGCTGCGGGAACGCGCGCCTGCCTTAAACAAGGTCAAGGAGAAGCAAAAAAACGCATTCTAGTACTGAATTACTGAAATAAGCCCGGAACCCCCGGGCGTTGCGCAAGGACCTCGCCATGCAGGACGTCCCCAGCATCTCGGTCGCCATTATCGGAAGTGGGGGTGCCGGCGCGCTGACGACCGGCGACATACTGCTGGAAGCGGCCAGCGCGGCCGGCTGGCAGGGGCTTGCAACGCGCACCCTCGGCCCGCAGATCCGCGGCGGCGAGGCGGCGGCGCTGCTGCGTATCGCCACGCACCCCGTCGAATGCATGCCGGAGCGCTACGATCTCGTCATCGGCATCGACTGGCTGAATGCGCAGCGCTTCGGCGCCGAGATTCTGGCCGGGCCGGAATCGCTCGTAATCGGCGACGCGGATGCCGGCGAGCCTCCGCCGATCCTGCGCGACGGCGGCGCGCGCGTCCTCAACATCGAATTGAAAGAACTCGCGGCGGGAATTCCTGGCGGCCGCCCCAATATGATCGCGCTCGGCGTCGCCGCGCGGCTGCTTGGCTTTGCGCCGGAGCAGATCGATGTGGTGATCGAGAAGCGCCTTGCCGAGAAAGGTGAGAGCGCGATCGAGGCGAGCCGGGCCGGCATTCGCGCGGGTTACCGGGCTGCGTCCTGGATCGACTACACCTGCAAGCTCGCGCCGCCGCCCGCCATCGAAGGCAAACGCTGGCTCCTGTCTGGAAACGAAGCGACGGGCCTCGGCGCGATCCGCGGCGGCATCCGTTTCGCGGCCGCCTATCCGATCACGCCGGCGACCGAAATCCTCGAATGGATGTCACCGAGTCTTGTAAAGGCTGGCGGCATCCTGCTGCAGGCGGAGGACGAACTCGCGGCGATAAACATGATCATCGGAGCGTCCTATGGCGGCACGCCGTCGCTGACTGCAACGTCTGGACCCGGTCTGTCGCTGATGATCGAGGCGCTGGGCCTGTCCACCGCGGCGGAAATCCCGGTCGTCGTCATCGACGTGATGCGCGGCGGTCCGTCGACCGGCATCCCGACCAAATCCGAACAGACGGATTTGAATATCGCGATCTACGGCATGCACGGCGACGCGCCGCATCTGGTGCTGGCGCCGCAATCCGTCGCCGACTGCCTGTTCACGACCCAGTGGGCCACCTATCTCGCGGAAACGCTGCAAAGCCCGGCGATCGTGCTGTCCGACCAGTTCATGGGCCAGGCCCGCGCGGCAATTCCGCGCCCGGCCGACGTCGCCTTCATCGGTGCGCGCGCAGTCACGCGCGAGATCGGCGGGACCTACAAGCGTTACGCCGCGACGGCGAACGGTGTGTCGCCGATGGCGCTTCCGGGCACACGCGGCGGACAACACACCGCCGAAGGTCTGACCCACACCGAGCACGGCACACCGACCAGCAGCGCCGAGGAACACGTCAAGCAGCTCGACAAGCGCCGCGACAAGCTCGACGGACACAATTACGGAGATCATTGGGCGACTGTTGAAGGTGACGGCGATCTTGTCGTCCTCACCTGGGGCTCGATCACCGGCGCCGCGCGCGAAGCGATCGCGCAGGCGCGGGGTGAAGGCATCGCGGCGCGTCTGGTCGCGCCGCGCCTGCTGTCGCCGGTTCGTCCGAAGGAGATGCAGGCGGCGCTTGTGGGCGCCAAGCGCATCCTGATTGTTGAGCAGAGCCATAGCGCCCAATTCCATCGTTATCTGCGCGCGCATTACGAGCTGCCGGCCGAAGTGCAGGTGTTCAGCCGCTCCGGTCCGCTGCCGATCACCGCCGCCGAAATCAAAAACGCGATGCTGCAAGGGAGCTGACATGCAGTGCCCCGCCCCCGTCTACAAGCAGGCTGATTTCAAATCGGACGTGAAGCCGATCTGGTGTCCCGGATGCGGCGACTATCACGTGCTGTTGTCGTTCACGCGCGCATTCGCTCAGCTTAAGCTTGCGCCGGAGGAGATCGCCGTCATCTCCGGCATCGGCTGCTCGTCGCGCATTCCCGCCTACACGAATTGCTACGGTTTCCACGGCGTGCACGGCCGCTCGCTGGCGCTCGCCGCCGGCCTGAAGGTCACGCGGCCCGATCTCACCGTCGTGGTCGCGAGCGGCGACGGCGACGGCTATTCGATCGGCGGCAACCACTTCCTGCACGCCTGCCGCCGCAACATCGACATGACCTACGTCGTGATGGACAACCACATCTACGGCATGACCAAGGGCCAGCCCTCTCCGACCACGGAGCCGGAGTTCGACACGGCGCTATCGCCCGGCGGAACCGGCGTGCGGCCATTCCATCCGCTGGTCGTCGCGCTCGCCTCCGGCGCGAATTTCATCGCGCGCTGCTTCTCCGGCAATCCGAACGAGACGGCCAACGTGCTCGCCGAGGCGATCCGCCACCCGGGCTTCTCCTTCGTCGAGATCCTGAGCCCCTGCGTCACCTTCCGGCCCGATGAATCGAAGTGGAAAGAGCAGGTGCATGCTGCGCCCGTCGCCGCGACGACCGATCCCGGCAAGGCCGCGCGGCGCCTCATGACCGACGACGGCTTCAATCTCGGCATTCTCTATCGCGGCGACCGCAAGCCGTTCCAGCCGGCGTCCGGCGCAAGCGGATACGATCTCGCACAATTGGAGAGGGATTTCGAGCAATGAGCAAAAGCGAGCCGAAGATCTCCAACCTCAACGACCTGCTCGCGGCCGCCTACCGCATCGAGATCGACGCGGTCGGCCGCTACAATCTGCTCGCGGACCAGATGGAGACGCACAACAATCCCGAACTGGTCAAAGTCTTCCGCGATCTTGCCCGCGCCGAGGGCATTCATGGCGAAGAAATCCGCCGGCTCGCGGGCGACTTCGACGTCGCCGCGCACGCCGAGACCATGGCGCAGTTCGCTCAGGAAAGTCCGGAAGAAGCCGACCTCAGCCTGGCGCACTATCTGATGACGCCGTGGCACGCGCTGCAGCTGTCGTTGAAGGGCGAAGAGCGCGCGCTTGCCTATTTCACCTCGATCGTCGAAACGGCGAAGGACCCGAAGGTCAAGGCGATGGCCGCCGAACTGGTCGAGGAAGAAGCCGAGCACGTCAATCTCGTGCACAAGCTGCTGCGGCGCTATCCCAAGCCGAAAGACGACTGGGCGGACGATCCAGATCCGCCGCATCCGATCGAATAGCAATCGCTTTTTGAATCGCTGCGCGCGCTTTTCAAGCGAGCAGCAACCCCATCATTGCGAGCGAAACGAAGCAATCTAGCGCCCCGTCGCTTCCCTCCCCCGCTTGCTGGAAAGGGTTAGGGTGGGGGCGGTTGCTTCGTCGCTTTCGCTCCTCGCAATGACGGCGCCGAAACGCTCACTGCGGCTTGCCGCGCAGGTCCTTCACCCGCACCGCCTTGCCCTGCGAACGCGGCACTTCGCCCGGCTGCTTGGTCACGACGCCGCAGGTCACGCCGATCATCGACTTGATGTGGTGCGTCACTTCGTTGGCCTTGTGGAAGGGATCGCCGACGAAATCCGGCGCAAGCTCGACCTCCAGCGTGACCTCGTCCAGCGCGCCTTCGCGGGTCAGCGCGATCTGGTAATGCGGCGCGATGCCGGGGAAGCCAACCAGCACCGCCTCGAGCTGCGACGGATAGACGTTCACGCCGCGAATGATCAGCATGTCGTCGTTGCGTCCGGTCACGCGCATGATGCGCACGTGCGTGCGCCCGCAGGCGCAGGGAGTGGTGCTGAGCCGCGTGATATCGCGCGTGCGGTAGCGGATCATCGGCAGCGCTTCTTTCGTCAGCGTGGTGATGACCAGTTCACCCGGCTGCCCCGGCGCCACCGGCTCGAGCGTTTCCGGATCGACCGTCTCGAACAGGAAGTGATCTTCCCAGCCGTGCAGGCCGGATTGCACCGAGCATTCGCAGGCGACGCCCGGTCCCATGATTTCGGACAGCCCGTAGATGTCGACCGCCTTGATGCCCAGCTTGGCTTCCAATTCGCCGCGCAGCGCGTCGCTCCAAGGCTCGGCGCCGAACATGCCGATGCGCAGCGATGATCGCGCGAGATCGACTCCCATCTTCTCGGCGACCTCGGCCATATTGAGCGCATAGGACGGCGTCGCGCACAGGATGTCCGGCTTGAAATCCTGGATGAGCGCGACCTGCCGCTCCGTCATGCCGCCCGAGATCGGCACCACCGTGCAGCCAAGGCGCTCGGCGCCGTAATGCGCGCCGAGCCCGCCGGTGAACAGGCCGTAGCCGTAGGCGTTGTGCACGATGTCGCCCGGCCGGGTGCCCCCACAGGCAAAGCAGCGCGCCATCAGGTCGCACCACGTCGAAATGTCCTTCTGCGTATAGCCGACCACTGTCGGCTTGCCGGTCGTGCCCGAGGACGCGTGCACGCGCACCACCTGCTCGCGCGGAACCGCAAACATGTTGAAGGGGTAGTTGTCGCGCAGATCGGTCTTCACCGTGAACGGAAACTTGACGATGTCGGAGACGTCCTTGAGATCGGACGGGCGCACGCCGTGCTTGTCGAACTGCTTGCGATAATGTGGGACTTTCTCATACGCGGTCTGCAGCACGCGTTTGAGTCGCTCGGTCTGCAGCGCGACCAGCATATCGCGCGGCAAGCATTCTATCTCTGGCTCGAACATATTAGCTGGCGCCGCTGTTCGGACCGCCGTCCGGGTATCCATGGTGTCCCTCCGTCATTTTTGTTATTTCCAGAATGTCCAGCCGGGCTTTACGCCCGGTCCGGGTTGACCTGTGCCGCGCACCGGCGTGTGCGGCAGCGCGAAGCCCTGATTGTAGGCGGCGCGCGTGATGAGAATGAACTTGATTGCCCAGCCGCTCGCGAAGGCAGCGAGTCCCGCGCCGGCGAAGAGCGGCGCGCTTGCGGTATCAATCAGCAGACCGATGGCGACGAGCGCGATCGGCACGACGAGCCCGAGCGCCAAGAACCAGCCGCGGCAGGCCGTGAATATTTCAATCGTTCGCGTCGGCGCGCCCTCGCTCGCCAGCCGCGCAAAATATCGCCGCCACGTCCAGGCGCGGACCGCCGCCAATATGGCAAGCGCGACCGCCAATGGTTTGGCGATATAGCCGAAGTCGGGCGACACCGCCGCCGGCATGAGCAACAGGCCGCAGCCCTCAGCGATCCCGGTCGCCATGATGAAGGCGATCACACGCGGATTCCGCCAGGCCGGGATACCCTTGGCCTGCTCCAGGATCATGCCCTGGCAGAATAAGAAGAAGAGGCCAACCAACGCAGCCGGTAGCAGAAAGGCCGCCGCGTTCGACCACAGCGCAAACAGCGCCAGCGGGAACCAAAACCCGACCGTCCAGGCCTCGCGCGACATCCACGAACGCTTCGGCTGGCGCAGCACATAAAGGAAACGCAGCGGCCGACCGATCTTGAACATCAGCATGCCGAGGCCGGTGGCGATCAAAACCAGCGCTGCGAGGCCCGGCCCGTAGACCGGCGTGCCGTTCAGGCCGACCAGCGCGGAGAGCACAAACAGGCCGGCGCCGGCGCCACCGCAGAGGAAATTGGCGGCCGCCTTCCAGTCCCAGTGCTTCTGGTGCCACGGCTCGACTCCGCGCGTGCGCAGGCGGCCGGCTTTGGCTTCGGAAACGTCCGGGGCGTTATCCGGTGCGGGCGCGGCATTGGCTTTGTCATAAAGATAGTAGAAGCCCGGCTCGGTCTTGAGCTCCGCATGCATTCGGAAGTTCTTGTGGCTCTTAAGCAGCTTTGAGACTTTGCTGTTTGGATCGTCGACGTCGCCAAAATGCAGCGCGTCGGCAATGCAGGCATTCACACAAGCGGGCGTCGCCCGTGGATCGGTGCCGGGCGCGATGTCGTTCTCAATGCCGAAATCGACACGGTCCGAGCAGAACGTGCATTTTTGCGCGACGCCCAACCGTGTCAGCCACTGGTCCTCGCGCTCGAGTTCGTTCTGCATGGCCGCATGGCCATAGGCGAAGTCTTCCTTGGTGACCTTGAAGCGCGCTTGGTAGGGACAGGCCACGTCACAGTACGCGCAGCCAATACAGATGTCGTAGTCGATGGTGACGATGCCATCCGGCCGTTGCCGCGTCGCGGTTGACGGGCACACGTGCATGCATGGGGGATCGGCGCAGTGCTGGCAGCCGACCGGCACGAAGGTACGGCTGACGTTTGGAAACGAGCCCGCCTCGATATCGAGCACCTTGCGCCACTGCACTGCGGGAGACGTGGCATTGGCGTGCCGGCAGGCTGCGGTGCAGGTCTGGCAGCCGACGCAGCGCTCGAGATCGGCCACCATCGCCCAGCGGGTCATGATGCCTCCGCCAGGCGCGTGATCTTGACCTTGACCAGGTCGGCGCTCGATCCGGTCGCGTCGGTAAGATCGAGCAGCATCGGCACCAGCGCATTCATGCTGGGCGCGCCGAAATCCTTGGCGTAAGGCGTCGCCCAGTGATCGAACTGGCCGATGATCAGCAGCGTGTCGGGACGGATGCCCTCGCGCAGCACCACCTTCCCCTTGGTGCTGTTGAGCGGCGAGCGTACCTCGACGCGGTCACCGTCTGCGATGCCGAGCCTCTCGCCCACACTTTCGTTCATCACGACGCTTCCGTGGCCGATGACATTCTCGGCGACCTCCTTGATCAGCTGGATGCCGACATTATTGCCCCACGAGTACTGCATGCTGCGTGAGGTGATCAGCCAGAACGGATAATCGGCGATGTCGACGTTGAAGTGCTTGGCGAGCGCGCCTTCCCAGAGACCGTTGAGGTCGCGCCAATGTGGCATCGCTTCGTATTCGGCGAGCTGTTTGTCCCACCAGTGAATGTTCTGCTCGTGCAGGCGGCGCTCGAGCTCCTTGCCGACGCGCAAGAGCCGCTCTTGGTAGGGTTGCTCGAAGCGCAAGCCCTCTTCCACCAGCTTCGGATAGAGGTACCACATCAGGCGAGAGAACGGCTTGACGCGGAAGCCGTTGGCGCGGAACCAGTCGAGTCCCTGCGTCTCCGCGCCGTCAGTCAACTCGGCGCTCGCGGCACGGCAACTCGCGTCCCAAATCTCCTCGACGCTGTGCGGCTTGGTCACGTCGAGCGAGAAATCGTAATTCTCGCCCTTGAGCTTGATTTCGGCGCCGCCGCGATTGATCGCCGTGTTGTATTCCTCGAGCAGACCAGTGCGGCGTGCGAGCTCGGTTGCGATCCAGGTGAAGTCTTTTGCTTCCCCCTGTGGCGGTACCGCCGGATCGCGCAGCGCGAAACCTTGATAATCCCAGAACTGCTCGATGTACTTCGTTCCGCCGATGCGCAGCAGTTGTAGACCTTCCAGATCGGTGCAGTCGGGCAACAGCACGTCGGCGACATGGTTCGTTTCGTCGCGTGTGAACGCAAAGCAGACGGTGAAGGGGAATTTCGCCATCGTCTCGCCCACACTCTTCGTGTCCCAGAACGAGATCGCGGGATTGGTGCGGTAGACCAGCCAGACGTCCGGCGGCGGCGCATGCGGGAAATTCTCGAAGTCGTCCTTCTGCATCATCCAGGCGAGATGGGTCGGCCCCAGCGCCTGGCTCCATGGCGAATTGGCCGCCAGCGGCACCAGCGTGCGATGCGCATTGCGGTTTGTCGGGCGCGATGCCCAGTCCTCCTTGCCGGTCGGATTCATCGGATAGTCCATGAACCCGTCGGGACCCGGCTTCACGCTCGACCACCGGTTATCGGCCGGACGATTGATCCGCACGGTGGTGCCCAGCGTGCCGCCCGGCACGTCGAGCGCACCGACCAGGCATGGAATGAGCGTGCGCGCCCAGCAGCATTCGTAACCGCCCCAGCCGTTGTTCACCGTCTTGCCGAAGGCGATGGCGACCGGGCGATAAGGCAGCTTCACACCCTCGATCTCGATCGTCTCGCCAACGTGCGCGTGAGCGAGGAATTCATTGGAGACGCGGCGGATGCTCTCGGCCGGCACGTCGCAGATGCGGGCCGCCCATTCCGGCGTGTATGTCTTCACGTGATCGACAAGATGCGCGAAGGCCGGTCGCACCGAAACGGCTGACCGGGCGACCACGTCCTCATCGGCACCGACTTCGATGCCGTCGAGCGTGAAGCTGCCTTCCAGCGCCGGATCGATGTTCGGCGTGTCGAACGGCAGCGCGCGCTGGCTTTTCAAGTCGAACACCAGCGGCTTCCGCGAAGCGGGATTGCGCAAATAGAAACCGCCCGGCCCGATCAGATAAGAAGAAGAAGTCCGCTCTTTCAGGAATGGAATGTCGAGCTTGTCGCGCGTATGCTCGTGCAGCAGCACGTGGATCATCGCGAACAGAAATGCGGCATCGGTCTTCGGCTTGATCGGAATCCATTCGGCCGAACAGGCGCCGGTCACCGACAAGTGCGGCTCGATCTGGACGCGTTTCATGCCGCGCGAGCGCGCGTCGGCGTGACGCTTGACGCCGCATACGCCACCGGACGCTTCGACATTCGCGCCGAACGACACGACGTATTCGCACAGCGGCGTATCGGGGCAGACGGTGAAGGCGCGATGCCACAGCTCGCCGTAGAGATGTTCCGAGTGCGTGCACTTCACGCCCTGCCCCGAACCGAAACTCAAATCGACCGGTCCCCACGCGGCAAGAAAGGCCGGCAGAGTACCCATGTAGGCGGTCGGCGTGCCGCCGCCGCCGAAGCTTGCGGCAAGGCGCGGGAAGCCGCCTTCGTCGAACAGCCCCTTGGCGCGCGCCGCTTTCATTTTATCCGCAACAAGCTCGAGCGCCTCGTCCCAGGAGATGCGCACGAAACCGGGATCCTCGTTGCGTCCCTTCTTCGGATTCGTGCGCTTCATCGGATAAAGCACGCGGTTCGGTCCGTAGGCCTTTTGCACGAGACCGAATGCCTTGACGCAAGCCTTGCCGGCGCCCGGATGCACGGCGGCAGCCTTGAAATTTGGATTTATTTCGGTGGCCACGCCGTCTTGGATGCGAACAGTCAGCAGGTCCGGCCCCGCTACGCACTGGTAGCAGTAGGTCGAGACGCTCCGATCGCTGTGTGGCTTGCTTCCCGGCATAGCCTCACCCTAATGCTGAACGGACGACACGCGTCACAAGAACGGCCGTCGCGCGGACGCGCCGCCGCTCATCGTAACTTGTCAGTGCCGTTTCGCTCAGGCTTTCCCTACGACAGGAAACATCGAGATTTTGGAACCCATTTGTACAAAGGCTAGCGTCCATTGCAGCCAAAGGCAATTGCGCGCGGCCGACTAACGGCGGCGCAAACAAGTATTTCGACTGCATATTATTAGACGGTCGCCGCGACGGGCTTGGCGGCTATTGAATAGCCGGCGGCAAGCGCATCCAAGTTAAGTTCCAGGAAGCTCTTCGGCGCGGCGGCACGAACAGCCTGTTCGACCCTTTTCCGGTCGCAGATAGCGCCGAGCGCGCTCAGCGCACCGAGTGCGACGATATTGGTCACCCGCTCGCTGCCAAGCTGCAGTGCAGTGCGGCTGAGCGGCATGCGGTATTGCCGATAGTCGCCCTCCGGCAATTCCGGGCACAGCCGGGTGTCCGCGATAACGATAGCGCCGGGCTTGAGCAAAAGCCAAGATGGTTTGATAGCCAACTTATCGAGCAACACCAGGTAATCGAGCGAGGTCGTCAGCGGAAAGTCGCCTGCGGTGTCGGAGACGACCAGGTCGGCATTGCAGAAGCCCCCGCGCGACGTCGGCTCATAGGTCTGCGACTGGGCGACGTGCTTTCCCGATGTCGCGAGCGCGTCGGCAAGCATTTTGGCCGCAAGAATGAGCCCCTGCCCGCCGGTGCCGCCGAAGCGGATTTCGGTGCGCACGTTCACGAGGCTGCTCCCGTCCGCGCGGCCGCCGCTTTGCGATAGGACGCGCCATATTCGGGCCGGTCGTTGCGCATCAGAATGCCGGTCGGCAGCGTGTTCGGCCGGAACGGCGTTTCGACGCTGTCGGCATAGGCGGTCGGGCGAATATTACTCTTCTGCCGCATGACCATCTCCGGCGAGGAGCCGAGATCGTTCTTGCGGCCGAAGATTTCGGTGCAGTCGGACATCACTTCGACGAAGGCGAAGCCCGGATGCTCGAGACCGGCCTTGATCAATTCCTTGAGCTTGGGAACGTGGTGCGTCACCTCGCGTCCGACGAAACCTGCCCCCGCAGCGGTGGCTAGCGCGCAGGCGTCGAAATGCGGCTCCTGATTGCCGAGCGGCGTGGTGGTGGTGAGCATCGCCTCCGAGGTCGTCGGCGACACCTGCCCGCCGGTCATGCCGTAGACTTCGTTGTTGAGCATCAAGCAGGTGAGTTTGAGATTGCGTCGGCAGGCATGGATCAGATGATTGCCACCGATCGCCAGGCAATCGCCGTCGCCGGTGATGACGACCACGTGCAGATCCGGTCGCGCGAGCGCGAGTCCGGTCGCATAGGCGAGCGGGCGGCCGTGCGTGACGTGGAACGTGTTGGCGTCGACATAGGCCGACAACCGTCCGGCGCAGCCAATCCCGGAGACGACCGCAAGCTTGTCTTTCGCGATGCTGAGATCGTGGATCGCCCACAGCAGCGCGCGCAGCGCGATGCCATGACCGCAGCCCGGACACAGGAAGTGTGGCATCATCTCCTTGCGGAGATAATTGCGCACGTCGAATTCGGCCGCCGTGTCGATGAACATCAGGCCCCCTTCGCGAGCGCGGCCGCTCGCGCGGCGATATCGGCGGG
>Ga0207740_1000030_pt1 | contig 20833 bp, 21 predicted proteins | sample LuqExpMetageno29_FD_187787 | JGI IMG/M metagenome (GOLD analysis project Ga0207740, IMG submission 187787) | Tropical forest soil microbial communities from Luquillo Experimental Forest, Puerto Rico - Sample 29 (SPAdes) | ecosystem: Environmental > Terrestrial > Soil > Tropical forest ... | reverse complement strand
GAAGCTGCTCGCGCGGCTCGCTGACGACCAGGCGGTCGCGCTGGTGTCCGATGCCGGCACGCCGCTGATCTCCGATCCGGGGTATCGGCTGGTGCGCGACGCGGTCGCGTCGGGCCATAGTGTCACGGCATTGCCGGGCGCATCGTCAGTGCTGACCGCGCTTCCCTTGTCCGGCCTGCCGACCGACCGCTTCTTCTTCGAAGGCTTCCTGCCGCCGAAGCGGGCGGCGCGGCAAAAACGCATCGCCGCGCTTGCGTCAATCCCGGCAACGCTCGTGCTGTTCGAAACCGGGCCGCGCATCGCGGACTCGCTTGCCGACCTCGCGTCAGGACTGCGTTACCGCGAAGCCGCGATCTGCCGCGAACTCACAAAATTGCACGAGGAAATACGGCGCGGTCCGCTCGGCGAACTCGCCAGCGCGTATATCGCCGGCGCGGAGACACGCGGCGAATTTGTCATTGTGATCGCGCCTCCGTCGGAGCAGGAGGTGCAGACGGACGAATTGGACGAGCTCTTGCGTCAAGCGCTTGCGCGCGTGTCGACGAAGGAAGCGGTCGCCGAAGTCGCGCTTGCCACGGGAAAGCCGCGGCGGGAGGTCTATCGCCGCGCGCTCGAACTGACGAAGGATGAGCATGACGGAGCGTAATTCCCGCGCGCCGGGCTTGCGATCGAAGCCGGCGAAAGAAGCCGATCCCGAACGATAGGCCGCGTTCCGAACCGGGCTTTCCGCCGAAAGCCGCGCTGCGACGCTGCTCGTCGCGAAAGGATTCCGCATCGTCGCGCAGACTCTGGAAGAGTCCGGTGGGCGAAATTGATATTGTTAGGCGCCGCCGCACGCCGCTCATCTTCGTGGAAGTGAAGCAAGCAATAAAGGCGAAATCCGTGACGCCGTGTCAGCGCCAGCCCATCGCCGCCGCCGAAGCGTGGCTCGCGACCTATCCAGACGAGAGCATCAAGGACATCCGCTTCGACGCGATCCTAGTCGCGACGCGCAAGTTCCCGAGGCACATCCCGGCGGCATTCGAGACATGATTGCGTCTAAGCGCTAAGGCGCTCAAAAAATTCGTCGACCTGCGCGCGTATGCGGCCGGCTATCTGGCCGAGATCGTCGGCGACCTGCTTGACGGTCCCTGCGCCGGTGCGCGTGTCCTGAGTAGCCTGTCCGACCAGCCCAACTTCGCTCGCCGTTTCCGCGGTGCGCCGCGCCGCAACGTCGACGCTACGCGCGATCTCGTGCGTTGCCGCGCCCTGCTGGGCCACCGCCGCGGCGATCGCGGCCGAGATATTGCCGATCTCTCGGATCGTGCGCTCGATCGCGCCGATCGCCTCGATCGAGCGCGAGGTCGCGCGCTGCATGCCGGCAATCTGCGCGCTGATCTCTTCCGTCGCGCGGCTGGTCTGTCCCGCGAGCGCCTTCACCTCGCCGGCGACCACCGCAAAGCCACGCCCTGCTTCGCCAGCGCGGGCCGCCTCGATCGTCGCGTTCAGCGCAAGCAAATTCGTCTGTTCGGCGATGTCGGTGATGAGCTTGACGACATCCCCGATGCGGGATGCAGCCTCCCCCAGTTCCTTCACGGCGGCGTTCGTCGCTTCCGCCTCGCTCACCGCCTTACCGGCGATGCCGTTCGATTGCGCGACCTGCCGGTCGATTTCGTTCACCGATGCGGTAAGCTCATCGGCCGCAGAGGCGATGTCGCGCACGTTCTCGGAGGCTTCCGAAGACGCGGCTTCGGCGCAGGCCATTTTCGTGCTGGCCTCGTCCGCCACGGTCGCAAGCTTGCTGGATGCCTGCAGCATGTGCTCGGAGATACGGCCGAGCTCCGCCAGACTTGCCTCAACATGGGCGGAGAAGCGGGCGATCTCGTTCGTCGTCTGCGACTGGCAGCGTGTGCGCGTTTCGGTCTCGCCGAAGACTGTCTGGGTCAGCTCTGTGTTCCGGCGCATCGCGTCCTGGAACAGTGCCATCGAGCGGGCAACGGCGCCGATTTCATCCTGGCGATCCGTGTGGGGTATCGCGACCTGTGCTTCGCCGCGCGCGATCCGTTCGGTCATTGCGGCCAACTCGGCCAGCGGCCGGGTGATGCCGCGCACGCCTACGACGGCAAACCCGACGGCACCGAGAACGACGACCCCCGCAATGGCCGATATCCATACTGGACCATGCGCGTGGGCGGCCATCTCCAATCCGAGTGCCGCGATAGCCATTAACGCAAAGATGGCATAGAGCTTCAATGCGATAGACAGTCTCGGAACTTTCACTGTAAGCCCCACCCGTCGCTTTTGGCCTATACTGGCGAGAATGAGTTAACGCTCTGTTTTCCTTAAATGACCGTTGACCCGCCGAGTGCCTTATGACCCTGAACGTCGCTGTGCAGATGGACCCGATCGCCCGCATCAATGTGCAGGGCGACTCGACTTTCGCGCTGCTCCTGGAAGCGCAGACGCGCGGACACCGGCTTTCCTATTACACGCCGGACCGGCTGGCACTGCTGAACGGCAAAGTGTTCGCCTCCCTTGAACCGCTTCAGGTGCGCGACGAGCCAGGCGATCATTTCACTTTGGGTCCCTCGCGGCGCGCGGAACTGCGCGAATTCGATGTCGTACTGCTGCGGCAGGATCCGCCGTTCGATCTCGCTTACGTCACGACGACGCATCTGCTGGAGCGAATCCAGCCGGACACTCTGGTCGTCAACGATCCGGCCAATGTCCGCAATGCGCCGGAGAAAGTGTTCGTCACCAAATTCCCCGACTTGATGCCGCCGACACTCGTCACGCGCGACCTCGGCGAGATCAGGGCATTCCGCGCCGAGCATGACGACATCGTCATGAAGCCGCTCTACGGCCACGGCGGCGGCGCCGTGTTCCGCATCACGCGCGACGATCTCAATTTCGGATCGCTCTATGACATGTTCGCGGTGACCTTCCGCGAGCAATGGGTGGTGCAGAAATTTTTGCCGGCGGTAAAGGTTGGCGACAAGCGCATCATCCTGGTCGACGGCGAATTCGCCGGCGCGGTGAACCGGGTTCCGGCCGCAGACGATCTGCGCTCGAACATGGTGCGCGGCGGCGCGGCAACCGCGACGCAGTCGACCGAACGCGAACGGCACATATGCGAGCGGCTTGGACCTGCGCTGCGCGAACGCGGCCTCCTGTTCGTCGGCATCGACGTAATCGGAGACTTCATCACCGAGATCAACGTGACGTCGCCGACCGGCATCCGCGCGATCAGGAAGCTCGGCGGCCCGGATATCGCAAAGCTGATCTGGGACAAGATCGAAGGGAAGCGAAAATAATCAATGCCTGTGAAACTGACGATCGCCACTACCGACTACGACCACTTCCGAGATTTCCGCCTCGGGCTCGTCCGTGCGGAGGGCATCGACGCAACCTGGCTCACACTCGGGCATCACGAGATCTTTTCGCGCTTCACCTTCAACCGCGAGTGGGATGTCTCAGAGCTCTCGTTTGCAAAATTTTCCGCGCAGGTGACGCGGCAGGACAGCGACGTCATCGGCCTGCCCGTCTATGCCTCGCGCCTGTTCCGTTTCGCGTCGTTCTACGTGAACAAAAAGGCCGGCATCAAAAGCGCGGCTGACCTGAAAGGCAAGCGCATCGGGGTGCCGGAATGGGCGCACACGGCAGCCGTCTGGATGCGCGGCTGGCTGATGCACGAAGGCGGCGTGCCGCTCGCCGGGATCGAATGGGTGCAGGCCGGGACCAATGAGGCCGGCCGCATCGAGAAAGTGGAATTGTCGCTGCCGAAAGGCGTGACGCTGCGGCGCGAGCCGGAAAAGACGCTGAGCGGCATGATCGCCTCAGGCGAACTCGATTGCGCGATCATCGCACGCCCGCCGGACTGCTTTCGTCAGAAGCATCCCGACGTCGTCCGGCTTTTTCCCGATTTCGAGGAGATCGAGCGCCGCTATTATCGCGACACGCGTGTCTATCCGATCATGCACATCATCGCGTTGCGCAAGGCGTTGCTCGCGGACAATCCGTGGATAGCGCGCAATCTGCTCAATGCCTTCGAGGAGTCGAAGCGTCGCAGCCTTGAGCGCCTGCTAGACCCGGCCGTGTCGCGTTATCCCATTCCGTGGCTAACCAACTACGCGCGGCAGACAACCGAACAGTTCGGAGGCGATCCGTTCCCGTACGGCATCGAGGCAAACGGGCCGACGCTCGAGCTCTTCCTGCGCTACTGCCACGAGCAAGGCATCGCGCACCGACTAGCGGCACCGGAGGAGATTTTCCCACCCGGCATCATGGCCTCGGTACGCGTCTGAATTAGTGCCCCGTTGCTAACTTCGCCGCCGCGTCGCGCACGTCAGGCGCGGTGATTTTCGCCAAATCGATCGGCGTCTTCAGATTGCCGGCCTTGATCAGTTCCTGCTGCATCCATTCGAGCTTGGCGAGCGGAAGCGTCACGTCCGGATCGACCCAGCCGCCCTTCAGTGTTGCGTCGAAGGCAAAGGCCGGCCGCGGATCGTCCGCGTTGGCATGAATCGCTTCGCGCGTGACGCGGATCGTATCGTCGCGATGCGCCATCGCGAAATGCAGCGCGTCGATTTCCGCGGCGATGAACTGTTCGGCATCGTGCCGGCGCGAGGTAATCGTCTTGCCGGTCATCGTCAGACAAAGGCGCACGTAGTTCGGCAGCGCCTCATGCCCAGCGACCAACATTTTAAGATTGGGCGGCGCGACAGCCATGAACTCCGCCGCGACGACGCCGGCGTCAGCCACCCCAGCGACCACGGCCTTGTAGCGATCGAGATCGCCGCCGAGGTTGGCGAAACGCACGTCCGACGCGGGCAGCTTGTCGCGTTCCAGAATCGCGCCGATCAGCAGATTGGGCAGCGAGCCCGGCGCGGCGACAGCCACGGTCTCTCCCTTCAGGTCTGCCACGGTCTTGATCGTGTCGCGCACCATCAGCCCGTGCGGCACGCCGGGCCAGTCGCAGCCAACGATCTTGATGTCGGCGCCGTGCGCGCCGGCGAGGATCGCGGCGCCCGGGCTTGATTCGATGCTGTCGAGTTCGCCCGCGAGCAGGGCCTTGTGCGCGGTCGCGCCATTCTTGATCTTCGCGATCTCGATCTTCAGGCCGTGCTTGGCGCCGAAATCGCGCTCGCCGACCATCAGGCTGATGCCGCCGTCGCCTTTCGGTTCGATGATGCCGTGCTTCCAAGTCTTCACGTCCTGGGCCATGGCCGGCAAAGTAACCACCGCGCAGGCAAGCGCGGCGAAAATCGTGCGCGTCCGCATGTCTTTTTCTCCTTTTTAGCGGCTTTCTTGGGCCTAGCGAGCCCGCTGTCAATGCACCTGCCTGTCCGTTTCAGCGCGCCTGAAAGGGCAAAAGGGCGACAGCACCACTAGGCAGACCTTAGCGGCCCAAGCATAGGCCGAGAGGCATAGCGTCGAACTCGACGCCGCGTTGACGTTTCGCGACACAACAGTTTCCGCGTTCGACGGAAGCAACGTGGAGCGTGGGGCACTCAAAGCCTTCAGGAGGGCCGTGCAGGACGGGTTGGCGGCCCGGACGAGCCGGCGAGCACTCCTGCGGTCAAAAAAGCCTCTCCGTGCTCGTGGTGGAATACAACGAGATCAACGCCTTGCTGAGCCGAGCCTTGCTCACCCGGCTCGGCCACCGGCCGACCGTCGCGACCGACGGCGCCGCTGCGCTCGAAACGTGGCAGCCGGCCCGCGCGGCCGGCAGGATTTGGTAGACCGCGCCGCTGCGACGCTTGCCGCTTGAGCGCGCTTCCCGCATTGTCATAAAGTCGTGTCCCAAGCGTGTTGGATGTGGGACAGGGAAGCCCGCCCGATTCGCGACAGCGCTGCGAGGGCCGGAGCGTCTTCCGCAAGGAGCGCACAATGTCCCATCTGCTTCATATGCCGCGTAAAGAGCTTGGGTCGTTCCGCGCGCCGCGGACAGGTCTGCCCCTGCCGAAGCTCATTCCCGCGCTGCAGGCCTATGGCGGCCTACAAGCTTTCGCCGCTCGCACCCGCGGACCGGCGCAAAGCCTCGGCCGCTGCGGCTCGTTGGAAGTCCGGCTGGCGCAGGCCCCTGTGGAAGTACGTCAGGCGCAGAAATTGCGCTACCGCGTGTTTTACGAAGAGGGCTCGGCAACGCCGAATCCGGCGCAACTTCTCTCGCGCCGCGACTTCGATACTTACGACGCCATCTGCGACCACCTGTTGGTCATCGATCACGCAAGCCGCGAGCGGGGCGCGCCCGCCGTCGTCGGGACGTACCGGCTGCTGCGGCAGTCGCTCGCAGAGAACTACGGCGGCTTCTATACGGCCGGCGAATTCGAGATCGGGCCGCTAATCGCGCGCCACAGAGAATTGAAATTCCTCGAGCTCGGTCGCTCCTGCGTGATGGCGCCATACCGCAACAAGCGCACGGTCGAATTGCTCTGGCACGGCATCCACGCTTACGTGTCGCAGAATCATTGCGATGTGCTGATCGGCTGCGCCAGCATCGAAGGCACTGATCCCCGACGTCTCGCGCTGCCGCTGTCCTTCCTGCATCACTATTCGCACACGCCCGAAGCGTGGCACGCACGCGCTTTGCCGCAGCGCTATGTCGAGATGAACCTGCTGTCGAAAGAAGCGATCGATCCGAAGGAAGCGCTGCGCGCCCTACCACCGCTGTTGAAAGGTTATTTGCGACTCGGCGCCTATATCGGAGCCGGGGCGGTGATCGACAAGGAGTTCGGCACCACCGACGTGTTGGTGGTGCTGCCATTCTCGGTCATTCAGAAACGCTACTTCGAGTACTTCGATCTGACGCGGCGGGCCGCGTAGCACCGTACCTCTTTTCCGTCATCGTCCGCGAAAGCGGGCGATTCAGCACGCACGGTGTCGCGACCGTCATTTGCTGCGGTTGCTGGGTCCCCGCTTTCGCGGGGACGACGGCTTTTACAACCGCCTGAGCGACACCTGCTCGACCGCGTGCGTTTCGCTCTTTTTCAAAATCAGATCGGAGCGCTGGCGTGTCGGTACGATATTCTCGTGCAGGTTCACGAGATTGATCCGCTCCCAGATCGAGGCCGCGGTCTCCATCGCCTCCTCGTCGGACAGGCTCGAATATCGGTGGAAGTAGGATTTCGGATCGCGGAAGGCCGTGCCGCGCAATGTTAAAAAGCGATCGACGTACCACGACTTCAGCACGTCGTCGTCCGCGTCGATATAGACCGAGAAGTCGAAGAAATCGGAGACAAACGGAATTGCGCGGCCGTCCTTCGGCAGAGTTCCCGTCTGTAGCACATTCAAACCTTCGACGATGAGAATGTCGGGCCGGTCGACCTCGACCCACTGGTTGGGCACGACGTCGTAGATCAAGTGCGAATAGATCGGCGCGCGCGCCGGACGGCGGCCTGCCTTCACGTCGGTGAGGAAGCGCAACAGCGCCGGCAGATCGTAGCTTTCCGGAAAGCCCTTCTTCTCCATCAGGCCTTCCTGCGCGAGGATCGAATTTGGATAAAGGAAACCGTCGGTCGTGATGAGATCGACCTTCGGCACGTTCGGCCAGCGCGCGAGCAGGGCCTGCAGCACACGCGCCGTGGTCGACTTGCCGACCGCCACCGAGCCGGCGACTCCGATCACGAACGGCATCTTCACGTCGCGCGTCGCTAGAAAGCGCTCCTGCGCGCGGAAAAGCTGCTGCGTCGCGTCGACATACATCGACAACAGGCGCGTCAGCGACAGGTAGATGTCCTCCACCTCCTGCAGATCGAGTCGGTCGTGCAGCGAGCGCAGCCGCGTCACCTCGTCCGAGGTGAGCGTCATCGGCGTATCTTCGCGCAGCGCCGCCCATTCCGCGCGCGAGAACGTGCGGTAGGGGGAAAGGTTGTCCTGCGCGCGTTGTTCCATGCGACTGATCGGCGCCATCAGGCTTGGCGCGACGCCTTCTCCTGGTGACCCGATTGGGCTGTGCGCCGGGCAAGTTCCGCCTCGACCTCGGACAGCGGCACCCCGCGCGCCTTGAGCAGCACCAGCAGGTGGTAGAGCAGGTCGGCCGATTCCGAGACCAGCCGGCCTTTGTCCTCCTGCACGGCGGCAATCGCTGTCTCGACCGCCTCCTCGCCCAGCTTTTTGGCGCAATGGGCGACGCCTTTATCGATCAACGCCCGGGTATAAGATTCGGACGCGCTCGCCCGTGCGCGCTCGGCGACGCGGCGTTCCAGTTCGGCCAGGGTAAATTGGCTCATCCGAACGGTCCTTTTCGGGCGAGGATCTAGCAGGTCTGCCGGGGTTCGTCATTCCGGGTAAGCCCGGAGCGCGTCATTACGGATCGAGCCGCATCGGCAAGCCGGCGGCCGCCATGAAGTCCTTGGCTTCCCGCACCGAATGCTGGCCGAAATGGAAAATCGAGGCCGCAAGCACGGCTGTCGCATGCCCGTCCCGGATGCCCTCGACCATATGCTGCAGGGTTCCGACGCCGCCCGAGGCGATCACCGGCACCCGCACCGCGTCCGCGATGGCACGGGTGAGGGCTATGTCATAGCCGGACTTGGTACCGTCGCGATCCATGGAGGTGAGCAGGATCTCGCCCGCACCGTGCGAGACCACCTCGCGCGCGTAGGCGATTGCGTCTATGCCGGTTGGCTTGCGGCCGCCATGCGTAAAGATCTCCCAGCGGCCGGGCGCGACCTGCTTCGCATCGATCGCCACCACGATGCACTGGTCGCCGAATTTCTCCGCCGCCTCGTGCACGAATTCACGCCGCGCGACAGCCGCCGTATTGATCGAGACTTTGTCCGCCCCGCAGGTGAGCAATTTGCGGATGTCGTCCACCGTGCGCACGCCGCCGCCGACCGTCAGCGGCATGAAGCAGGCTTCCGCCGTGCGCGTGACCACGTCGAAGATCGTGTTGCGGTTCTCGTGGCTGGCCGTGATGTCAAGGAAGCAGAGTTCGTCCGCGCCTGCTGCGTCGTAGGCGATTGCCGCCTCCACCGGGTCGCCGGCATCGCGCAAATCGACGAAGTTGACGCCCTTGACGACGCGGCCGTCTTTCACGTCGAGGCAGGGGATGACGCGAACCTTGAACATCAGCGCCTTGCCTCGCGGATGAGCCTCAGCGCCTCGGCCGGATCGAGACGGCCGTCGTACAGCGCGCGGCCGGCGATGGCGCCTTCGAGTTTTTTGGCACGTGGCTCGAGCAGCGCCTCGATGTCGTCAAGCGAGGCGAGCCCGCCCGATGCGATCACTGGAATCGAAACTGCATCGGCCAGTGCGATCGTCGCGTTGAGGTTGAGGCCTTTCAACAGGCCGTCGCGCGAGATGTCCGTGTAGATGATGGCTGCGACGCCTGCATCTTCGAAGCGGCGCGCGATGTCGAGCGCAGTGAGTTCCGACGTCTCCGCCCAGCCTTCCACCGCGACCTTGCCGTCGCGCGCATCGAGCCCGACCGCGATGCGGCGCGGATGGCGCTTCGCCGCCTCGCGCACCAATCCAGGATTACGCACCGCCGCAGTGCCGATGATGACCCGGGTCACGCCTTTGGCGAGCCAAGCCTCGATCGTCGCCATGTCACGCACGCCGCCGCCGAGTTGCACCGGTATGGAGATCGTCTCCAGGATGCGCTCGACCGCGTGCGCATTGACCGGCTTGCCGGCGAAGGCGCCATCGAGATCGACGATGTGCAGGCATTCAAAGCCCTGCTGTTCGAATGCATGCGCCTGCGCCGCGGGATCGCGATGAAACACGGTCGCGCGAGCCATGTCGCCCTGCTCGAGGCGAACGGCGAGCCCTTCTTTCAAATCGATGGCGGGAAAGAGAATCACGGCGTCCACCGCAGAAAATTGGCGATCAGCGCGAGTCCAAGCCGCTGACTCTTTTCGGGGTGGAATTGCGTGCCGAAGATGTTGTCGCGGCCGACGACCGCCGTGAGCGGGCCGCCATAGTCGGCCTGCGCAACGAGATCGGCGCGATGCGCCGTTTTCAATTCATAAGAATGCACGAAATAGGCGTGCAGGCCGGACGGCCCGAGCGGTAGTCCGTCCAGCACGGCGTGCGGACGCAGCGCATTCAGCGTATTCCAACCCATGTGCGGGATTTTCAGATTCGTATCGTCGGGCGCGATCTTGTCGACCTCGCCTGCAATCCAGCCCAGCCCCGGCGTCACTTCGTATTCGCGGCCGCGCTCCGCTATCAACTGCATGCCGACGCAGATGCCGAAGAACGGCCGGCCACGCTTCGTCACGGTCTCGTTCAGAGCGTCGATCATGCCCGGAATGGCATCGAGCCCGCGGCGGCAATCTGCAAAGGCACCGACGCCCGGGAGCACGACGCGCTCCGCGCGCGCCACCTCGTCCGGTCGGCTGGTAACGACGATCGGCTGCACATGTCCGCTCTCGCGCGCGGCGCGTTCAAACGCTTTCGCGGCGGAGTGCAAATTCCCCGAGCCGTAATCGACGACAGCGACGCTCATCGCGCACCGCCCGGTTCGGGGAAGAGGCCGATGACCGGGCGTCCGGCGTTCGGCGCCATACGGGGCGGCAGCATGCTCGCGGTCGGCAGTTCGGCGGTCGGCGCCTGCGCGCGCTCCGCCCACTGCGCGAAGAAGCGCCGCTCCGCAGCATCCTCGTCTTCGCCGACGACGAAGCCTAGGGTCGTCCAGCCGCGCCGACGTAAGGTCCAGCGGCGGATGCTCGCCGCTTCGAAGCCGATCAACAGCGAGATGCAAAACCCGATAGCGATGAGAGCGCCGGCGCCAATCCCGAGCCAAACAAAGCCGCCGATCACAATTGTGGCGAGCACGATGTAGATCAGCAGCGCAAGCCACTGCCGATAGACCAGCAGCCACAGCGACGGCGCGATAAAGGCCCAGAAATGGAAACCGTCGCGCAAAAACACGAAGCGCTCCGGCGCGCTGTCGCCCTGTCTCGCCGGCGGGGCATGTACGGTGTAGGTCGGCACGAAACAGCCTCAACTGCGCCGAACGCATCGGCGCCTAGCAGATATATGGGTCGCGTCTAGCCGCCGAGCGAGCCCTTGGTCGAGGGCACTTCGTTGGCTGCGCGCTGATCGATGCTCGCTGCTGCGCGCAGTGCCCGCGCCAGGCCCTTGAAACAGGACTCGGCGATGTGATGGTCGTTGCTGCCGTAGAGCAAAGCCACGTGCAGCGTCACGCCCGCATTGATCGCGAAGGCGCGGAACCACTCCTCGACCAGCTCGGTATCGAAGGAGCCGACCTTGTCGCGCGAAAACTCCGCCTTGAAGACGAGATATGGCCGGCCGGAAATGTCGATCGCGACGCGGGTGAGCGCCTCGTCCATCGGCATGTGCACGTCCGCGTAACGGGTGATGCCTTTCATATCGCCGAGCGCCTGCTTCATCGCCTGGCCGAGCGCGATACCGACGTCCTCGGTCGTATGGTGCTGGTCAATGTGCAGGTCACCCTTCGCCTTGACGGTGATGTCGATCCGCGAATGCCGCGCGAGCAGGTCGAGCATATGATCGAGGAATCCGATCCCGGTCGCGACCTGCGAACGGCCCTGCCCGTCGAGGTTCAACTCAACCTCGACGTCGGTTTCCTTGGTCTTGCGGCTGACGGCGCCTTTCCGCATGGCAAAATCCTTTAAATGCGCCGCCTTTTAGCAGGGGTTTTGCGGGGCCGCCACTGCGCAGGATTGCGCCCCGAACGGGCTCGATTACAGGATAAACCGGCTCAAATCGGCGTTCTTCGCCAGGTCGCCGATATGCGACTGCACGAAGGCTGCGTCGATCCGGATCGTCTCGCCCGCCTTATCGGGGGCGGTGAACGAGATATCGTCGAGCACCCGCTCCATGACGGTCTGCAGCCGGCGGGCGCCGATGTTCTCCACGCTGGCATTCACCGAAACGGCGATATCGGCGATGGCGTCAATGGCGTCGTGGGTGAAATCGAGCGTCACACCCTCTGTCTCCATCAAGGCGACGTATTGCTTGATCAGCGACGCCTCCGGCTCGGTGAGGATGCGACGGAAATCATCCCGCGTCAGCGCCCTCAACTCGACGCGGATCGGCAGACGGCCCTGCAGTTCGGGCAGCAGGTCCGACGGCTTCGACAGATGGAAAGCGCCCGAGGCGATGAACAGGATATGGTCCGTCTTCACCGGCCCATGCTTGGTCGCAACCGTCGTGCCCTCGATCAGCGGCAGCAGATCGCGCTGCACGCCTTCGCGCGACACGTCAGCGCCGGTGCGGCCCTCACGGCCGGCGATTTTGTCGATCTCGTCGAGAAAGACGATGCCGTTCTGCTCGACCGCGCGGATCGCTTCCTGCGTGAGCTGCTCCTGGTCCAAGAGCTTGTCGGATTCTTCGTTGACCAGAACGCCGTGCGAGTCGCGCACGGTGACGCGCCGCGTCTTCGTGCGTCCCCCGCCGAGCTTGCCGAAAATGTCGCCGATCGAGATTGCGCCCATCTGCGCCCCGGGCATGCCGGGAATCTCGAACATCGGCAGCCCAGCGCCGCCGGCCTGCACTTCGATCTCGATTTCCTTGTCGTCGAGCTCGCCGGTGCGCAACTTGCGCCGGAAGCTCTCGCGCGTGGCAGGACTCGAGCCGGGACCGACCAACGCATCCAGCACGCGTTCTTCCGCCGCGAGCTCGGCACGCGCCTGCACGTCCTTGCGCCTCTTCTCGCGCGTGAGCGCGATGCCGATCTCGACGAGATCGCGCACGATCTGCTCGACGTCGCGCCCGACATAGCCGACCTCAGTGAACTTGGTCGCCTCCACTTTGAGAAATGGCGCGCCGGCAAGCCGTGCCAGCCGTCGCGAAATCTCGGTCTTGCCGACGCCCGTCGGGCCGATCATCAGAATGTTCTTCGGCAGCACTTCCTCGCGCAATTTGTCGTCGAGCTGGAGTCTGCGCCAGCGATTGCGCAGTGCGATCGCGACGGCGCGTTTGGCGTCGCTTTGGCCGACGATGTAGCGGTCGAGTTCGGAAACGATTTCGCGGGGGGAGAAGTCGGTCACGCTTTCAAACTTTCAATCGTCACGTTTCTGTTCGTGTACACACAAATCTCGGCAGCAATGTCGAGCGAGCGGCGCACGATCTCTTCTGCGCTGCGCTCGGTATCGAGCAGCGCGCGCGCCGCGGCGAGCGCGTAATTACCGCCCGAGCCGATGCCCATCACGCTGTTCTCGGGCTCAAGCACGTCGCCTGTGCCGGTCAGCACCAGCGAGACCTGGCTGTCTGCGACGATCATCATCGCCTCGAGTCGGCGCAGGAAGCGGTCGGTACGCCAGTCCTTCGCCAGCTCGACCGCCGCGCGGGTGAGCTGGCCGGGGTACTGCTCGAGCTTGGCCTCGAGCCGTTCGAACAAAGTGAAGGCGTCGGCGGTCGCGCCGGCGAAACCGCCGATCACGTCGCCTTTGCCGAGACGGCGCACCTTCTTGGCGTTCGCCTTGACGATTGTCTGGCCGATCGAAACCTGTCCGTCGCCGCCGATGACGACGGTACCGCCCTTGCGGACGGTCAGGATAGTGGTGCCGTGCCAGAGGTCGGAGGAGGATTGCATCGGCTTCATCTAGGCGCTACCGCGGCCGGGTGCAAATCGCTGGGTCCTTGGCCCTTTCGCGGTCGCGGGCCCGCAACCGACACCATCGCGCCGATCGCGCACGAGGCGGAGTGCGACTGGGCTGCGACCGGCATTTGCCCCGGCGGAGGTCGCGTCAAATGCTGCGGCGACAGCTCGCCGACCACGCAGTCGACAATTAAAATATCGGCTAAAACCGGCCCTCGCCCTCTTCGGGCACCAAGATCTCACGCTTGCCGGCGTGGTTGGCCTGGCCAACGATGCCTTCGTTCTCCATCCGCTCCATGAGCGTGGCCGCGCGGTTGTAACCGATCTGCAGCCGGCGCTGGATGTAGGAAGTCGAAGCCTTGCGGTCTCGTTTCACGATCGCGACTGCTTGGCTGTAAAGGTCGCCGCCTTCGGCCATCCCCATGCCGGTCGCGTCGAAGACCGCGCCGTCCTCGCCCTCCTCCTCGTCGTCGCCCGCCGTGACCTCTTCCAGATAGTCCGGAATGCCCTGCGACTTAAGATGGCGCACGACCTTCTCGACCTCGTCGTCGGACACGAACGGTCCGTGCACGCGGCTGATGCGTCCGCCGCCGGCCATGTAGAGCATGTCGCCTTGGCCGAGCAGTTGCTCGGCGCCCTGCTCGCCCAGAATGGTGCGGCTGTCGATTTTGGATGTGACCTGGAAGGAGATGCGCGTCGGGAAGTTCGCCTTGATCGTGCCGGTGATGACGTCGACCGACGGACGCTGCGTCGCCAGGATGCAGTGGATACCGGCCGCGCGCGCCATCTGCGCGAGGCGCTGGATCGCACCCTCGATGTCCTTGCCCGCCACCATCATCAGGTCCGCCATTTCGTCCACGATGACCACAATGTAGGGCAGCGGCTCGAGATCGAGCTCCTCCTTCTCGTAGATTGCCTCGCCGGTCTCCTTGTCGTAACCGGTGTGCACGGTACGCGTAAGCTGCTCGCCCTTCGCTTTGGCCTCGGCGACACGCGCGTTGTAGCCGTCGATGTTGCGCACGCCGAGCTTGGACATCTTCTTGTAGCGGCCCTCCATCTCGCGCACGGCCCATTTGAGCGCGACGACCGCCTTCTTCGGATCGGTGACGACGGGCGTGAGCAGATGCGGGATGCCGTCGTAGACCGACAATTCTAGCATCTTGGGATCGACCATGATCAGCCGGCACTGGTCGGGACGCAATTTATACACCAGCGACAGGATCATCGTGTTGATGGCCACCGACTTGCCGGAGCCGGTGGTGCCCGCGATCAACAGATGCGGCATGCGCGCAAGATCGACGATCACCGGCTCGCCGCCAATCGTTTTGCCCAGGCAAAGCGGAAGCTTTGCGCCCGTGTCGGCGTAATCTTTTGCGGATAGCAGTTCGCGCAGGAAAACCTTTTCGCGCGTCGGATTGGGCAACTCGATGCCGATGGCGTTGCGGCCCGAGACGACCGCAACGCGCGCCGAGACGGCGCTCATCGAGCGCGCGATGTCGTCGGCGAGGTTGATCACGCGTGATGATTTGATGCCGGGCGCGGGCTCGAGTTCGTAGAGCGTGACAACGGGGCCGGGACGCTTGTTGACGATCTCGCCGCGCACGCCGAAGTCCTGCAGCACGCTTTCCAGGGCCGTGGCGTTCGCGTCGATGATGTCCTTCGGCATCGTCGGCTTATCGGACGCTTTCTGCGCGGCGAGCAGATTGACGGACGGAAGCGCGAAGCCGCCGGACGACTTGCGCGCAAGGGCTTTCGGCGCAGTCGCCTTGGCACGTCGCGGCGCGGGCGCCTCTTCCTCTTCTTCCTCCTCGTCCTCGAGCTCCTCGTCTTCGACGTCGTCTTCTGGCGCCGGCGCCGGAGCGGCCACGCGGCCGAGCCGGTCGAAGCGCGGCTCCTGCCGCTCGCCCGAGCGCGTCTCGGAAGCGGCGGTTGCCGTGCGGCTGCGGAAGATCAGCATGAGCCGTGCCTTCCAACTCAAGAGCGCATGCACGATCATGCCGAGCCACGGATTGGCGCGGTCGGGCTCCTGCTCCTCTTCGTCGCCGGTCTCTTCCTCTTCGACCAAGGCGCGCGCCCGTGCTTTGGGCTTCACGCGTTCTTCGTTGGCGTCGCGCGGCAGCCAGGCCGCAACAAGCATCGTGACGAAGGTCGCAATTCCAAATGCGATCGCGGCAATCGCGGCGGAGAAGCCTTTCAGTGTGCCGCCTGCGATGATGGCCGGCACACGCAGCAGCGCATCGCCGAACACGCCGCCCATTCCGGTCGGCAGCGGCCACGAGCCGATCACCGGAAGCGTCGAAACAAATCCCGCCGCAAGCAGCGTGACCAGAATCCAGACAAGTCCGCGCCAGCTTTCGCCCAAGCGGCGGTGCGTGAACAGCCGCCAGCCGAGCAAGGCTTCCGGCGCGAGCAGCAACACGCTCGCAAGCCCGAGCAACTGCATGGCCAGATCGGAGAAGATCGCGCCAGGGTAGCCCAGAAGATTATGAATGTGCCGCTGCGTCGCGTGGCTGAGCGAGGGATCCTGCACCGACCACGTCGCCAGCGCGATTGCGCCGAACAATGCGAGCACCACGAGCGCAAGGCCCATCAGCTCACGCAGACGCCGCCGCAGAATGTCGCGGAAATGATCCGAGAGGAACGCGACGATATCGACGCTGCGATCCGCTGCCGGCATGAGCTAGTTTTTTCCCTTGCGCATGATCTGATCCGAAAACCGGTTCCCACTTTTCGGGACCATGCGCATCACCCCAGCAATCCCACGAGGCGATGCAGCGCTTCCGCCGTCGCCTCCTTGTCCTGCACCATCGCGACGCGGATGAAGTCCGCACCGGGATTGGAGCCGTCCACCTGTTCGCGCGCCAGATAGCGCCCCGGCACCACGCGCACGCCGGCTTCCGCCCAAAGCCTCCTGGTCACGACCTCGCTGCCGCCATGGGCCGCCACGTCGAGCCAGAGAAAGAAGCCGCCGGCCGGCCGGACGTAGCCGTAGCGGCCGCCGAGAATCTGATCGGCGAGATCGAATTTTGCGGCGTAAAGCTTGCGATTTTCTTCAACATGCGCCTCGTCGGAATAGGCGGCGACGGCGACGTGCTGCGCCGGCACCGGCACCTGCGGGGCGGCCACGTTGCGCAGCTCAAGGAAGGGGCCGAGGAAATTGCGGTCGCCGGCGGCAAAACCGACGCGCAGGCCGGGTAGGTTCGAACGCTTCGACAGCGAATGGAAGACGATCACGTTGGCAAAGTCTGGCCCCGAGGCTTCCAGCATTCCGGCCGGCGGATCGTCGCTGTAGAGCTCGCCGTAGCATTCGTCGGCGAACACCAGGAAACCGTACGTCTGCGCGAGCTTCGCCAGCCGCGCTAGATAGGCGCACGAAGCGACCGCGCCCTGTGGATTGGAGGGCGAGGCGAGATAGAAGGCGACCGTGCGCTTGAGCAGCGCATCGTCGAGCGCACCGAGATCGGGCAGGAATCCGCTCTCGCGCGTCGCCGGCATGTAGACTGGCTCGCAGCCGGCGGCGAGCGCGCCTGCGGCATAGGCCGCGTAGAACGGGTTCGGGATCAGCACCGCCGGGGTGCCTGCTCGCGGACCGACCCACCGGCGAGCCGAAATCGCGCCGAGAAACAAGCCCTCGCGGGTGCCGTTGAGCACCAGCACTTCCGATTCCGGATCGACCGGGCGCGGTAGCTTGAAGCGGCGGCCGAGCCAGGCGCCGACCGCTTTCCGGAACGGCTCGATGCCCTTGTTCGGCGGGTAGCGGCCGAAATCGGCGATGTGCGCGGCGAGCACCGGCGCGACGAAAGCCGGCACGGGATGCTGCGGCTCGCCGACGGAGAGATTGATCACGGGCTTACCGGGGGGAATGCCGGCGATCAGATCGGTCAACCGGACGAATGGCGAACGAGATTCGACCGCGTCCTTCGCGGTTTGAGACGGCTGGCGCGTAGCGGGGATGCTCGACATGGACGTACTCGAAACGGGCGATCCGGCCCGCACCATTGGGGGAAATGACCTTAAGGACAGCGAGGTTAAGGCGCGATTAACCATCGCCCGCCTGGCTTGTCACGCGCGCGCTGCGGTCACAATCCAGGCGCTGAAGGCGGAGAAGCCGAGCTCGTCCACAGCGTGAACGGCGCGATCAGGCGCCCCGCAGCGATGTCGACGTCGATATACGGCCTGATCCCCATCGCGACGCCGAGCCCGTCGGCGGCCGCCTGCAGCGCCTGGCCGTAAAACTCGAAGCGCAGACCGCTCGACGCAGGCCGCGTCACGCTCGCAGCTTCCAGCCAGCGCGGCCAGTCGTCCGGCGCGTGCGCGACCTGCAGCAGCGTTCCCTCGCGAAGAGTCGCGGGCTCGTGCAGCCCAGCTGCCAGTGGCTCGACGATGCCATCGTCCGCGACCGAGCCGCGAAGAGCGCCGCCGCGGACGTTAGGCGCGGCATGAGCCAACGGATCGCGAATGTCGAACCGGCGCTGGCAGTCAGCACGTAAGGATTCGCCAGCACCGCGATCTAGTTGGTGAGGTTCGCTGAGCGCGTCGAAGAATCTGCGTCAACCCGCCCTGATAGGCACGGACGGCGGGCATCAGCGCCAGCCGGTTCGCCTGCCGCTGAAACAGCGCGACGCCGAGCCGGTCTTCCAGCAGCTTCACCATGCGGCTGACGGCGGCCGGGGTAACATTTAGCTCGGCCGCAGCCGAGGCAAAACTGCCAGCTATTTCCGGCTATTATGTTCTCCAGGGCAGCTGCATGCTGCTCGCGTCAGAGCCGTGGAGGGCGATGTAGTTAGTCCGCATGCCGAGGAGACACACGATGCACACACAAACCGACGGTTTGGATAGCCTCGTCTTCGATCTCGTGGAATGGGTCGGCAAGGAGCCGCGCACCTACCGGCAAGTGATGGACGCGTGGCGCACGTCATGCCCGCGGCTGACGGTGTGGGAGGACGCGCTCGAGCGTTGTCTGCTCGCACGCAAAGGCGAGAGCGTGGTTGTCACCAGCGCGGGCTGGGCGTTTTTACAAAAGCGCGCGCCTGGAAAAAGCTGAGCGCCGGGAGCGGCTGTCGCGCGGCAAGTTCAAATCCAAATTCAATTCCGAAAATGGGTGAGGCCCCAGTCTTGTGGACCGGGGCCTCGACGGAAGGGACAGTGCCGGGTTTTCCGCCCCTACCGTGACCTCGTAAGTCCCGGGCGCCGCGCTTTGCTCGCCCGGGACGACAGCTTCAGGCGCTACTGCACGACCTCGCCGTGCAGCGCGAGATCAAGGCCTTCGCGCTCGACCTCTTCGTTGACGCGCAGGCCGATGACCGCGTCGATGATCTTCAGGATGATCAGCGAGACGACCGCGTCGTAGACCAGCACGATCACGACGCCTTCGATCTGGTTGATGACCTGGCCCGCATTGCCTTCGATCAGGCCTGAGGTGCCACCGTACTGACTGATCGCGAACACGCCGGTGAGGATTGCGCCGGCCATGCCACCGACCGCGTGCACGCCGAAGCAGTCGAGCGCGTCGTCAACGCCGTGCAGGTGCTTCAGGCCGGTGACGCCCCAGTAGCAGAGCACGCCTGCGGCGACGCCGATGCACATCGAACCGACCGGGCCGACGAAGCCCGAGGCCGGCGTGATCGCGACGAGGCCGGCGACGGCGCCCGAGCAGATGCCGACGACGGTCGGCTTGCCGCGGTGCGCCCACTCAACGAGCATCCAGGTGAAGGCCGCGACAGCGGTGGCGATCTGAGTGACCGTCATCGCCATGCCGGCCTGCATGTTGGCGGTGACCGCGGAGCCGGCGTTGAAGCCGAACCAGCCGACCCACAGCAGCGCGGCGCCGATGAAGGTGAGCACCATGTTGTGCGGTGGGCCCATCTCCTTACGCTTGCCGAGGCAGATTGCGCACATCAGGCCGGCGACGCCCGCGTTGATGTGAACGACGGTGCCGCCGGCGAAGTCGAGCACCTTGATCGCCGCGTCGGAGTTACCGGAGGCGAGGAAGCCGTCGGGTCCCCACACCCAATGCGCGATCGGCGCGTAGACGACGATCGCCCACAGGCCCATGAACCACAGCATCGCCGAGAACTTCATGCGCTCGGCAAATGCGCCCGCGACCAGCGCCGGTGTGATGATTGCAAACGTCATCTGGAAGCAGATGTAGACGGTTTCGGGAATCGTCGCCGCCAGCGGGTTCGGATTGCCGATGCCCGTGGCGATGTCGCTCAGGATGCCCTGCAGGAAGGCGCGGCTTAATCCGCCGACGTATGGCGAGCCAGCGGTGAACGCCATGCTGTAGGTGCAGATGGCGAACAAAATCGTCACCAGACACGTGACGGCGAAGCTCGTCATGATCGTGTCGCCGACGTTCTTCTTGCGCACCATGCCGCCGTAGAAGAGCCCGAGGCCGGGGATCGTCATCATCAGCACGAGCGCGACCGACGTGAGCATCCATGCCGTATCGCCCGAATTCGGCGTGCACTTCTCGAGCACGGCTTTCTTCGGATCGGGATCTGAGACGCAGGCCGGCGGCGTAGCAGCCGTGGCAGGCGCCGGTGCGGCAGCTGCAGGAGCTGCGGCGGCGGGCGCTGCACTAGGAGCGGGCGTCTGCGCATAGGACGCATTGAACGCGCCCATACTCAGGAAGAGCCCCAGCAGAAGCCCGAAAGCGAGCGCTAGAATGCCCGCACGGGGTAACCTCTTCGACGTCATGTCCATTACTCCTGTTGCTTTTGTTATGCGGGTCAAAGCGCTGACGCGTCCGTCTCGCCGGTGCGGATGCGCACGGCGTGATCGAGCCCGAAAATGAAAATCTTGCCGTCGCCGATCTGCCCGGTCTTCGCGGCCTTGGTGATGGCGGTGACGCACTGATCAACCATCTCGGTCGGAACGGCGACTTCGATTTTGACTTTCGGCAGGAAGCTCACGGCGTACTCGGCGCCGCGGTAGATTTCGGTGTGACCCTTTTGGCGCCCGTAGCCCTTCACTTCGGTGACAGTCAGTCCCTGCACGCCGAGTGAGGTCAGGGCGTCACGGACCTCGTCGAGCTTGAAGGGTTTTATGATGGCCATGACGATCTTCATGGATTCGATCCCCGCTTGAGCCCGTTTCGAAGTCGTTACGCAGTGCGGGCCGTTTCACTGGGCGACTGACCGCGAAGCATGCTTCGCAGGCAGAGCCGCCAGCAGGTAATCAAGGGTCGTGCCAAGTCGCGGCGAGCGAGCTAGCGGCTTGGAATCGTGCGAGAAATCTAGGCAGGCGGGCGGGGGATCGGGGACCGGCTACCAGTCGCGCTTATAAAAAGGGCAGGGCCGGGTGGCCCTGCCTCAAACT
>Ga0207740_1000016_pt1 | contig 27543 bp, 26 predicted proteins | sample LuqExpMetageno29_FD_187787 | JGI IMG/M metagenome (GOLD analysis project Ga0207740, IMG submission 187787) | Tropical forest soil microbial communities from Luquillo Experimental Forest, Puerto Rico - Sample 29 (SPAdes) | ecosystem: Environmental > Terrestrial > Soil > Tropical forest ... | reverse complement strand
CGCCGCGCAGCACGGCTCTGGCATTCTTCACCGCGCGCGCGATAATGCCAGCAAAATTGTCGATCGTCGCGCCCGCGAGGTGCGAGGTGACCACGGTGTTTTCGAGCGTCAAGAGTTCGCTCCCCACCGGCGGCTCCTTCGAAAAGACGTCGATGCCGGCACCGAGCAAATGGCCATCCTTGAGTGCTGCGATTAGCTCGATTTCGTCGATCAACCCGCCGCGTGCGGCATTGATCAAGACCGCGCCACGCTTCATGGCGCGAATGCGTTGCGCGTTGATGATACCAGCGGTTTCCTGCGTCAGCGGCAGATGCAGCGAAACAATGTCGGCACTGCGCAACAGTGAATCAAGTTCGGTGTAGTCAGCAGCAAGATTTCGCTCGACGTCGCGCGGCGCGCGCACGGGATCGTAATAGAGAATCTTCACCTCAAAGCCGCGCAGCCGTTTCGCCACTTCCTTGCCGATCGCGCCGAAGCCGACCAAGCCGACAATCTTGCCCTGCAGCTGGCGATGCTCGCCGCGCGCGTCCTCCTTGTCCCAGGCGCCGGCGCGGGTGCGTCGATCGATCTGCGGAAGCTGCCGGTAGGTGGCGAGTATCAGCAGGATCGTATGCTCGGCGACCGGGATGCTGTTGCCGGCGTGCAGCCGCGCCAGGCCAATGCCCTGCTTGCGGCAGGCAGGGAGATCGATGCGGTCGACGCCTGCCCCGAGCTTCTGCATGAAACGTAGCCGCGTCGCCTGCGCCAGTAATTCCTTTGGCACGGGCGCGGCCATGACGAAGGCGAGGTCGGCGTCGCGCAATACCGTCGCGCGCGCCGCCAGGCTGTTTTCCTCGATGAAACGCACCGTCCAGTCCGCTGGTACCGCCGCCGCGATCACCTTCTTGATCTGCGGATGGAATTTATCGAGGACGGCGAGCGTGATTTTTGGCATAGCTGGTCCAATCCAATGTCCGGCACGAATGGTAATGCAGCGCGTCAATTACTGCTATCGTGCGCCACGCCACTGACCGGGAGGCTCGCGAATGACCACGACCGTGGAAGTGCTGGCTGCCGCGTTCAAGGATGCCGGCACGCCGTTCATAGTGGGTCATCCGGGCGGGGAGTCGGTCGAGCTGATGGAGGCAGCGCGCCAGCGCCAGATGCGCTTCCTGCTTATGAAGCAGGAAGTCGCCGGTGCCATGCTGGCTTCCACGTGGGGTGACATCACCGGCAGCCCTGGCATTTGCCTGTCTACCCGTGGGCCAGGGGCAACCAACATGGTCAACGGCGTGGCGCACGCCTTCCTGGATCGCTCGCCGCTGATCGCTATCACCGATTCGTATTCGCGGCCGACCTACGAGACCGGCCTGCGCCAGCGTATCAACCAGCACGCGGTCTACGAGCCGATCGTGAAGTGGAGCACCACCATCGACGCCAAGACCGTCCGCCAGCAAGTGCGCCGCGCCATGCGCACGGCGACAGCGTCTCCGCCCGGCCCGGTACATTTCGATTTTCCGCAGAGCGAAACGACGCGCGAGGCGGGCGATTATACCGTCGAGCCCCCGCTCATGCCGCGCTGGATCGTGCCGGGGCCGGACCGCACCGATCTAAAGCCGGCGCTCGAAATGCTCGCCAAGTCAAAGTGTCCGATCCTGATCGCCGGTCTTGGCGTCTACTGGTGCGACGCCTCGGCGGAATTCGTAAAGTTCGCCGAACGGCTGGGCGCGCCTGTGCTCACCACCACCAAATGCAAGGGCATGATCCCGGAGGATCATCCGCTGCGCGCCGGCTGCATCATCGGCGGGCTGATCGAGCGCAAGCTAGTGATGGAGGCCGACCTGATTGTCACCATCGGCCTCGACGCAGTCGAGCTGCAGCCGAAGCCATGGCCTTACACACTGCCGGTACTGTCGCTCGCCTCGGTGCCGAGCGTCGACGCGCTGGTGCCGGCCGACCCGGAGATCATCGGCGATCTCAGGTTGTTGCTCGCCGGCCTCGCGCAGTGGGCCCCGGAAGGTACAAACTGGGGCGAGAAGGCCGCCAAGAGTTTCCGCCAGGAAGTGCGCGACGCGCTAAACACGCCGGCGACCGGCCTGTCACCGCAGCGAACGATGGAAGTTGCGCGCGCGGTGCTGCCGCGCAACACCATTGCAACATGTGACGCCGGCGCGAGTCGCCTGCTGATCGTGCAGAAATGGGAATCCTACGGGCCGCGCGAATTCCTAACCTCGAACGGGCTTGCCTCCATGGGCTATGCGGTGCCCGGGGCGCTTGCCGCGCGCATGGCCTATCCCGACCGGCCGGTGGTCGCTTTCACCGGCGACGGCGGCTTCCTGATGACGGTTGCCGAACTGCAGACCGCGCAGCGCGAAAATCTGCCCATCATTGTGCTGGTATTCGATGACAAGGAAATTGGCTTGATCCGCGTCAAGCAGGAAATCAAAGGCATTCCGCTGCATGGGGTGCAGCTCGGCGGCGTCGACTGGGAGAAGCTGGCGCAGTCCTTCGGCGCCGACGGCATCACGGTGAACACCGAGCAGGGCTTGAGCAACTCGCTCAAAGCGGCGGTGCAGTCGAAACGCACCACGGTCATCGGCGTGCGCATCGATGCGTCCGGCTATGTCGCGCAGTTCAACGCGCTGCGCGAACTCTAGACCTTGCGTCCGTCGCGGACGCCTTAGGCGGAAGCTGCCGCAGAGCGGAAACCAATATCCGACTCCGTGGTCAGGAACAGGCGCCCTTGGCGCACCAAGTCGAGCTGGCCCAGCTTTCCGATGTTGCGCGCCTTGACCGGAGGTTGACCGGTTTGTCGGCTTGCGGCGACAAGCTCAGCTGCCTTTGAGCTCGTGCGACTCGGGCATGAACATGTCCTTCCACGAGGACGGCACGCGTTTCATGGTACCTACCTTGTTCATAAACTGCGCAAATTCCATCGATTGCTGCGGCACTGTGGTCCAAACGTTGTCGGGATCGGAGATGAACTTGATCATCTCGTCCTTCGTGCTGCGTTTTTCGTTGGTGGTCTTGACGTAGATCTCGGCGGCCTGTCCGGAATTCTTGTTGATGAAATCTTCCGCCTCGTTGAGCGCAGCGTAGACGGCGGCCGTCACCCTCGGGTTCGCGTCGCGGAATTTCTTCGCCATGATCATGACGCCGTTGGTGGCCCGACCGCCGAGCGTGTCGTAGGACTTGAGCACATTGTGCACGCCGGGGGCCGCCAGCTCGTAATAGTAATAAGGCGCGACGGAATAATGACTGTTCACCTCGGTCGCCTTCGAGATCACGGAGGTAGCGGCGTCCGGATGCGGGCGCGTAATGGTGAAGGGATCGAGCCGCGCGTATTGATCCTGGCCCCACTCCTTCGCGGCGGCCATCTGCAGGCAGATCGCCTGACTCGACACTTTCACCGCCGGAAGCGCAATCTTGTCCTTGTCGGTGAAATCCCTGATTGTCTTGATCGAGTCGCGGTTGGTCACCAGCATAAACGGCATCGACTGCACTGCCGAAAGCGCCCGCACTTCGTTCGGCGTGCCGGCGGTCTTGTCCCACAAGGTCGCGAGGCCCGGCACGCCGGTGACGCCGAAATTCATTTGGCCGCTCAAAAGCGCGTCGATCAGCGACTGCGTGCCCCCCAGAGTCTTGTAATCCGGCTTGAGCAAAGTGACGCCCGCCTTGGTGGCGTGCTTTTCCACGAGCTTGAGCGTGTCCATCACCATCAGCGGCAGATAGGGAAGCCCGTGTTGGCTCACGATCACGATGCTCGACATCTCTTCGGCCGAGACCGAACCCAGCAGCGTCGGCGCCGCCAACGGCGCCGCGGCGAGCGCTTTACAGAAAGCACGTCTGTGAATCATCTGAAAACTCCGTGCGTCAGGATTGCATGCCCCAGCGCTGTACCGTCCGGGTCTCGATGAAACGGAACACCACATTCTCGACCGCAAGGCCGATCAGGATGATTGTGAGCAGGCCAGCAAACACTTCCGGAATGTTCAGCTGGTTCTTGCTTTCGAAGATGTACCAGCCGAGCCCGCCCTGCCCCGACGACACGCCGAACACGAGCTCCGCGGCGATCAGCGTGCGCCAAGCGAAGGCCCAGCCGATCTTCAGGCCGGCGAGGATCGAGGGAAACGCCGCCGGAATGAGGATCTTGCCGACGAAGCGCAGGCCGTTAAGGTTGTAGTTGCGGCCGACCATGCGCACCGTGGTCGAGACGCTGCGGAAGCCGGCGAGCGTGTTGAGCGCGACCGCCCACATCACCGAATGCACCAGCACGAAGACCAGGCTTCCCATGCCCAGACCGAACCAGATCAGCGCCAGCGGCAACAGAGCGATTGCCGGCAGGGGGTTAAACATCGCAGTCATCGTCTCGAGGAAATCGGTACCGATGAGCGTCGAGATTGCGAACACCGTCAGCAGGCCGGCGAGCAGGGTGCCGGTGGCGAACCCGATCAACAAGACTTCGAGCGAACTAAGCGCGCGGCTTGGAATCGTGCCTTCGCCGAAGCCGGCGGCGAACGCTCGCATGGTGTCGCTGAAGGTCGGTACTAGCAGCGAATTGTCGAGCCAGCGAGCATAAAACTCCCAAGCCAGCGCCAGCACCACGATGATGCCGACCTTGCGCAGCCAGGCCTGGCTATAAATCTTCTCGACCAGGGTCAGCGGCTTTTCGATGATGCCGAATTGCTCGGGGCCGAGCGTCTCGCTGTAGATGTTCTCCCGGTGCATCGCGTCAGCCATTGGGAGTCTCCTCGATCTGATCGGAGAACAACATGTCGTGAATCTCGCGGCCGAGCGCGGCAGCGTCGTTGGAGTTCTCCTGCCCGCGCGGCACGCTGTTGATCTCGGCCTTCACCTGGCCCGGATGCGGCGACAGCAGCAGGATGCGATTGCCGATCTTGATCGCCTCCGGAATCGAATGTGTAACGAACAGCACGGTGAATTGCGTGTCGTCCCACAGTGCCAAGAGCTCGTCCTGCATGCGCGTGCGCGTGAGCGCGTCAAGCGCGGCGAACGGCTCGTCCATCAAGAGAATGTCTGGCTCCATCGCCATGCCGCGCGCGATGGCAACGCGCTGCTTCATGCCGCCGGAAAGCATGTGCGGATAACTGTGCGCAAACTTGGTGAGGTTGACCTTCTCGATGTAGTGCATGGCGCGCTCGTGCGCGGCCTTGGCACCGAGCGTTCCCGTGGTACGCAGCGGGAAGATGACATTTTCCAGCACCGTCTTCCACGGCAGCAACTGGTCGAATTCCTGAAACACCATGATGCGGTCGGGGCCGGGTCTGGTAATCAGCTCCCCTTTAAGCCGGATCTCACCCTCAGTCGGTTGCAGATAACCACCGACCGCCTTCAGCAGAGTGGATTTGCCGCAGCCTGAAGGACCGAGCAGCACAAAGCGGTCGCCCTGCAAGACGCTGAACTCGACGCGATAGGTCGCGGTGATCAGATGAGCCTGCGTCTTGTACTGAATGGTAACGCCGCGGACGTCTAGCAGCGGCCGCGACGGATCAGCCTGCGTATCGGTTCCGACGACGTTTGCTGCCCTGACCTTCGCCACGGCCGATGAGGCGGATCTTGACGCGAGTGTTGCGCCGCTCGGCATCCCTAGTTTTCCTCCCATTTCATTCTTTTACTTATTGCGCGAGACCTGCGCAGCTTGCGCACCCCGTACGCTCAACAAATCTGAACGGTTTTCAGAGGCTTGCCAAGGCTATAGCCTACGCATCCGAAGACACCACAAAGTCTCAGCCACAATAAGAGAAGCTGCGCGAGGAACGCCGAATGACATCGCTAGATACCGTACGGGTCGGCGCCGGCGCCGGAACCTCGGACGACCGAATGCTGCCGGCACTGGAATTGGCCGAGCGCGGCGACATCGATTACCTGGTGTTCGAGTGCCTAGCTGAGCGAACGGTGTCGCGCGAGAACCTAGCGCGCAGCAAGGACCCCAATCTCGGTTATTCGCCTTCGCTGCACGCGCGGCTGCGCATGGTGCTGCCGACCTGCATCAAGAAGGGCATCCGCATCGTAAGCAACATGGGCGCCGCCAACCCGGTCGGCGGCGCGCGGGCGGCGCGCAAGGAAGCCGCTGATCTTGGGCTTGGCCACGTGCCGGTAGCTGTCGTGCTCGGCGACGACGTGTCAAGCATCGTCAAGCATAAGCCGGAATTGACCCTGATCGAAAACGGCGAGCCGCTGGAGTCGATCCTGCCCAAGATGATTTCCGCCAACGCCTATCTGGGCGCTGACGTGGTGCGCGAGGCGCTCGACACCGGCGCGCCGATCGTGTTGTCCGGCAGGGTGGCGGACCCCTCCCTCTTCCTCGCACCGATGTTGCACGAGTTCGGCTGGTCCTACGACGATCTGCCCAAGCTCGCGCAGGGTACCGCCGCCGGACATCTGCTCGAGTGCACGGCGTCGGTCACCGGTGGTTGCTTCGGCTGGCCGGGCAAGAAAGAGGTGCCCGATCTCGCGCACAATGGCTATCCGTTCGCCGATATCAAAGCCGACGGCTCGATCGTTATCGGCAAGACGCCGGACACCGGCGGCCGGCTCGACGTAATGACCTGCACCGAGCAGTTGATCTACGAAATCCACGATCCGACCGCCTACATCACGCCCGATTGCGTGCTCGATATCACCGGAATCTCGCTCACGCAGGAAGGCAACAATCGCGTGGGTGTCAGCGGCGCGAAGGCGCGGCCGCGTACTCACACCTACAAGGTCAATGTCGGCTATGCCGACGGCTACATCGGCGAAGGCGAAGTCTCCTACGGCGGCATCGACGCTGTGGCGCGCGCCAAATGGGCGGCGGAGATCGTCAAGGAGCGGTTGAAGCTACAGGGCTTCACTTACGACGATTTTCGCGTCGACCTCATTGGCATGTCGAGCCTGCACGATCAGGTGGAGATAAGGCCAGAGCCCTACGAGGTACGGCTGCGGCTTGCCGGACGCACGCGCCAGCGCAAGGCAGCGCATGCCATCGGCTTTGAGGTTCGCGCCATGCATATGCACGGGCCGGGCGGCGCTGGCGGCGCCTGCGAGCCGCGCGTGCGCGACGTGCTGGCGGTAAAATCAGTGCTGCTGCCGCGCAACCTAGTCAACTCGCAGGTGGTCGTGGAGGGCGCGCAATGAGCGTCCGCGTCTACGATCTTGCGCACGCGCGCGCGGGCGACAAGGGCAATACCTCGAACATCTCGGTGATTTGCTACGACGCCAAGCATTGGGAGTTCCTCGAGCGGGAGCTAACCCCCGAGCGCGTCGCCAATGCGTTCAAACATATTGCCAAAGGACCAGTGCGGCGTTTTCCTCTGCGCAACCTCAAGGCGTTCAATTTCGTCATTGAGAACGCGCTCGGCGGCGGCGTCACCATCTCGCTGGCGCAGGACATCCACGGCAAGAGCCTTAGCAACGTGATGCTGGCGATCGAATTGCCCGAACCGCAGTAGGAGAGTTTCGTGAAAGCAAGTGAAGTCGTGCGCAACGTGGTGAAAGAAAAGCTCGCGCGCAACGAGCTAGTCGCCTCGATGACCATCCGGCTCACGCGCGGCGCCGAGATCGCACGGCTCGCCAAGACTGCCGGCTTCGACATGATCTATATCGACCTCGAACACTCGACCATAACGCTCGACACCACCGGGCAGATCTGCCTCGCGGCGCTCTCCGCTGGCGTCGTGCCGATGGTACGCGTGCCCGCAAATACTCCCGAATACATCCAGCGCGTGCTCGACGGCGGCGCGCTCGGCATCATCGCGCCGGGCATCCGCTCGGCCATGGAGGCGCGCGAGGTCGTGAAAGCCGCCAAATATCCGCCGCTGGGGGAGCGCGGCGCCGGCGGCGCCCTGCCGCATCTAGAATACCGCTCGTTCCCAACCGCAGAAGCCAACGCCGCGCTTAACGACGCCACCATGGTGATTGTCCAATTCGAGTCCGCCGAGGCGCTTGAACATGCCGACGAGATCGCCGCAGTCGGAGGTGTCGACATGGTGCTGATCGGCATCAACGACATGCTGGCCAGCATGGGGCTCGCCGGCCAGTACGAGCATCCCAAGGTGCGCGAGGCCTATGCCCGCACGATCGAAGCTTGCCGCAAGCAGGGCAAGCACGTCGGCGTTGGCGGACTATCGACCCGGCCGAAGCTGCAAGCCGAATTCGTCGCCATGGGCGCGCGCATGATTTCGAGCGGCACCGACATCCAATTCTTGCTCGCCGCCATGACCGAGAAGGCCAAGCAGGTGCACGAGATCAAAGTCTAATGGCCGCTCGCTCTCCTATTCTCGGCGTTAAGCACACGGCGCCCTCCTTCGAGGTGACGCGCAACGCCTGCGATTGCCACGCCCATGGTTTCGGGCCGGACGACAGGTTTCCGTTTTTGCCGAAGCGCCTCTACACGCCCGGCTCGGCGTCGACAAAGGACCTCAACGCGCTGCACCGCACACTGAATATCGACCGCGCGCCAATCGCGCGCGCAATGATCGTGGCCAATGTAGATCGCGTAATGTGGGATACTGATTGGCCGCATCCGAACGCGGCCAAGCGCGATCCAACGGTCATCGAGCCGTTCCGGCCGGAGGACGACGGCGCCGCGCTCAACCGCCTGGCAAGCTGGACCAAGAACCGCACGGAGCTCACAAAGATTCTCGTCGATAACCCGGCCCGCCTTTACCAATTCTAACGACCACAAGAAAATCCCAGGGAGGAAACCATGTGGGGAAAGCTTGTTGCCACCGGCCTGTGCGCCGCTGCGCTTGCCCTTCCCGTGCGCGCCGAAGTCAACGTCGTCAACATGTCAAAGCAATTCGGTCTGCCCTACTTGCCGATGATGGTCATCGAGGCGCAGCAGCTGATCGAGAAAAATGCCAAGGCGATGGGTTTGGGCGACGTGAAGACTACATGGACGCAGCGCGCGGGGCCGGCGACCGAGCTCGATGCGCTGCTTGCCGGACAAGCCGATTTCATCGGCCCGGGCGTGCCGACGCTTGCGACGATCTGGGACAAGACCTCGGGCACGCCGCAGGAGGCGCGCGCGCTCATTGCCATGCAGTCGATGCCCTACGTGCTGGTGACGCGCAATCCGAACGTCAAGACGATCGCCGACTTCACCGACAAGGACAAGATCGCGCTGCCCGCGGTGAAGCTCACTGGCCACGCCATCGCGCTGGAGATCGAAGCCGCCAAAATCTGGGGCCCCAACCACTACGATAAGCTCGACTCGATCACCATAACGCGCTCGCACGCCGATGCGGCAGCGGCGGTGATGTCCGGTCAGTCGGAGATCAATTCGCATTTCGCGAGCTCGCCGTTCTACTACTACGAGTTGGCAACGCCCGGCATCCATCAAGTGTTGAAATCCTATGACGCGCTTGGTGCCCGGCACACCAACGGCGTGCTGGTGACGACGAAGAAATTCCACGATGCTAATCCGAAGCTGTGCAAAGCGATCGTTACCGCCTTCGAGGAAGCCAACGCCTTCATCAAGGCGCATCCGCGCGACGCCGCGCAGATCTATCTGGCCGCGACGAAAGACAAGAACTCGCTCGACGCGCTGGAGAAGATGGTGGCCGATCCCGATGTGGACTACACCACGACGCCAGTCAGTATCATGAAGATCGTCGATTTCATGTACAGAGTTGGCCGCATCAAAAAGAAGCCGGAATCGTGGAAGGACATGTTCTTCCCCGAGGCCTACGCGCTGGCCGGGAGCTGAGCGGGGCCGTCATGAGCGCAACCATCGAAGCCGCCAAGCCGGAAGCGGCGCAGGGCCTATTCTATGCCGATGCGGACGCGGCGGAAGCCTTCGGCCGCCGCCTGCTGCTCGCGCACGATCTGCCCGAACAGGACGCGGCGCGCGTCGCGCAGTGCCTAGTGCGCGCCGACCTGCGTGGGCATGACACACACGGTCTGCAGACCTTGCCGCATTATCTCGACCGTGTGCGCCAGAAGCTGATCAATCCGCGGCCTAATCTCACGGTCAAACGGGTGACGCCAATGGTGGGCTCACTCGACGGCCAGGATGGCTTTGGCTTCGTCGTTGCCACCAAGGCCATGAACGAGGCCATGGACTTGGCGCGCGAATTTGGAGTCGGCATCGTTTCGGCGTACAAGAGCACGCACTTCGGCATGGCCGCGAATTATTCGCTGCAGGCGGTAGAGGCAGGCTTCATCGGCATAGTCTTTACCAATGCCTCGCGCGCGATGCCGCCGTGGGGCGGCCGTGAGGCGTTACTCGGCACCAGCCCGATCGCGGTGGCAGCGCCGGGCGGTATGGAATTGCCGTTCGATCTCGACATGTCACCGGCGGTTGCCGCGCGCGGCAAGATCCGACGCGCGGCGCGGCGCGGCCAGCAAATCCCCCTCGGCTATGCGCTAGACGCGCAAGGCCGGCAGACCACCGATCCGAATGCCGCGCTCGCCGGCGGCACCGTGCAGCCGATCGGGGGGCCGAAAGGCTCTGCCCTGGCGATGCTGATGGACCTCATGGGCGGTGTCATCTCCGGCGCGGCCTATGGCGGCAACGTGCGCAACCATTTCGAGGACTATGAGGCGCCGCAGAATGTCGGACACTTCATCATGGCGCTGAAGCCCGACCTGTTTGTCAGCCGCGACGAATACGCCAAGCGCATGGACCAGTTGGTGCAGCGCGTGCACGCCAATCCGACCGCGGAAGGCTTCGACGAGGTCATCATGCCGGGCGAGCGTGAACGCCGCTTCGAGGCGAAGCATCGCCGCACCGGCGTGCCCTATCATGCCAAGGAAGTAGCGGCGATGCAGAAGGAAGCTGAGAGGGCCGGCCTGCCACTCTTGCCCGTCTTCAACGCGCCGCTGGGCCAACCATGAAAGTCGGCGATTACGATATCGACATCGTGGTGCAGGGCTTCCCCGGCAAGTCGGTCTGCCACGGCGGGCTCGGCTGGAGCACGGTGGTGCTCCTGCGCGCGTACGCACGCACGGCGCTGATCGACGCGGGCTCGTTCGGCATGCGTACCATGCTCCTCAAGCGGCTGAAGGATCGTGGCCTGCAGCCAGCCGACGTCACCGATCTCCTTCTCACCCATTCGCATCACGACCACTCGGTGAACTGGATCTTGTTCTCGCACGCGCGCATTGTCATCGGCGCACAGGAACTGGCGTGGTCGCTCGACGAGCCGTGGGGCGAGACGCCGGTGCCAGAGCTTTACATGCGCGAGCTTAACACCTGGCGTACGCTGTACACGGCGCAGGAAGGCGAAGAGGTGTTCCCCGGCATCACCGCTCATCTTGCGCCCGGGCACACGCCAGGCTGTCTCGTCTTTTTGCTGCGTACGTCTGAGCGTGACGTAATCTTCACTGGCGACGCGGCGAAGAACCGCGCCGAGCTCGTGTCTGGCACGACCGACATGACCTACGACGCCGCCATCAGCAAGAAATCGATTGATATGATCTGGACGCTGTGGCGTCAGCGCCCCTGCAACATCGTGGTGCCGGGCCATGACTTACCGATGGTGCTGGAAAACGGTCAGACAAAATATATCGACAAGCGCGAGGCAGCGATTAGCGCCTGGTATGGCGACGACATGCAAAAGACCACGCTCTTCGAGCTGACGCTGTAGCTATTTTCGGCCGAGCCGGGTTGTAGGTGAAGATGCGCTTAGGCATCGCGGGGTCTGGCAACGAATCGCCCAGCATGTTGTAGAGCATAATCGCTAAACGTCGGCGAAACCCGGCGCGGCAGAGAAGCGGTAGATGCCGCTAGCTTGACCCAGCAGCGCTTGGAGCCGTCGGCAACGAGATGGAGGAATTCCGGGAAACCCGATTGCTCCGCCCCGCCCTTGCCACCGACCCCTATTGCGCCGTGATGTGCGCTTCCTTGACGACGCGGGCCCATTTGGCCGTTTCGGCTTCCACATATTTTCCGAACTCAGCCGGAGACATCTTGATGACGGTCGCGCCTTCCTTGGCAAATTGCACCTGCAGCTCAGGCGCGTCGAGCGCCGCCGACACAGCCTTATTCAATTTGTCGATAATCTCTGACGGCGTGCCGCTGGGCGCCAGCATGCCCCACCAATTGTTTGCCTCGTAGCCCGGCACACCAGCCTCGGCGACGGTCGGCACATCGGGCAACACGGGATTGCGTGTGGCGCCGCCCGTCGCCAGCGCCTTGAGCTTGCCGGCTTTGAGGTGCGGCGTCGTCTGGATCAGCGAGCTGAAGACGATCTTGGTATGGCCGCCCATCACGTCGATCATGGCGGGGCCGCCGCCACGGAACGGCACGTGCACGATGTCGACTCCGGCCATCAGCTTGAAGAGCTCGCCGCCGAGATGCTGGAAGCTGCCGACGCCAGCCGAGGCGTAATTTAATTCGCCCGGCTTCTGCTTGGCGAGCGCAGTCAACTCCTTGACCGAATTCACCGGCAATTCCGGATTAACGGCGACCACGTTGGTGCCGCTACCGAACATGGCGACCGGGGCGAAGGCCTTTTCGTGATCGTATGGCAGCTTGTAAAGCGAGGCGTTGACCGCGTGTGCGAGCGAGACCACCAACAGCGTATAGCCATCGGGCGCCGCTTTGGCCGCAATGTCGGTGCCGATCGTACCGCCGGCCCCGCCGCGGTTATCGACAAAAACCTGCTGGCCAAGCTTGTCGCTCAGACGCTGCGCGACCATGCGCCCGACCACATCATTACTGCCACCCGGCGGAAACGGGATTACCAATCGGATTGGCTTGTTTGGATAATCGTCGGAAGCTGCGGCCCCGGTGCTCAACGCCAGCAGCACGGCGCTGGCCCGCAGGAGCCTCGATAAGCACATATCCTCCTCCGTTGTGTCCGATGATATCGGGCGCGCTTGAAGGATCAGGCTAGCACGGCGGCCGATCGAAACAAGGAAAGCTACGCGGCAGGCTCCTCTTGAATTGCCGATTGCCTGCTCAAACTTCTGCGCAAAGGTCACCGCGTGTCTGACTGCGGGCGCAGAGCTTCGAACTCGGGCTTTGGGCAAGGTTCAGGATGGTCTGATGGGAGTGTCGATCACTTATTTTTCCGTTAGCCCTTTGGGACAATAGCGTTGCGAGACCTACAATTAAAGTAATCGGAGTCGTCACGCTGTCGAGGTCAAAAATCATGCCCTACTTTGCTCTTGTTCTGATTGCGCTGGGAGGATGGTTCAAAGCCGCCGCCGCCTATCAGCTCCACGGTTACGCTTGGGCAGACCAAACTTGCTTTCGCATGCGTTTCTTTTGCAATAACTCCAATTTGGTCCTCCTGATTGCAATAGTCGCAGCCACCATCGCGGTCACAATAGAATTTTTTAGATCCAGATCTTATTAGATCTCATGATTACCGGGCTGATCGCGGCAGGCTCGGGACCATAACGCGGGAACAAGGTGCTAGCTTTTTATTTTTTCTACTTTTCTGATTTTTGAAAACTTAATTTTGCTTTTTTCAGAGGAAAGTGATTTTCTGGAATTTATTTATGATTTTTGGAAATTGATCGCTAACCGGCTCCATTGCAATTATCTAGAACATCCACAAAGCAAAAATAAGGGCGGCCAACAACATCCAATTTTGGATTTCGATCGTCGCCGATGTAATCGGATCCACTATAGACCGGTCCAGCGGGAAACAGGTTGGTGGCGCGGTATGCGAATTGCCAACGACCGTGGCGGTCTGCGCCCTGCCTTCTGTGCTTGCGCACATTGGTTGCGTCGGGCCTCGTAGCGGTCAAAACAAAGGCAAGGCCGATCGCCAACAGGATAAGTTTGGGAAGCACTTCCATGAATGGAGAAGCTCACGTGGCACGCGGTAAAACGGAACGCATTTCTGCCGCTAGGGTCGGCAGTTTCTCGTCATGCTGCTTGAGCGGCCGCATGCCGCTCAAGCTGCGCAGCAGGAGATAAAAGACCGGCGTCAGGAACAGGCCGAAGAAGGTCACGCCCAGCATGCCGAAGAACACCGCCACCCCCATGGCATGGCGCATTTCCGCACCGGCACCCGACGACAGCACCAACGGCACCACACCCATGATGAACGCAAAGCTCGTCATGAGTATCGGACGCAGCCGCAGCCGTGCCGCTTCGATCGCTGCCTGCAGAGGTCGGCGGCCCTGAAATTCTAGTTCGCGTGCGAATTCCACAATCAGGATCGCGTTCTTGCAGGCAAGCCCCACCAGCACGAACAGACCAATCTGCGTGAAGATATTGTTGTCACCGCCGGTGAGCCACACGCCAGTGATCGCCGAGAACAGGCACATCGGCACGATCAGAATGATGGCGAGCGGCAGGATCAGACTTTCATATTGTGCGGCCAGCACCAGGAAAACGAGCAGCACGCAAAGTGGAAACACCAGTACCGCAGTATTGCCAGCAAGAATCTCCTGATAGGTTAGGTCGGTCCATTCGAACTGCATGCCTTTGGGCAAGCTCTCTCCGAGAATCTTGCCGATAGCTTCCTGCGCTTGGCCGGACGAATAACCAGGCGCAGGGACGCCGTTGAGATCCGCGCTGCGGAATCCGTTGTAACGCAGCGCAGAATCCGGTCCGGTCGTCGGCGTGATGTTCACAAAGGCGCCGAGCGGCACCATCTTGCCGGACGAATTTCGTACCTGAAGCCGCAGAATGTCGTCGACCCGGGTCCGAAACGGCGTGTCGGCTTGCGCAATAACCTCGTAGGTGCGGCCGAAACGGTTGAAGTCGTTGACATAGATCGAGCCGAGATAAGTCTGCATGGTGTCGAAAATGTCCTGCACCTCTACACCCAGTTGCATCGCCTTGATCCGGTCGACCTGGGCCTCGAGCTGCGGCACGCGGATATTGAAGTTGGAGAACACCATCATCAGACCCGGCGCTTTGGCCGCCTTAGCCTGGATTTCGCCCATCACGCGATTGAGCGCCTCATTGCCCTGATCGGTGCGATCCTCGACCTGGAGTTTAAAGCCCGCGATGGTGCCGAGCCCGTTGACCGGCGGTGGCGGAAAGATTGCAATCACCGCATCGGCGATGCCGGCAAACTTGGCCTGCAATTTCTGCGAAATCGCAAAGCCCGATAAATTGGGGCTGGTGCGCTCCTCGAACGGCTTGAGCGTCACGAAAACGATGCCGGCCGAAGGGCTGTTGATGAAGCCGTTGATCGAAAGGCCCGGAAAAGCGACTGCGCTCTCCACACCCGGCTCTTTCATCGCGATGTCCGACATTTCGCGGATGACTTTTTCGGTGCGGTCAAGCGTCGCGCCTTGCGGCAATTGCGCGAAGCTCACGAGATATTGCTTGTCCTGCAGCGGCACGAAACCGGGCGGCACAATGCGGAAGACCACGAAGGTCGCCGCGAGCAAAAGCGCGTAAATCGCTACCGCCCCGAGTTTGTGCGAGAGAATGTTGCCGACGCCGCGGCTGTAATTTTTCGAACTGGTCTGGAACACGCGGTTGAAGCGGCGGAAAAACGGGCCCAGAACCCTTTCCATGCCGCGGGTCAAAATATCCTTCGGCTCATCGTGCCCCTTCAGCAGCAACGCCGATAACGCTGGCGATAGAGTCAACGAGTTGAACGCCGAGATTACGGTGGAAAAGGCGATCGTGAGCGCAAATTGCCGATAAAATTGTCCGGTCAGTCCGCTGATGAAGGCGATCGGTACGAATACCGCACACAGCGCGAGCGCAATCGCGATGATCGGCCCGGTGACCTCGCTCATCGCCTGTAAGGTTGCGGCGCGTGGCGAAAGACCCGCCTCGATATTGCGCTCCACATTCTCCACCACGACGATCGCGTCATCGACCACAATGCCGATAGCGAGCACCAGCCCGAACAAAGACAGCGCGTTGATGGAGAAGCCGAACAGATACATGACCGCGAAGGTGCCGATGATCGAAGTCGGCACCGACAGCAGTGGAATGATCGAGGCCCGCCAAGTCTGCAGGAATAGGATCACGACCAGCACAACCAGCGCCACCGCTTCCAAAAGCGTATGCACCACGGCCTTGATCGAGTCGCGCACGAAGATGGTCGGATCGTAAACGATGCTGTAATCGAGCCCATCCGGAAAATTTTTCTTCAGGTCCTCCATGGTCGCGCGCACGCGATTGGAGATTTCAATCGCATTCGAGCCGGGCGCCTGGAAGATGGGGATGGCGACCGCCTGCTTGTTGTCTAGGAGCGAGCGCAGGCTATATTGCGAGGCGTCGATCTCGACGCGGGCTACGTCGTTTAACCGCGTCACTACGCCGTTCTGATTCTTGATCACGATCTGGCCGAACTGCTCGGCGTCAGCCAGACGGCCTTCGACCTTAATCGGCAGTTGCAACTGGCCCTTGTCGCTATAGGGCGGCCCGTTGACGAGGCCCGCTGCGACTTGGAGGTTCTGCCGCCGCACTGCATTGACGACATCGTCGGCACTCAAGCCGAGCTCGGCGATTTTCTGCGGATTGAGCCAGATGCGCATCGCATAATCGCCGGAACCGAACAGCTGAACGCTGCCGATCCCTTCGATCTTGGCGAGCTGATCCTTGACGTTCAGGGTCGCATAATTGCGCAGATAGAGCATGTCATAGCGTTTGTCCTTCGACAGAAGATGGACCACCATGGTGAGATCGGGCGAGCTTTTGACCGTGGTTACGCCAAGATTGCGCGTCACGTCAGGCAATCGCGGCAACGCTTGATTGACACGATTCTGTACGAGCTGCTGCGCCAGATTCGGATCGGTACCGAGCTTGAACGTGACAGTGAGCGTCAGCGTGCCGTCGCTTGCCGCCTGCGATGACATGTAGAGCATGTTCTCGACGCCATTGATCTGCTCTTCCAGCGGCGTCGCCACCGTGTCGGCGACAGTCACCGGATTGGCGCCGGGGAACTGGGCAGTCACCTGCACCGACGGCGGCACGACTTCGGGATATTCCGAAATCGGCAGCCGCGGAATTGCGATCAGGCCGGCTAGGAAGATGACCGCCGAAATGACGCCGGCAAAGATCGGTCGGTCGATGAAAAATCGGGACAAAGACATCTTAGGCTCCCTGCTCTGCCCGGCTTTTTGGATACGTTGCTGTCGTATCAGTTGCTTGCGGTTCGGCTGCGCTCCATTTGGGGCACGACCGAAGCGCCCGGTGCGAGTCTCTGCAGGTGATCGAGGATCACGCGGTCGCCTGCTTTGAGACCAGTCAGCACGACGCGATTGCCGTCGACCTGCGGCCCGAGCGCGATGCTGCGATACTCCGCCTTGTTGCCGTCACCGACGACAAACACAAAGCGCTTGCTCTGATCGTTGCCGATTGCGCTTTCCGGCACCAAAAGCGCATCGCCGATCACGCCATTGCCCATGCGCACCGACACGAACATGCCAGGAATGAGGCCGCCGTCGGTATTATCAAAACGCGCGCGGGCGCGAATGCTGCCAGAGCCCGTGTCGATCCTGTTGTCGAAGCTGAAAATATGGCCGCGATAGACGCGATCTCCGTTGCCTCGGACCACGACATCGACGGGGATCTTTTGTTGCTCTTCGTGCGACTGGCCGTAATTGCCGACGTTATTCAGATACGTCTGCTCGTCGACCTCGAAATCAGCATAGACGCCATTATCCGACACGATCGAGGTGAGGACCGGTGGCGGGGCGGTCGGCGATCCGACCAGGTTGCCGAGGGTGATTTCGGCGCGGCTGACGCGGCCCGATATTGGCGCCTTGACATAAGCATAGTCGAGATTGATCTGCGCCGATTCCAGGACGGCTTGGGCAGACTGCACCGCAGCTTTCGCCACTTCATCGGTATTAGTGCGCTGATCAAATGTTTCCTGTGACAGCCAATTCGATTTGACCAACTGGCTCCCGCGCTCCCGTTCGGCTTTGGCGAATTTGGCGTTGTTGATCGCGGTTCGCAGGTCCGCCTGTGCTTTGTCCACCGCGGCCTGATAGGGCCTTGGATCAATAACAAACAAAATGTCGCCCGCGCTCACATGCTCTCCGTCATGAAACCGGATTTCGGTGATGCGCCCGGAGACCTGCGGTCGGATCTCGGCGTAGTCGACCGCATTGATGCGGCCGGAAAATTCCGCAAAGGGGTTAACTGCTTGAGGCTCTAGACGACTGACTGTGACAGGCACACCGGCTGACGCCGCCGGGACTGTGTTGGCTCGGGCGTCGCGGGAATATTTTGTGACGGCGCTCGCAGCCAAAGCAGTCGTTGCCAAAGCAAGAAGCACGATGATTGCCAGACGGCGCGATCGCTTAGCGGTGTTGTTCGTGAAAAGTGACGAGGCAAACCATTGACCCACGTTGGTACTCCACTTATTTGTTGACTGAACGGTTTGGTCAGCGCATATATTGGGCGTGCCGTTACAGCGTGTCAATATGACTGAACGGTTCAGTCAACGAAAGTTGATATTCGGCATTAAAGGATTGATACAGCGGGAGAAATTGGCATTCGGTCCTCAGGAGGAAACAAAAATGAAGACCCAAGTTCAAGAAAAAGCGGTGCCTCAAGCGGCCGAGGATAGTGCAAAACGCCGGCAGATCATCGAGGGCGCGCGGGCGTCCTTTCTTCAGCAAGGGTTTGATGCCGCCAGCATGAATGACATCGCCCGGAGCGCCGGCGTCTCGAAAGCGACACTCTACGTCTACTTCCAAAACAAAGAGCAGTTGTTCCAAGCGATCTGCGGCGAAGAATGCGGGGCGCAGGCCGAAACGCTCTTCAAAGTTGACCCCGATGACGTTGACGTTGAAGGAACGCTGACCCGCCTCGGCGTCGATTTTTTGAGGTTCGTCTGCCGCCCGGAAAAGGCGTCTTCCGCGCGGACCGTTATCGCCATCGCAGAGCGGATGCCTGAGATCGGCAGGGCGTTTTACGAAACCGGTCCCGCCCGCGGCATCGCCATGCTCTCGGATTATCTCAAGAGCAAGGTTGAACAGGGTGTCCTCGCAATCGAGGACTGCGAGGTTGCGGCGGCCCAACTTATTGAGGCTTTCGGGGCGACAACGTTCAAGCCAATGCTCTTCAATTTCGGTAAGCCGCCGACGGAGGAGCGAATCCGTTACGTCGTCTCCATCGCGGTTCAAATGTTTCTTACGGCCTATCGAGCACACAAGGCGCTCGACTAAACCGGCCCTCGCGTCTACCGCTTCCATGCCACCACTTCCGTTTGGGAGAAGCAAAAGAAGGCGTCCGTGTTGCGGCACCAAGATCGCCACGCAGTCGCGATAGCATCCAAGTCGGAACGGGACGACAACCAATACTCCAGAACGTAACCGTAGTAGTGATGAAGTCCGCCAAGGAACGCGTGTGAGTTGATAATTCTGGTACGCTGAATCGGACGAAAGGCCGGTGCGTCTTTGTCCAGCGACCGGTGGGTTCTGATATCGTCGTAAGAGCGGGCATAGGCTCGCAAGTATCCGATCAACCGTTTGGCAAAACCGTTCTGCCATGGCGATGTTGGTGCGATGGGCAAGCGCCGAGATCGTCGAGCGACGACTTTGATCCGACGCGGACTTGCTAAGTCCAGTTCCGCAGAACCTGCGTCAACGCGGACCTTCTAGAGTGGAGCCGTCAGGATGCTATCCATGGCATAACTGTTATGGAAACCGCGCGTATTGTCTGCTCAGGAATGAAAAAGTACTGAAGCGACACTAAATGCGTCTATCAGGGAGGGATTACGTGTCGGACATCGCTCTTGATCTCCCGAAATCATCGTCTGCAACCGGCGCTATTGGATTAACGCGTGAGCAAACGAAAAATCTCGCACTCGCGTCGCTCGGATCGTTTCTCGAATTCTACGAATTCATGGTCTTCGGCTTCTTCGCCGTCGTCATCGGGAAGCTGTTCTTCCCTCCGGGATTGCCGGAGGCCGTCCGGATATTTCAGGCCTTTGCCCTCTACTCCCTTGGCTTTGCCCTGCGCCCCGTATCGGGCGCGATTATCGGGCATTTGGGCGACAAGTTTGGTCGCAAGCGGATGTTCATCGTAACCATCTTCATCATGGCAGTTCCGACGATCTGTATCGGCGCCATGCCTACCTACGCCCAGATCGGCGTTGTCGCCCCTGTTATCCTGCTCGTCTTGCGCATGATCCAAGGGATCGCGATCGCCGGCGAATTTGCCGGTGCCTCCGTCTTCGTCTCAGAGCACGTGCCGCGCAAACAGCTGGCGACTGCCAATGCTGTCCTGCTCGGAACGACTTGGCTTGGCTTCTTTCTCGGCGCCGGATCGGGCGCATTGCTCGCCGACATCCTTCATCCGGCAGCTCTGGAATCCTGGGGATGGAGAATACCGTTCGTTCTCGGCGGAATCTTCGGTCTCATTTCGGTCTATTTGCGCCGCTCCCTCGACGAGAGCCCACTGTTCAAGGAACTGCGCCAGCGCCGTGATCCGACGAGGTCGTCGCCGTTCCGCGAGGCGATCCAGGCATGCCCCGGCCGGATGATCTTTGTCGCCGGGCTGGCAAGCTATCTCGGCACAATGATCATCATCCTTTATTTCTACATGCCGACATTCCTAGCGGCGAACTATGGTTTCGATCGCGCCAGTGTCTTCAACGTCAACGCCGCCGCGCTGCTCTTTGCCGCCCTTGTCTGCCCGCTGTGGGGATGGGTGGCGGATCGGATTGGCTATGGGTTGGTGCTGGGAATCGGTGCTGCGGGACTCGGCGTATCATTATTCGTCTTCTTCACCGTACTCCAGTCGATCGCCACTGTTCCCGCAACTCTCATGTGGTGGTATCTGGCCTTCTCGCTGCTCATGGCGACCGCTGGCGTCGTGCCGCTCTTATCGGCGGCGCCATTTCCGACCGAACACCGGCTGACAGGCTTCGGCTTCGGGTACAACGTCGGCATCGTCATCTCCGCGACCGCGCCGACCGTCATGGCCTGGATCGTTCTATCGCACGGGAAACTCGCCGTCGCCTATTTCGCGCTGCTGGTCGGCGCCATCGGCGTTGTGCTGGCGATCGCCACTGGCCGCATTCCACTGCTGCTCAACCAGGAGCTCGGCAAATGAGCTACATCGATTCCATCCGCCTTTGCGTTTGCCTCTCGGACATACCCGAGACGGTCTTGGTGCCTGCCAAGTATCTGTCCAGCGGCTCAGTAGGCGCCAAGATCGCATATGGTGCAGACATGAGTCTCTTGGTCGCGACGCGGCAGCCCGGCTACCATTCCAGGCCGCACGCGCACGATTGCGAGCAGTTGAATTACGTACTCGAGGGCGAGCTCTACGTGTTCGTCGAGGATGACGGCTTTCTCGCTAGGAAGGGCGACGTCTTCCGTATCCCCCGCAATGCCGCGCACTGGTCATGGGTCCAGGGCAGCAGCGCGTGCGTCCTACTCGAAGCGCATGCTCCACCCCTCATCGGCGACCCAGGTGTGATCGACACCGCGGTGGCCCTGATAGAACGCAGCGCGCAAGGCGAGGTGACGGCAGTGAAGTCGGAATGGATCACTGGGTTCGACTGTTCCGCAACCGAACAGCGCGTTCTGTCGCGTCATGACAAATTGCTGACGGGTGTACCATGATCCAATCACGCAAGATTGGCGACGTCGAACTCATCCAGGTCGTCGAGTTCATTGGGCCCACACACGATCTCGACTGGATGCTGCCTGGCATTCCGCGATCCGCCTTCGAGGCCAACGCGCCATTGCTTGAACCCAATTTCTGGATGGCCCGGACGAACCGCCTGGTCTTCGCAATGCAGCTATGGGTGCTGAAAGCGCGCGACCGCGCCATCCTTATCGACACCGGCGTTGGCAACGGAAAGAAGCGCGCCTCGCCGCACCAGACCATGATCAATACACCGGCGATTGACTGGCTCGAAGCGATCGGAGCGGCGCCGGACAAGATCACGCATGTCGTGCATACCCATCTTCATGGCGATCACGTCGGCTGGAACACACGCGACGACGGTGGCCGCTGGGTTCCCACCTTCCCCAATGCGACTTATTTCGCGCCGGCCGACGATTGGGCGGTGTTCAAGAAACGACACGATGCAGGGACGCTTGGCGTCCACGACGCGCCCTTTGTCGACAGCGTGTTGCCGATCGCCGATGCCGGCCTGCTGCGTTTCTTCTCGCCAGGCGAGGAGATCGCCGATTGCCTGATGCCGACCGCCGCGCCCGGACACACGCTCGGGCAAGTGACCTTCACGTTCCGGCACGCCGGCGAGCGCTGCATCTTCGCAGCTGACGTGCTGCATTCGCCGATGCAGGTGCACTTCCCCAAGATAAACAGCCGGTGGTGCGAACGGCCGGACGCCGCACGGCGGACGCGCCTCGCACTCATTGAGGAGGCGGCAAGAACCGGGGCGACGGTTTATCCAGCGCATGCTCTCGGTGTGGAGGGATGGCAGATCGTGCGGCAAGCAGACGCCTTTGCGGTGCGTATCGGAGACGCACCCACCACGGCCACGGCGGCAGCCGGTGTGCCGCCGCAGATTAACGTGCCCCTGCCGGCGCACGTCTAAGTCCGACAAATACTGGCCATCGCCATGCTCTATGAAATGCGGACATACGAACTGAAGGTTGGATCGACCGCCAGATACCTACGCCAGTTTGGCGAGATCGGGCTTCCGATAGTCAGCCGATACTGCAAGCTCGTCGGCTATTGGGTCATCGAAAGCGGCCGGCTCAATCGAGTTTTGCATGTTTGGGAGTTCGAGAGCTTCGAGCATCGCCAGCGCGCCCGTGAGCAATGGTGGCAGGATCCGGAATGGAATGAAAAATACCTGCCGTTGGCACTGCCGCTCGTGGTGTCACAGGAGTCGGTGCTCATGCGCGCAGCGCCATTCTCGCCGATCGGCCGAGACACAGCATGACCCGTGCGATCCGCATTGATCGCGTCGGTGGGCCGGAGGTTCTGTCGCTTCGGGAAGTCGATCGCGGCGAACCGCAGCCAGGCCAGATCGCGATCCGCCACACGGCCATCGGGGTCAATTACATCGACATCTATCACCGCTCCGGGGTTTATCCATTGCCATTACCGGCAACCCTCGGGATCGAGGGCGCCGGTACCGTCGTGGCAGTCGGCCCTGAGGTGGAGACAATCAAAATCGGCGACCGCGTCGCCTATGCTGGCGGTGCGACGGGCGCCTACAGCGTCGAGCGCGTCCTCGATGCAGCGCGCGCCGTTCTCCTGCCGGATGCGATCAGCGACGAGCAGGCGGTTTCCGGACTGTTCGCAGGTCTTACGGCGCAATTCCTTCTGCGTCAGGTACATCCAGTGAAAGCAGGGGAAACCATCGTCATCCACGCCGCTGCCGGCAAGGTCGGCCGCATCATGTGTCAGTGGGCTAAGCATCTGGGTGCGACCGTCATTGGCACGGTAGGCAGCGATGAAAAGGCGCGGATCGCCGCCGGACACGGTTGCGACGTGCCGGTGGTTTATACGCGCGAAGCGGTGCCTGAGGCAGTGCTACGCGCCACCGGAGGTGCCAAGGCGCATGTCGTCTACGATTCGGTCGGCAAGGATACCTTCGCCGATTCGCTCGACTGTCTGCGGCCAAAGGGACTCCTAGTGTCATTCGGCGTTGCGTCAGGTGAAACACCGCCAGTCGACTTGCGCGTTTTGCTGGCCAAGGGTTCGCTGTTCGTCACGCGGCCGAGTTTCGGGCATTACATGAACGAGACGGCAGCCTATCGCGATGCCGTGCGAGAGCTGTTTGCGCTGGTCGCATCCGGCACGATTTCGATCGTGACCGGGCAGCGCTTTGCGCTTGAGGATGCGGCCGCGGCACACCGTTCCCTAGAGGAACGACGGACTACGGCAGCGACGATTCTGATACCCTGATGGCCCAGTGCGGAACGGCCTCCGCGTTTGACCGCCACGAACTACCGATTAAGATCGGTCAGCCGAACGGCGAGAAGAACGTGGCAGAGCCGAAGCTGAACGCCGCGAGTCTCGATTTGCGGCCCTTCTACTATTTCGTCCACGTGGCCGACACGGGCAGCTTTTCGCGTGCCGCGGCCGCCCTGTCAGTTGGCCAGCCGATTATCAGCCGTGCAATTCGCAGTCTGGAGCAGGATCTCCAGGTCGCGCTCTTGTATCGTCATGGACGCGGCGTGAGCCTCACGCCTGCAGGTGAGCAATTGCTCGCCGATGCGAAAACCATTCTCCAACGTGTTTCGGATACCCGCAGCGACATCGCCGCGCGCGGCGAGGTACCTGCCGGCATTGTCGAAATCGCCATGCCGCCATTGTTGGGCGACCTTCTGGCGATCGAGCTGGTCAAACGCCTGCGCGCAGAATTCCCACTGATTTCGGTGAATATTCGCGAGGGTTACGCGGCGGACTCACTTGAGTGGCTCAGCACTGGCGCCACCGATATCGCGCTTATTTTCAACGCTCCGAAGATTGCGACCCTGCTCATCGAACATGTGCTGGACGATGAAATCCACTTAGTCGGGGCACCAGGGACCCTCGATTCGTCGCGGGCCGGCATTCCGGCGCGGCAATTGGCCACCAGGCCGTTGCTCTTGCCGCCCGAACCGCATCGCTTACGCGCCCTGATCGATCGTGCTGCTGAAGAGGTAGGCGTCAAATTGAAGGTCGAAGCTCAGATCAGCGGAGTGGCCACCTTGCTCGAACTCGTCAAGGCGGGAATAGGTTATACAGTCCTGCCCGCGACGCTGTTGCAGGGTCAAATTAAGGAGGGCCGGCTGCAAAGCTGCGTGATTATAAAACCCAAGATCAAGCCGCGCCTGTTCCTTGCAACCTCAATGCAGCGTCCACAGACGGCGGCGAAAAAGATCACCCTCAAACTCATGTCCGAATTGCTTTCGGCTTCGATAAAGTCATCGCGAAGATGAATGACCTCGAAAGGGGGCCAAAACCTCCCAACTGATCACCCAACTGGTCCCGAGCGAACTCAAGCGGCTTTTTTCGTAAGGTCGATACGTTCAATGGGGTGTCCTGCCTGCACCCACGCCTCAATCCCACCGAGCAACGGTCGAATTTTTTTAAATCCTGCTTGCTTGAGATGTTTTGCGGCGGTGGCAGCAGATTCCTCGTTCGGGCACGCACAGTAAACGATAATCTCTGCATTGCGGGAATAACCCTTTATGATGGGATTGATGTCTACCGGATGCGCCGAAATGGCGCCAGGAATTATGCCGTCTTGCACGCGAACATGCTGTGGCCGCACATCGAGAATGACAGGCTCTTGGCCATCGTCGATTAATTGGCGAAGCTCCGAAACCGTAATGCGGTCCATCCGAAGTTGACGAAGAAATAATCTCCGCCGCCACCATTTAAACAACAGATAGAGTCCAAACCCCGCAACAATCGTTAGGATGCCGAATGCGCCCAGTTCCGTAAGGGTAGTGAGCGCACTCGTGATCGCTTCTTGAAAAATCACACCGAGCACCACGAACGCGGTAACGAACAGGAGCCCACCGAGCCCGTTCAGCAGGAAAAATGCAAGCAACGACATGTTGGTGATGCCGGCCATTGCCACCGAAATAAGCGAAAGCCCCGGCAGAAATTTTGCGAAGATCAGTGACCAGGGACCCAGCTTGGTAAACACCGTTTCCGTTTGACGGACACAAAAATCCGGCGACAACGACATTTTACAGAGTAACACCAGGAAACGCTGGCCGTAACGGACGCCAACCCAATAAAGCCAGAGCTCTGCGAGCAGACTACCACCGAGGCTCGCAATGATGATTTGAATGATCTGATCAGGCTTCTGAGCGGCAAGCGCTCCGGCTGCCACCAGTATCGGAACAATTGGTAGGGGCAAGCCGCCACGAGCGACTAGGCTGCTTAGAAACACGAGGAAGAGACTATGTTGCTCGATGACATTGATGACATGCTGCATAGCTCTGTATCCTGAGCCTGAAGGTACGACTTACCGTTGGGAGATATTGCGATTGGTTTGTTGCGCATCAATCACGTTGTAGTCAGTCGTGCGTGAGTTCTTTATTCTGAAAATCGAGTGTCCAATACCGAACAGAGCTTTGCATTTGATCCAGCATGTTTTTCTTCAGCTGGACAGCAGATTTGCGTATTTTGCAAATCGGCCGCGCCAACGGCGAATGGTATGATCACAATAAGATTATTCTTTCCTCCTAGTTGATAAGAAAACAAGCGTCCTACAGCTGGACGATTAATTGGAACGCAATCGAAGCAACATGTCAGCTATTCCATCGTGGCTCTGTGCGATTCCGTTAACGTTCGTTGCTGCTTTAGTTGCAGTAAAAGCCGCGATCGCGAATATCTAATTTTGGCAATCGGATATGACCCAAAGCTGTATCAGGTCTACTCCGGCGCCATGCCTTTCTCAGCCAATTCCTTTTTCGCTTTCTCGTTCTTGGCCAAGTGCATTAGACCCATGCCGCGCAGCACATTGGGCGCCTTGGTGAACTGAACATTATCGTAGCCGACGATCTCTACTCGGTTGCCCCAGGGGTCCCGAAAGTCAAGGAAGGGGCCATCGATAGGGGTGACACCAGCTGCCTCGAGCGCCTTGCGAGCCGCCTCCTTATCGTCGACGACCAGACCGAAGTGGCGACCATCGTCCGCGGGCTGCCTGCGGCCCTTCTGAAGGGCAATAAACTGATCGCCCAAGTCAATGAAGGCCATGGAGTCGCTTTTGCCGCGGAGGTTGAACGTAAAGAGACGGCCGTAGAACGCCAGCGCCTCCTCGATATCCCCCACTTCCAGCGCGACGTGGTTGAAGCCTACGACGCGCGGTCTTACGGATTCAGCCATCGGAACCTCCTCTGCCAGTCTGGAGACTAGGTGGGCAACGCAAGCTCAGGACGCAATCGCATTCGCTGATAAGCCATAGGGTTGCTGCGCCTACGCGGACGAATCTAGCAACAAAGTAGACATGCTAATCACGCTGGCGAATGTCTCGCTTCTCTAATTGGCCGTTCTAGGTCAATAGCTTGGGTCTTTTTCAACAGAATCCGTCAAAAGCGGATATCGATACGCGCATTATTCAAAACGAACTCAGGCGCGATGGAGTATTATTTCAATTGGCTTCAGAAGACCATGTCAGCGTACTCAGGCAACTGTTCGACGCGCTGTCACGCGGCAGCGTTCAATCGAACGCTCGCACCAAAGCCGAGTTCGCACCGTGCCTTCTCCGTGGAGGGCGATAACGTTCCTAAACCCGCGGCCGCGTCGCTCCCTCAGGCCGAGTGCCAGAGATCATCGCAAGTTCCATACTTCGCTAGACAGTTGATATAGTTGATATAGCGGTCTGAAAATTCATTTTATTTTCCCCACAGAATCAAACCAACCCTTGCATTAGACTGTTGGCATCTTGCAAAAGCATTCAGCAGGTCGATGGTGGCGGTCGGGGCGATGTTGTAGCGCGGCTGCAAGTTCGTGGCCGCCTGCGTCAGCCCGTAGAGGGCAACCAATTCGCGCCAGGTGTAGGCTTGGGTAAAACGGCCGCACATTTCGTGGCTTATGGTCCATAAGCGGAAGGCGATTCTGCCCGCGCATAAAAGTCTTATAAAAATCGCTGTTCAGTGAACCCGATCACAGCGAGCGCTCTCATTCCATCCTAAGTTGGAGAAATCGCAATCCAAGGAATGGAGCCGACCCAATGCGAACGACGTCCATTTTAACTGTCGTCGCCGTGGTCTTAGCCCTCCTGATCGTGGCCAAGAGCAGGA
>Ga0207740_1000009_pt1 | contig 30513 bp, 32 predicted proteins | sample LuqExpMetageno29_FD_187787 | JGI IMG/M metagenome (GOLD analysis project Ga0207740, IMG submission 187787) | Tropical forest soil microbial communities from Luquillo Experimental Forest, Puerto Rico - Sample 29 (SPAdes) | ecosystem: Environmental > Terrestrial > Soil > Tropical forest ... | reverse complement strand
AAAAATCGTAGGGAAAACTACTTCGCGTCGTGAAATATGATGCCGAGTGTGTGACGCATTCCGCTTCGAATGCGGCTTACGCCGTGCCGGAGATTGACGCGATATGAGCCTCTCGTACCTTGAACGGGCCTATTGTGTACTGCGAAGGCAACCGCATCCCCTTGGCGCAGTGGGACCACCTCGGCGCGGCTCTGCATTCGTGGGCGTTGCTCCGTTAGGACGAACTCTCCGCCAGTGAAATCGGTCTCTGGTTCGGAAAGCAGGATTGCAACTTGGAGGGGGAAGACGAGATCGCCGTAGAGGTCCTGATGCAGGCGGTTGAAGTCTCCGGCGACGTATTGCAGCAGCAACGGCGTCGGCCGGGTCTGGCCTTGATCATGACACTTCTTTAGGAAATCAGCGTGACGCTCAGGGTAGCGCTGATCAATTCTCATGCGCTCGTTCCAGTCATTGGCGACCTCAGCGAGGCGTGGATAAAGCACCGTGCGAAGACCGCCAACCAAATCGGGCAGTGGATAGTTGAAATAACGATATTCGCCTTTACCAAAGCCATGTCGCCCCATGTGAACGTGGCTTCGAAAGCGAGCGGCGTCGTTGTAAAGCCGCGCGATCTCGCGACATTCATCTAGCGAAAGGAGTTCCTTCATCACGGCGCAGCCATAACTGCTGAGTTCTTGTGATAACGCCCCCCAATCGTACCTGCAGACACGCTCCTCGGCGGACCGAGCGGTCGTCATTGTTCGAACAACTGTCGCAAAATTCATGACTACGCCTCATTTGGATGGACAGTTTTTATTGCAGAGCAAGCCATTGCTCACTCCGCTACTTGCTTTCGAATTTGAGTTAAGGCGCAATTAGTCGTAGCTAACCGACACGCGTGACAGAGGTTTCACCGAGATGAAAGACTTCACCGGAGAACAGCGTAACTTCGACAATGCCGTTACCGAGAGCAGTCCACTGAGCGAGGCCCTCTCTGGCTAACTGCCTGGCAAACGACATGACGGCTGTCTTCGCTGGATCGGCATAGACACCCGTCGTGAGCCGCTCTAACGTCGCGCCGATCTTCTTGCGGCGCCGCACGGCTCGGACTTCGATCGTGCGCGACATCACTTACCCTCTTTTATAGGGCGACGCGAAAGGTGAGATTAACTCGCTGTCGTCCTAACTTGTCGTGTACGCCATCTCTCAAGGGTAAAACACCGTGGTAGCAGAGGCGCGACGGCCCGCCCCATACGGCGACATCGCCGTGTTGCAGGGTATAGCTGCGGACAGGATCAGTCCGCTTGACGCCCCCAAACTGGAACCTTGCTGGCAGCCCCAATGACAGTGAGACAATGGGATGTGCTAATTGTTGCTCATTCTTGTCCTGGTGCAATGACAGCCGCGCACCAGGTTCATAGCGGTTAATCAAGCAGGCATCGGGCACGAATTTCGGGTATCCAGCCTCTGCGGCTGCCGCTGACGCAACCGCGCGGAACACCTCAGGCAATGCAGGCCACGGCCGGCCAGTCCCGGGATCGACGCGGTCGTATCGGTAGCCGGTCCGGTCGGTGACCCAACCGACCGCGCCGCAGTTTGTCATGGCGACCGACATCAGGAAGCCGCCCGGCGTTACCATGTGACGAAACGGCGCTTGCGCTGTGACCGCTTGCAATGCGGCCAGTAGCGCATCCTCGAACGCTAGCGCATTTCCATAAAGCACCACCGCGCCCGTCGCCATGCTTTCTCGCGACGAGCGCCGTGGTTCGACATTCTCAAAAAGATCGGCCATCGCGTTTTAGTTAGCCAGTTATGCTCTTCTTTTCCCGATCAAGAAGCCCACGTTTCCGCTCGACGCCCCACGCATATCCAGACAGAGTACCGTCGTTTCTAACAACCCGATGGCACGGGATCGCCACCGCAATTTTATTGGCGGCGCAGGCGCTTGCAACGGCCCGAACCGCCTTCGGTGCGCCGATTTTGTGTGCGAGTTCGGCGTATGTGGCCGTCTTGCCGACTGGTATTTCCCGTAAGGCACGCCACACTTTCTGTTGAAAGGCCGTTCCGCGGATGTCGAGTGGAAGTTCGAGGTTGTGGCCGGGGGCTTCGACGAAGCCAACGACGCGGGCGACAAGGGCCTCATATCCTTTGTCGGCGCCAACCAGCTTCGCCTTTGGGAAACGGTCTTGCAGGTCGCGAACGAGTTTGTCCGGGTCATTTCCCAAAAGGATCGCAGCAATCCCCTTTTTGCTTGATGCAACTAGGATATCGCCCAACGTACACTCGCCAACCGCAAAACGGATTTCCTCATTGGCACCACCCGCGCGGTATTGTGTCGGCGTCATGCCGAGCATCTTGTTGGACTTTTCGTAAAAGCGACCGCTCGAATTGAAACCTGCGTCGTAGATTGCCTCGGTCACACTGTGGCTGTTCATCAGACCCTCTCTAATCCGTTTCGCGCGGTGCTCATCCGCGTATTCCTTGGGGGTGAGGCCTGTCGTTGCTTTAAACAGGCGGTGAAAATGACTTGGGCTTCTGCCGACCGAAGAGGCCAAAGCATCTAGCGATGGTATTTCTTGGCTCCCTTCGATCAGGCGGCATGCCCTTGCCACGAGGCTCGTGTTTTTCGCGCCGACCGAAAGACCGTCCGGATTGCAGCGCTTGCAGGGACGGAACCCTGTCGCTTTCGCGCCTTCGAGCGTGTCATGCAACTGCACGTTATTTGGATTGGCGGTTCGAGACGGACATGAGGGACGGCAATAAACCCCAGTTGTTACGACCGAATACCAAAATTCTCCATCTGCAGCGCGATCACGTGCCACGACACGCGCCCAGCGAGGATCGTCAGCTATTGCCGTTTTAGCCGGTTTCGGATTGTTTTCCCTCATCGTCGTAATCCATGTCGGTATTTGTCCTCTAGATATGCCGATCGCACGTTCCCCACGCTCCGGCCCTTGCTTTCAAACTAGAGAAAGTATTTCGCCGTCGCTGTTTTTGGAGTGGGCCTAGTTACGGCGGAACGGAAGCGAAGCAGCAACCCGATTTCTGGTCTAATAGAACGATTTACGCCCGCCCGAGGGGCATCTGACGATCTCTAGTTGCTTCGAGGCCCGCGGGTCGCGCGGGCCTCGTTCGAGGTTGTTGAATGGAAGCCTTTGGTCGCGGTCAGACGACCTTTAAAAGACCAAGTTGCATAAGCGCTGTAACGCCGTCATCGAGGCCAATCTCCTCGAGGATCTTGCCGTCTTTAACTCGCAGGACCGTCGTGCCGGTGAAGTGCATCTTTCGGCCGGTAGCTGCGGGCAGAGACCCGGCCAGAAAATCACTGAACGCTGGACCGGTATGCGTGCCGCCACCTTCCCACTGACCGACGACATAGTCACCCTCCGCGATCAGGTCGGTCGTGCCCCAGAAGTTGAGGTCCGGGAACGCCCTGCGGAAGTCGCTCTGGAACGCCTTAATGTCCGCGCGGCCACGGCGCGGTTCGTGGAGCGAATATTTCAACAACATTTCAGGTGCGGCCAATTCATCCACGACGGCGAGATTACAGATCTTACCCCAAAAGTCGGTGAACCACCGGCTAACGATGGCCTTGTTGTCTTGTTCCTTGCTCATTCGGATGCCCTTTCTTGCGGTGTCTGGAAGTCAGTGACCTCAGTCGGTGATGGGGAAAACGACTAATCGAAGATACAGCGATGCAAGCTCCGCTTCTTGCTTCGGTATCAAATCTTCTCATCGGATTAGATGGAGGGCGTCGGCCAAATCTTTTTCAATTAAAAAGCAAGAAGTGGAGTTTTTGAGTTGAACGCCGGTCATAAGGTCGAGGTGCTGGCGGGCAACTCCGCTCCGAGGAAATTAGATGGTGACTAAAAAAACCAATTTGCCGCCATTTCTTTCGCTCCACACCATTGCAGCGATACGCGGCAACGGTCTGCACCCCGAGTTATTGGCTCTTTTTAAAAGGCTCGCTGCGGGTGTTGACGGCACTTTGCCGAGGTCGCTGAACCACCGGTAGGTTGCGAACTCAGATCAGAGGAAAAGTGGGCGAGGAAATCAAAGACGATCTTGCACACTCTGTCTGGAATGATCGGATTTACGACGAAGGCGATGCAAACCCAGGGTGCTACGATTTCCCGGTTTTACAGATGGACAAATTGTCTTTGGCGCCCATAAGAGCCGTGGCACAACTCTCGGTATTAATAAATACAACGGCACTCCCGGTACCGACGTCGGACATCTCGAAATTTTGGCTGAAAGACGGCAATTACGGCAAATACTGAGCTATGCGTTTTACGCCGACCAGGGTTCTCGCCCGGACGTTGAGCATTAAACATTCATAATTGCAATTCATATAAGACGTGTGATGGGAAGGAAAACGCAACAGCCGAGGTGGGCCTCTCATTTGAGGAGGCCTCACAATGCATCAACCTTTGCCCGACGGCGGCATAATCCGCAAACTGTGGATCGGAGAAACAGACGCTTATCGTGAGCATCTGCTGCGGCTCGATCAGGAGAGCCGACACCGCCGATTTTCTGGCGCAGTCTCAGACGAAGTCATAGCCCACCATGCAACAAGCACAAGCAGGCTTGACGTTGTGGTCTACGGCTTCTTCGTCGACGGAGTGTTGCGCGGCGCGGCCGAGTTGCGTGTGACAGGTTCGCTGTTCGCGCGTCAAGGAGAAGCCGCATTCAGCATCGAGCAGCCGTGGCAGAGTCAAGGCGTCGGCAGCCAACTGCTCGAACGCACGCTGCTCTCCGCGCGCAACCGCGGAGTGAAGTTGTTGCGTATGGACTGCCTCGCCGAAAATCGTCGCATGCAGCAGCTCGCGCGCAAATTTGACGCTGAACTTACGTTGGAATTTGGCAGCGTCGTCGGCGTTGTCGATGCACCGCGCTCGACGCAGCTTTCACTGATCCGTGAGGCCGTTGTCGATACCTACAACATTATCCCCGCGATCCTTGATACACACTCTCGCCTGTTAAGGCCGGCGTAGGTTGTCGGATGTTCCATATTGCGCTCCTGACCGATTGCGCCATCTAGATTGAGAGATGCCGCTCGAGCACGATGATCCGCATCCGGCCGTGGCCGATGCAGTGCGGGTAACGAAGGCCCGATATCAAGAAAACACCTTGCCTCAAACAGGATGATCTTTATCGCAGGGCCAAGCAAAGAATATCGCGAGGATGCTTGGTTGATAGGTCTGAAATGACTCCGATTGCTTGTTTCACAAATGCAGGCGGTATACGTTCGGCATTCCGTTCTAATCTGATTGGCAAACAAATAACGGAGGGGCTGGGATGGAGACGCTGATCTTGGGCCTCGGCATTTTCGCGGGTATATGGATTGTCGTTTTGTGGGGCGCCCGTTACTTCGGCCCGCGCGACGCCTGAATTGCAATCAGTTTACCCCAAAATTACTTGCGCCGTGATTGCAAATACAGTCGGATGAAAATGTGCGATCACTGCTATGCTGTTGGCGGCAAAAATCGCCTCCCTTATCGGGGCTGCGCCCCAACAGCGTGACTATTTTTGGTGGTGCCTCATACTGTTAGTCAGCATAGCAGACCTAAGCTTGCACCCGCGTGGTGAGGGTGGGTCTTTAACAGCATCGGGCCCTCTACGGACATGCTTGCTTAAGCTGCTGAACTTCCGCTCTTGGGCGTGGCGGACATCGATGATAAAAATTATTGTCCAACGCCCTGTTTTCTTAACTAGGGGAAGCTCTTTCAGGACCGCCATTCACTCCAGCGGCTGGGCGTCGATCAGGATGAACGCCATGATGCAGGCCTCATTCGAGCGGTTGGCCCAGGCATGGTTGGTCCCCCGCTGGATAAGCACGTCGCCGGCCGTCATCTTTGACTCACCCACGTCCATGACCGCCCAAATCTCGCCCTGTAGTACGATGGCGTAGTCGATCGAGCGCGTGCGGTGCATATGGGCGTGGCGCGCCTCGCCTCCTTTGCTCGCCGCCTTCGCCATCTCGTCAATCGGCATCGAACCACCAGCGGCCTCAGCCTTCTCGGCCCAATCCTTGTCGGGAGGGAATTGCACAACGCGGAACACGTGGCCGCCGGTCGGCGGCGCCACCTGGATCGGCACGCTGCACGGGTCCTTGGCGGTTGCCGGGCTGTTGTCGGCGGGCGATGAAAAAGCCTTCCAGAAATCGGTCACCGCGAAATTCGGCTGATCCATGATCGGCATGACGTGCGGCGACAGCCCGTCGGAAATGATGATCGAGCGGCCTTGTAGATCGTGCCCGCTAATGAGCCGGCGGAAGCGCTTGATCTCCGGGCCTGGCGCGATAGCCGGGCGGGACGGTGATTGAGCCATGGCTTGGTTCCTGATTGAATTGACTAACGAATGGGCCATAAGCGCGCTTTCGCGGGAAGAAACAATGAAAAAACGATTTTTGTTTTTCGCAGTTTGCCTGCTGGCTTGCGCCATCGCGGCTTCGGCGCGCGCGGAATGGCCGGATCACCCGATCCGCTTCGTCGTTGGCTTCGGACCCGGCGGTGCCAATGATCTGATTGCGCGCTTCGCCGCTGAGGGCGTCAGCAAGCTCCTGGGGCAACCGGTCGTTGTAGAAAATCGCCCAGGCGCGGGCGCCGTGATCGGCACCGCCTATGTCGCGCACTCGCCGCCCGACGGCTACACGTTCCTGGTCGGCGCGGCGAGCACCATCACCAATAGCCTGCTGTTGCCGGATCTGCCCTACAAAGATTCCGACCTGGCGCCGGTCGGCATGATCGCGGTGGCGCCGTCGACCATCATCGTGCATCCGAGCGTGCCGGCCAACAACATGGCGGAATTTATCGCCTGGGCGAAAGCGCAAAACGGCAAGGCCACATGGTCGACAGCCGGAAACGGAAGCACGCCGGAATTCGTCGGCGAAATGATCAAGGAAGCCTCTGGCGTGTCTTTCACCATCGTTCCTTACCGGAGCGGCAGCGACTCAGTGAATGCGGTGCTGGCGAACAACGTCTCCGCCACCTCCGAGGCGAGCATCGTCGTTATCCCCAAAATCAAGGCCGGATTGCTCAAGGCGATCGCCACAACTTATACCCAGCGCATCAGCGCCTATCCGTCGATTAGCACGACAGCAGAGCAAGGCTATCCGAGTGTGCAGATCGGTCACTGGGCGGGCCTCTATGCGCCGGCCGAAACGCCGGCGCAGATCATCCAGCGAATGAACGTCGCGCTACAGGAGGCTTTGAAGACAGACGAGGTGCGCAACAAGCTGATTCCAACCGGCATCGAGCCGGCGGGCGGCTCCGTCGAGGATTTTGTCAATTTCACCAGGACCGAGCGGCAACGACTCAGCGATCTGGCGGCGAAAATCAAGGTCACCAAGGAGAAATAGCTGCCTCAAATCGCCAAAGCCTGCACAATCTCTTCGGCGCGCGTCAATTTTTCTGCGCCGAACACCAGATTGATGATCGCTTCCGCCTTGGCCTCGCCTACCGCGTGCGTCGCTAGCTTCTTAAACTTCTGCACAATATCGGCCTCGGATGCGAAACTCGTCTCGCTGCCGCGCGGCGCCTCAACGGTTTGCTCGAGGTTCGTGCCGTTCTTGAGATGCACTTCGACGCGTACCATGTGCCGGTAGTTCGAGCCGCGCTCGGTGATTGACGGATCGTGCACCACGCTGACCCTTTTCGATAATGCGATGCGTCGCCCATCGTCAACTACCGCGTCAGTAAACTGATCGACGAACGCGTCGCCTTCCAGGAGCAGCGTGGCGACGCAGAAAGGCAAATTCAATTGCGCCGATACCAGTCCTCGCGGCTGATACGGCCAGCCGACGTGTTCGACTGTCACTTGCGAACCATGCACCACGATCGAGGCCACGTCGTCGGCGCTGAATGGCGTCTTCGCCTGCAGCATGCGGATGGCGTCGAGCGTGGTGTGGTTGCTGGCGACACAGGAATAGAATTTCAGCGAAATGCGCAGGGTTTCCCATTGACGGCCGAGCTCCCACGATAGCTCATCGAGATTGAACCGGTCGTTCGAGCGGGAAAAGGTCGTACAGAAACCGCCGTAGGGCGATTCGAAAACATCGCCGATGCCAGTATAGCCGGCTTCCGCCAACAGCGCGCCGTAAAGCCCGCTTTGCGCAGCACGCCCGGCATGCATGCGCTTGACCATCGCGCCATATTGCGCCGCCATCAGGCCTGAGGCCTGCGTGCCGGCGATGCCGAGTGCATGCACAGCTTGCTCGGCGGTGAGGCGCAGCGCGGATGCCGCGCCGGATACAGCGGAAAAAACGCCGACGGTGGCGCCAGAGTGCCAGCCTTGCCCGATATGCTGCGGGCCCATGCACTTGCCGACGCGAGGACCGATCTCATAGCCGGCCACTGCCGCGCGCAGGAGATCGGGTCCGCTCATGTCCGGGCGCAGCTCGGTGACGGCCAAGAGCGGCGGCAACGTGACTGCGCCGACGTGCAGCACGCCCTGCCTATGCACGTCGTCCAATTCAAAGCTTTGGACGAGGCTGCCGTTGATCAACGCGGCGTGCGGCGCCGACAAGCGCTCGGAGGTCCCCCACACGCGGCAGGCTTTAGTTGCATCAAGCTGTACTAGCGCCGTGCGCAGGATGCGGCTCCACTCAAGACCGCTGCCGTAGAGCGCGCAGCCCAGCGCATCCAGGATCAGCAGCTTGATGCGCGTAATGACTTCGTCGGGAATATCTTCGTAGCGTAGCTGCGCGATGAATTGCGCAATAGCGCGAGTATGCGGGTTGTTGCTCGAACCTGACATGACAATTTCGACGCTCGGTCAGGAATATTTTTTCTCTAGATCGTCGAAGTGCGGCTTCGATACGATCCGCTGTCGTTCCTCGAAGCTCGCGAGCTGGCTGGATACGCCGTCGAGCGAGCCGTGCGCCTTCAGATGGCCGAGCACCTTCTGCATGCCGGCGATCGAGGCCTGCAGCGCTGTGTTGGCGTAGAGGACCATCGAGTACCCCATCTTCTCCAGCTCGCCGAGCCCGATCATAGGCGTTAGGCCGCCCGCGACGATGTTGATGAATTGCGGGACACCGAGGCGCTTGGGGATTTCCGCAATCTGCTCGCGGGATCTCGGCGCTTCGACAAAGATCATATCGGCGCCAGCTTCGATATAGGCGGCTGCGCGCTCCATGGCGTCGTCGAAACCGTTGACGGCGATAGCGTCGGTGCGCGCGACGATGACCAGTTCAGGATCGACACGCGCATCCACCGCGGCATGGATCTTCTGCATCATTTCGGCGCGGCTGATGACACTTTTGCCAAAAAAGTGCCCGCACCGTTTGGGAAATTCCTGGTCCTCGAGCTGGATAGCGTTGGCACCGCTCCGTTCGAGCGTCTGGATTGTGCGGGTAACGTTGATCGCGTTGCCGAAGCCGGTGTCGGCGTCGATGATCAGGGGAAGGGCGACGGCTTCGCGCATCGCGCTGACGTGGCTTGCCAGTTCAGTGACCGACAGTAAACCGATGTCCGGCACGCCGAGAAATGTATTGGCGACGCCGGCGCCGGTGACGTAAATCGCCTTGAACCCAATATCTTCGATCACGCGCGCGGCAAGTGCGTTGGCAGCCCCTGGCAAGAGCACGGCTTTGCGCTGGCGCAACAGTTCGCGAAGTAGTCGATTGCAGCTTTCTTTCATCAGCGCTTTTTTCGTAGGTACGGTGATCAAAGCCAGACGCCAGGCATCCTAGCAGTTCGCGGCCCGCCTCGTAGTCCCTGCAGTTCTTATTTTTCTTGTTGCCAATCTGCCCCGCGGCGTAAGCTCGCTGACCACGAATAGAGCCGGGAGGAGCCAATCATGAGGCGAATTACTGCGGTTGTGGTGGCCGTCTTCGGACTCTTTGCCGTGGTGGTTTCGGTTTCGGCACAACAATATCCGAACCGCATTGTCACCATTATCGTGCCTTATCCGGCCGGCGGGCCAACCGATCAGTTAGCGCGCATCGTTGCCAATGCGCTACAAAAGAAGTTCGGACAGAATTTCGTCGTCGAGAACGTCACTGGCGGTAGCACGATCCTCGGCACCAACCGCGTCGCCAAGGCGACGCCGGATGGTTACACGCTTCTCGTTCACAATTTGCAAATTTCGGCGAACGTGTCGCTCTACAAGGACCTACCTTTTGATACAGAGAAAGACCTGACACCAGTGATGTTCCTCAATCGCAATCCGCTGGTGCTGATCGGGCGCAAGACACTAGAAGCCAATTCAGCCGTCGAGCTCATCGAGCTGATGAAGAAACAGCGCCTGAAGGCAGCGATTCCCGGTTATGGCGCGACCGGTCACCTCGCAACGGTCGTGTTGGAGCAGCAGGCCGGGGTCAAGGTCGATCTTATTCCCTACCGCGGTGGCGCGCCTATAGCGACCGACCTTTTGGGTGATCATGTCGACTTGTTCTTCGGCACGCCTCAACAATTTCTGCAACACGTGGCCACCGGCCAGTTGAAAGGCTTCGGTGTCACCCAGCAAGAAAAGATCGCACATTATCCGAAGGCGGACAGCTTCGTGAAGCTGCTCGGGCCCAAACTTGAGATCCACTACTGGCAAGCGATGTTCGCGCCGGCGGGCACACCGGAACTGGTTATCAAGACGCTGAACAGCGCATTGGAAGAAGTCGTCAACGATCCGTCCGTGCTGAAGACCTGGGCCGACACCGACGTCGAGGCTTTCCCGAAGACGGATCGCTCACCGGAGGCGGGACGCAAGATCATGCACAGCGAAATCGAGCGCTGGGGCCAGGTGATCCGCGACAACAACATCAAGGTTGAGCAGTAACAGGAGCTACCTTCGACAGCCTGCGCCGTCGCGCGCCGGCTGTTTCATTTTCTCGTCTCCAAATTCACTCGATCTTGATGCCGGCGCGGTCGACCAATTCCTTCCACATCGGCACCTCGCGCGCGATGCGGGCCGCCAGTTCGTCGGGATCTTCAAATTTCACTGCGAAGCTCGCCTTCAGCATGCGCTCGCGCACGTCGGGCTTATTCAAGATCACTCGGACTTCCTCGGCCAGGCGTTCGATGATCGGCTTCGGTGTGCCGGCGGGCGCGAGCAACATCTGCGTCGTTTCGACGACAGCGTTGGGAATGCCGGCCTCCTGCATGGTCGGCACTTCGGGCAGATCGGGCCAACGGTCCTGGCCGGTCTGCACCAGCGCCTTGAGCTTGCCCGACTGGATGAAGCCAATCAGCCCAGCAATATTGATGGAGCCTAAGTCGGTCGTGCCGGCGGCTGCCGCTTGTGCGGCAGGAGCCGCGCCTTGATACGGTACGTGCACGAGCTTGGTGCTCGTGCGCAACTCCAACAACTCGACGGCAAGCTGCGACACGCTGCCGACACCAGGACTCGAATATGTGAGCTTGCCGGGCTCGGTTTTGGCCTTGGCAACCAGATCCTGCACCGAGGCGATGCCCGACTCAGGCCGCGTGAGGATGACATTTGGCGAAGCTCCAAGATACGCGACCGGAGCAAAGTCCCTCATCTCATAACCGGACTTCCTGATGCTCGGATTGATCTCAACGACGCCGGACGCCACCACTAGCGTGTAGCCATCTGGCGTAGCGTGTGCCGCGTAAATGAGGCCGACATTGCCGTTGGCACCGGGGCGGTTCTCGACGATCACGTTCTGCTTAAGCGCTGGTCCGAGCTCGCTGGCGATCAGACGCGCAAGCAAATCGTTCGAACCGCCAGGCGCGAAGTGCGCGACGATCGTAATGGTGCGGTCATTCGGCCATTCGGCATGCGCCCGCGCTGCGATCAGCAATGTCACTGCGATCGCGATTGCAAAGCATTCACGTACTCGCCACAACATGCATCGTTCCCTGACCTAAGTTGTCATTCTCGACCGAGTGGAACACCTCGGCAGGCATTGAGCAAGACACGCCTTACCGTCGCATTGCATGCGCCGCGCGCCTGCCGATATAGTGCGTCGCAGTTCGAGGAAGCGTCCATGGGTAAGCCGCTCGCCGGCATCAAGGTCATCGAGCTCGCCAATTTCATCGCCGGTCCGCTGTGCGGAACGCTGCTCGCCGACATGGGCGCCGACGTCATTAAGGTCGAGCCGCCGAAAGGCGACATGGCGCGGGCGACGCCGCCGATTCGCAATGGCGAAAGCGTCAGCTTCGTCGCGCTCAACCGCAACAAGCGCAGCCTGGTGCTCGATCTTAAGCGCCCGGAGGCGATCGAAATCCTGCTCAAGCTGGCGGCGCAGTCGGATGCGTTGATCGAGGCTTACCGCCCAGGCGCGCTGGAAAAGCTCGGACTCGGCAGCAAGCAGGTGAAGGCGATCAATCCGCGCATCATCTACACGTCGGTTTCCGGCTTCGGACAGAGTGGGCCCTATCGCCGCCGCGCCGGCGTCAACCTGATCATCGAGGCGTTCTCCGGCTCGCTGTCAGTGACCGGCGAGCCAGGCAAGATGCCGACGAGGCCGGGCGTGCAGACGGCGGACGTATTCGGCGCGTTGTTCGCGACCTACGCGACTTTGGCAGGACTGGTCGGGGCCGGCCGCACCCGAGAGGGCTTCGTCGCCGACGTGTCCCTGGTCGAGACGGCGATCGCGGCGGCGGCCTGGGAAGCGGCCGACTATCTGGAGACAGGGGAAGTCCCGCAGCCCCTCGGCAACCGGCACCGGCTCAACGCGCCGTACCAGTTGTTTACCTGCAAGGACGGGCGCTATCTCGCTATCGGCACGCCGAATGATCAGCTCTTCGCCAACCTAATGACCGAGCTCGGGCTGCAGAAACACATCAACGACCCGCGCTTCGTGTCCTATTCCAGCCGCAAGGCCAATGAAGACGCGCTACTGGCTCTCGTGGAGCCGGCGGTGTGCGCACGCGAGGCGAAGGAGCTCGAGGCGGCCCTGGTGGCGGCGGGCGTACCGAGCGCCTGCGTCAACAATTTCAAGGAAGTGTTCGACGATCCGCACATGATTACTCGCGGCATCGTTAAGGACGTCGAGCACCCACGGCTCGGCAAGATGCGGGCAACGCGTAACCCGATTCTGCTCGATCACGACAGCCCGACAGTCGAACGGCATGCGCCGATGTTGGGCGAGCATTCGGCAGAAATCTTGCGCGAGCTTGGTTATTCGGCCGACACCATTGGGCAATTTATTGCCGCAGGCGTGACGAGCGACGAGACGAAAACGGAATCTGCGGTGCAGGCTGCCGAGTAATCACTTCTTGGCGGCGCCGAACGGCGCTCTGCCTTCCTCGAACAGCTCGATCACGGTTCCCGGCCCGGATTCATCACGCAGCCCGACGGTGATGCGTGGACCGTTGACCGTGCGCACATTGGCGAGCCGTCGCGGTCCCCAATCGGTGTGCCCGAGCACATGCCGGACGACCGTAATCTCTTCCACTACGCCCTCGGTGACGCGATCGGGCACGAAGTCGTCGCTGTGGCAACGCGCGCACAACAGCCGCTCCGGAAAATAGGCAGCGCCGCACGAGTTACACCGCCAGATACCCACACCGGCGCTCATTCAATTCGATCCAGAACGGCTGCGGCGGCCGTGCCGCCATAGCGATAGAGTGTCATGCCGTAGCCAGTGACAACTGCGCGCCGCGCGTTCTTCACCTGCCGCTCGCCGGCGCGATGCTGTAATTGAAGCACTGCTTCGGAGATGCCATTTAGCCCGCCGGCGGGTCCGCCCGGCTGTCCGGCCGACATCATGCCGCCCCAAGTGTTGATCGGTCTTCGGCGCTCGCCGATTTCGCGACGCGCGAAGGCCGCGAGATCATGGTCCGGGATCATGCCGAGGTCGTTGAGCTGTGCCAGCACCACCGCCGGGTAGTCGTCGTAGATGCTGGCCACATCGATGTCCTCGGGCCGCGTGCCGGCGGCCTGCCACAGGTCGTCGGCGAAGGTGCTGATCCCGGTTTCGAGGCCGTCGCCTTCCTGGTTATCGTAGTTGAAGCTGTTGCGGATGGCGCGCACGCGCACCGGCGCGCGGTCACGCGGGCAGCGGTCGGGATACGCGATTATGATCGCCTGCGCGCCGGCGACCACCGGCACGCAGTCGTATCGGGTGAGCGGATCGGCCACCATTGGCGCGGCGAGATATTCCTCCATGGTGAGCGGCGCGCGATAAACCGCGAAAGGATTTTTCGCCGCCCAGGCGCGCTGCGCAATCGCCATGTGGCCGTAATCGGATTTCGTGATCCCGTATTTGTTCATCTGCCGCGTGGTCACCAGCGAATAGACGCCGTTCGGTCCGCCATGACCAAGCGGGGTGAGATGCTCGCGCGTCGCGATGTTGTAGTTCGCGGCGATCTTGGCGTATCCACCGAGCCCAGTCGCGTCGCCCGCCACCACCAGAATCGGCGAGGCGGCGTCCGTTTCCACGCCGCGCAAAGCGTGGCCGAGCATATTCATGGCCGACGAGCCGCCGTTTGTGTCTTGCAGCAGCCAGTGCAGCGACAGGCCGAGTCGCCAGGCGAGATCAACAGCTGTGTCGGGCGCGAGTGAGAACGACGTCACCGCCATGCCCTGGATGTCGCTCGCGTCGATTTCAGCGTCGCGCAGCGCGGCGATCACGGCGTCGCGGATGAAGGTATGCGTGGTCTGCCACGGTTCGGGCCGACGGACGTATTGCGACTGGCCGACGCCGATGATAGCCGCGTTGTTGAACATGTCGCCTTGGCTCGCCGAATTTCGGCCGGAAATATTGTGACGAACTGGCCTCGATGATAAAGCACGTTCACATCGTGAAGCCAACCCGACAGGATCGAATGCTGCGCGCTGCTATTATCGGTTTGGGGCGTTGGGGACGCTCGCTCGTCACTTCGGTTCAGGACAATACCGAGATCCATTTCGTTGCCGGCCACACGCGCACCCGCCGCAACGCGGAGGAGTTCTGCCGCAGCCAGGGCGTGCCTTTGTTTGACGATTTCGACGCCATTCTCTCCGACGCGAACATCGATGCAGTCGTGCTGGCGACCCCGCACAGCCAGCACGAGGCGCAGATCAAGCGCGCAGCAGCAGCTGGCAAACACATTTTGGTCGAGAAGCCGATCACGCTTAACCTCGCGAGCGCTAAGTCCGCCGTTCAAGCGACGCAGCGGGCGGGCGTGCTGTTGGCGGTGGGTTTCTGCCGCCGCTTCCACCCATCCTTCGGCGAGTTACGGCAGCGGCTGCGCGACGGCAGAATGGGGAAACTCGTCGGGATGGTCGCACAGCACACGACCAGCACGCAGGCTTTCATTCCGGCAGATAACTGGCGGGCCGATCCCGACGAGGCGCCCGCGGGGGCCATGACTGCGGTCGGCCTGCACGCGCTCGACCTGATGATCGAGTTTGGTGGACGTGTGCGCGACCTGCAATGCGTCACGGCGCGGCGTGGCGACGGTCCCGCCGACGACACGACAACGTTACTAATGAACTTTACCGGTGGTGTAAGCGGCACAATCTTCTGCTCGGTCGCCACCGCCACCAATTTCAGCTTCGGTGCCTATGGCTCGTCGGGCATGGCGGAGATACACGGTTCCGCCCTACAGCATTTCCGCTTCGTGCCGACTTCGCGGCAGGCGCCCACTGGCCCAGTGGTAGCGCCGCCCGATCAGACGGTCGAGTACAGTGGTTTTAACATGCTCGGCGCCGAGCTCACTGAATTCGCCTGCTGCATCCGCGAGCAGCGGCCTTATCCGGTCGGCATCGATGACGTGCTGCACGGCATGGCCGTGTTCGACGCCGCCGTGCAGTCGGCCAAGACGGGCTGCATCGTCACTGTAGCGGCAAAGAACGACGGCGCGCAGAGCTGTTCAGTTCTTGATCTTTAGTCCGGCCTTGTCGATGACCTCTTTGTACATAGGCACTTCACGTTCGATGCGGGCTTTAAAGGCCGCTGGGCCTTCGGCGACCACTGGCAAGCCCAGCTTGACGTATTTCGCCTGCATCTCAGGATCGGCGAGGATCGTACTCATTTCCTTCGCCAGACGGTCGATCACCGGCTGCGGTGTTCCTGCCGGCGCGAGGACGCCCTGAAAAGTGTCGGATTCCGCGTCCTTGACGCCGAGTTCATCGAGCGTGGGAACGTCCGGCAGATCTGGCCACCGCTTCTTCGAGGTCACCGCGACCGGGCGAACCTTGCCGCTGTTGAGCAGGCCGGTGAGCGAGCCGTAATTCGCCACATAGAAATCGACCAGGCCGGCGAGCACGGCGTTGTTGGCTGGTCCGGCGCCGGCATAGGGAATGTGAGTCATTTCCAGCCCCAGCTTCAGCTTTAGCAGCTCGCCCGCGAGCTGCGGCGTGGTGCCGACGCCCGGGCTCGTCCAGTTCATCTTACCCGGGTTGGCCTTCGCCTCGGCGATCAATTCCCTCATCGTCTGGATCTTCGATTGCGCAGGCACGACGAAGACATTCGGCGACGCGCCGATTACCATAATCGGGATGAAATCCTTAATCGGATCGTAGGAGACATTGGCATATAGGCTAGGATTGACCACGAAAGCGCTTGAGCAGCTGAGCAGCGTGTAGCCGTCCGGCGTTGCGCGCGCCACGGCGCCAGTGCCTACCGAGCCGCCGGCACCGCCCCGATTTTCGATGATCACCGGCTGGCCGAGGGCCTTGCCAAGCTCCACATGTATCATGCGCACCGCCAGGTCGGTGCCACCGCCGGCCGGGAAGCAAGCGACGATTGTGACCGGGCGATCGGGGTATTCGGCATGCGCGCTGCCCAGCGAGAACGCCACGGCAGCCGTCATTAACGTTGCGGTTATCAAAGAGATTTTGCGCAAGACACTGAGTGCCATGCAGATGGTGGACATGGACGTTCCTCCTGATCGTTTCCGTTAAATTAGCGTCTTTTGACGGCGAGCCGGTTGACTTCGGTCATTTCGGCAGCGGTGAAATTCCAGCCGATCGCCGCGGCATTCTGTCGGACCTGTTCGGGCGTGCTTGCACCCGCGATTACGCAGCCGACGAAGGGCTTCGATAGCAGCCAGCCGAAGGCAAGTTCAAGCAGCGAGCGGCCGCGCTGGACGGAAAACTGCTGCAGTTTTGCGACGATGCGGAAACTCTCGTCGTTGAGAAACTCGTCCGCATAGTGTTGATACGACATACGCGAACCTGCCGGGATCGCCGCTCCGGGCCGATATTTTCCGGTCAGCATGCCGGCAGCGAGCGGAAAATAAGGGATCAACGACAGGTGGTGTGCTTCGATCGATGGAATGATTTCAGCTTCGAGATGACGCGACAGCAAATTGTACTGGTTCTGACAAGCGACGAATCGATGCAGCCCTTTTGCCTGCGAAACCCGTTGCGCTTCCATGATCTGTTCCGCCGACATGTTCGAGCAGCCGATGTAGCGCACCTTGCCCTGCACGATCAGCGCGTCAAGCGCGTATAGCGTGTCCGCTATCGGCGTCGCGGGATCGGGCCGGTGCAGATAATAAAGATCGATCCAATCAGTCTTCAGTCGCTTAAGGCTCGCTTCCAGCGCGGCAGTAACGTAAGCGGTTGATCCGCCTTGTAGCTTGCCACCCTCGTCCATCGGCAGGCCGAACTTGGTGGCCAGCACGACTTCCTTGCGGCGCGCACCGAGCGCTTCGCCCAGAATCGATTCCGAACCGCCGCGATTGCCGTAGATATCGGCTGTGTCAAACATGGTGATGCCGGCATCGAGCGCGGCGTGTACGACCTGGCGCGCGGTCGCAGCTTCGAGGCGACCGCCGAAATTGTTGCAGCCCAGTCCGAGCGACGAAATCCTCAAGTCCGTCGTATCGAGCGTGCGTTCACGCATGCGCGTCCTAGCTCAACAGCCGCATCGAGATTCTATCTAGCTCAACAGCCGCATTGCCTCTTCTATGAAGGTGTGCGTGTGCGAGTCGATGGTGCGTTGCTTGCCCATTGCTTGTGTTCGCTGCACATGTCCGCGGCGATCTTTTCAGCAAGCATGATGGTTGGAATATTGGTGTTGCCGCGCGGCACTGTCGGCATGATCGAGGCATCGACCACGCGTAGGCCGCCGACGCCGCGCACGCGGCCGCTGGTGTCAACCACCGCATCGGGATCGTCGATGCGGCCCATGCGCGCCGTTCCGCAGACGTGGAACGTGCCCGCCACGTTTTGCTTCACGAAATCGGCCAGCGCAGCCTTGTCCTCAATCAGTGCGGCGAGATCGACGCGGCGACCGGTCAGCCGCCCGAAAATGAAATCAGCGAGCGGAGGAAAAACGTCGAGCGCCCCGGCAATCAGCGCCGTTTTGATCGCGTTAGTGCGGGTCAGCGCATTGAGCTGGCGGATATTGTCGGTGAAGCGTACCGGGAACACGGTGGTGCACAGCGCGCGCATTGAATCGCTGTGAACCCACGCGATGATGCGGCGGAAGCCGTCCATCAGCCTCGCAAGGTCGATTTCCTCACCGACAAAATTGAATTCAATGCACGGATACTGCGCGGGGTCTGCCGATACCAGCGTCACACTGCCGCGGGAAGCCGGCTTGAAGATGGTGGCGTTGATGGTGGCAATCTGTGCACCAAGCGCACTCCAAGAGGTCTTACTATGGGCGGCGATATACATGTCGCTTGGCGGCGTTGCCGGCATACCCGACGAATAGCGCATGCAAGTCATCGGATGCGGCCGCCAGCTCTTTTGCTGCCGCGCGCCGCGCCGCAGATGCGCTGCGAGAAAGAGCAACGGATGATTCTGCAGGTTGCGTCCGACGCCGCGCAGGTTGGCAACGACCTCGATGCCAAGGACGCGCAGTTCAGCCTCGGGCCCGATCCCTGACCGCAGCAAGAAGGCCGGCGAATGGATGGCGCCGCCGCTGAGTACGATCTCACGGCCGCGGAAATTTTGTCTGGCGCCCTCGACCATCGCCGAGACGCCGACGACCCGCCGCCCATCGAACAGCAGGCCGGTGACTGTCGCGCATGTCACGATCGTGAGGTTCGTGCGCGCGCGCACCGTCGCGTCGAGGTAGCCCATCGCAGTCGAACCGCGCCGTGTCGGCGTGTTGCTCATCGGCAGCGAGCCAAACCCGTCACGGAAATCGCCGTTCATGTCGGCGATGTGCGGCGTTTGGCGTTCGCCGGCATATTGCGCGAGCGCGAGCGACAGCGGCGGCCATTGATCTCGCGGTGCGCGGCGGATTGGGATTGGGCCGCTGTCGCCGTGCAGGTCACCATGGAAATCAAAGTCGGTTTCCAGCATGCGAAAATAAGGCAGCACGTCGCGCCAGCTCCAGCCCTGGGCGCCTAGTTCCGTCCATTCGTCGTAGTCGGCGGGCGTGCCACGGAGCGCGATCTGTCCCATCACCGTAGAGCCACCGCCCATGATGCGGCCCTGGTCGAACGGGGTTCCCGGGGAGGTCCCGCGTGTGCGCCAGTGCGCCTTCAGCGCCGGCCACATGTAGGACTTATTGTAATAGGACGAGGCGAAGGTATCGAGCACGTCCGCCGGCTCTTGCCCCGGCGCGGTGTCGCGCCCGGCCTCGATCAGGAGCACCGAGCATGCCGATTGCGCCGACAGGCGGCTTGCGAGAACGCAGCCGGCCGAACCGGCGCCGATGATAATCGTGGCGAACTCATGCACTGCTACTGCCGGGCGAGGCCGAGGATCTGCCGTGCTTCCTTCGGCGTTGCGATGTCGCGGCCAAGCCCCTGCGCGATCTTCACCATCCGCTCCACCAGCACGGCGTTGTTCTTGGCAAGCTCGCCGGCAGCGATATACGGGTTGTCCTCATAGCCGACCCGCACATGGCCGCCGAGCGAGACCGTAAGCGACAACAGGTCCCATTGCTTTTGCGGGTTCATAACGCTCACGTTCCAAATCACATTCTTCGGCAGGTGATCGACCATGTAGATCAGCGCCTTCTCGGTCGGCGGCGTCCAGGTGCCGCCTGGCCAGCCAAGGAACAGCGTGGTGTAAGCCTTTTCCTTCAGATAGCCGTGCTTGCGGACGAATTCGAGATTCCAGAACGCTCCGGTGTGGAAGCATTCGACTTCCAGCTTTACCTTGTGCTCTTCCGCGGCTTTGGCATAGGCGAGAAGTTCCTCGACCGGATGGATGGCCATCATGCGCTTGGGCGGGAACTGCGGATCGGGATTGAAATATTCATCGTGCGCATTGAAGGCGACGGCCATCATGTCGGGGTTGAGGTTCATCAGCTTGACCTTCTCCTCGATGCGCGCGCTGGCGACGCCGAACTGCATCACCGGGCTGCACTTCGACAGGATCGCCTCGTTTAGCCGCTGCCACCCCTCGTGATTCATGCGCGACACCTGACGACCGTCGACTTGCATCGTTTCCTCAAGAGTGCGGATGCCATGGATATGTGTGATCGCGGCGCCGGCGCTGACGCCGTCGATATATTGGCGGGCGACGCCTTCTATGTCTTCCTGCGGTGGGCATAGATAATTGATTGGGTAGGAGGTGCGTGAATCGCAGGCGACGGTAATGATCAGTTTTTCCATAGCGTTTCCAGGTTTTGTTCTGTGATCACAACGGGGGTGTATTTACGCGGCGGCTTTACGCTTGAGCAGGAAAGCCTGCACCGCTTCCTGCACTACTTCGCTGCGCTGGTTGAGGACTTTCAATTCGCGCTTCATGACGCCGCGGCCGGGATTCGATGTTTCGCGCTTCTCCAGCACCTTGATGCGGGCGTGGATCGTGTCGCCCGGCTTCACCGGTTTGGTAAATTTCAGACTGTCGAAGCCAAGGAAGGCGATAAGCGTGTCGTCGTAAAGATGCAGCTGAAAGATCAGTCCGGCGGCGATGGCGTAGACCAGCGGGCCGTGCACAATGCGGGTGCCGAACGGCGTCGTCTTGCAGTATTCCTCATTGACGTGCAGCGGATTGTAGTCACCCGACAGCCCGGCATATATCATCATGTCGGTTTCGGTGACAGTGCGCGCCGGACTTTCGAATTCGGCGCCGATTTCCCAGTCTTCCCAATAGAGTCCGCGCATCACACGCTTTCCTTCACGGAATTGGTATCTTTCTTCGTGGCGATTTGACCCACCGCGCCGCTCGCCCGCAGCGCCGCGATCTCTTGGGCCGATAGGTGAAGCAGCGATTTCAGGATGGCGTCGGTATGCTCGCCCAGCATCGGCGCCGGATTGGAAATTGTTTCGCCCATGCCATCCATCTTGATCGGGTTGCCGGGCAGGCGCACCTTGCCGACCTGCGGATGATCGTATTCGACGATCATCTCGCGCTCGACGACCGGAGGCTCGGCGAATGCGGCGTCGACATTGTTGACGGGTGCAGCCGGCACGCCGGCGTTGCGCAGCCGCTTGAGCCAATCGGCGGCGGTGCGCGTGCGGAAAATCTCTTCCAGCCGCGGGATCACCACCTTGCGGTTCTTCACGCGAGTGGCGTTGTCGGCAAACAGCGGGTCGTCGGCGAGATCGGCATGCTCGAGCACCGCGCACAGCTTCTTCCAGAAATTCTCCTGCCGCGTTGCGACAACGACGTAGCCGTCGGAGGTCGCAAAGGCCTGCCAGGGCACCGAATAGTCGTGCGCCGAACCTGGCGGCTTCGGCACCTCGCCGTTGGTCAGCCACATGGTGCCAATGTAGGTCAAGAGATGCAGCATGGTGTCGAACATCGAGATTTCGATGCGGCGGCCCTTGCCGGTGTGCTCGCGCTCGTAAAGCGCGGCCAAAATTCCCTTGCTCGCATAGATGCCGCCGCTGATGTCGGCGAGCGGCACGCCGACGCGCACCGGGGGCCGCCCCGGCTCGCCGGTGATCGCCATGTGCCCGCTGATCGCCTGGATGTTGAGATCGAGCGCCGGGTAGTCCTTGTACTCGCCGCTGCTGCCGAAGCCGGTGACCGAGCATTGGATGATGCGCGGATTGATCTTGCTCAGGATCGGGTAGTCGATCGCGAGGCGCTCCAGAACGCCCGGGCGGAAATTGTCGATCACCACGTCGGAAACCTTCACCAAGTTATAGAACAGCTTGCAGCCGTCGGTGTTCTTAAGGTTGATGACGATGCTCTGCTTGTTGCGGTTGAAGGTGAGAAACAGCCCGCTTAAGCCGCGATAGGGCGCGACCGACGGAATGCGGCCAAGGTCACCCTCCGGCGTCTCGATCTTGATTACCTCGGCGCCGAGGTCGGACAGCACCTGGCTGCCGTAGGTACCGGCGATGATCTGGCCAAGCTCGAGAACCCTGACGCCTTCGAGCGGATACGACATCGCTAGAGCCCCAACCCGCGCGCGATGATGTTGCGCTGGATTTCCGAAGTGCCACCGCCGATTACGGCGAGGCGCGAGTCGCGGAAGAACCGCTGCATCGGATATTCCATGCAGTAGCCGTACCCGCCGAGGATCTGTAGGCCGAGGTCAGACACCGCCTTGTAGGTCTCGCCGGTGTAGAGCTTGAGCACCGCGGCGTCGCTGCGCGTCGCCTTGCCCTGCGACATCAGCCAAGCGAAGCGATAGACAAGCGTTCGCGATGCATCGAGCATCACCTTCATGTCGGCGAGCTTATGCGAGATCGCCTGGAACTCGCCGATCTTCTTGCCGAATTGCTTGCGGTTCTTGGCGTAGTCGAGCGCGTAGTCGAAGGCCGCGCAGGCCGCGCCGGTGCGCGCCGCCGATAGGCAAAGCCGCTCGTACCAGAGGTAGGAGTCGACGGCTTCCCAGCCCTTGTCGACCTCGCCCAGTAACGCGGAGTGGGGAACCTTTACGCCGCTGTAGAAGACTTGCGTAGTGCCGATGGCGCGCTGGCCGAGCGTGGGAATCTTGCGAATCTCGATGCCGGGTAGCTTGGTGTCGACGAGGAACGTCGTGATGCCCTGCTGCTTCTTGGCACCGGTCGACGTGCGTGCCACCAAGAGGCAATAGTCGCTGATGTCCATGCCCGAGGTGAAAACCTTCTGTCCGTCGATCGTGTAACCCTCGTTGGTGGCTTTCGCGCGGGTCATCAGCGCGGCGGCATCGGAGCCCGAGGCCGGCTCACTCAGGCCGAAGCAGAAGGAGATTTCCCCGCGCGCGATTCTCGGCAGTAGCTCTTTCTTCTGCTCCGGCGTGCCGTCACGCAAGATGGCGTAGCCGCCGTAGGTGAGGGTGCGGAACAACCACATTGCCAGCTCTTCGAAGTGGCGGCCGGTCTCTTCCAGCAAGATGGCGAGGTCGATGGCCGAGCCGCCGGTGCCGCCGAATTCGAGCGGAATGATCAGGCCAAACCAGCCATGCTCGGCGAGAGCCTTGTAGGCCTCGCGCGGCGGCCTCGCCTCCGTATCGCAGCGTTCGGCGTAGCCCGGCGGGCAGACATCGTCCAGCAGTTGCTTGGCGTGCGCACGCAGCTCTTCCTGCTCGGGTGAAAAGGAGAAATCCATCGCGTCACCGCGGCTGATCGAGAGCGGCCAAAGCGAGCACGCGTCGTGCGCGCTGCGCCATGGCGTAGTCCACCAGCTTGCCGTCAACCGCAATGGCGGCGGTGCCGGTCTTCTCCGCCACGGCGAATTCGGTCGCGATCTTCTGATAGTAGGCGACGTCCGCCTCCGGTACGGCGTAGGCCGCTTTCACCGGCGCGATCTGCTTGGGATGGATGACGGTGCGGCCGATGTAGCCGAGTCGCGCAGACAGCTTGGAGTCGGCCAGCAATCCGGCCTCATCGTTGAGATCGGCGAACACGCCGTCGAGCGGGTGGATATTGGCGCCGGCGGCGCGGGTATCCAGCAGTACCTTAGAGCGCGCGTAGAGTAGCTCGGTGCCCTCAATCGACCAGGAGCAGCCGAGGTCGGTCTGCAGGTCGCCGTCGCGCGCGCTGCCGAAGCAGGTAGCCACCACGCGCGGCGAGGCCTTGATCAGGTTGAAGCAGTTGTAGACGCCGAGTGCGTTCTCGATCTGCAGGATGATCTCGACGGCGCCGGCCTTCACGCCGCGCGCCTTCTCGAGGCGGTCGAGGGAGCCGGCGGTCTGCCTCACGTCGTCGATGTTTTCCGTCTTGGACAGGAGCACCGCGTCAAGGCCAGGACGCACCACCGCTTCGAGATCATCCGCCAGGAGCCCGGTACTGGCGGCATTCACACGCACATAGATGCCTGGGCGGGAGGGATTTGCGGCCGCGCCGTCGATGGTCCTGGCCACCAGCGTGCGCGCTTCGGCCTTGGTGGCGAGCGGCACCGAATCTTCCAGATCGAGGATGACCGCATCGGCGCCGCCTGCCAGCGCCTTGCCCATCACCCGATCTTTGATCCCTGGGGCAAACAGGGCGGTGCGTACGGGTTTCATGACGTTACCTCCGCAACGGCGTTTCTGTCGAACGCCTGCGTATCCTATAGACTAACTAGTTAGTATATTGCAATATGCGGCGACATAAGTTGATGGAGAGCCGGGTGCAGCGCGCGAAAAGCAAGTCACCGCGGAAGCGGGTGCGGCGTACGGCGGCTCTGTCCAGGGAGAAAATCCTGAGGGCCGCCATTACCGAATTTGCCCTCAAGGGTCTCGACGGCGCGCGTGTCGACGAGATCGCGCGGCGTTCCGGCATAAACAAAGTTCTGCTCTACCATCACGTCGGCAACAAGGACCGCCTGTTCACCGCCGCGCTCGAGGCGACATACCAGAAGATCCGCGAGCGCCAACGCGACTTTATCGCCCAGCAGATGGATCCGGAGACAGGCGTGCGGCAACTCGTGCACATGCTGATGTCGATCTGGGTCGAACATCAGGAATACGGCAAGCTGCTGGCCAGCGAAAATTTCCACGGCGGCAAGCACGTCAAAGGGTCGAAAATCATCGGCGAGATGTACCAGCAGCTTGTTGACGCCTTGAACAATCTACTGCGACGCGGCGTTGAGCGTGGCATCTTCCGCCCCGGCATCGATGCGGTCGATCTCTACATCTCGATTTCCAGCCTTTCCGCCTATTACGTCGCGCATCAGCACACGCTCAACGCCATCTTCGGCATCGACGTGATGAACCCGCGCCGTCTGCGCCAGCGCGAGGAGCACATCGCCGATATGATTTTGCGTTACGTGCGGCTCAGTCCCGATGCACCGGCGGAAGCACCCGCTCGCATCCCTGAAACAGCCAACGTCGATATCTGAAAGCGAGGAATGACCAATGAAAATCTGGTGGCAGAGCAGCACGCCGATCCACAAGCTGCACGATTACCGTAACACGCTGACCGCGCATCTCGACGCGATTAAACGACCGGACACGGAAATTCACATCAACGGCGTCGACAACGGCTCGATGGACCTACACTACAATGCCATCGTCGCCATGAACAGCTTCGCACCCGGCGGCGTCCTCAATAAGATGATGCAGGCTGGCGAGAAGGGCTATGACGCTATCGCCATTGGCTGCTTCCTCGACCCGGCGATGCAGGAAGCGCGCGAGGTGGTTTCGATTCCCGTATTTGGCCTTGGCGAGACGTCGATGCTCGCGGCCTGCATGTACGGCCACAAGTTCTCTGGCGTCGCCTTCCACGCCAAGCAGTCGCAGTATTATGACCGCAAGGCCTTCGAGTACGGTTTGGCCTCGCGCCATATCCCATTCGGCGACCTGGGCATTGATTTCAACGAAGTGCAGAACGCCTTCACCAGTCCGGGGCAGATGCGCGAGCGCTTCATCAGCGAGGCGCGCCGACTGGCCAAGCAGGGCGCCGAGGTGATCCTCGCTGCCTGCGCCACGGTCAACGCCATAATCCGGCGCGAGAACCTCAAGGAGGTCGACGACGCGCTGGTCCTCGACTGCAACGCAGTGCTGCTGAAGACCACCGAGGCCATGGCCGAGCTGAGCAAAAGCATCGGCCTTACCTCCAGCCGGCGGTTGCTCTACCAGTGCCCGCAGGAAGCAGCGGTGAAGGACTGGCGGCGCATCTACAATTTCCGCGCCGAGCCGCAGCTCAGCGCCTGAACGGCTGCGCCGTTGTTCGTGAGGCGGGGCACCGCGGCGCGCACAGGCATGGTTGCATCGCTAATCACCGAGCCCGCGTTCTACGCCATCGCAATCCCGGCGGTGGTACTGCTCGGTCTCGCCAAAGGCGGCTTCTCGGGCGTCGGCACCGCGGCGACGCCCATGCTGGCGCTCTATCTGCCGCCGCTGGAAGCGTCCGCGCTGCTGTTACCGATCCTGCTCAGCCAGGATGCGATCTCGCTCTACGCCTTTCGCCGCGAGTGGGATCCCTGGAATCTCAAAGTTATGCTGCCCGGCGCGGCGATCGGCATGGGTGCCGGCTGGCTGTTTGCGGCCTATGTCTCCGACGACGCTATCCGCATCCTGATCGGCGGGATCGCCCTCGCCTTCGTCGCCAATGCCTTGCGCCGCACGGAGTACGCGCCGCGCGCCGCGAGGGTGGGGAGCGGTGTGTTCTGGGGAGCCGTGTCAGGTTTCGCATCATTTGCGAGCCAGGGCGGTGGACCGCCCTATCAGGTGCACATGCTACCTCAGCGCCTACCCAAGATGGTGTTCGTCGGCACCACTACAATCTTCTTCGCCGCGGTTAACATGATGAAGATCGTGCCCTATTTCATGCTCGACCAGTTCTCGGCCAAGAACATCCTCACCTCGTTTGTGCTGCTGCCGATCGCGGCGGTCGCCAACGGTGCCGGCATCTGGATGGTGCGGCGGGTGCCGACCGTGCTGTTCTATCGCATCACTTACGTGCTGTTGTTGCTGCTCGGCACTTTGCTGCTGTGGCGGGGTTTGAGCCACGTGATCATGGGACTGGGATAGATCGCAATGACAGGCCTGAACGAAAGCCACGACCCGGCGCGCCGGAGCTGGATCGAGCAGGCGAATACACGCGGCAGCGAGTTTCCGATCCAGAATCTGCCATTGGGCGTGTTCCGCGCGCCCGGGCGCGATGCGCGCGGCGGCGTTGCCATCGGAGATGTAATTTTCGATCTGAAGGCAGCGAGCGAAATCGGCCTGTTTTCCAACAGTGCAGCCGCAGCCGCGCGCGCCGCGAGTGGGCCGACCCTCAATGCGCTGATGGCGCTGCCGCTGCAGAAGATTTCCGCGCTCCGGCACGCGCTCTCGGATCTTCTACGCGCTGACGGGCCGCATCAGGAGCGGGTCCAGAATGCGAATGCCCTCGTGCCGATGCGCGAAGCAACGATGCTGCTGCCGACCGCGATCGGCGACTTCACCGATTTCTTCACCTCGCTTGATCACGTCACCCGCGTCGGCAGAGTCTTGCGCCCGGATGCCGAGCTGCCAGCAGCATTCAAGCATCTTCCGATGGCCTATAATGGCCGCACCAGCTCGGTGGTGGTGAGCGATACGCCGGTCATCCGCCCGCGCGGCCAGCGGCGGCTCGGTGGGGATGTGCAATTCGGGCCCACGCGCGCGCTCGATTTCGAGCTCGAAGGCGGCATCAATGTGGCCGGCGGCAACGCGCTAGGCGTGCCGATTTCGATGCGCGCCGCACCCGAGCATATCTTCGGCCTGTGTCTGCTCAACGACTGGTCGGCGCGCGATATCCAGCGATGGGAGAGCACACCGCTTGGGCCCTTCCTCGGCAAAAGTTTTTGCACCACCATTTCGCCTTGGATCGTGACAGCGGAGGCGCTGGCGCCATTTCGCGTGTCGGCTCGGCCGCGCGCGACGGGCGATCCTGTGCCCCAGGCTTATTTGCAGGACGCGACCGATCAGCGGGAAGGCGGCTTCGACATCGAATTAACCGCCACAATTCAGACCGCCGCCATGCGGTCGCAGGGGCAGGCGCCAGTCCCGATCACACGCACAAATCTGAGCACGTTGTATTGGACTGTCGCGCAAATGATCGCGCATCATACTTCCAACGGCTGCAACCTGCGGGCCGGCGATCTACTCGGTACGGGCACCGCGTCGGGGCCAGCTGACGAGGCGCGTGCCTGCATGCTTGAACTCACGGTCGGCGGCAACCAGCCTCTGAAATTACCTAGCGGGGAAACGCGCAGCTGGCTTGAAGACGGCGACGAGGTCGCTTTTCACGCGCGCACGCAACGTAGCGGTTTTGTATCGATCGGATTCGGCGAATGTCGCGCGCGCATCGCGCCGGCTGTGAGCGACTAAGATGTTTGGACTATCTTGGGGGTCAGCAACCTAGTCAAAGAGAAGGGAAATCATGACCAAGCTTCGCAGGAATTTGATGGCCCTCGCTTTGTGCTCGGCAACGTTGTTCGCATTGTCTGACCCAACTCCAGCGCAGGATGCCTTTCCCTCGCGCACCGTTCGTTTTGTGGTCGGCTTTCCACCCGGCGGAGGCGTCGACGCTGTTGCGCGGCTGTTCGCCGAAAAACTTTCGGTTATTTTCGGCCAACCTGTGGTGGTGATGAACCACCCGGGCGCCGCTGGCGGGATTGCCGGCAAGCAGGTCTCTGCCGACCCGCCCGACGGTTACACCGTGCTGGTCAATTCCAATTCGATGGTGGTCTACAGCCTGATGAATCCGAAAACGGATCTCGTCGTCGAGCGCGACCTGCAAGCCGTCATCAGCGTCGCGCCCCAAGCGATCATCTTGGTGGCCTCACCGAACACCCCGGTCAACTCGCTGAGCGAGCTGATCGCGCTTGCGCGCACGCGCCCACTCAATTACGGCACGCCCGGCTCAGGCTCCATCCCACATCTGGTCATCGAGCAGCTTCTGACCACCCAGCCCGGCGTGCACATGCAGCACGTACCGTTTCAGGGCGCTTCGCCAGCGCTTACGGCGGCGATGGCAAACCAGGTCGATATCGCCTCGGTGACCTTGCCGCCGGCCGCTCCGCTGGTGACCGCCGGCAGGGTCAAAGGCATTGCGGTGACCAGCGCTACCCGTGCCGCCGCATTGCCGCGGGTCCCGACCGCGGCAGAGTCGGGTTACCCGATGATCATCGCCACAGCCTGGACCGGCTTCTTCGTGCCGCCGAAGACACCGAAAGCGGTGGTCGATCGGCTGGAACAAATGATCCTGCAGGTCGCCGCCATGCCCGACATCAAGGAGAAGCTCACTAAGCTCGGTTTTGAGCCATACAGCACGCCTGGCGCGCAGTTCCGCGGTGAACTCGCGACCGAGATCAAGACCTGGTCAGTCGTGCTAGCAAAGGCCAACCTTGTGCAGAAGTGACGTCACCTAGGACTTAACGTGACAGGACCATCCGCATGTCTCGCTTCGACGACTATGTGAATAAGTACACCGAGATCAAGCTCGAGCGTCGCAACGGCATCCTGCAGATGACGCTACACACTAAGGGCGAGCCGGTGCGCTGGGGACCGACGATCCAGGCGGAGCTAGTCGATGCCTTCACCCAGATCGGCGCCGACCGCGGGAACCGCATCATCATTCTAACGGGCGCCGGCAATGAATTTAGCGGGCCCCGCGCCGAGCCAGGCTATTCGTTCTATCGCGAGGTGTCGCACCACATCACTGCTAATCTTCTCGACACGATTCACTGGAACGCTCACCGGCTAATGACGCGCATGCTGGATATCGAGGTGCCGATGATCGGCGTCGTGAATGGGCCCGCGATGCGACATTCCGAAATCCCGCTGATGTGCGACATCGTGATCGCCTCCGACGACGCGACCTTCGAGGACACCGCGCATTTCAAATTGGCTAGTCAGACGCCGGGCGACGGCATCGGCATCGTCTACACCATGCTGCTCGGCCTTAACCGCGCCCGCTATTTCATGTTAACCGGACAGGTCATCGGCGCCAAGGAGGCGAAGGAGCTTGGCCTGGTCGCCGAGGTGATGTCGCGCGAACAGCTCTTGCCCCGCGCCTGGGAACTGGCCGGGCAATTGGCCGAAAAGAATGATCTCTTGCTGCGCTATACGCGGGTGACGCTGATCCAGCCGCTGAAGAAATGGATCGAGCAAGAGGTAATGTACCATCTTGCCTTGGAATCGCTTGCCAAGCTCGACAAGGAAGACATTATGCCTGACTCGAAAGAAATCGAGCAGGGAGCCCGCAAGTAAATTCGGCCCACCGCGGTCTAGCCATCAATCAGCACGTTCGGCTTGGCGAAACGTTTCAAGGCTGCCGAATCCTCGATCTTGATGTCGCGCCCCGAGCTACGCACGCCATAGTGCGTCAGCATCGCCAGATTGCGCGAAAGGTTCTCTGGCGTCATCCCTAAACACGAGGCCAAGGTGCGCTTGTCGAAGGACAGCTCGATGCTGTGGTGATCGCCCTGCGAATGGTCGGCTTGCAAGATCCAGTTGGCTAGCCGCTCAGCGCTGGTGCGCAATTTCTCGTTCTTGAGCGAGCGCACGACGGTGCGGTAGCGCTCGGCCAGCTCCCTGACGATGGCGCGCGCGAAAGCGTTATCGCGGTCGAACACATCACGCACGGTCTGCGCTGGAATCATCAGGATCTGCGAGGGCGCCAGCGTGCGTGCCGATTTCAGATAAACTTCGTCACGGATAACGGCCGCCAGGATAAACGTGGTCACCGGCCGAATGATATCGATCGTGGTCTCGTGCCCATTGTGGACGCCGTACAGCTCGACCGTGCCATCGATAACGATGTGCAGGAAATCCGGGAGTTCGCCTTCATTGATCAGCGTCACATGTTGCGGGAACCGCTGCAGAAGCGCGGCGCTGACCAGCTGTTGGAAATTTTCTTCGCTCACATCGTGGAACAACGGGAGCGCGCGGACAGCTTTCCA
>Ga0207740_1000006_pt1 | contig 32921 bp, 30 predicted proteins | sample LuqExpMetageno29_FD_187787 | JGI IMG/M metagenome (GOLD analysis project Ga0207740, IMG submission 187787) | Tropical forest soil microbial communities from Luquillo Experimental Forest, Puerto Rico - Sample 29 (SPAdes) | ecosystem: Environmental > Terrestrial > Soil > Tropical forest ... | reverse complement strand
GCTGCATGCGTTGTTCGTGAAGCGTCACGAGCATATGGCGCTGTTCGACCAGGCCTTCCGCATTTTTTTCCGCAAGCGCGGATTTATCGAAAAACTGATTGCCCAAATGCTGCCCGGCGCGCCGGCCGCCGCGCCAAAGCCGCCGGCGCCAGGCGCGCAGCGCATCCAGCAGGCGCTATTCGGCGAACTCAACAGGCGCGAGGAGAAATCGGAAGTCGAGATCGACACGCGACTCACCGTGTCCGACCGCGAGGTACTGCAGAGGAAGGATTTCGCGCAGATGAATGCTGCGGAGATCGCTGATGCGAAGCAGGCGATCGCGCGGCTCGCTTTTCCGGTCGATCTCTTGCGCACGCGCCGGCTTGCGACGAGCCGCCATGGCCACATAATCGACATCCGCCGCACCTTGCGCGCCAGCCTGAAGGCGGGCGGCGCAGTCATCGACCTCAAATATTTGGGTCCGCGCGAGAACGAGCCGCCCATCGTGGCGCTCCTCGATATCTCAGGGTCGATGAACCAATACACCCGGTTGTTCCTGCATTTTCTGCACGAGCTGACCGAGCACAAGAGACGCGTTACGACGTTTCTGTTCGGTACGCGTCTCACCAACGTCACTCGCGCAATCCGCCAGCGCGATCCGGACGAGGCGCTCGCCGCATGTTCGGCGCACGTCGTCGATTGGTCGGGCGGCACCCGCATCGGCTCCTCGCTGCGCGAGTTCAACAAGCGCTGGTCGCGGCGCGTGCTCACGCAGGGCGCCGTGGTGCTGTTGATCAGCGACGGACTTGAGCGTGACGCCGACGACACGCTATCCTTCGAGATGGATCGGCTGCACCGCTCGTGCCGTCGGCTGGTTTGGCTTAATCCGCTTCTGCGCTTCGAAGGGTTCGAAGCGCGCGCGAAGGGTGTGCAAACCATGTTGCCGCATGTTGATGAACTGCGGCCCATCCACAATCTCGATTCTATGAACGAACTGGTGCGCGCCCTGTCGCAGGCGCCGTCCAAGGATTGCGATCCGAAGCTGTGGCTGCGGCGGGTTGTTTGATGGAGATCAAAATGCTTTCGCGCGATGAAGACATCCTGAAAGCCGCGGAGGACTGGAGCAAGGCCGGGCGCGGCGTGGCGCTCGCCACCGTGGTCGAGACCTGGGGCTCGGCGCCGCGGCCAGTCGGCTCTAATCTAGTCATTGACAATGAGGGCAATTTTCTCGGAAGCGTGTCGGGCGGCTGCGTCGAGGGCGCGGTGGTGACCGAGGCGCTCGACGTGATCGAAAGCGGCAAGCCCAAGATGCTCGAGTTCGGCGTCGCCGACGAGACTGCCTGGCACGTCGGTTTGTCTTGCGGCGGCACCATCCGCGTCTATGTGGAGAAAGTCGGGTGAAGCTTGACGTCCTTTCCACGCTCAACGCCGAACGGGCCGCCCGGCGTGCGGTGGCCGTCATCACCAACGTCGAAAGCGGCGCGCAGCGGTTGGTAAAGGCCGCCGACGTGGGCAAGGAGCCGCTGCACGAACTGATCGAAAAGCATCTGCGCATCGCCAAGAGCGGCATGGAAGAGACGCCGCACGGCCGGGTCTTCATTACCGTGCACGTGCCGTCACCGCAGCTCGTGATCACTGGCGCGGTGCATATCAGCCAGACGCTTGCGCCGATCGGCAAAATGCTCGGATACGACGTGACCATCGTCGATCCTCGCACCGCTTTCGCCTCGATCGAGCGCTTCCCGGATCTCAAGCTGATTGCCGAGTGGCCGGACGTGGCTTTGCCGCCGCTCAATGTCGATCGCTACACTGCTTTCGTCGCGCTCACGCATGATCCGAAGATCGATGATCCGGCGCTTAAACATGCACTGGCGCGCGACTGCTTCTATATCGGCGCGCTTGGCTCTAAGAAGACGCATGCTAGGCGCGTAATGCGGCTGCAGGCGGCTGGCTTGAGCAACGCTGAGATCGCCCGCATCCATGCGCCGATCGGGCTCGCCATCGGCGCGGCGTCGCCGGCGGAGATCGCTGTTGCCATCATGGCTGAGATCACGGGGCGGCTGCGCCTGAAAGCGGAGAAGGCGGAGGCGGCATGAAATTCGGCCCCGTCGCTTCCGCCGACGCTCTCGGCGCCACCGCCGTGCATTCCATTCGCCAGGGCGACCTGGTGCTCAAGAAAGGCACGCCTATCGGGCAGGCGGAAGTCGCCGCGCTGAGGGCTGCAGGCGTCAAGGAAATTGTGGTGGCGCGGCTCGAGCCAGGCGACGTGTCGGAGGACCAGGCGGCCGCCGAGATCGCGGCCGCTGTCGCCGGGCCGGGTGTGCGGCTCGACCGCGCCTTCACCGGGCGCTGCAATCTGTTCGCGGAAACGGCCGGCGTGCTGGTGCTCGACAAGGATGCGGTCGATCGCCTCAACCGTATCGAGGAGGCGGTGACGCTGGCGACATTGCCGGCGTTCAAGCCGGTGGTGGAGGGCGAGATGATCGCGACCGTCAAGATCATCCCCTTCGCGGTCGCCGCTTCCGCACGCGACAAGGCGGTGGCCGAAGCGGCCAAGGTAAAACCGGTGCTACACGTTGCGCCTTACGTGGTGCGCAAGGTCGGCGTTGTTTCGACGCTGCTGCCGGGCCTCGCGTCGAAAGTGATCGACAAGACCCTGAAGATCACCGCCGCCCGGATCGCGCCGGCGAGCGCCGAGATAGTCGCCGAACGGCGCGTGCCGCACGAACAGGGCGCGTTGGCTCGCGCCATTGACCAGGTGCGCAAGGCCGGCGCCGAACTGGTGGTCGTGTTCGGTGCTTCCGCCATCGCCGACCGCCGCGACGTCATCCCAGCGGCGATCGAGGCGGCCGGCGGCGAGATCGAGCATTTCGGCATGCCGGTCGATCCCGGCAACCTGATGCTGATCGGCCGCCTGCGTGGACAGGCGGTGATCGGTGCGCCGGGGTGCGCGCGTTCGCCGAAGGAGAACGGTTTCGATTGGGTATTGATGCGGCTGCTTGCGGGGCTGCCCGTTAGCCGCGCCGATATCACCGGCATGGGCGTCGGCGGCTTACTGATGGAAATCGTCACGCGGCCACAGCCGCGCGAAGAGGCCGCGCCCGAGCATGGACGGCAAGTCGCCGCCGTGGTGCTGGCGGCCGGCCGCTCCACCCGCATGGGCGCAATCAACAAGCTGATCGCCGAGATCGGCGGCAAGCCACTCGTGCGTATCGCCGCCGAGCATGCGCTCGCCTCGCGCGCCAAGCCGGTGATCGTGGTCACCGGACATGAACGCGAGAAGGTCGAGGGCGCGCTTGCCGGTTTGCCGGTGCGCTTCGTCCACAATCCTGATTATGCCGAGGGCCTCGGGACATCGCTTAAGGCCGGCATCGCCGCGGTGCCGGCCGATGCCGATGGCGCCATCGTCTGCCTCGGTGACATGCCGCAGGTCGACGCCGCTTTGATCGACAAATTGCTCACCGCTTTTGATCCCGAGCGCGGCGCGCTTGTGGTGGTGCCGACCTTCGATGGCCGCCGTGGCAATCCAGTGGTCTGGGCGCGCCGGTTCTTCCACGATCTGATGGCGATCAGCGGAGACATCGGCGCTCGCCACCTGATCGGGAGCTATTCCGAAGCGGTGGCCGAAGTGCCGGTCGCCGGCGAGGCGACGTTGACGGATGTGGACACGCCCGAGTCGCTTTCCGCCGTCAAGGCCGAAATCGAGCGCGCCTGAAGCTCAAATCATTGATCGCGTCTGCGACTCACCCCTTATCTAAAGGCGGGCTTGGGTAAGCGACAGGTGATGACGCACAGCTTCACGCCAGTGGTGCACGCGCTTGTGGTTGCGACGCTATTGCTCGCCACCGCGACTGTGATGCTGGTGACCGTCAATGCGGCGCGCGCGGCCAATGCGCTGGCGATCGGTGTCTGCGGCGCATTCGGCAAGGGATACGATTTCGTCGACGCCGAGCACGCGCGCAACAGCGTGGCACTTGCGGGGTGGTGACGGCCCCAAGCGCAGCCGCGCGACTTCACCCCGCGGCGCGCTTCGCTTTGCGAGATCAGAGGCCCACGCCTCGGCGGTGCGTTAAACCGCGAGGAGTGCGTGACCCGCATTTTCTTCTGCGACGTCTTGCTTCTGCTTCTGCGACGTCTTGCGTCGAGCCAACGATTCGGTTCGCGGGCGGTTCGGCCCTATCTTGTTACCTTCAGTAAATTCTAATTGATCCATTTAATTGAGGTTTTCGAGGCCTTGCGTGCTGGCCGCTGTCGCAGTAAATAATGACTGACTGGTCAGTCATTGAGTGCTGGTATGACCACCACGCATCCCCGTTCCGGCCGCATCCGCTCGCGCCGCCGCCGTAGGCCCGTTAGGGCCCATCGCGGCAGCCCCGCGCTCCGTAACGAGGTGCGCAAGGCGCGGAGCGCCGCCCGCCGCGAGGCGGTCCTTTCCGCTGCTCTTGACGAATTCTCCTTGCGCGGTTTCGAGGCCGCGCGGCTCGACGACGTGGCGCGGCGCGCCGGCGTCGCCAAGGGCACCATCTATCTTTACTTCCGCGACAAGGAGAGCCTGTTCCAGGAACTGATCCGCACGATGCTGACGCCACTCGTCGGCACCATCGAAGCGCTCGGGGCCGCCGATATTCCGCTCAACACGCTCGCCGATCAGATCGCGGACCTGTTCGTGCGCGAGGTCTACGAGACGCGCCGCAAGGACGTCATCCGCCTGATGATCGCCGAAGGGCGGCGCTTCCCCAAGCTCGCCGAGTTCTATTACCGCGAAGTGCTCTCGCGCATCATCGCCGCGGTGCGTGCGCTGCTGCACCGCGCGGCTGGCCGTGGCGAGATACCGGCCGGACTTGCCGATTTCCCGCAGATCATCGCCGCGCCCGGCCTGGTCGCCATCATCTGGAGCGGCCTCTTCGAACGTTTCGAGCCGCTCGACGTTCGCAAAATGATGAAAACCCACTTCGAGCTGTTGTTCGCGCCGAGGGGGATGCCATGAAGGGGAAATTTGCCGTCATGGCCGCAGTCGTGCTTGCCGGTCTTTCTCTCGCTGGTTGCGACAACGCCAATCAACGCAAGATGCAAGGCTGGGTAGAGGCCGAGCTGATCTTCGTCAGCCCCGACGAGCAGGGCCGCATCGAGCAACTGAAAGTGCGCGAGGGCGACTGGGTCACGCAGGGACAGCCGCTGTTCACCGTCGACGACGATCTGCAAAAGGCGGATTTGATGGTGAGGCAAACGACCGTAGTCAACGCGCAGCAGAATTTCGATCGCGCGAAAGAACTGGTGCGCACCCAAGCCGGCACGCAAAAGAACTATGAAGATGCGGAAGCGGTGCTGCGGCAGGCCAAGGCCAACCTAGCCTGGTCGGAGACTCGTCTCAGCCGCCGCAACGCCTACAGTCCTGCCGACGGCACCATCGAGCAGGTCTATTATCGGCCGGGCGAGACTGTGCCGGCCGGCCGACCGGTCCTCGCCTTGCTGCCGCCGCACAACCTCAAATTTCGCTTCTTCGCGCCGGAGTCGCTGCTCCCGGAGATCAAACATGATGGCACCGTCATGATCACTTGCGACGGCTGTGAGAAGGGACTAACCGCGAAGGTTAGCTTCATTGCCCGCAGCGCCGAATACACCCCGCCGGTTATCTACAGCCTGGAGGAACGCGCCAAGCTCGTTTACCTGATCGAGGCGCGGCCGGATGAGCCAGACAAATTCCGCGTTGGCCAGCCGGTGAGTGTCATGCTGCCGAAATAGGTGCTGAAATGAATGAGACGAATGGCGCGCAAGGCCAAGACATTGTCATCGATGTCCATCACCTGACCAAAAAGTTCGACGGCAAGGCGGTGGTGCGCGATCTGTCGATGCAGGTCAGGCGCGGCAGCATCTACGGCTTCCTTGGGCCGAACGGCTCTGGCAAGACTACGACCATCCGCATGCTGTGCGGTCTGCTCACGCCCGACGAAGGCGACGGCACCTGCCTCGGCTACGACATCCGCACCGAGACCGCCAAGATCAAAAGCAAAGTCGGCTACATGACGCAGCGCTTCAGCCTGTATCAGGATCTTTCGGTGCGCGAGAACCTGGAGTTCATCGCTCGCATCTACGGCCTCGAGCGGCCGGTCGAGGCGGCGCGCGCAGCAATCGAGCGGCTCGGCCTTTCCGGCCGCGAAGAGCAGATCGCCGGCGAGTTGTCGGGCGGCTGGAAGCAACGGTTGGCGCTCGGCGCCTGTACGCTGCCGAGCCCGCAGCTCTTGCTGCTCGACGAGCCAACCGCGGGCGTCGATCCCAAAGCGCGGCGCGAATTCTGGAACGAGATCCACGCGCTCGCCGCCGACGGCCTGACCGTGCTGGTCTCCACCCACTACATGGACGAGGCCGAGCGCTGCCATGAGATCGCTTACATTGCCTATGGCGACCTGCTGGTGCACGGCACAGTCGGGCAGGTAGTCAGGGCCTCGCACCTGACCACCTATGTGGTGAGCGCCGAACACGGCGAGGGCTTGAGCCAATTGTCGCACGAGCTCACCGGCACGCCGGGCATCGACATGGTGGCACCGTTCGGCACCAGCCTACATGTGTCCGGGCGCGATGAGGCGGCGCTCGAGGCGGCGATCGAGTCCCATCGCATGAACCGGAGCCTCGATTGGCAGCGTTCCGAGCCTTCGCTCGAGGACGTCTTCATCGACCTGATGAGCAAGCGGCGGGATAATTTTCAATGACCCACCTGCTCCCGATGCAGACGGCGCGTCGCGTTCTCGGCGACGGATTTGTACGCAGGAGCTGGGCCATGCTGGTGAAGGAATTCATCCAGCTCCGGCGCGACCGCGTCTCGTTCGCCATGATCATAGTCATCCCCTTGGTGCAGTTGACACTGTTCGGGTATGCCATCAACACCACGCCGCGCGATCTGCCAACCGCGGTGCTGCTGCAGGAGCAAACGGATCTTTCCCGCTCGATCCTGGCGGCGCTCGAAAACACCCGCTATTTCAAAGTCACAAAGCTGCCGCGTACAGAGGCGGAAGTCGATGCGCTGCTCGCTTCCGGCAGCGTATTGTTTGCCATCGAAATCCCTGCGAATTTCGAGCGCTCGGTGCGGCGCGGGGACAAGCCGGCCATGTTGGTTCTGGCGGACGCGACCGACCCCGTAGCCTCAGGTTCAGCGCTCAGCGCGCTCGGTCAGGTGCTGCAGACGGCGCTTTCACATGACCGCGACGTGCCTGATCCGCCAGTGCTGCCGTTCGAAATCCGCACACACGCGCGTTACAACCCAGCGGCTGAAACCCAGCTCAATATCGTCCCCGGGCTGGTCGGCACTATCCTCACCATGACAATGCTGATCTTCACGGCGCTGTCGGTGACGCGCGAGATCGAACGCGGCACCATGGAAAGTCTGTTATCGATGCCGATCTCGCCGGTAGAGATCATGCTCGGCAAGATCGTGCCCTATGTCATGGTCGGTTTCACTCAAGCCACGCTGATCATCAGCATTGGCGTCCTGCTGTTCGGCGTGCCGGTGATCGGCAATCTCGCCGTGCTCGCTGCGCTCAGCACGCTATTCATCGCCACCAATCTGTCGATCGGCTACACGTTCTCGACGGTAGCGCAGAACCAGTTGCAAGCGATGCAGATGACGATCATGTTCTTTTTGCCAAATATATTACTGTCCGGATTTCTGTTTCCATTTGCCGGCATGCCGGTTTGGGCGCGATATGTTGGCGAAGCCCTGCCGCTTACGCATTACCTTCGCATCGTGCGCTCGGTGATGCTGAAAGGCTCGTCATTCATGGATCTGCGCTATGACGGCGTGGCACTATTCCTGCTGATGCTGATTGCGATGACCATCGCCGTTACGCGCTTCCGCCGTACGCTCGACTAGCGGAGCGTCAATACGCCTTTGCGGCGTAGGGGCTCGCGCGGTGGTCGCAATCTTTTCTACCAGCCGGCGGCAGCCGGCCATTCATAGTCGCCTGTCTCATGTTCATGGGCGACGTTCGAACCCAAACTAATTGCGGTCCAGTCACCGAGCAGGAACGCCGCGCAGACGGTTGGAGGGGCCGTAGGTGATGTCCTTCTTGACGTCGATCGCCGGCGAATAGCTCAGCTCAAGCCGCGCCGGCATAACCTGCAGCTCTCCTTCAGCGCCGATCACCCAGCTTGCCGAGTGGCCGGACTGCGGAACAGCCAGCCGAGGTGAGCAATCCTTTCGCGTCAAGCGTGCTGGGCTCAGCCGCGGCAAAAAGCTTCGCCGCGCTGAGGTGCCGCTTGCAGCACATGGAGGCCCCAACCCCAGCAACCCGACGGGGGTTATGGATACAACTTAAGCGTACCAGTCTGGGGGTCGAGGCTGCGAGGCAAAGCACAGAATGGCAGTAGGATGGCTGCGCGGCACGCGCTATATGGATGCAAGAGGCGGGCTGCTCGCCATGCGAGGCTTTATGCAGATTTCAATCGATGGTCAGCTCGATGAGCATGCGCGGCGACGCTCGATCGCCTTTCTCAATTGGGCACACGCGATCGATCATTTCGTATTGCTGATCTACCCGACCGTGGTGATCGGGCTCGAGGCCGTCTACCAGCGTGGTTATAGCGGCCTGATCGCCCTTTCCAGCACGGCCTTCGTCGCCTTCGGGTTTTTCTCGCTGCCGGCCGGGTGGCTCGCCGACCGCTGGAGCCGTCGCAACATGATGGCGGCGTTCTATATCGGCTGCGGCCTTTCGCTGGCCTTGACGGGGCTGGCGTCGAACCTGGCGATACTGGCGGTCGGCATGTTCTTTCTCGGCACCTTCGCCGCCATCTATCACCCGGTCGGCATGGCGATGCTCATCGAAGCCTCGCAGGCGCGCGGGCGCACGCTCGCCTTCAACGGTGTCTGCGGCAACCTCGGCGTCTCGCTCGCCGCCGGGATCAGCGCTGCACTCGCGACCTGGTTCGGGTGGCGCGCCGCGTTCCTAGTGCCGGCCGCGCTTTGTATCGTCACCGGGATCGTCTATCTCAGGCTCACGCCCGACGACCGTCACCAGGTCGAGACGCGCCAATCAAAGCCGGCCGTGCCGTTGACCGCCAAGCACGCGGTCATCCTGTTCGGCTTGTTCCTGATCATCGCGATGAGCGCCGGTCTCGTCTTCAACCTGCTGACCATCGCCTTGCCGAAAATCGTGGATGAGGGCATCGCTGCTTCAATGCCACTGGTACTGGTCGGCAGCATCGCTACCGGCGTTCTGGTATGCGGAGCGCTGGCGCAGCTTACCGTCGGCCGCCTGGTCGAATGGGTGCCGCCGCACGTTATCTTTGTATGTGTGACTGCGCTCGGCTTTGCCGGCAATCTGTGGGCGACATATGCGAGCGGTGTGTCCCTCATGATCGCGCTCGCCATCGCCATTGCGGCGATCTACGGGCAGGTGACCGTCAACGACATCATCTTGGCGCGCTATACGGCGGATGCCTGGCGCGGCCGCGTTTATGCCGTGCGCTACTTCACACTGTTTATCAGCGCCGGCGCCGCGGTAGCGCTGATCTCGCTGCTGCATAAGAGCGGCGGATTCAGTTTGGTGCTCGGCATCAATTCACTGATCGCGCTTATCATGTTCCTGTCGACGCTCGGTTTGGTGACGCTAATCGTGAGCATCGAGGGGCGCGCGGGTGCGGTACAGCCGGCGGAATAAAGGCTCGGGCGATGCGGGGCGTTACTCCCGCTCTTTCAGCTCGTCGGCGTCCCTTGCATCGCCGCCTTTTTGGAGAGTGAAGAGCCTACCGCGTCACCGCGGCGATCGCCCGAAACTCGAATTCGTTGTGCCCAATATATGCATCGACCAGCCGCGATATCAACCGTCGTGCTACTCAGAGCATCACCGGGATCAGATCGTTGACCTTAACGCGCGTGCGCTTCTTGATGTTTGACACGATGCGGCTACGGTGGCACCTCTTGGGATCGCGACAATAGCACAACAGCGCGACGCGCTTGCCGGATCTGATCAGCGAAACCAATTCACCAAGCTCTGCTTGCGCCTCGGGAATCTTGGCGTGCTTGTCGTAGATGCGCCAAAGTGCATCGGTATCGCCTGCGCGCGCTGCCTGACGGCCTTCCGCCGGCGTGCCGAGCTTCTGCAGATGCAGATAATCAATGCCGGCTTCGTCGAGCGCGGCGGCGAGCTGACGCTTAGAGAAGCCGGATCGGCGCGAGGCGGCGACCGCGCGGATATCGACCAAGAGATCCACCTTGGCGCTCTTGAGCTCGCGCAAGACCGCCGCAGGCTTCACCTGCTCGTAGCCGATGGTGAACAAAGGCACGCTTTGGCGACCATCATAATCTGTTGATCAGTGCCATGGCGGCGGCGGGCGCGCGCAGCTTGGCCTCGTGGATGAAATAGATGAACGTATCACGCGGCTCTTTCCTGGCCGGCGTCTTGTTGACGCGTGGCAGATCCTTCGGCTGGCCGCCCAGCGCCCAAGATTTGGCACGCGCGGCCCAGGCGTCGAGCGCCTTGGGCGGATAACCGGCTTTCAACTTTTCATCGCCCTTCTGCAGTCGCGCATAGACGAAATCAGCGGTGACATCGGCAACCTCAGTGTAGGTCTCGTGTTCAGCGTAGACGACGGCGATGCCGAACTCGCGTAGCAGCGCGACGAATGCGGGCGTCTTGAAGCTGTCGTTACGTACCTCGACCACGTGACGCAACGTGCGGCCGTCGAATGCGGGTGGCAGCAGCTCGAGGAATTTGCCGAAGTCGACCTCGTCGAATTTCTTGTAAGGCGTAAACTGCCAGAGCAGCGGACCGAGGTGCGTGCCTAGTTCGGTCACCCCGGATTCGAGGAAACGCTTGATCGATTCGCCGGCCTCCGCCAGCACACGACGGTTGACCGCATAGCGCGGGCCCTTGACCGAGAAAACGAAGCGGTCCGGGACCTCGGCGGCCCAGGCGCGGAAGGTGGCGGGCTTCTGCGTGCGGTAGAACGTGCCGTTTATCTCGATCGAGGTCAGGTGTTCGGCGGCGTACGCTAGTTCACGTGCGTGCGGAAGGCCCTTGGGATAAAACACGCCGCGCCAGGGCTCGTAGGTCCAGCCGCCGATCCCGACGTAGATGTCGCCTGCGTGCCTTGTCATGCTCCTGTCATGTCGGAGATGTAGCGTGATTTGCAAGGGCGATGGAGTGTGCTTTGTGCCATCGCCGACGGCCACGATGAAGGGCGACGCCGGATGAACGCGCGCCCCTCAGATGTGGTCGTTTTCATTTCTGGTACTGTCCGCCGCAAGCTGCCAACTGAAAGCAAAGGCCCGGGATTTTTCCCGGGCCTTAGTGTTCTTGATTAACGGACCTTAGAAGTCCATGCCGCCGCCGGGAGGCATCGCCGGCATCGGCTCTTTCTTCTTCGGCAACTCGGCGACCATCGCCTCAGTGGTGATCAGGAGGCCGGCGACGGAGGCCGCGTCCTGCAAGGCTGTGCGCACGACCTTGGTCGGGTCGATGATGCCCTTGGTCGTGAGATTACCGTACTCGCTGGTCTGAGCGTCAAAACCGAACGCGTACTGATCCTTCTCGAGGATCTTGCCGACCACGACCGAGCCGTCCTCGCCGGAGTTGATCGCGATCTGGCGGGCCGGCCAGGAGATCGCCTTGCGCACGATTTCCACGCCGTGCCTCTGGTCTTCGTTCTCGGTCTTGATGCGCTTGAGCGCCTCGGCCGCACGCAGCAGGGCGACGCCGCCGCCCGGCAGGATACCTTCCTCGACCGCGGCGCGGGTCGCGTGCATCGCATCGTCGACGCGATCCTTACGCTCCTTAACCTCGACCTCGGTGGCACCGCCGACGCGGATCACCGCCACGCCGCCGGCCAGCTTGGCTAGCCGCTCTTGCAGCTTCTCTCGGTCATAGTCCGAGGTGGTCTCCTCGATCTCCGCCTTGATCTGTGCTACCCGCGCTTCGATGTCGGCCTTCTTGCCGGCGCCATTGATGATCGTCGTATTTTCCTTATCAACTGTCACCTTCTTGGCGCGGCCGAGCATATTGATGGTGACTTTGTCGAGCTTAATGCCGAGATCTTCACTGATCGCCTGGCCGCTGGTGAGGACTGCGATGTCCTGCAGCATGGCCTTCCGGCGATCGCCGAAGCCCGGAGCCTTCACCGCCGCCACCTTCAGGCCGCCACGCAGCTTGTTGACGACAAGGGTGGCGAGTGCTTCGCCTTCCACATCCTCAGCCACGATCAGCAGCGGCTTGCTGGTCTGCACCACCGCCTCGAGTAGCGGCAGCAGTTCCTGCAGTCCCGACAGTTTCTTCTCGTAGATAAGGATATAGGGGTCCTCCATCTCCGTGCGCATCTTGTCGGCGTTGGTGATGAAGTAGGGCGAAATGTAGCCGCGGTCGAACTGCATGCCCTCGACCACATCGAGCTCAGTCTCCAGGCTCTTCGCCTCTTCGACAGTGATGACCCCCTCGTTGCCGACCTTCTGCATCGCCTTCGCGAGGAAGTCGCCGATTTCCTTATCGCCGTTAGCCGAAATAGTGCCGACCTGGGCGATCTCTTCATTGGAGGTGACTTTCTTGGAGTTCTTCTTGAGGTCTTCGACGATGGCATCGACGGCGAGATCGACGCCGCGCTTGAGATCCATCGGGTTCATGCCGGCGGCGACTGCTTTGGTGCCTTCCTTCACGATTGCCGCGGCGAGTATGGTGGCAGTAGTCGTGCCATCACCGGCCGCATCGGAGGTCTTGGATGCGACCTCTCGCACCATCTGGGCGCCCATATTCTCGAACTTGTCTCCCAGTTCGATCTCCTTGGCAACGGTGACGCCGTCCTTGGTGATACGCGGAGCACCGAACGACTTGTCGAGGATAACGTTGCGGCCCTTAGGGCCTAGCGTCACCTTCACTGCGTTGGAGAGGATATCGATGCCGCGCAACATGCGGTCACGGGCATCAACGGAAAATTTCACGTCTTTGGCAGCCATAGATTTAACTCCTTCGTTAGCTCTGGGGCGCGCTTACGCGGCCTTCTTGCGGCCGGCGCTGCGGCCCTCGATGACACCCATGACGTCGGACTCCTTCATGATCAGGAGATCCTCACCGTCGATCTTGACTTCTGTGCCCGACCACTTGCCGAACAGGATGACGTCGCCGACCTTCAGATCGATCGGGATGAGCTTGCCGCTCTCATCGCGGCCGCCGGGGCCGACGGCGACGATCTCGCCTTGGCTCGGCTTCTCTTTGGCGGTGTCGGGAATGATGATGCCACCGGCGGTTTTTTCCTCGGCATCGATGCGCTTGACGACGACGCGGTCGTGAAGCGGACGGAACTTCATGGCAGTCCTCCTAAGTTATTGAATTAACACTAGTTTTAGTAGATAGCTGAAGTCACTCGCAGCAGCTAGCCGGCATTTGGGTTCCCGGCTTTTCCGCCGCAAGAGACGTCGGGAAATTTTTTTAGCACTCATAGGGGGGGAGTGCCAACCACAAAGAAATGCAGTTGTGAGGGCCATGCCCTGGATTGCCATGCGCTGCTAAGGATAATTTCAGACTGGCCATCTCCGCCCTCAGCACAATCTGCCCCAATACCCTTCATTAAGCTTCGAATTCATCTCTGACATCTTACAGAAGCGTTAGATATCGCGGCCAAAGACCAAAGATACGCCAGCACTGTAGTCGAAGTCAGGCATTGCGAGGCTGTACGTTTAGCGTGTTCCGAGATGCACAAAGTAGGGTGCACTGCGATGAAGCGGTCATGGGCGTTTAACTCCGCTTTTTGCGCTGCAATTTTTCTTTCGTCCATCGCATTTGCGCAAACGGCTGATCCGAACCGTTTTCAACAATTCCTTGCCTCAGATTTTCACAAAGGACTGGTCATGCGGGCAATATCGCTGATCCCAAAAGACGTATTTCAAACTTGCCCAACTCTCAAGTCGTCGGGACCAGCGGTCGCTGTCACCCGTCCAGTTACGTTTGGCCAAGATGGTCGAATGACTTCAGGCGCCTGGTGGGAAAGGCTTCCAGTATCCGGATGCAACAATGACACCATCTTGAATATCTTTTTTGCTGTTAGCAGCGATAGCAAGATTAATACAACTACTGGCCATCCTGGTACGACACACGCCGATCTCGTTCTTCAACACGATGCGCTCCAATATGCTTACCAAGCAGCTGCTACACAGGGAAAGGCTTGTAACCACTTCGATGTCATGAATACTCGGTTCGAGGGTTATGGACTGAAAAAGCCATCGACACCTGATCCGGGCGCTGGCAGCCGCTTTCGACCGTGGTGGGAGACGTGGACAATTATCGGGTGCGGGCACTTATACGATGTGCCGATGAATTTTATCCCCGATCAGACAGGCACAACGATTGCGGTGCCTCTTGGCGATACGATTGAGCAGTGAAGGGCTGATCCGGCAGATCAGTATTGTGGCGCCGACTCGCGCAATGGGCATTCGGGAAACGTCTATAGTGCCGGCTTCGCCTTGATAGAATAGCTTTGCTGAACGGCTAATCTGATCGATCCGGCGCGAGTGCCACCATCGTGTCGTCACTATGAACGACGCTCTTGCGTCACGCTTTATTTCGGTGGAGATAATTCGCCTATCAACTACCGAAATGATTTGCTGGCTTTGCTGGCTAATTGTGCGCATTGCGACCATTACCCCGTGACGATCAGAGCTGGTTGCAAATCAAAGCGGAAAAGGAGATTAAAGGTCACTTCCCGCACTGCACAGGCCCGTGATGAAGACCATCTTAATTCCAACCGAGGATCACGATGCGATGCCAGCGGTTCTCGAGGCTGCCTGGCTGATTGCAAGGCAGTTCGACAGCTACATGGAGGGGTTTGCAGTGCGGCCTTCGCTCGCGACCTACGTGACCGTCGAACCCGTCAGTAGCCTGGCGATTTCTGGTGCCTTTGAAGAGGACACCGCCCGTCAAGCACGGTCTGAGTTCGAATCTTTCATGAAAAGTCGCGCCGTGCCCCGAGCCGAGCAAAAAGGGGAGCCTGCCGTTTTTTCCTTCGATTGGCCGCGCGATGAGGGCGCCGACGATGCCTACATTGGCAGCCGCGGGCGCGTCTTTGACTTGATTATTCTCGGAAGGCCAGGACCAGACCCGCAAAATCCGAGAATGCCGCCATTGGAAGCGGCGCTTTTCGATAGTGGTCGACCGGTACTGGTCGTACCCCCGTTCGTGCCGCAAACTCTTGGACGCAATGTTCTGGTCGCCTGGAACGGAAGTACCGAACAGGCTCGCACTAACTCATACGCCATTCCACTGTTGCGTCTTGCCGACAAGGTCACCGTTTTGACGGTGGAAGGGGGAACGACGCCGGGCCCCTCGGGTGAAGAGGCTGCGCAGCACCTGTGCCAGAAAGGCATTAAAACGACAGCGTTGACGGTCAAGCCCGGTGCGCGTTCGACCGGCGAAGTCATTCTTGATCATGCGAGGTCACTCAGCTGCGACTTGCTGGTCAAGAGCGCCTATACCCAGAGCCGCTTGCGCCAGATGATCTTCGGCGGCGCAACGCGCTACGTTCTAGCCAATGCAACCTTGCCGGTCTTGATGGCACATTGATGAGTCATTCTCCGCGTATGCAGAAGGCCATAAATCTTTGTCGACCGCGCCAGACCCAATCCAAAACCCGGCAAGACATGTAAGAGCAAAGTATCCGGCGTTCCTGAGCGTATTCCCTTCGATAATGCTGCCGATGTTCTTGGCGGTGGTTGATCAGACGATCGTCGCCACCGCCTTACCGGCGATTGCGGCCTCGACCGGCCAGATCGAGCGCGCCTCATGGATCGTCGTGTCTTATCTCATCGCAGCTACGATCGCGGCGCCGCTTTACGGACGCCTGGGCGATTCTTTCGGCCGTCGCCGCATCATGTTTGCGGCGCTCGCCGTCTTCATTTTTGCATCCCTTCTTTGCGCGGCCTCGCCCACAGTTGAATTACTAACGCTTGCCCGCGTGTTTCAAGGGCTGGGCGGTGGCGGGCTCATGACACTGTCACAGGCGCTAGTCGGAGAGGCCTTTCCGCCACGCGAGCGGGCGCGCTACCAAGGTTACCTCGCCGCGGTCGCGGTTTGCGCCAATACGTTCGGGCCGGTTGCCGGCGGCTATCTGACCGAGCATTTCGGATGGCAGGCGATATTCCTCATCAATCTACCGATCGGGCTCGCCGCTGTCGCACTCGTCTGGCGACTGCCGACCCTGACAAAGGAACGGCTACCATGGCGAGCCGATCCCGGCGGCCTCGTGCTGTTCACAATATTCGTTGCAACGATCCTGCTCTCACTGGAGCAGATGCAGCGGGTTGAGCTCAGCGTTCTGCCGGCCAGTGGCAGTCTACTCATCGTGAGTGTCATCGCGCTGGTGCTGCTTGTGCGCCATGAAAATCGGGTTACGTCGCCGCTCATTCCGCTCGGGCTGTTGCGCCAGCCAGCTATCTGGCATAGCGATGCATTAGCCGCGTGCCATGGCGCCGCGCTCGTTTCCTTGATCACCTTTCTTCCGATCTATCTGCAAGTCGTACGTGGAAGTTCGCCGTCAGCTACTGGCCTGTTGATGGTTCCTCTCACGGTAGGAATCGGAGCCGGTTCGCTCCTTACAGGGCGGCTAGTCAACAAGACCGGCTTGACCACGGTGTTTCCGGTCGTGGGTCTCGCGATGGCCACCATCAATCTCGTAGTTCTGGCCTTGTGGGCATCCGCTCTCGACACCGCTGTGTTCGCGGTCCTGCTGCTGTGTAATGGACTATTTATGGGAACGGTGATGGGTGTGGTGCAAGTTAGCGTCCAAAGTGCCGCGGGCCTATTGCGCCTCGGTGAGGCGGCCGCCTCCGTGCAGTTTTCGCGGTCGATTGGCGCCGCTTTCGGTACTGCCCTTGTGGCGACAGTGCTGTTTTCTGCTCTCTCCATCAGAAGTCCAGAAGCTGCTCGCGTTTTTGCAACGATGGTTGAGCAGGGAAAGCCTCTTGCGTCTTCTTTCACGCCCGCCCAACAGATCACCATTCAAGCTGATATCAGCGCTGCGTTTCGCGCGGCCTTTCTAGCGATGGCGGCGTTCACGACGACAGGCTTTTTCCTGGCCCTGACAAATCCGCTGCGCCGGATTTAGTCGCGTTTAGCCCTATGATGTCTATCGTCCATGAATCGTTTTTTTGACTTCATCGGTCACAAGATCGCGGCGTTCCTGCAAACGCCGGAAACAGGTTACGAGCCGTTCACGCCTGCCACTCCAGCTGCGCTACGGGCAACAATTAAGCCAGGTGACGTCCTTTTGATTGAAGGTCACACGCGAATAGCCGGGATCATAAAGTATCTTACGCAATCAACTTGGTCGCATGCAGCGCTTTATGTGGGGTCGCACACAGAAGTTCGAACCGTCGGCGATGAAGCGTGTGAACTGATCGAGTCCAATTTGGATACCGGCGTTATCTGCGTTCCACTGTCGAAATATTTTCACTACCACACGCGAATTTGTCGACCGATTGGACTGACGGCTGAAGATTGTGAGAAAGTATGCACGTACGCTAGCGCACGCATAGGACTTCAATACGACCTCCAGAATATAATGGATCTTGTCCGCTACTTGGTGCCAATTCCCGTGCCACAGCGTCTGCGGCGAAGAATGATAGCGCTCGGATCTGGGGACCCTACGCGCCTCATTTGTTCAGTACTTCTGGCGCAAGCATTTCAGTCTGTCAGTTATCCGATTCTGCCGGATATCGAACGGATAGAAAGCAAGCAGGCACGACAAGACGTATTCCATATCCGCGATTGTTCACTTTATACTCCGCGCGATTTCGACATTTCACCCTATTTCGCGGTGATTAAACCAACAATAGAAATGGGCTTTGATTATAAAACTATAAAATGGTCAGAAAGCCCGTTGCACACATAGGCGGTGCGTCAACGAGGACAAAAGGTGAGAGGCGCGATGTCTAGGGCCAAAACCCTCTTCAGTGCCGACTGATTTCGGCCGCTTTTCCATTTTTGTCGTAAGGCAGATCGATAGCTGGCGCTAAATGAGAGCAAGAGGCGCACCCGCATCTTGCAAAATCAAGTCAGCGCCCTTTTCCGCAATCATCACTATGGCGGCGTTCGTGTTGCCTGACACAAGAGTTGGCATAATCGATCCATCGATAATTCGCAGAGCGTCAATTCCGCGCACCCGCAAGCGCTCATCGACTACGGCGCCGGAATCGCTTCCCATGCGGCACGTGCTAGTCGGGTGGTAAACGGTAGTGCCGGTTAGGCGAGCAAAGCTGAGCATATCGGTATCGCTGCGACACTCTTCCCCCGGCTCCAGCTCCTGCGCGATGTAACGTCGCATTGCCGGTTGACTCATAATTGTCCGCAACAGTTTCATGCCAGCAACGGTCGTCTCGCAATCACTGCGGCTCGACAGATAACGTGGCTGGATTGCCGGCGGCGCGTTTGGATCGCTTGATTTGATACGCACGAAGCCTCGGCTTTCGGGACGTAGTTGACAAATGGAAGTCATAAACCCTGAAAATGGATGCAGCGCAGCACCAGCCGTATCGGCACTGAAAATAAGAAAATGCACTTGTACGTCCGGCGAGGCCAGTGGACGTGTGCGCAAGAAAGCTCCGGCGTATCCTGCGCCGATCGTCAGCATGCCTTTGCGACTGATGACGTATCGCAGCCCCGCACGGATACGATGCCGCCAACGATTGAGGACATCGTTCATCGTAATCGGCTCCGTGCAGCGATACTGCATGCGTACCTGATAATGATCCCGTAACTCGGCACCGACACCAGGCATATCGGCGATCACCGGGATTCCGAATGAACGCAGCAAGTCAGGAGGCCCTATACCGGACAACTGCAGAAGCCTTGGGGAATTGAACGCGCCGCCGGCTACAATGACCTCTCCGCTAGCATAGGCGGTTTGCAGTGTTGTGTCCCGGCGATATTCCACACCGACTGCGCGTCGGGCGGAGAAAAGGATACGCGTGGCCAGAGCATTTGTAACAACCGCTAAATTCGGACGACGCCATGCGGAACGCAGATAACCGACCGCGGTCGAGCAGCGGCGGCCTTTGCGCGCGGTAAGCTGGAAGTAGCCCGCTCCTTCTTGGGTCGGTCCATTGAAATCGTCGTTGCGTGGAAAACCGGCCTGCTGCGTCGCTTGGATGAAAGCTTCACAAAGCGGATGTGGTTCGCTTACGTTCGATACGGCGAGCGGACCACCAACCCCGTGGAGTGCATCGGGGCCGCGCTCCTGGTCCTCGGCGCGTCGGAAGTAGGGAAGTACATCCGAAAAACCCCAACCAGCGTTACCAAGCTGGCGCCAGTGGTCGTAATCCTCTGGCTGGCCGCGAACATAGAGAAGTCCGTTGATCGAACTTGAACCCCCCAGCACTTTGCCGCATGGCTGGATGATTTTGCGGTTGCCGAGATCTGGCTCGGGCTCAGTCGTGTAGAGCCAATTAACTTTTGGATTGTGAAATAGCTTACCGTACCCGAGCGGGATGTGAATCCAAATGTTGCGATCATGGCCACCGGCTTCGAGTAGCAGCACGCGATGTTGGCCCGATGCAGTCAGCCTGTCGGCCAACACGCAACCGGCAGAGCCCGCTCCGACAATGATGTAATCGAAATGGTGAGGTGGTAGCATGGCGGCCATTGCCGAATTGAAGCGTCGGTCCTTTTACCGTCGTAGTGTGCCTGCGAGATCCGCGACGGTTTCCGATGATATTCGAGAAGGAAAGGGAAGTTGAGAGGATAGTAGGCTTTGCCCCGAGGTTACATAGTTCCGTGATAGCCAATGACCTCTCAAGGCCGCGGCAAACATTCAAACCGCGCTAATGAATGTCCTCTTCGGAGCTCTGCGGTTCGGACCCCAAAACCGATATTTTCCGCTATACTTTGAATCCTGGTACTTGGAGACATGGATTCATGATTCTTCGGGTAAGCGGTCAGACTCGGACAGCGAAGTTGGATAAGCGCACACTGCTCAGCGCACACCCCTTTTTCAATGCCTTGGACGACGCCGTTCTCGACTGGTTAGTGCCGCATGCGCGCTCGCGCAAAGTTGAAAAGGGCACCGTAGTCTTTCGAAAAGGGGATCCAGGTACTGAGTTATTTATCGTTTGCTCCGGCGCGATAAGAATAAGCTCGCCGTCTGAACGGGGGAGCGATGCCATTTTTAATTTGATGATCCGCGGCGATATTTTCGGCGAGATCGCTTTCCTCGATCGTGGACCGCGTACCGCTGATGCGGTTGTTGTAGATTCCGGCGAGCTCTTGGTTGTCGAACGCCGTGACTTCATTCAATTGCTTCGAGAGTATCCTGAAGTTTCGATGCGCTTAATAGAAATATTATGTTCTCGTCTTCGCCGAACAAGCGAGCAAGTAGAAGATATCATTTTTCTCAGCCTACCACATCGTCTAGCTAAGATTCTTCTGCAACTTTCTCAACGTTCACCTGACGATGCAGCAAACAACAAGATTCGTGTTACCCAGCACGAAATCAGTCAAATGGTTGGAGCGTCTCGCGAAAGCACAAACAAACAGTTACGCGCCTGGCAGCGCCGCAAATGGTTGAGGCTCGAACGAAACTGCATTATTGTATTAGCACCTGATGCATTGAGCGCCGTCCTCAACGGTGATCACAGCAGATATAGCGAGGGTTAATGACTGTTTACCGGGAAATAGTGGAGATAGCGCAAGAACGCGGGCTCCCGGTTTGACAGTCCAAAAGAAGTGCCTTTAACGGCCATGAACGGGAGTTAGAGAATTTTTTACACTGTTACGTCATTGAATTTATTATCCTGTGGCGCAACCCTGAGCCATCCTTTGGATTTCGGTCCTTTTTGCCCAACGCTAGCGCGGGCGAATGCCCGCTTTTGCGAAATAGCAGACGTAGCGACTGGTCCATCTCATCTGTTTTGACGGGAACGGAGACAGAACCGGACGCCTAATGTCGATGCAGAGTTCGTGAGGATTAGCTAAACTGAAGTGGTAAACTGAAGTGGTAAACTGAAGTGGTCTAGCGTCTTGTAGGAGTTCGCCATGGCCCCGCGCGCGTACTGGAAGGGCTTTTTGCGTTTGTCGCTCGTGTCCTGCCCCATTCAACTTTTTCCAGCGACGAGTGAAAGCGAAAAAATCAGGTTCAACCAAATTAATAAAGAAACCGGCAACCGCATCCGCTATTCCAAGGTGGACGGGCAGACGGGCGAGGAGGTGGAATCTGCGAACATCATCAAAGGCTATGAAGTTGCCAAGGGCCACTACATAGAAATTACTGACGCGGAGCTTGAATCTGTTGCGCTCGAAAGCGTGAAGATAATTGAAATAGATGAATTTGTTCCAAAATCTGAAATCGATAACCTTTACTATATCCGGCCGTACTACATCGCCCCCGATGGGAAGGTTGGACAAGACGCCTTCGTTGTTATCCGCAACATCATAGAACAAATGAATATGGTGGCGCTTGGCCGCGTCGCGTTGACGAGCCGAGAGCATGTCGTTGCGATGGAGCCACGCGGCAAGGGAATCATGGGTACGCTACTGCGCTACCCTTACGAGGTCCGGGACGAGAAAGAGTATTTCGACGATATTGCCGATATTAAGCTTGGCAAAGACATGATGGATTTGGCACGGCACATCGTCGAAACCAAATCAGGACACTTTAAACCGGAAATGTTTGAGGACCATTACGAAGCCGCGTTAAAGGAGTTGATCGCGAAGAAGTCCAAGGGACTGAAGATCGAGGCGCCAATAGAACGCGCGCCGGCCAAAGTTATTAACCTGTTCGATGCACTGCGTCAGAGCGTGAGGGCCGAGCAGCCGACTAAGAAGGCCAAGCGTGGTCGAAAGAGGGTCGAGGATCAGAGGGAGATGCTCCTTCCGATTCCGGGTAAGAAGTCAGTTAAGGAAGAGGCAAAAAAGCCGGTTCGTGCAACTGGTCGGCGCAAGGCGGGCTAAACAGCGACCGCCGCCAACGCATTGCAATACCATTGAAATCCGAAAATGAAGGCACAGCTTGGTTTTTTGTATTTCTTTGCGAATGCACCGTTATCCGGACGACAGCTCTATGGTTGGTACGCGCTGCTGGGGATTTTTGTTTTCTTCCTTTTCATTAGGTTTGTCGGAAAGGTTCAAGCTCACCCAATTTTGAGAAAAGCCAGAATAAACCAATTCACGGCGGTTGTGGGCGTCATCCTTCTTATCGCTTTGCTGAAAATGGGGTCAGATTGGCACAAGGTAGATTTGTACTACAGAAACGGAGTGTTAGCGCAGGCGACCGTAACCAGGAAATTTACCGACACGCGAATACTTCCAATCCACAATTATGGGACGAACTATATTGTTGCGTACGAATACGTGGACTCGACGGGTGCTAAGCATTCCGGCGAGGACTATGTGCGGTCGCAAATATGGAATTTTCTGTCTGCGGGAGGGTCAGTGGAAATCAAATATTTAGCGGACAGGCCGGCCGACAGTGTGGTCAATGCGTGGGACGGGTATTACGAAAGCATCCATGTCTCCATTGCGCTGGCTGTTGTCTCAGGCGGCGCACTATTGTGGGGGGTGAGGCGGCCAACGGGCCGTCAGCGACACAACTCCGTTTAAAGGAAACCACGGCGAGCCGCTTCCATTTTTTATAACAAGTTGTGCGCTCTAAGCGCGGTTCGCAGGCGTGGAAATGGCGCTTGATGCAATTTGTTTAAGCTTGGCTAGGTGAATTGGGCTTCGCTTCGAATCAATTCCAGCCTCGACTCCGAGCGAGTACGGCGACGTCCCCGATGGGCAATGAGCAGCCCCGCTCTTTATTGATTCAGATCAACGCCGTCGTTTTGGGATTGGAGGCATAAAGTCAAAATAGAGGTCCAAGTTATTTTAACTTGTGTGGTTGGAACGCTCATGGCGAAGTCGCGCAAAGTCATTATCACCTGTGCTGTAACTGGCTCGATCCATACACCCTCGATGTCGCCGCATCTGCCGATCACCGCGCAGGAGATCGCCGATGGCGCGATCGGTGCCGCCGAGGCTGGCGCGGCAATCGTCCACTTGCACGCGCGCAACCCGCAGGACGGCCGTCCCGACCAGTCACCGGAGGCGTTTGCGCCCTTCCTCAAGGTGATCAAGCAGCGCTCCAACGTGGTGGTGAACATTACCACCGGCGGCGCGCCGACCATGACCGCCGAGGAGCGCGTGCGGCCGGCGGCCACGTTCAAGCCTGAAGTCGCCTCGCTCAACATGGGCACGATGAACTTCGGGCTCTACCCGATGATCCCGCGCTACAAGGGCAAGTTCAAATACGACTGGGAGGAACCGTATCTGGAAGGCTCGCGCAAGGGCATGTTCAAGAACACCTTTGCCGACATCGAATACATCCTGAAGACCTGCGCCGAGAACAACACCCGCTTCGAGATCGAGTGCTACGACATCGGCCATCTCTATACGCTGCGCCACTTCCTCGACCGCGGCGTGATCAAGCCGCCGCTGTTCGTGCAGTCAGTGTTCGGCATTCTCGGCGGCATCGGGCCGCATCCGGAAGACGTAATTATGATGAAGCGCACGGCCGATCGCCTGCTTGGCGACAATTATCATTGGTCGGTGCTCGGCGCCGGCGCCAGCCAGATGCGGGTTGCGGCCATGGCGGCATCGATGGGCGGCAACGTCCGCGTCGGCCTGGAAGACTCGCTGTGGCTCGGCGCCGGCACGCTTGCCGAATCGAATGCGCAGCAGGTCACGCAGGTGCGCAAGATCCTCGAGGGCCTCGGGCTGGAGATCGCAGCCCCCGACGAGGCGCGCGCGATCCTCTCGCTCAAGGGCGGCGACAAGGTGAATTTCTAGCGCCTGCCGTCGCGATAGCTGTATTCTCGTCATTCAGGTTGCGCGGATGATCTGCGTTCCGCAATGATGGGACAGCATGGCTTCGCTCGACGCCTTCAGTATTATCATTCTGCTCGGTAGCCTGCTGGTGCTTGCCGGCATTTTGTCGAGTCTAGTGGCGCTGCGCTTCGGTGCGCCGCTGCTCTTGGTGTTCCTGTTGGTCGGTATGCTGGCGGGCGAGGGCGGCCCGGGCGGCCTGAAGTTCGACGACGTCGGTGCCGCCTATCTAGTCGGCTCGATCGCTCTGGCGCTGATTCTGTTCGATGGCGGTCTACGCACGCGGATGGCCACGTTCCGTAACGTTCTGGCGCCGGCGGTGGCGCTGGCGACGGTCGGCGTGCTGATCACCATGTTGATCACAGCGCCGATCGCCAAGCTGGCGCTCGGCGTTACCTGGCTGCAGGCACTGCTGGTCGGAGCTGTCGTAGCGTCCACAGACGCGGCGGCGGTGTTCCTGCTGCTCAATGCACGCGGCCTGCGCCTGCGTCCACGCGTGCGCGCCACGCTCGAGGTCGAGTCGGGCACAAACGACCCCTTCGCGGTCTTTCTCACCTTGCTGATGGTAGAGTTTCTGTTGGTTGGCGACCTGGGCTGGTCGCGTGCGCTGCTGATCTTTCTGCGTGATTCGGTGCTCGGCTGCATTATCGGCATTGCCGGCGGCCGCATCATTGCAATGGTCCTCAATCGGCTAGCGCTGCCGCAGGGGCTGCACGCGCCGTTCGTGGCGGTCAGCGCGCTCGTGGTGTTCGCCGCGGCCAACTCCGTGCATTCGTCCGGTTTTCTCGCGGTTTATCTCGCCGGTCTCGCCGTCGGCAATCGGCAAACACGCGCGCACAATTCCGTTGTGGTGTTCCTTGACGCGGTAACGTGGCTAGCGCAGATCGTGATGTTCGTGTTGCTCGGCCTTTTGGTGTGGCCGCAGCGACTAGCCCATAGTTTGCTCGGCGCGATGGTAGTCGCACTGACCCTGATGCTGGTTGCGCGGCCGGCCGCAGTGTTCGTGTGCCTGGCGCCGTTCAAGTTTCAATGGCGCGAGAAGCTGTTCATGTCCTGGGTCGGTTTGCGTGGCGCGGTGGGGATTTTTCTCGCTTCAATTCCGCTGCTGGTCGGCATGCCGACGGCGTACCTGTTTTTCGACGTCGCCTTCGTGGTCGTGCTGTCCTCGCTGTTAATCCAGGGCTGGAGCGTGACGTTCGCCGCCCGCAAGCTCGACATTGCCTTCACGCGTACCGATCCGATCCCGCGCCGCGTCGAGCTCGATCTGCCCGGGCAGCTGGCACGCGAGATCGTCGGCTATCCGGTACCTGCCAACAGCCCGTTCCTGCGGCGCGGGCTGATCCCCAACTGGGCGCGGCCGACGCTCATCGTGCGCAAGGAGGAAATCCTCACGCCGGCGGAAGCGCACCCCCTGCGCGAGGGCGATTACGTCTACCTGCTAGCGCCGCCGGAGAAAGCGCAGGCGCTCGACCGCTTCTTCGTCGCCATGCCGTCGCCGGCAAAACCCGATCCGCGCTTGCTCGGCGATTTCTTCGTGGGAGGCGACGCGACGCTCGGCGCGCTAGCGGAGATCTACGGGCTGCAGGTGGCCGCGGACCATAACGAGGTGTCATTGGCCGATTTCTTCAGGGAGAATCTCGGGCGCCCCGCGCGTGCTGGCGACATCGTGCAGCTCGGTCCGATTGCCTTGCTGGCTCACAAGGTCGCCGACGACCGCGTGACCACCGTTGGCTTGCGGCTCGCCGAATTGGAAGAGTCGACCTGGTTAGCCGATCGGCTCAAGGCGTTGTGGCAGCGGGTTCAGAATTGGATCGGTTAGGAAGCGCGGCGCGCCATCGCCGGTGCGCACTGCACCAGCCAGGCGCCGCCGAACAGCACGGCTGTCCATATCAGATCGCCCAGCACGGTCTTGTCCAGAAACGGCAGGGCGGCGGCGTAGCATTGCGCTAGCCCTTGCACGTTAAGCGGATACATGCCGCTGAAGGCCCAAACCGCGAAATTCGAGGCGGCGAAAAAGATTAGCGAGCAGGAAATCGTCGCGGCCACGACCGGGACCGCGCCGTGCCGGCGCCGCGCCAGCATCCCGGCGAAGGCCGGAACGGTAATGGCGGCATAGACGACCAGCGAAATGCGTCCGTCGTCGCTGGCGAGCACGGCGCCGCTCAGCGCCATAGCCAACAGTGGGACGACCACCGCCAAGGCCGGAATGCGCAGCGTTCGCCCGGCAAAGAACGCGCTTGCGGCAACCGCAGTAACCCCCGGCGGGTGCGGCATCAGACGGGTGGCCACGTCGAAAATCACAAGAAAGATCACCAGGCCCAGATCCATCCACAGATCGGCCCGGGGTTTTTTTGACTGCATCGCTGTCATTCCTTTGCCAGCAGGTTTACGCGTTCTTAGTATATTCCGGCACGCTTTTCACGCCTGCTTTTCGGCCCATCCGGCGACGATAGCGGAGAGCGCATCGAGCCCGTCGGTCAACGCGGCAGGGCCCGGCTGCAGGATCAGCGTCGATTTGACCTCGCGCAGCCAGCCGGTGGCGACCGCGGGAACGGCGGCAAAGCCAGGCCGCGCCGCGACCTTGGCCGGCACGAATTTCTTGCCGCACCAGGAACCGATGATGATGTCGGGCCTCGCGGCGATGACGTCGGCAGCCGACACGATACGATCTTTCGCGTTCTTGCGCGCTGCGAGCTGCGGGAACACTTCGATGCCACCGGCCGCCGTGATCAGCTCCGAAACCCAACCGAGGCCGGAGATCATCGGTTCGTCCCATTCCTCGAAATAGACGCGCGGCCGGCGCGGCAGGTGCGAGGCGCGTTCATGCACGGCGTTAACGCGCGACGCAAGCTGGTTGGCCAGCGCGTTGGCCTTTTCCACCGCGCCGACGAACGCGCCGAGCGTGCGGATCATGTCGAAGATGCCGGTGACGTCGCGCTGATTGAAAGCGTGCACCTCGACGTTGGCGCGCACTAGCTCGGCGACGATGTCGGCCTGCAGGTCTGAGAAGGTCAGCACTAGGTCGGGCTTGAGGGCCAGGATCTTCGGCACTTCGGCAGAGATGAAGGCGGAGACGCGCGGCTTTTCCTTGCGTACGCGGGAGGGCCGCACCGCATAGCCGGACACGCCGACGATACGACGGTCCTCGCCAAGGAGGTAGAGCGTCTCCACGGTCTCCTCGGTCAAGCAGACGATGCGTTCGGGCGGGAACATCGGTGCATCATACACCACCGCGCGACATCAAGCGGACAGCAATTCCACGCCGCCGGTTGCCGTCACTCGGCCTTCCTCGATGCGTACCACGCGCGTAGCGATGCGCCGGACCTCGGCGGCGTCGTGGCTGACATAGATGATCGGTACCCGCGCCTCGTCGCGCAGCCGCTCCAGATAGGGCAGGATGTCCTTCTTGCGCGGCTGGTCGAGTGAGGCGAGCGGTTCGTCGAGCAGCAACAGGCGCGGCCGAGTCAGCAGCGCGCGGCCGACTGCGACCCGTTGCCGCTCGCCTCCCGACAACTTGCCTGGCCTTCGGTCGAGCAGGGGGCCGATGTTGAGCAACTCGACCACGTGCGCAAACGCCGCCGCGTCGGGCGAGTGGCCGCTCATCCAGCGTCCGTAGTAGAGATTGTGTCTGACGCTGAGATGCGGAAACAGCCGGCCGTCCTGAAACACGTAGCCGATGCGCCTCCGCCAGGCTGGCAGGTCGACATGTGCACCGGCGTCGAACAATACTTCGTCGGCAAGCGTGATGCGGCCACGGTCGGGCCTGAGCAAACCCGCGATCATGTTGATGACGCTAGTCTTGCCGGCGCCGGAAGGTCCAAACAAGGCGGTCGCGCCGGTCTCGCCGGCGAACAGGGCGCTCACTGCAAAGTCGCCGAGTTGCTTTTCGACCTCGACCATCAGCATGGCTTAGGTTCCATGCAGACGGGCTTGCGCGCGGCGGGCGAGCCATTCCGATACTGTTAGCGCAGCGACCGAGATGATCACTGCCACGATCACTAGCGACAGGGTGCTGCGGTCGCCGCCCGGTACCTGCATCAGCGTGTAGATCGCAGCGGAGATAGTCTGCGTCTCGCCCGGAATGTTGGAAACGAAAGTGATGGTGGCGCCGAATTCGCCGAGCGCGCGGGCGAAGGCGAGCATCATACCGGCGATGATACCGGGTAGCGCCAGTGGCAGCGTGATCGTGATGAACAGCCACACGGGGTTAGCGCCTAGCGTCGCCGCGGCGTCTTCAAGCCGCCGGTCGATCGCCTCGATCGAAAGCCGGATCGCGCGCACCATCAGCGGAAAGGCCATAACGCCGCAGGCGAGCGCGGCGCCGGTCCAGCGGAACGAGAACACGATGCCGAAACGATCTGCGAGGAACTCGCCAACCGGCGCGCGCCGGCCGAACGTGATAAGCAGCAGATAGCCGGTGACCACCGGCGGCAGCACCAACGGCAGATGAACGAGCGCGTCGACCAGCGACTTGCCCCAAAACGATTTGCGGGCGAGCAGAAAAGCGATGCCGATGCCAAAAGGCAACGCCACCACCGTCGACACTGCCGCGACGCGCAGCGACAACGCGACGGCCGTCCATTCCTGGGGTGTCAGCGCGATCACGTTTACGAAGTCGGCCGAATCAGGAAGCTGAAGCCATATTTCTCGAAAATTGCCTTGGCCGCCGGCGCGCGCAGAAATTCGAGATAGCGTACCGCCGCGGGCTTCGCTGTCGCCGTCGCTGCCACTGGGTAGGTGACTGGCGGGTACGAGCCGGCCGGGAATACGCCGATGATCTTCACCTTTGGTTCGATCTGGGCGTCGGTCGCATAGACGATGCCGATCGGCGTCTCGCCGCGCGCGACGAAGGAGAGCGTCGCGCGCACATTAGCCGCCTGCGCGAGCTTGGGTTCTATCGCGGGCCAGGCACCGAGCGATTCTAGGGCAGCTTTTGCGTAAAGCCCTGCTGGCACCGCCTGTACGTCAGCAACGGCGATACGGCCGTCGCCAGCGAGCCTGGCGATGTCGAAACCCTGGCCGATGGAAATATTGTCGAGCTTGGAGGTTGCAGGGGCGATCAATACCAGTTTGTTGCCGAGTAGATTGACGCGCGTGTTCGGGTTGATCAGTTTCTTTTCGTTTGCGTAGTCCATCCAACGCGAGTCAGCGGAGATAAAAATGTCTGCGGGCGCGCCTTGCTCGATCTGGTTGGCGAGCGCTGAGCTTGCCTCATAGCTCGTCGTCACGTGTACCCCGGTCGCCTGCGTGAAGGCGACGTTGATGTCGTCGAGAACATTCTTCAACGAGGCGGCGGCGAATACGATGAGAGTATCCTGCGCCCGTGCCTGGGCACCGGCGAGGCCCGCAAATAGGCAGAGAGTAGCAACAAGCCGGGCGAACATCCGATCCTCCGCGTGCGCCCCCACTGGGCGCCGGGCTGGTGTCGACTTGGTTACTTGGAAACGACCAGGTCGGAACCGTCGTTCCGGCATTGCGGCGCACGCACGGGGCGCCGCAGGTCACAATGATATCATCGGTGAAATCATCTGGCCTGGCAAGGCCGGACGGATTTCAGTAACGAGCGTCGTAAACCTGCCCTTTGATGCGCGCGAGAAGGTTCTTCGGCTTCTGCTGCGCGGCCAAGCTGCGTCTGTAGGCGACCCTGGCGACCGCCGCCGCGATTTGCACGGATACCTCACGAATGCGCGGCAACGCCGGATAAAGGCTGCCCTGCTTCAGATCGTCGTCGGTCACCAGTCCGGCGAGCGTGCGCGCCGCCGCCATGAACATCTCGTCGGTGACGAGCGTGGCGCCGCAGGCGATCGCGCCAAGGCCGACGCCCGGGAAGATGTATGAGTTGTTGCCCTGACGCGGCACGAAGGTCTTGCCGTTGAGCGTCACCGGATCGTAGGGGCTGCCGCAGGCAAACAGCGCGCGACCATCGGTGTGTCGATAGGCTTCTTCGGCCGAGCATTCCGCTTTCGACGTCGGGTTGGATAGGGCGAACACGATGGGCTGTTCATTGATCTCCGCCATGGTGCGCAACACCTCCAGCGTGAAGGTCCCGCCGACCGCGGCGACGCCGATGATGGCGGTCGGCTTCAGCGTCTTGATCGCGCTGAGGAAGTCGCCGACCGGCGCGTGCTCGTGCGCATAGGGCAGTTTGTGTTTGTTGAGACCTTCGCGGTCCTTGACCACCAGACCGCGGGAGTCGACCAGCCAGATACGTTTACGCGCCTCAGCCTCGCTCAGTCCTTCCGCCATCATAGCGGTGACCACGAGGTCAGCGATGCCAGTCGCTGCTTCGCCAGCGCCAAGGAACAGCAGCCTCTCCTCGGAAAGCTTGCCGCCTTTGATGCGCAGCGCCGAAAACAAGCCGGCGAGGGCTACCGCCGCGGTGCCCTGAATGTCGTCGTTGAACACGCAGTACTGGGTTCGATACTTGTCCAACAACTGGAAAGCCGAATGATTCGCGAAGTCCTCAAACTGGATCAGCACGCTGGGAAAGGCTTTGCGCGCGGAGGTGATGAACTCGTCGATGAAATCGTAATAGGCCTTGCCGGTCAGCCGCTTGCGGCGCAACCCGACGTAATATGGATCCTTCAAGAGTTGTTCGTTGTTGGTGCCGACATCGAGCATCACTGGTAGGCACACTTCCGGATTTACGCCTGCGCAAGCGGAATAGAGCGAGAGTTTGCCGACCGGGATGCCCATGCCGTTGGCGCCGAGGTCGCCCAAACCCAGGATGCGTTCGCCATCGGTGACGACGATGAGCTTGGCGGGATAAGGCCAGTTCTTGAGTAGCCTGGCGATGCGACCGCGATCGTTGGCACTGATGAAGAGGCCGCGCGGCCGCTGGAAGATGTTGCCGAATTTCTGGCACGCGAGACCGACAGTCGGTGTGTAGATGAGCGGCTGAATCTCGTCGATGTTGTCGCAGACCACGCGGAAGAACAGCGTTTCGTTACGATCATGCAGCGCATTGAGCGCTACGTACTTGTCGAGGTCGTTGGGCAGACGGCGCAGATTGGTCAGCACGCGTTCAGCCTGCGCCTGGATCGTGAGTTGCGTTGCAGGCAACAGCCCACGCAAGCCAAGCGCGTCGCGTTCCTTCTGGCTGAAACCGGTTCCCTTGTTGACCAGCGGATCGCGCAAAAGCGAGATGCCGCGTTTGGATTCAGTGGTAGCTGAACGGGCGCGAGCCCCGGCACTGGTTTTCATATGTGAGGTTCCCGGAAGATCAAATCCTTTGAAGCGCGGACAATCTCAGGTAGGCACGTTTGACCGAGATCAAACGAGACCATGTATATCAGGGTTGCGCGATTGATTGTATGGCCGCATCATAATCGGCGTAAATCGGCGTCTTTCCGGTATCCAAATCGATTAACGCCCATGCCCCAACCCACGTCCACGGCAGACGAGTTCGATTACATCGTGGTGGGCGCGGGCTCCGCCGGATGCGTGCTGGCCAACCGCCTGTCAGCCGACCCCAACAGCCGAGTGTTGCTGCTGGAGGCGGGCGGCAAGGATAACTGGATCTGGTTCCATATTCCGGTGGGCTATCTATTCGCCATCGGCAATCCGCGTGCCGACTGGCTGTTGAAAACAGAGCCGGAGCCCGGCCTCAATGGCCGGAGCCTCAATTATCCACGTGGTAAGGTCATCGGCGGCTCATCTGCCATCAATGGCATGATCTACATGCTCGGTCAGGCCACCGATTACGACCAATGGCGGCAGCTTGGGCTGCCAGGGTGGTCGTGGAGCGACGTGCGGCCGTTCTTCCGCAAGCACGTCGACCACTTCCTGAAGAGCGAGCATCACGCTGCGGGGGGCGAATGGCGGGTCGAATATCCGCGGCTGAGTTGGGAAATCCTCGATGCGTTTCGCGACGCTGCGATCCAGTACGGCATTCCCGCAATCGACGATTTCAACACTGGCGACAACGAGGGCATATGCTACTTTCACGTCAACCAGAAGCGCGGGCGCCGCTGGTCGGCGGCGCGCGGCTTCCTCAAGCCGGTGCTGCATCGGCGGAATCTGCGGCTGGAAACTGGCTGTCTGGTTGAGCGTCTCGAGCTTGCCGGCAAACGCACCGTCGGCGTGCATTGGCGGCAGAACGGCGTTGCCTGCTCGGCGCGCTGCCACGGTGAAGTCATTCTGGCCGCCGGCGCGATCGGTTCGCCACATCTCATGATGCTGTCTGGCATCGGCCCGGCCGAGCAGCTCACAAAATTCGGTATCCCGGTCGTGCTCGACAAGCCAGGCGTCGGCGCCAACCTGCACGACCATCTGCAGCTGCGCATGATCTTCAAGGTGTCGGGAGTGAAGACGCTGAACGAAACCTACGTCTCGATGCTCAACCGGCTGGGCATGGGCATCAATTACATCTTGCGCCGTCGCGGGCCGATGACCATGGCGCCGTCGCAGCTCGGCGCTTTCACAAAGTCGGACCCGACGCAGGACCGCGCCAATATCCAGTATCACGTGCAGCCGCTCTCGCTTGAAAAATTCGGTGAGCCGCTACATCCGTTCCCGGCCTTCACCGCCAGCGTGGCAAATATTCGGCCGACCAGCCGTGGCGCGCTCACGCTCAAGTCAGCCGATCCGGCGCAGCCGCCAGCCATCGCGCCGAACTATCTCGCAACGCCAGAAGACCAGCTCGTCGCTGCCGATTCGATCCGCGTCACGCGCAAGATCGTAGCGCAGCCGGCGCTGCGGAAATATTTGCCGGTCGAATATCTGCCCGGCGCGCAGGTGCAGGACGACGACGAGGCCGCGCTGGTCAAGGCGGCCGGGGATATAGGCACCACGATTTTCCACCCGGTCGGCACCGCGCGCATGGGCCGCGACATGGATCCGCGCGCGGTGGTCGATGCCCGGCTGCGTGTCATCGGCATTGAACGCCTGCGCGTGATCGACGCTTCGGTGATGCCGTCGATCACTTCCGGTAACACGAATTCACCCACCATGATGATCGCGGAAAAGGGTGCAGCGATGATTTTGGAGGATCGGCCGCGATAAGCAGTTACGGCGCGTTCCACATTGGCATCTTCATCGACTTGATGCACGCGGTGATTACTTAGGTGCTGTCGCGGGCCAGCGGGTTCGTTGTCTATCTCTTCTTTCGGCATCATCGAT
>Ga0207740_1000002_pt1 | contig 43614 bp, 39 predicted proteins | sample LuqExpMetageno29_FD_187787 | JGI IMG/M metagenome (GOLD analysis project Ga0207740, IMG submission 187787) | Tropical forest soil microbial communities from Luquillo Experimental Forest, Puerto Rico - Sample 29 (SPAdes) | ecosystem: Environmental > Terrestrial > Soil > Tropical forest ... | reverse complement strand
TTATGTTCGTACATCCCAACAATGTCGCCGGCGCCGATCGCCTGAAGTCCTACTATCTCGGCAACCTGATCGGAAATCCGCTCGACACCACCATCGCCGCGGCCTCGCTCTTCTTCGGCGGCGTGATGGATCGTTATCCGAAACTGAAAATCATGCTGGCGCACGGCGGCGGCTTCACGCCCTATCAGGCGGCACGCTGGGAGCACGGCTGGAAGGTGCGCAACGAGCCGAAGAAGAACATCAAGGCGCAACCGAAGGGCATTGCCAAACGCTTCTTCTACGACACCATCCTACATTCCGACCGCACGCTCGAGGCGATGATCGGGCTGGTCGGCAGTGATCACGTGCTGCTCGGCAGCGACTATCCTTACGACATGGCGATGCTCGGTTGCGTCGCGCATGTCCGCTCACTGAAGATTTCCGACGCCGACAAGGACTCCATTCTCGGCGGCCGCGCCGAGATGCTGCTGTCAGGAAAACCCTGATGAACGTGCAAGCCGCCGCCACGACCGGTCGTATTCCGACCGCTGCGATCACCGGCTTCATCGCCGATGCCATGGTGAATTGCGGCGTGCCATCGAACGATTCCGGCAAGATCGCTGAGCTGATGCTGGAAGCCGATCTCGTCGGCGCTGACGCGCACGGCATTTTCCGTCTGCCGCAATATGTGCACCGACTGAAGCTCGGCTCGACCAATGCAAAGCCGGACATCAGGGTCAAGCGCACCGCGCCGGCGACCGCGCTTATCAATGGCGACAACGGCATGGGCCATCTGGTGGTGGCGCGCGCGGCGGAGACCGCGATTGAGCTGGCGCGCGAATGCGGGGTCGCCTGGGCCGGCTGTCACATGTCGGGCCACGCCGGCGCCGCCGGCGTCTACGCAGCGCTGCCGCTGAAGGCCGACATGGTCGGCATCTATTCTGCGGTCGCCAACGCTAACCATATGCCGCTTGCCGGAGGCGCCGAGCCGCTGCTCGGCACCAACCCGCTGGCAATCGCGATTCCCGCGGGCGAGGAAGCGCCGGTGGTGCTCGACATCGCCACCTCGATCGTGTCCTACGGCACCATAAAGAACCACAAGCTGCTCAATCGCCCGCTTAAGGGCGACTGGATGATCAACCCGAAGACCGGCGAGGCGGTGACCGACCCGCAGAAGAGCGACGAGGCACTGCTGCTGCCTATGGGCGGCTACAAGGGCGCCGGCCTCGCGCTGGTGCTCGGCCTGCTTGCCGGCACGCTCAACGGGGCGCTTTTCGGCTGCGATTGCGTCGACTTCAACGCCGAGCCTGGCAAGGTCACCAACACTGGGCAATTCGTGCTGGCGCTCGATCCCAGTCGCTTCCAGCCCTTGGCGCAGTTCAAGGCGGAAGTTGACCGCCACATGCGCGAGCTGCGCAAGTCGAAGTCGCTGCCCGGTCAAAGCGTGCGTTTGCCCGGCGAGGAACGCGCCAAGCGCCGCGCCGACCGGCTCGCCAACGGCCTGGCGCTGGCGCCCGAGTTGCTGACGCAACTCGACAAGCTCGCCGCGGAGCTTTCGATCAAGCTGCTGCGGGACCGCTGATCGTTCGCGTTAGTGGCCATCTTTTTCGGCGGCTCTGATGTGCTCGACCACCTCTCGCCACTTCGTTGATTCAGCGGCGAGGAATTGCTTGAAGCTTTCCGGCGTTTGGCTCGATGTCGGCAACATGCCCGCCGTGCGCATGTGCCTCTGCACGTCCGGATCGGCCATCGCCTTGAGCACGGCCGCGTGCAGCTTGGCCACGATCGGCTGCGGCGTTCCCGCCACCGCGAACAGCCCCTGCCATGACGAACTCACTGCTTCTGGGAAGCCCTGTTCGAGCAGCGTCGGCACCTCGGGCAGCAATTCCGCGCGTTCGCGCGTGCTCACCGCGAAGGCCTTCAGCTTTCTGGCCTTCACGTGCTGCGCGGCCGAAGACAGCGTGACGAGCATCAAATCGACGTTGCCGGCCATCAGGTCGACGACGGCCGGGCCAGCACCACCCTTGTAGGGAATTTGCGTCATCTGCAAGCCGGCGACGTGTCGGAACTGCTCCATCGCAAGGGTGTTGAGCGTGCTGATGCCGGCAGCAGCATAATTGATCTTGCCTGGGTGCGCCTTCACGTAGTCGATCATCTCCTTGAGCGAGTTCGCCGGAAATGTCGGGCTGGCGATAAGGATGCCAGGCGTTTCCGCCACGATCGAAATTGGAATGAAGTCGCGCTCTGGCGCCACGTTCAGCTCCGGGAAGAAATGCGGATTGATCGATATGGTGCCGACATTGCCGAAGAATAGCGTATAGCCGTCTGGCGCTGCGTGCGCCGCCGCTTTCATTCCGACATTACCGGCGGCGCCCGAGCGGTTGTCGATGACGAGCTGTTGGCCAAGTGCCTGCGTCAGGCCCGGTTGGATGAGCCGGATCGCGTAATCTGACGCACCGCCGGGCGCGAAAGGCACGATGATGTGAATCGGCTTATCCGGGTAAGCGGCGATGTTATCAGCCGTGGCCGCATCGCCGGCGCCAAGCAGCGCGCCAAGCAGACAGAGCGTCGTACCAAGCACACGCGGCCCATAGTTAGCCGCCGCCATCGTACCGCTCCTTAAGCGGCGTTATGCCGCCGCTTTCATATCGCCCGGATCAAGCGGCAGTTCCACCGGCTTCTTGCGCTTGGCCGACAGGTCGAGCGCCTTGGTCAGCATCAGGTTGCGGTGCGCTTCTTCGACGGTCGCCGCCGCGGTCGGCAGACCGAGCGCCACGCGGTTGAGCCAGCTGTCGGTCTCCTCCGCCATCGGCCCACGCAATTCGCCGAGCGCCATGTCGCCAGGCGGATAGCTGCCCATGAAATCGACGAGCCGCGTAGCGTCTGGGTTGTAGCCTTCCGACTGCGGCTTCGATACTGCCAGCACGATGTCGCGATGGGTATCGTCGATGGTGAGCGCACCGGTAGTTCCGACGATTCCGACCTCGAGCGAGTAGACTGCGGGCGGCCAGGTGATCGGCAGCGCCCAGGACATGTTGAGATGATAAAGCGTGCCGTCATCGAACGTGATCATGCCGGCGGTGGCGTCGATACCCTGATAGAGAGGGCCCAGCACCTTATCGATCGAACGCGCATAGATCTCGACCGGTGTCTTGCCCTCTAAACACCACATGCAGATATCGAGCGCGTGCGTGCCGGAGATCACCATCGGCGAGATGGTGGAGGGATCGTCGGTGCGCTTGTAATTATCGATCGCTACCAGCCGGTTCATGAATGCACGCGAGGTAACCAAAGTTACTTCGCCGAGCGCGCCGGTGCGGCATTTCTCCTTGGCCGCCAGCCAGCGGCGGCGGAAGCGCTGCGTGTAACCGACGACGGCGTCGACCTTTGCTTCCTTGATAGCCTTGAGCACCTTCGCGGACTCCTCAAGCCGCGTCGCCAGCGGCTTTTCGATAAGCAGCGGGATCCTGCGTTCGAGCGCCACCATGATCGGATCGACGTGCAGATGCTCGTCGGTGGCGATGATGGCGCAGTTCACTTCCGGGCGCTTGAGCAGTTCGACATGACTCTGCGTGACGAAATCGGCGCTGATCTTCGGTCCGACTTCGCCAGCGCGGTTGGGGTTCCTCTCGGCGAGGCCGATCCACTGCACTGCCGGATGGCGCGCCGCCACCTCGCCGCGGAACAGGCCGACGCGGCCGCCGCCTATGATCGCCAGGCCAAGGCCTCTGGCAGATTTTTTCATGGGTGCACTCCTACTGATGATGTCTCTAGGATCGATCGGTCACGAGCCGCTCAGGATTGATGAGGAAGGCCCACAGCAAGGCCGAGCCCAGCATTACCCCGGAGATAACATAGAATGGAGCCAGCCAGGATACATGTTCGACCAGGGCTCCGAAGATAATGGCCGAGACCGAACCTGCCGCCTGGCCGACCATGTTCATCACGCTGGAAACCGAGCCGCTGAACCCACCAGCCACGTCCATCGCAGCCGCCCACGACGGCGCCAGGCTCATCGAGATGAGGAAGTTGCAGAGGGCGAGGAAGATCACCGTGAGCACAGGATCTCCCGAAAAAGCCGAGGGCAGCATCAGTGCCGAGGCGCCCAGCATGCTGGCGATGCATACCGCGCGCCGCGACCATTTGAGCGTCTTGGTTCGCTTGTAAACGAAGTCGGTGGCGACCCCACCAGTCAGCACGCCGAGAGCGCCAGCAAACAGCGGTAGCGGCGCGAGCGCGCCCATTTTCACCAGCGAAATATGATGGAACTCCATCAGATAGGTCGGCATCCAGTACCAGAAGAAATAGCTGCCGTAGGTGTAGCCGCAGTAGGCCAGCGCGATGAACCACATGTTCTTCGACGTTAGGATGAGGAACCACGGGATCTTCTTTTCCGCGGCTGGCGCCTCGGTCTTGGCTTCACCTACTGTTCGATCCTCGATATAGGCAAGCTCCGCGGCGTTGACGGCCCGGCATTCCTCGGGCCGGTCGCGATTCACGAAGTACCAGACGATTGCCCAAACGATTCCAACCGCGCCGAAGACGTAGAACACGGCACGCCAGCCCCACATGGTCATGATGGCGACCGCGACGATAGGGACGAGAGTTGTCGCGAACTGGCCGCAGCTATGCGTCACGCCGTTCACCAGGCCGCGCTCGGATTTGGGGAACCAGTATTGCATCGAGCGCGTTGCAGCTGGCCAGGCGCTTGCCTCGCCGATGCCGAAAACGAATCGTATAACCACCATCGACACAAAGCCCACGGCGTGCGCGGTCACCATCGTCATCAGCGACCAGAACAGCACCACGATGGTGAGCACCTTGCGCGCACCATAGGTGTCGGAAAACCATCCGCCGGGAATCTGGCCGAGGGCATAGGCAAACCCGAAGGCTGCAAAGATCGTCCCAAGTTGTGTTTTGCTAAAGCCGAACTCTCTGGCGATTTCTGGCGCTGCCACGGAGATATTGGTGCGGTCGATAAAGGTGATGAGGGCCATCAGACCCAGCATCAGGAGGATGACCCAACGATAGCCGGTTCGCTTTGCGACTTTGGCGGCGGCCGGAGCGCCAGCAGTCGCTTGCACTTGATCGAGCATTGTCATGATTGCCACCCCTATTCCTGGCTTGGTCAAGCTGACGGAATTCTGCAATCCGGCCGTTGATCCAGGTCAAAGGAGTGATGCGCGCGCATCGCGACTGCGATGCTCATCTGTTGCGGTAATGACGCAGCCGGCGTTTATAGAATTCTTATGAATTAACGCCCGCCATGTTTTTCCTTTTCATTTCTGCAACGGCCGAAACCGCCTGGTTCGACAGCGGCAGGTCCACCGGCTCGCCTAGTTCTGCCGAGAGATCGGCAGCCGTGTAGGTCTCCATCACCATGCGCGCAGATTCCGGCGTCACCATCGGCGGCTTGTCGAGAATGCAGGCCTCGAGGAAATGCAGCGTCTCCGGTCCCATCTGGCCGGCGAACACGTGATCGACCTGCTCGCCCGGCATGGTGGACATCGGGAATTGTTGGCCGCCATGCACCGTGTTGAGCCAATTGTCGCGCTGCGTGTCGTCGAGGATGAGCGAGCCCTCGGTGCCGAGCACCTCGACCCAGGTGGCGCAATAGTTCGGATAGCTCGGCGGTAGGTTCCAGCCGCCGCAGATGGTGGCGACCAGGCCATTGTCGAAGGTAACGATCGAGAACATCACGTCGTAGGAGCCGTTCACCGGTTTCATATAGCCGTATGACCCCTGGCTGTAGACACGCACGGGCTTCGCCGGCTCCAGCAGCCAGAATACAAAATCGAGGTCATGCGTTGATTCCATCACTACAGGCGACAGCCGCACGCGGCTCGCGATCTTCTTGCCGAGGTTGCGCGACAGATGCCGGCTGACCAGCACTGACACCACGTTGCCGAGCGTGCCGTCGGTGATCTTCTTCTTGGCGTAGGCGAACTTGGTGTTGAAGCGCTGCGAATAGCCTATGGTGAACTTCACCTTGTTACGCTTGGAAATCTCGATCAGCTCGTCGGCTTCCCACAATTCGAGCGCGATCGGCTTCTCCAGTAGCACGTGCTTGCCAGCCTTCAGGCAATCCTTGGCGATCGGATAGTGGTTAGATTCCGGCGTGGTCGAAATGTAGACCACCGAAATGTTCGGATTTTTGACGATGTCATGATAATCGAGCGTCGCCGTCGCCGGCTTCGTCAGCTTCTTCACTTCCGCCAGGCGGTCGGGGCGGATCTCGCAGATGTGAAGCTTGTCCACCAGCGCCGAGCGCGACAGCGTCTCCGACCGGATGCCCCCGCACCAGCCGGTGCCGATTACCGCTACTTCAACTCGTTTCACCGCAGGAATCCTTTTCTATTGCAATTTTGATTTCTCGGCTGGAGGGCCACGGCCCGTACACTATGCTAAGTCGGCACTCACCTAAAGTGTTTGTGCGTGCCGCCTTAACGCGCGGCCGGAGGAACAGAGGTATCTCGGTCCACTCTGACCGGGACGTCGACACCGAAAACCTGAGCGGCGAATTGCGGATAAACCTCCGCGAGCTGTGGCGCAACGACCTCGCGCAGCAGCTTGAGAGTTGCGAGAGAGGGTGCGGGGGTCTCCGGCGCCTTCTCCGGTCGCCCGAAATCGAAACCGGTATTCTCGATCACCTCCTCGACCGTGTGCCCCGGATGTACGCTTGTCAGCGTGAAGCGCCCGCAGGCAAACGAGAACAGGCAGCGGTTGGTGACGAACGCGATCGGCCCTCCGGTGCGGAACACGTTCGACTCGCTCGCGCCGGGCGCGCTGATGAAGTCGACGCGCGGCACCAGCGTGCGGCGTGAATGCTCGGTGCGGAAGAGGATCACCTTCCGCACCACGTAGTAGAGATAGGCCGAGCCGAACGAGCCGGGAAAGCGTACCCGCGGGTGCGCGTAGTCACCGGTCGACACCAGGTTGATGTTGCCCTGGCCGTCGATCTGTCCGCCGGAGAGGAAGAACACGTCTACCCGACCCTGCCCGGCGCAGTCGAACAGTTCGCGCGCGCCGTCGGTGAAGAAGTTGTGCTTGCGGCTCTGCAAGAGCGAGACGTAGGGACGCCCGTTGCCATTGCGCTCCCGCGCGAGCAGCGCGGCGGCCGCCGGGATCGGTGAGGCATTGCCGACCGCGACGTGACGCACGTCGCCAATCAGCCGCGCGATCACGTCGCTGAGGAGCTCCTCGTCGCGGAAGTCAGGCAGCGCGGCGTTCATGAACATACCGATCGACATATTCAGTAAAGCCTTGCTCGGTCGCCGCCATGCGCGCATAGAGCGCGAGATGCCCGGCGTCGGCGGCATAGTGATCCGGTAGCGGCAGTGGCCAGGCGCCGCTCTCGGCCACCGCGACGATCTCCACGTAGAAGCCGGGCAATGTCCCAGCGGCGAGCACGGGATCGTCGAGCAGATTGCCGTCGTGGATCTTCTCTACCGTTGCGATGGTTTTCTCTGCTGCGTGCGCCATGGTGGCCAATTCGCGCTGGCGCCCAATCCAGACGTTGCCGAAACGGTCTGCCATCGGCGCATGCAACAGCGCCACGTCCGGCTTGATTGCCGGCAGCAGCACAATCGGATCGGAATTGCCGAATGGACTGTCGATTACTTTCCAGTCGTCGCGATGTTTCAAAACGTCCGAGCCGATCAGCCCGCGCAGCGGCATAAACGGCACACCCTTCTCGGATGCTTGCAAGGCCGCGTGCAGTGCCGGGCAGGTGGCGTCCTTCATCTTTATGGTGCCGCTAGTGATCGCTGCGGTGAAACGCGGCGCTGGCCCGAACTCGCCGAGGCTCACCGCGCTCGTCTCCAGCGTCTCGATGCAGCCGGCGCCGATTAAGAGATCGGCCTGCAGGCTCGACGTTGGCAGCGCTACGAGATGCAGGCGCTTGACGCCACGCCGGATCAGCGCGCGTGTCGCCGCCATCGGCACGCCAGACACTTCGCGCGGCACAACGACCATGCAACCGTCGGTCACCGCAGCAAGCGCATCGTTAAGAGATTTCGCTGGCTGAAACATGGCCGACTGTCTCATTGTTGGGCTTGCCAGGTCCACTGGATTTTGTCACGTGGTGACTGTGACCTTAACCCTGCGAGACAAGCTGCGCGCCAAGCAATTCGTGATCACCGCGGAAGTGACGCCGCCAGTGTCGGCCGACCGCGACGAATTGCTCGCCAAGGCGTTGCCGCTCAGGGGCCTGGCCGACGCGGTCAACGTCACCGACGGCGCCGGTGCCCGCCCACACCTCGGTGCGGAAGCGGCGGCGGCGATGCTCGTCGAAGCTGACATCGAGCCCATCCTCCAGCTCACCTGCCGTGATCGCAACCGCATCGCCTTGCAGAGCGACCTGCTTGGCGCCGCCGCCACCGGCGTGCACAACCTTTTGGTGCTGCGCGGCGACGATCCGTCCGCCGGCGACCAGCCTGACGCCAAGCCAGTGTTCGATCTCGATCCGTACCGGCTACTGGAAACCGCGCGCCGGCTGCGCGATGCCGGCGAGTTGCCCTCGGGCCGCAAGATTTCCGGCAGCGTCGATTTCTTTCTCGGCGCTGCCGACAATCCGATAGATCCGCCGCCCGGCTGGCAGCCAAAAGGCCTGCAGGCGAAGATCGCGGCCGGCGCCCAATTCGTGCAGACGCAATTCTGCATGGATGCCGGCGTGGTGCACCGCTATCTGGAACGGCTCACCGAGCACGGCATCACCGATGAACTCTTTCTGATTGTCGGCGTGGTGCCGCTGCGCTCGGCGAAGTCGGCGCGCTGGATCAAGGAGAGATTGTTCGGCGCCATCATCCCCGACGCCCTGATCGCGCGCATCGAAGCGGCGAGCGAACCCGCGGCGGAGGGCCGCCGTATCTGCCTCGACTTGGTGCGCGAGCTCGCCGCCATCCCGCATGTCGCCGGCTGCCACATCATGGCGCCGGGCAACGACGCGGTGGTGCCGGAGTTGATCCAGGCGGTGCGGGAGAGTGTCGCGCGCCTCGCGTCGGCCTAGCACCGAAGGCGTCGCCCGAAGCAGCGGCAACCGCGCAAATGCCCGGCCAACGTATCTTTTGGCTGCGAAGGTCCGGGGCACGACTGACGCTTGCAGCCCCGACCCCGCACAGTGGACCTGGTGAACGCCCTGTTCGTTCAAATAATGGTAGGATTGCCAGGAACAACGCCGTTAAGGCTCCGGAGGCTCAGGAGGAACAAGCCCATGCGCATGGCCACGACCAGCGGGATCAGGCTCGCCTTCATTGTTGCCGCTGGCGTCGGGCTGATGTGCGGGTCCGCCGCCACCCAAGCCAAGCCTTGGCGGCATGCCCTGCTCAACGCCAAGGCTGACGCCGGCATCTTGCTGATGGCGGCCAAGCGCGGCTTCGATGAGAAACAGGGTTTGACCGTCGACCTCCTGCAGGTGAAGGACGATCAGATTGGCCTCAAGGCGCTGATCGCCGGCGAAGTCGACAGCTTCGAAGGCGGACCGCAAGGCGTCTTCGCCGCGGCCGCGCGCGGTGCCGACGTGAAGATCATCGGCTGCCACTGGATCGTGCTGCCGCACGGCATTTACGTGCGTGACGAAATCAAGAAGGTCGAGGACCTCAAGGGCAAGTCGATCGCCGTCTCGGCACCGAATTCGATGCCCGATATGCTGGCGCGTTTTGCGCTGGCGAAATTTGGCATCACTCCCGACCAGGTGAAGCTCGCGGTGATCGGCGGCGACCATGAACGCTATCAGGCGCTTGCCGGCGGCGTGGTCGAAGCCGCCGTGGTCTCCAACGAATATCAGCCCGACATGGCGAAGGATCTGCATTTGCTGGTCGCCGGCCGTGATGCGGTACCGAACTTCTTGCGCGTCTGCATGGTGACCAGCGGCAAGGTTCTGGCCGAGCGCGCCGACGACGCGGCACACTTCTTGGCGGCCGAGATGGAGGGCTTGCGTTTCGCGCTGACGCACAAGGCCGAGACGGTGGCTCTGACGCAGGAGATTATCCACGCCAGGCCGGACGACAAGCGCGCGGAATTCGTCTATGACGACGCAGTCGCCCATCACGCCGTCGATGCCGACCTGCCAATCCCGGCGGACAAGCTCGATTGGATGCAGCAGCAGCTTATCAAGGCGGGCAGGTTGAAAGAGCCGATTCCGTTGGCCAAGGTCACCGCGCCGGAAATCCGTGAGAAGGCCCTGAAACTGGCAGGAAAGTAGTTGCGTTTCTTTCCGTCCGCGATGGCGAATTAGGGAGCCGGCATGGGTGAGGTGAGTTTCGTCGAAGTTTCCAAGCACTTCACACTGCACGTGGACAACGAAGTGCATCACGTGCAGGCGCTCGACCGCGTTAGCTTCGCGGTGCGCGACGGCGAGATCGTGGCGCTGATCGGGCCGTCCGGTTGCGGCAAGACCACCGCCTTGCGTGTCGCGATGGGGCTCGATCCGGCCAACAGCGGCCGCGTCACCGTCGATGGCCGCGAGGTGCGCGGCTGCGGCCACGATCGCGGCATGGTGTTCCAGCACGCCGAGCTCTTGCCCTGGATGAACGCCATGCAAAACGTCATGTTTGGGTTGGAGATGAAGGGTGTGCGCGGCAAGCAGTTGCGCGAGACGGCGGAGAGATATCTCGACCTCGTGGGCCTCGGCAATTCGAAAAACCGCCGCCCGCATCAATTGTCCGGCGGCATGAAGCAGCGCGTCGGCATCGCTCGTGCGCTGGCGATTGATCCCAAGGTGCTGCTGATGGACGAGCCGTTCGGCGCGCTAGACGCGCAGACGCGCGAGACGCTGCAGGTCGAATTGCTGGAAATCCACGCCCGCACCAAGAAAACCATTCTGTTCGTCACGCACGATCTCGACGAAGCCGTGTTGATCGCCGACCGCATCGTGGTCATGCAGAGTGGTCGTGTCGACGACATCGTCGAAGTGCCCTTATCGCGTCCGCGCGGGGATCTGAGCATCGTGCGCGGCCTGCCTGAGTTCAACGAAGTCCGTTATAAGATCTGGCGCATGCTGCATTCCGCGCCGACGGTACACTGATGGCCGATATCGCCGAGCCCCAGAAGAAGTCGGCCGCGGTATCCAACAACGAGACCGCCGAGCGGCGCCAGACCCCGAGGTGGGTTATCACAGTCGCCTCGGTCGCCGTTGTGCTCATCATCTGGGAAATCGTCGGCCGGCAGATCAACCCAGTGTTCGGCTCTTATCCGACTGCCATCGCCGCGGCCTTCTGGGAGCTTTTGATCAGCGGCCAGTTAGGCGCCGCATTATACGACTCATTGCGGCCCTTCGTGCTCGGTTACGGGCTCGCCATCGTCGTCGGCATTCCGGTCGGCCTGGTGGTCGGTCGCTTCCGCGTTGCAGAGGCGGCGCTCGGGCTTTATGTGACTGCCGGCTACGCCATGCCGCTGGTGGCTCTAGTGCCGCTGTTGATCCTGTGGCTCGGCCTCGGATTCGCGGTGAAGGTCGCGGTAGTCTTCCTGATGTCGCTGTTCCCAATCATCATTAACACTTGGCTCGGCGTGGTCGCGGTGCCCAAGACGCTGATCGAAGTCGGCAAATCGTTCGTGGCGCCCGATCTCGTCATCCTACGTCGAATCATCCTGCCGGCCACGCTGCCTTACATTATGGCCGGTATCCGCCTGGCGGTTGGCCGTGCCGTGGTGGCGATGGTGATCGCCGAATTCTTCACCACCATCTCGGGCCTCGGAGCGGTCATCATCAACTCGGCCAATAACTTCGATACCGCGACGATGTTTGTGCCTATCATCATTCTAATGGTGATGGCGATCGGGCTGAACTGGCTGATCGGGTGGGTCGAACGCCGTGTCGCCCCCTGGCAGGCGGAGATCTCCGGGCGCGACCGCGAATAATCAGCCGAGCGCGCGCACGGCCTCAAACAGCTCGCGCACCTGCGCTTCCGAAATATTGCGCGTGATGAAGACGACCCGGCTCTGTCGGTTGTCGTCCGGCCACGCCGTCAACTCGACCGGCGGATGCGCGAGATGCTGCACGAACTGTACCACCACCGGGCCCTCACAGCCCTGAACGTTGAGAAAGCCTTTCACACGCAGCAGGTCCTGGCCGCGCAGCGCCATCAGCATTTCCATCGTCTTGGCGAAAGCCGTCCACGACGTCGGAGCGCTTTGCGTGAACACGAAGCTGCCGATGCCGTCCGAATGCTCCGCTTCGGCCACGAATGCGTTGCGCGCGTCGGCAGCGGGCTCGGTGATGCGGCTCGGATCGAGCGCGCCGTTCACCGCCTCGTGGATTTCGGCACCCGGGTTGAGCGTGTGCAACTGAACGGCGAGGCGATCAGTGGCGCCCGCGCCAGCGATGTCAGTCTTAGTGATCACCAGTCGGTCGGCGAGGATCACCTGCTTGCGCGCTTCCGTGGACCAGCCAAGTGTCTCCGCCCCGGTCACCGCATCGACCACGGTCACCACCGTTTCGAGATGAAACACCTCGCCGAGCGCGCGGTCGGTGGCGAAGGTCTGCAGGATGGGCGACGGATCGGCGAGCCCTGAGGTCTCGATGACGATGCGTTTGAAGTAGGGTATTTCGCCGCGCTCGCGCTCGATCACCATGCGCCGCAAGGTGATTTGCAAGTCGCTCCGCGTGATGCAGCACAGGCAACCGTTGCCGAGCAGCACGGTATCATCGGCGCTCAACCGCACCAGCGCATCGTCGATGCCGACCGCGCCGAATTCGTTTACCACCACCGCGGTGCCTTGCCCCTCTGGCATCGCGAGGAACACGCGCAGCAGCGTGGTCTTGCCGGCGCCCAAGAAGCCGGTGATCACGCTCACCGGGATGCGGTGCCCGCGCGCGCGTTTCAACCGTCGCCCGAAGGGCCCGGCGGCGAGCGAGGGGAAGAGTTCGTTCATCATGAACTTACTTTACCTCTCCCCCACCTCGCGGTGAGAGTTCGGATTGCCCAGCGACAGCGATTCGGTGGCTTAACCGCGATTCTCAGCAATCCTACAGGCCGCTCACTCAGACCCTAGGCGGGGTAGGGATAGCGCTTAGAAATCCATCTCCAGCACGTACAGCCCGCCGGTGAAGCGATCGACCGTGTAGACAATTTCGCGCTCGTCGACGAACACGTCGTTAAGCTGCACCGCGCCGGCCGGTGAGCCCTTCGGCGCCGGCGGCACGAAGGCCGCGATCTCCTTCGGCTGGTACGGGTTGGAGATGTCGTAGGCGCGTAAACCTCCGTTGAAAAAGGTGCCGAGCACGACCTGGTCGGAATACCACGCCGTCGGCAACATCACGTTCTCGTGGATGTTGTGCGCGCCGAAGCGGCCGCCGCGATTCTTGTAGGCATCGACTGGCGGCATCGGGCAGGTCGCAATCGACACCGGATGCGTTTCGTCTCGTATGTCGAGCATCCAGATCAGCTTCGGCCAGTCCTTGCCCGCGTTCTCGGTCGACTCGTCTGTCACCAGCAAGAGGTTACGGTCGAACAACGGCACGGCGGTGTGCATGAAGCCGGTATAGGGCGGCGAATTGGACCAGTGCGAGATGACCTTCGGGCTCGCCTTGTCCCTGATGTCCATCACGAACATGCCGCCGTCGATGTAGCAGAGGTAGAGCCGGTCTGGCCGCTGCTTGTAGACGTTGGTGTTATGCGCGCGGTAGCCCTTGTCGAGCGGATGGCGCGGCGGAGGCGCGATGTTATCGGTCGCCGAGGTGCCGGGCATCCACCACCGGCCGATCTCTTGCGGTCTCGCCGGATCGCGCACGTCGATGCAGCGGTAGAACTGATCGTCGAGCGGGTGGCTCGGCTTAAAGTCGGGCGCGCCCGAAGCCATGTGCACGTACTCGCCGTCGCAAAACCACAACTGGTGTACGCCGCGTGAGTGCTGTCCCGAGCAGTCGAAGAATGAGAGCAAACGCGGCTTTTCCGGAACCGAGACGTCGAACAGCTCGAGCCCCGCCGGCTGCTGGCCGACCTTCTGTGTCTGATAGGCCACCGCCATGATGTTGTTGGCGGAGCATTCGAGCGAGTTGGACCGCATGTAAGGCTTCGGCAGCTCGGTCTGCACCACCACCTTGGGATTGCGGGGGTCGGAGACGTCGACGCCGGTGAAATTTTTCGGCGCGCTTTCATGCGCCAGCCAGATGATCCGCCTGCCGTCTCTGGCGATGGTGATGGACATCCCTTCGCCCATGCCGCCGAAGCCGCCGAGGTCATTTTGCGCTAGCAGCTTGAAATTCCAGGTGACGGGCTCCCCGGTCTGGGTGAGGGGATTGCTTGCGCCTGACATTTCAATCTCCGATGCTAGTGTCATGGAAAGGCCGGCGCTCGGCACGCCGGCCTCGAGAGTGTCAAAAGGTCTTTAGGCGCTTGCCTGCTTGAGGAATTCGGTGCGCAACGCCTTACTCCAATCTGGGATCGCCTTGATCTTTTTCTCGTTGAGCAGAATTTCGGACTGCTTCTGCATATAAGGCACGATGTCGGAAGGCCAGCCGGGCTGCACCTCCACCCGCGCCAGCGCCTTGGCGAAGGTGTCGACGGACATATTGTAACCCTTCGAGGTGTAGAACGTATAGATCGTGTCGGACACCTTCTTCGGGTTGTTCTCGAAATCCTTAGCGACATCGAGCCAGGCCTTCAGATAGGCGACCACAGTTTCCGGGCTCTTCTGCACGAATTCCGGCGTCGCGGCCATGAACACCGGCAGCTTATCAAACGTGTCGAATTCCGAGATCGTCACGGCGAGGCCATCGGTCTCCGCGATTGCGTTGTAGGGCTCGACATTGCACATGGCGTCGACGGTCTTAGCGGCCATGGCCGCTACCATGTCGTCGACGTTCATGCGTACTTCCCGATAGTCGCCTTTCTTCAAGCCAGCCTTGACGGCGATCTGGTCGACGAAGATGTTGCCGGTGGACGAGCCGGTCTGGTTCGCGACCTTCAGCCCTCTGAGCTGCTCGACCTTGGTGATGCCAAGATCCTTACGCGCCATCACGCGTGCGGTCTTACCGACATATTCGATCATGGCGATGGCGACGAGGCCGCCTTTATCGGCACCGATCGCAAACGAGGGGCCGGCATAGGTGCCCATGTCGACCTGACGCGCGACCATCTGCTGCATCGTGAGGTTGCCGGATGGCACTGCGAATTCCTCGAACTTGAGGCCGTGCTTTTCCAGGTAGCCAGAGCGCAGCAGGTAATAGGTCGGCATCCCCCACATGTTGGTCTGGTAACCCTGCCGCACTGTCTCCAACGCCACGGCAGGCTTCACACCCAGGTACACCGCCAGCGCACCGGCGCCGCTTGCCACCAGCGCCTGCCGGCGGGTCATTCTTTTCTTGAACGGGACCATTTTCGTCCTTCCTTAACCCTTGGCTTTGCCGTTGACGGATCTTGCCGTGCCCTCGCTATCACCCCGTTCGAGGTGTTGTAGCAATTCCTTCTGGTATGCGACGAATTCCGCGCTGAGAGGGTCACGCGGCCGCGGCAGCGGGATCTTGATGACTGTTTTCACGGTGCCGGGATGCGGCGTCATCACCACGACGCGATCAGCGAGATAAACCGCCTCCGCCACGTTATGGGTTACATAAATTACCGTCTTGCGCGTTTCCCGCCAGACCTCGGCGAGGAGCCGCTGCATATCGTCACGCGTCAGCGCGTCAAGCGCTGCGAACGGCTCGTCCATCAACAATATCGCGGGATTGTACGCCAGCGCACGTGCGATGGCGACCCGCTGCTGCATGCCGCCGGACAAGTGATGCGGGAACGAGCCAGTGAACTTCTCCAGTTTCACCAGCCGCAGCTGCTCGCGGGCGATGTTCTCGCGCTCCTCTTTGGGCACACCCTTCATCTCTAGCCCGAACGAGACATTGCCGAGCGCGGTACGCCAGGGGAAAAGCTGCGCGAAGTCCTGAAACACCACGCCGCGGTCCATGCCGCGCCCGGTGACAGTCTTGTCGCCGATGCGGATTTCGCCAGAGGCCGGTGTCAGGAAACCCGCGATCATATTGAGTAGGGTCGATTTGCCGCAGCCGGAGGGGCCGACAATGCAGAAGAATTCGGATGCCTCAATGTTGAGGCTGACGTCCTTGACGCCCGGCACCTTGCCGCCGGGGGTGTCGTAGATGAGCGACACATCGCGTATTTCGATAGGCAACATACTGGATTCTATTTCTTCGTCTGCACCGGAATCCAGCGCGCCGGACGTTTGCCAAGGAACGCAGCGAATCCTTCCGCGGCTTCCTCGGATTGCCGCTTGGCGGAGTGGCTTTCCACTAAACCGGCGAAGGCCGCCTCATCCAGATGGCTCCAGGCATGGCGCAGCGCGCAGATCTTGGTCGCCGCCACCGCTTCCGGTCCGTTGGAGAGCAGGTGTTCGACCATGCGCTTGCCGGCGGCTTCGAGTTCGACAAGCGGCACCACTTCGTGCACCAGGCCGATGCGGCGCGCCTCATGCGCGTCGAAACGCTCGCCGGTGAGCGCGTAGCGACGCACCTGGCGCAGGCCGATAGCGTCGTTGAGCTGGGGGATGATGATGGTGCCGGCGACGCCAATCTTCACTTCGGCGATCGAGAAGGTGGCATTGTCGGCGGCGATGACGATGTCGCAGGCCGAGATAATACCAGTGCCGCCGCCGTAGCAGGCTCCGTGCACCAGCGCTATCGTCGGCACAGGGAGCAGGTTGAGCCGCTGCACCACTTCCGCGGTCATGCGCGAGGCGCGCAAATTGTCCTGCGGCGAGGAGCGGCGTGTCGAGTCGAGCCAGTTGATGTCGGCGCCGGCCTGGAAATTCTTGCCCTTGCCACTGATGACCACGGCGCGCAGCTTTTGGCCGGCGAGCTCATCGTAGGCCTTAAGCAGCGCCTGGATCAGCTCGCCGTTATAGGCGTTGTAGACTTCGGGCCGGTTAAGCGTGACGTATGCGACGCCGCGTGCATCCACCGTTGTCAAAATAGGATCGTTCTCCGCCATTGCTAACCTTTCACTGCTCGCATCATGCCCCATCGCAGCACGGTCGCCCGCTCGAGCGAGCCGAACACCAGACGCTCGAATACGTAGCCGATGCCGCCGATTACGACGAGCGAGGCCAGCATGATGTCGGTATTGAGAAATTCCTTGGCGTCGAAGATCACCCAGCCGAGCCCCCAGTCGGAGGCAGCAATCATCTCGGCGCCGACCACCGCGATCCACGAGCGCAGGAAGGCTTGCCGCATGCCGGTAATGATGAAAGGAGAGGCGCCCGGGATGATAACCTTCCAGAACAGCTTGTGCTCGTCGGCACCCATGGTGCTGGCCGCGTGCAGCCACAGTGGATTGACCGAGCGCACCCCCGACCAGGTATTGAACATCATGGGGAAGGTCGCTGCGTAGAACACGATCAGGATGGCAGTGAGGTTGCCGATGCCAAACCACAGCATGAACAGCGGTACCAGCGCGAAGGAGGGAATCGGCATGAGGGCGCTCACCAGCGGCAGGAAGAAATTTTCCACGCGCTGGAAGCGCGCCATCAGGATGCCGAGAGGAATGCCGACGGCAACCGCCAGCGCAAAGCCGAATAGCACTCGGTAGAGTGTGAAGGCCGCATGCTCGATCATGCTTCCGTCGGCCAGCATCGACCACAGGGTGTTGGCGACGGTCGGGATCGTAGGGAGCAGTGCAGGGGCGAAGTAACCGCTGCGCGCTGCCGCCTCGTAGCATGCCGCGGCAACCACAAGCGTGAGGAAGGCGCGGATCAGCGAGCGCGTGCGTTGGCCGTCGTCGCTCATGCGGTGACCATCCCCCATCGCACGACCGTGTAGTCCTCGATCTTCTGGAACGCGAACTTCTCCAGAACGAGGCCGATGATGGCGATCACGGCGATCCCGGCCAGCATGATGTCTGTGTTAAGGAACTTGCGCGAGCCGAAGATCATCCAGCCCAGCCCCCAGGGCACAGCGGCCAGCATCTCCACCGCTACCAAGATGCGCCAGGCTTGCGCTAAGCCCAGCCGCAGGCCGGTTAGGATGTATGGTAGTGCGCCGGGCAGGATTACATGGCGGAATAAGCGCCGATTGTCGGCGCCCATCGATTGCGCAGAGCGCACCCAGATCTCCTTAACCGCCTTCACGCCGGTCCAGCTGTTGAAGATCACAGGAAACGCCGAAACGAAGCCGACCAGCAGCACGGCGGACATGTCGCCCAATCCGAACCAGAGCAGGAACAGTGGCGCATAGGCTAGGCCGGGGATTGGCGCGCAGATCGACACTAGCGGCAGCAAGATATCCTCGGCGCGCCGCGACCGTCCCATCAGCACGCCGACCGTCACACCGAATACCCCCGCCAACGCAAAGCCGGCGAGCAGGCGAAGCATTGTCTCGACGACGTGATGCGGCAGGACACCCGAAAACGTCAGATCCACGAAAGTCTGCGCCACCTCTTCTAGCGTCGGGAATAGGCGGTGCGGGAATACTCCGGCCCAGGCCACGATCTCCCAGATGCCGCCGACCACCATGAACGGAAACACACTGCGGGCGACAAGGCGCAGCCGGTCGCCGACCGATGGAACCGACTCACCTGTCACACCAAGGGTGTTGACCGCGTTCGGCATCGCTATTGGGGGCTCCTCCCCGCGCCGCCCCTTCAGCGCGGGCCTTTCGGCGGCGTTTTTTTGCAGGATAATGCCCCTGCCTCAGTCACTACAAGCACGCAGCCTGATCAGCAGATATTGGGTTTTGGCGCTGGCGCATTGCTGTCAGACCGGCTAAACGCCCGCCACAGCCTGCGGGCGCGAAGCGTTGTCTTGAAGGGGAATAGTATGTCGAAGAATACGCAAAAGATCGGCTGGATCGGCACCGGACGCATGGGCTTCGCCATGACGGAACGTCTGCTCAAGGCCGGCCACAAAGTGTCCCTCTGGAATCGCACCCGCGCCAAGGCTGAGCCGCTGGCCGGCAAAGGCGGCAAGATCGTCGACAAACTGTCCGACCTCGGCGCTTGCGACGTGGTGTTCTCCATCGTCTCCGAGGGCAAGGACCTTGATGAGGTCTATTTCGGCAAGGAGGGCGTGCTCTCCGGCGGCAACGCGCCGAGGGTCGCAGTCGACTGCTCGACCATCTCGGTCGAGGAATCCGCCGACATCCGCAAAAGGCTGAAGGAGCGCGGCAGTGATTACGTTTGCGCTCCGGTCTCTGGCAATGCCAAGGTGATCAAGGCTGGGCGGCTTTCCTCAGTGGTGTCGGGCGAGGAGGCCGCCTGCAAGGCGATCATTCCGCTCATGGAGGTGATCGCTCCGCAGGGCGTCTCCTATGTCGGCGCCGGCGACCTCGCGCGCATCTGCAAGATCGCGCACAACGTCATGCTCGGAGTGGTGATCGAGAACCTGATCGAGATCACGCTTCTGGTGAACAAGATGGGCGTGCCACGCCATGCTTTCTTATCCTTCCTCAATAATGGCGTGATGGGCTCAATGTTCACCCGCTACAAGTCGCCGGCGCTGGTCAATCTCGACTGGACCACCACCTTCACGCCCGAGCTGTTGCGCAAGGATCTGGATCTTGGGCTCGAGCTTGCGCGCGAGATGGACGTGCCGATGCCGGTCACCGCGGCCACGCGCGAGGTGCTACAAAGCCATTTCGGCGCCGCCATGCTCCAGAAAGATCCAAAGGAATATCTCAACAAGGACTTTGCCGCGCTCGCGGAGACCATGGCGCTCGCCGCTGGCATGAAGCTCACGCCGGAAAACAAGAACGTGCCGACTGGCTTGGAGTGATGCGCCGCTCCGGGCACAAAAAAGGGGCCCCTTGCGGGGCCCTGTGCGTAAGGTGGAGGATTCACGCCGCCATCTCAGCCTTAAGGGAGGAAAGAACGGCGGCTGCGCACCAAACTACTGAAACGGCCGCGCGCGTCATTCTCAAGTAAATTGCGTGTAAATTTCAAGTAGATTTGTTCCGCTCAAATGCGCATCATTTCCAGCGTAAAATGGGAGGATACAGAACATAAATGAGCTTCACGTTGTACAATGCCCCGCAATCGACCTGCAGCCAGCGGGTTCGCTTTGTGTTCAACGGCAAGAAGATTCCGTTCGATGAAATCAAGCTGAATCTACTTGAAGGCGACCAGCTCAAGCCTGATTACCTTAAGCTCAATCCGAATGGGGTGGTACCCACGCTGGATCACGACGGCAAGATCGTCATCGATTCCACCGTGATTGCCGAATATCTCGATGAAATCGCGCCCGAGATAAGTTTCACCCCAGAAGACCCGGTCGCGCGCGCCCGCATGCGTGCGCTGATGCATTTTGCCGACGAGATGCCTGCTGCAGCAGTCCGCGTGCCGACCTTCAACCTGGCCTTCCTGCCGAGCTTCCAGAATATGAGCCGTGAAAGTTTCGGAGCTATGGCCGAGTCGAAACCATTGCGGCGCGAATTCATGCTGACCATGGGGCAAACTGGCTTCCCAAAAGCGGAAATGGATGCCGCGCTTGACCGCCTACGCCGCAGCTATCTGCGCATGGCCGCTGAGATCGAGAAGAGCGGCGGACCCTGGCTGCTCGGCCGCGACATAACCCTCGCCGACATCACAATCATGCCGGCGCTGGTGCGCATGGACGACCTCGGCATGCCGGACTGGCAAGATCTGCCGCGCGTAGTCACCTGGTTCGATAACATCCGCTCGCACCCGGCGTTCCAACCAACTTACTATCCGGGCTCATTGCTGAGCCAGCGCTTTCCGCATCTACGGCAGAAGGTGAGCGCATAACCGTACGAGCACGGCATTGCCAGACGCAAAACCCATGAGCTTGGCAACATCGCCCTGACTTCAAGCCGAGTGAGCCCCATGAATCCGATCACCCCGCTTTTCACGATCATTTCGCCCTCATCGGCGGACTTCTGGTTACCGCCAAGATCCCGCTCGTGGGCCTCGCTTTCAAAGATGTGACGGCACAACATCCACTCATTCTCGCGTCAGCGAGAAACCAGTCTTTAAAGATCTCGGTCCCCGCTTCCGTGCGGGCGAGCGGAATGTGATCGCGCTTAGTACCGCGCCGAGATCGGCAACTCCTCCGCCGGGAACAGCGTGATGAGGCAGCAGCCCTTGTCGGTGACCACGACCTCTTCCTCGATGCGCGCGGCGGAATAGCCGTCTGTTGCCGGGCAATAGGTCTCGATGGCGAACACCATGCCTTCCTTGAGCTCGGTTGGGTGATCCATCGACACCACGCGCGAGATGATTGGCCGCTCGTGCAGGTTCAGCCCGAGCCCGTGCGCGAACTGTAGGCCGAAGGCCGCCATCTCATCGGGGAAGCCGAACTCATGCGCCTTCGGAAACACCTCGGCGATGTGCGCGGTTGAGACGCCCGGCCTGATGCGATCGATGGCGTTGTCTAGCCACTCGCGCGCCTTCCTGTAGGCGTCGTGCTGCGCCGGCGTGGCGCGGCAGACGTTGAAGGTGCGGTAGTAGCAGGTGCGATATCCCATGAAGGATTGCAGGATGTCGAAGAAGGCCTGATCGCCCGGGCGGATCATGCGATCGGTAAAGTTGTGTGGATGAGGGCTGCAGCGCTCGCCGGAAATCGCGTTGACCGCTTCCACGTCATCGGAGCCGTGCGTGTAGAGGAACTTGTTGACCTCGGCGACGATGTCGTTCTCGCGCACGCCCGGCCGCAGCTTCTCGTTGACCAAATCATAGGCGCCGTCGACCATGGCAGCGGCACGGTTCAAAAGCGCAATTTCATCGGCCGATTTGACCTCACGCGCGCTCAGCATTAGCTGCTGACCATCCTTGATGGTCAGCCCGCACTTCTGTAGCTCGAACATCATCGGCGGTTCGATAATGTCGACGCCGAGCGGCATCTTGGAAACGCCGGCGGCTTTCATCAGCGAGAACATCTCCTCAGCGTGCCGCTTCATCAGGCCGAATGCTGGATCCACTGTGCCGCGTAAGCCCACAAGGCCGGCCCTGCAATTCTCCGGCTTGAGCCATGGCGAATAGAGCTTGTGGTGCACGGCTGCCGAGCCGAAATCCCACAAGATCGGATCCTGGCCGCGGATGAGCAGCGCCCAGCGCGACAGCTTGTCGCGCGCCCATTCGCCGATCTTGGTCGAGGTGACGTAGCGGATGTTGTTGTCGTCGAAAAGGAGTAGCGCGCCGAGGTCAGAGGCTTCTAGCGCCGCTTGCGCTCGGCCGAGTCGGTAGCGGTGCATGCGGCGGTAGTCGACGCGCTCCTCGAAATCGACGCCCATGGTACCGAGCACCGGCAGATGGCGGCCCCAATTGTAGCGTGGGTTAATGTCTTCGGCGCGGATGTGTACGGGCTCGCGTGTTCTCTCGTCCATGGCGTCCTCCTTATTAGCTTGGCCGGCCATTATGGCCGGAGACATCGTGGTGACATTATAGGCTGCTCGGGCGGCAAATTCAGCGCGCCGTCCAATGTTTTTGCCAATGGCGCGACGGGCGGTGGGTATTCTGAATATTATCCTATCTTAATTGAACGGCTGAGGGGCGAGTGTCTTGCGGCGCCCGGCGGACGGATCGGCGGCGCCCAATAATTCTGCCGCCGCTGAAATGTCGGGAGGTCGCTCCAGTCCAACGCGGGAAAGAAAAAAGGGAATAAACAATTGGCTATGCCACCTTGCGTCCCCATAGCCGCGCCGACGCAATATAAGCGCCTTCGCGGATGGCACGCAGCTTCAGCCACACCGTCGGCTCGATCACCCATTCGCGATTGGTAAAGGTGCCGAAGCCGCAATCGGTGCCGGCGATGACCCGCTCGCGCTCGCCGATCGCACGCACGGCCTCCTCGATGCGGCGCGCCACGACTTCCGGATGCTCGACAAAATTGGAGGTTGTCTCCACCACGCCCGGGATCAGCAACATGTCCTTCGGCAGCGGATGCTTCTTGAAGGCGGAGTATTCGTGCGCATGGCGCGGATTGGAGAACTCGATCGACAGCGCGCCGACCTTCGCCTGATAGAGCGCGGGCAGGATCTTTTCCAGCGCGATGTCATAAATATGCGGGCCTTCCCAATTGCCGTAACAGACGTGCAACCGCACGCGCTCGCGCGGGATGCCCTCGATTCCCGAATTAATCGCGGCGACGTGCCGCTCCACCGCCTTGACGAAGCCACTATCGTCGAGATCGCGATAGAGCATGGTACGATCCATGGCGAGATCGGGCGCATCAATTTGCAGGATCAGCCCTGCTTTGTGGATTTCCTGGTATTCGTTCTTCATCTCTCTCGCGATCGCTGTCAGATACGCGTCGTGCGTCTCGTAATAGGCATTGAGCATCGTCGACGAAACGATGCCAGGCGACGGCGCCGTCATGAATTGCTCCGCGAATTTTCCCTGCGCGCTGCGCTTGAACCGCGCGATCTCGCTCTGCAGTGGCTTGATATCGAGATATTTCAGTTCGCCCTGGCATTCCGGCGCGTTCTGCTGCTTGCTGACGTGCGGGAAGCGCCGCAGTAAGTTCGCTACCAGTTCGGGAAATTCCTCAAATTCGCGCCCGCGCCGACGCTTCGACACGCCGCCGAAGCCGCTCATGCGTTGTGGCACATAGGTCTGGAAGCCGACCCGCTGTTGCTCGCCGTCATTGCCGATATCGATCCCGGCGGAGGCCTGTTTATCGACGACATGGCGCACCGCCTTGTCCATTTCATCGGCCAGCAGCTTGGCATCGAGCTTCTCGCCCGCTTCCTGGCGTACCAGCAGGTCGGACAGCTTCTCATTGCGCGGCAGGCTGCCGACATGGGTGGTCAGGATGCGGTCGCGGCTGAACAACATGAGCTAGAACTCCCTCCAAGATTGACTTTTGTCATGGCCGAGTGTCGGCGTATCATGACTTTGATTACGAGGCCCGATTTTGCGGCGCTTGGTCCGCCGCATGATAAGGGCATTCCTGGGGTAGGAACATGGCTCAAGCGCAAGCCCGCGCGGCTGAATCGCAAGCTGCCGAACAGATGGGCTTGGTCCCACGCGATTACAATTTTGCCGCCGACGTTCTGCAACGCAATCTCACCGCCGGCCGCGCCAACAAGCCAGCCTACATCGACGGCTCGCGCACGCTCACCTACGGCCAGCTCGCCGAGCGCGTCGCCCGCTTCGGTGCCGCGCTGCGCGGTGTCGGGCTAAGGCGCGAGGAGCGCGTGCTGATCGCGCTCACTGACACCATCGACTGGCCGACCGCGTTCCTCGGCTGCCTGAAGGCCGGCATCATCGCTGTGCCTGTCAACACGCTGCTCACCGAGGATGACTACCGTTTTATGCTCGCCGACAGCCGCGCCAAGTGCTTGGTGGTATCGGAGGTGCTGTTCCCGCGCTTCGAGAGGATCATCAATGAATCACCGGACCTCGAGCATGTCATCGTTTCCGGCAGCAATCCGCACGGCTACCGGCTGTTCGAGGACATCATCGGTGCCGACGACCCGGAGCACTACACCGCGCCGACCGTTGCGGACGACATAGCGTTCTGGCTCTACACTTCCGGTTCGACCGGCAAGCCGAAGGGCGCGGTGCACGTTCATGCGAGCCTGAAGCTGACCAATGATCTTTATGCCGCGCCCATCGTCGGCATCAGGGAGACCGACGTAGTGCATTCGGTGGCGAAGCTGTTCTTCGCCTACGGCCTCGGCAATGCTATGACATTCGCGCTGTCGGCTGGCGCTACTGTCATCCTCAATCCGGAGCGGCCGACCCCTGACGGCGTCGCCGCGGTCTTGCGCAACCATCCGGTGACGATTTTCTTCGCGGTGCCGACCTTCTACGCCGCGTTCCTCGCGAGTCCCAGCGCGCCGCAGAAATCGGAAGTGAAATTTCGCCGCTGCATCTCCGCCGGCGAGGCCCTGCCCGAGCAGATCGCACGCCGTTTCAAGGAGCGCTACGGTGTCGATATCAATGACGGGCTCGGCACCACCGAGATGCTGCACATCTATCTGAGTAACGTGCCGGGCGCGACTAAATACGGCACGACCGGCAAGGCGGTGTCCGGCTATGAGATCAAGCTGGTCGGCGACGACGGCCAACCGGTGAAGCGCGGCGAGCTCGGCGAGCTCTACGTTCGCGGCCCAACCAGCGCGATCATGTACTGGAACAACCGCGAGAAGTCGCGCACGACCTTCCAAGGCGAGTGGACCCGGTCCGGCGACAAATATTTCCAGGACGAGGAAGGCTACTACATTTGCGCCGGGCGGCAGGACGACATGCTGAAAGTGTCAGGCATCTACGTCTCGCCGTTCGAAGTGGAGGCAGCGCTGTCCTCGCACCCGGAAGTGCTGGAAGCGGCGGTGGTCGGCTGGTTCGACGAGGAGCGACTGATCAAGCCGAAGGCCTTTGTGGTGCTCAAGCAGCCCGACAAAGCGAGCGATGAGCTCGCGCGCGTCCTGCAGGATCACGTCAAGCAACTTCTGGCGCCCTACAAGTACCCCCGATGGATCGAGTTCCGCAGCGAATTGCCGAAGACCGCTACCGGCAAGATCCAGCGCTTCAAGCTGCGCTCGGAGGGGCGGGTCTAGCGTTTGTGATGGTTAGGCTTGACCCGGCCATCCACGTCTTTAACTCTCGAAACGATAGAGACGTGCGATGACCCTTTCCGACTCTGGCTTCCTTGACATCGACGCCGAGCGTCTGGAATACCGGATGATCGGGTCGCGCCCTGACGCCGCGCCGACCATCGTTATGCTACACGAAGGCCTCGGCTGCGTCGGCCTTTGGGGTGATTTTCCTGACAAGTTGCAGGCCGCGACCGGCGCCGGCGTCTTCGTCTATTCACGCGCCGGTTATGGGAAATCGAGTCCAGTCAAGCTGCCTCGCCTGCTCAGCTACATGCATGACGAGGCGCGCGAAACGCTGCCGAAGCTACTTGACGCCATCGGCTTCCGGCGCGGGCTCCTGTTCGGCCACAGCGACGGCGCCTCGATCGCGGCCATCTATGCCGGCAGCCACCAGGATCATCGCGTCGGCGGCTTGGTGTTGATGGCGCCGCATTTCTTCACCGAGGACATTGGCATCGCCTCCATCGAGGAGGCGCGCGAGGCTTACGAGACCGGCGACCTCAGGCCGCGTCTGGCGCGCTGGCACGCCGACGTCGAGAACGCCTTTAAGGGTTGGAATTGCGCCTGGCTCGATCCCAATTTCCGCCAATGGGATATCACCGAATATCTCGCCTACATCCGCGTGCCGGTCCTGATCGTGCAGGGCGAAGACGACCAATGTGGCACGATCAAGCAAATCGAGACGGCGCAACAAGAATGCTATTGTCCGGTCGAGGTGGTGCTGCTGCCTGGCGCGCACCACTCGCCGCAGCTCGACAAGCCGGAAGAAACGCTGAAAGCAATCTCGGACTTCGTCGCCCACGTCCTGCAGCTCAACGATTGGGCGCGGGCCGCCTAGCCAAAAAGAAATGGCCGGCACGAGGCCGGCCATTGGCAACTCTTTATAATCTTCCTTACTCTGCTGCCTGCTTGGCGGTGGCGCTGTGCGCCGACACGAGATAATCGATTGCCGTCTGCGCGCCGCCTTTCTTGTGCGGCACGCCGGCAAGCGCCAATGCCATCTCGGTGGCGGACAAGGCGCCCATCAACATGGTGTCGTTGATGTCGCCGAGGTGGCCGATTCGGAAATACTTGCCCGCATATTGGCCAAAGCTCGAGCCGTAGGAGATGTTGAAGGTCTCCAGCGCAAGCGCGCGGAACTTGTCGGCGTCATGGCCCTCCGGCAGCATCACCGCGGTAACGGTCGGCGAATACTGCGCAACGTTCTTGTTGAGGTTCTCAAGGCCCCACGCCTTCACTGCGCGCCGTGTGGCTTCCGCCAGCCGGTGGTGCCGGGCGAACACGTTCTCCAGGCCTTCTTCGTGCAGCATCTGGATGCCAACCACGAGGCCGTGCAGCATCTGAGTCGCCGGCGTGTAGGGGAAGAAGCCGACCTTGTTCATGTCGAGCATGTCGTCCCAGGCGAAGAACGACTTCGGCATCTTGGCGGTCTTGCTGGCAGCGAGCGCTTTGTCGCTAACCGCGTTGAACGACATCCCGGGCGGCAACATCAGACCCTTCTGCGCGCCACCGATGGAGACGTCCACGCCCCATTCATCGTGCTGGTAATCGGTGGAGGCGAGCGAAGAGATGGTGTCGACCATGAACAACGCCGGATGGTTAGCGGCGTCGATCGCCTTGCGGATGTCGGCGACGGGCGTGAGCGCGCCGGTCGAGGTCTCGTTGTGCAGGATGCAGACCGCCTTGATCTCCTTGTTCTTGTCCTCGCGCAGCTTGGCCCCGATCGCCTTCGGATCGGCGCCGTGCCGCCAGTCGGTGGCGATGAATTCGGGCTTGAGGCCGATGCGCTCGGCCATCTTTTTCCATAGCGTGGCAAACTGGCCGGTTTCCACCATCAGTACCTTGTCGCCGGGCGACAGCGTGTTGGTGAGTGCACCCTCCCAGGCGCCGGTTCCCGTGGCGGTGTAGATGATGACCGGGTTGCTAGTCTTGAAGATGGTCTTGATGCCCTCAAGGCACTTCTTGGCCAGCTTGGCGAACTCTGGCCCGCGGTGGTCGATGATCGGGGTATCCATCGCCCGCAGCACGCGATCGGGCAGTGGGGTTGGACCGGGAATGTGCAGAAAATGACGTCCGACCGCGCGCGATGAATTCTTAGCCATGGGCATTCGCTCCTAAACCGCGGCTCTTGTAAGATTTTCGTGGCCGGCCTGACCGTGCCCGGTGGGCGCGGCGCTTGTGGCGTTGAACTATGAATGCAACATTGCGGTCAAGCGATTTTGTGCACGGCAAACAAGCCCTCTATGCATAGGCTAAACGAGGAAGAGCAAGGAAAAACGCCGTGGCGTTGGTAATGCCCGGCCTGGAGCGACGGCTAAAGGCCGAATTAACTGGGGAAGTGCAGTTCGACCGCTTCAGCCGCGGCCGCTACGCCACCGACGCCTCGCACTACCAGATCATGCCCGTCGGCGTGGTCGCCCCGCGCAGCGTCGAAGAGGCCGAGCGCGCCATCGGCGTAGCTCGCGCCGAGGGCGTCAGCGTGCTGGCGCGCGGGGGTGGCACCTCGCAGGCCGGGCAAGCGGTCGGCGAGTCGCTGATCGTCGACTGCTCCAAATATCTCACGCGCATCCTCGAGCTCGACGTCAAGGGCGCGCGCTGCACGGTCGAGCCCGGGATCGTGCTCGACGAACTGAACCGGCAGCTTGAGCCACACGGCTTGTGGTTCCCGGTCGACATCTCCACCTCCTCGCGCGCCACCATCGGCGGCATGGCCGGCAACAATTCCTGCGGCGGCCGTTCGATGCGCTACGGCACCATGCGCGACAATGTCATTTCCATTGAGGCGATGCTGGCGGACGGCACGCTGGCGCATTTCGGTCGTATCGCTGGCAACGCCAACGACGTGCAGGCTCCCTTGAGGCCGCTCGCCGCCGAGCTGCTCGCCATCGGCGCGCGCGAAGCCGAGGAAATCGCCACGCGCTTCCCGGACGTGCAGCGCCGCGTCGGCGGCTATAATCTCGACGCGCTCGTCCCCGGCCGGAACAACATCAACCTGGCGCACGTGCTGGTCGGCTCAGAGGGCACGCTCGCCTTTTCTGAGCGCATCGAATTGAAGTTGTCGCCTTTGCTCGGCCGCCGCGCGGTCGGCGCTTGCCATTTCGGCAGCTTCCGTGGCGCCATGGAGGCGGCGCGCGACATCGTGGAACTCGGGCCGATCGCGGTCGAGCTGGTCGACAGCACCATGATCGAGCTTGCGCGCGCTATCCCGATGTTCCAGCCGGCACTAGATCAGTTTGTGCGTGGCAAGCCCGCGGCCATCCTACTGGTCGAATTCGGTGAGGACGATCACGAGGAGAACCTGCGCCGGCTGCGCCGCCTCAAGGATCGGATAGGCGACCTCGGCTACAACTGGGACAACAGCGGCGCCAAATACGGTGGCATGATCGAAGTCCTCAACAGCGACCTGCAGGCCGCGATCACCAACATCCGAACCTCGGGCCTCAACATTATGATGTCGATGAAGGAGGAGGGCAAACCAGTCTCCTTCGTCGAGGATTGCGCTGTGCCGCTCGAGCATCTCCCCGACTATACCAGCCGGCTCACTGAGATCTTCGAGAAGCACGGCACGTGCGGCACCTGGTACGCGCATGCTGGCTCCGGCTGCCTGCACGTGCGCCCGATCCTGAATTTGCGGTTGGAGAAGGACGTGCGTGCCATGCGCGAGATCGCCGAGGAGGCGTTTGCCATGGTTCGCGAGTACAAGGGCTCGCATTCCGGCGAGCACGGCGACGGGCTGGTGCGCTCGGAATTCAACGAACCGATGTTCGGCGCGCGGCTCGCGCGCGCCTTCGAGGAGGTGAAGGACCGATTCGATCCGAAGGGCCTGTTCAATCCCGGCAAGGTGGTGCGCCCACCCAAATTCGACGACCGCAATCTATTCCGCTACGCGCCTGGCTATCGCGGCGAGATGATTACCACCCATCTCGACTGGTCGGCCTATCCCGGCTCCGGCAGGGGTTTCCAGGGTGCGGTCGAAATGTGCAACAACAACGGCGCCTGCCGTAAATTAGCCTCCGGCGTGATGTGTCCGAGCTACCGCGTCACCCGCGATGAGCGCGACACCACGCGCGGGCGGGCCAACACGCTGCGGCTTGCCGCCACCGGACAGCTCGGCCCTGACGCATTCACCTCCGACGAAATGGCCGAGACGCTCGCTCTCTGCGTCTCCTGCAAGGCCTGCCGGCGCGAATGCCCGACCGGCGTGGATATGGCGCGTATGAAGATAGAGGTAATGGCGGCGCGCGGCTTCAAGCGCGGCTTCTCGCTGCACGACCGGCTGGTCGGCTTTCTGCCGCGCTACGCTCCTTTCGCCGCCAGGCATCCATGGCTGTTCAACATGCGCGACAGCAGCCCAACGCTGCGACGGCTGTCGGAGACCTTCGCTGGCTTCGCGGCACGGCGCAGCCTGCCCAAATGGCGCTCGGACATCTATCGCGACCGCTCCGACTGGGCCTATGGCCTTGCCGGCGAGACGCCGATGCCGGAGGTCGTGCTGTTCCCTGACACCTTCAACCGCTACTTCGAGCGGGAAAATCTCGACGCGGCGCTGAGCGTGCTCACCGCCGGCGGCTACCGGGTGCACGCGTTGCTGCCCGACGACGGCGACGAACGCCCGCTCTGCTGCGGCCGCACGTTCCTAGCAATCGGGCAGATCCATGAGGCCCGCCGCGAAATAGAGCGGACGCTCACCGCGCTGACGCCCTACGTGCAGCGCGGTCTGCCGGTAATCGGCCTCGAGCCGAGCTGTGTGTTCACCTTCCGCGACGAACTACCAGCGCTGATTAGGAGCGACACGGCCGACGCGCTGGCGGCGCAATCGCTGCTCATGGAGGAATTCCTCGCGCGCGAACGGAGCGCGGGCCGCCTGCAACTGCCGCTTGGAGCGTTGCCGAAAAAGGCGTTGCTACACGGCCACTGCCACCAGAAGGCGTTCGCAACCATGGGCGCGGTCGAGAGCGTGTTGAAGATGGTGCCCGAGCTGGAAGTGCAAACTGTCGAATCGAGCTGCTGCGGTATGGCTGGCAGCTTCGGCTACGACTCAGCCACGATCGACGTATCGATGAAGATGGGCGAGCTGTCGCTGCTGCCGGCGGTTCGGAAGGCACCGGAAGACGCGCTGATCGTCGCCGACGGTACCTCCTGCCGGCATCAGATTCACGATGGCAGCGGCCGTAAAGCGGCCCACGTCGCGCGCGTGCTAGCGATGAGCCTCGAATCCGCGCACTGAGCTATTCGCACGGGTGCGCCCTGGGGTGCGCGCATCCGTTGGATCTGGAAATGGGACCCGCCCGGACGGGGACGGAACGGGCAGGGCTTGTCGATCGGCACAAAAGTGGCCGAGGGGCTAGCGCCGATCGCAGCGGATCGGATCTGTTAGGTGGTGCATGTGCACTGGCCGCGTAATGATGGATTGCGCACACGCTGGAAAGGCTCGAAACGGTTTCTTGCCCGCGCTGGGCCGGCAATGACAGAGTGAGCCGATGCTGAGGTTTGCCGGAATTTTATTGGGCATGTGCGCCGCCGGCGCGGCTTTAGCGCAGCCGCTCGACGCGGTCCGCTTCGGCACCAACTGGGTGGCGGAGGCCGAGCACGGTGGTTTCTATCAGGCGCTCGCCGACGGCACGTACAAGAAGTTCGGCCTCGACGTGACGATCGTGCCGGGTGGGCCGAACGTCAACAACCGCATCCTGCTGCCGGTTAGCAAAATCGATTTCTTCATGAGCGCCAACTCGCTGCAGTCCTTCGATGCAGTCGAGCACAACATTCCGACGGTGGCGGTGGCCGCGAGTTTCCAGAAGGACCCGCAGGTCTTCATCGCGCATCCGGACGTGAGCAAGTTCGAGGACCTGAAGACGCGTACGCTGTTCGTGTCCAAGGAGGGCATGGCGACTTATTTTCAGTGGCTGAAGTCGGATTACGGCTTCAGCGAATCCAAGGTGAAACCCTACACCTCCAATGCGCAGCCCTTCCTCGCCGACAAGAATTCCGCGATGCAGGGTTATGTCACCTCCGAGCCGTTCGTGATCGAGCAGCAGGCGCATTTTAAGCCGAGAGTTTTCCTCCTGGCTGATTACGGCTTCAACGCTTATTCGACGCTGATCGAGACGCGGCGCGAGCTGGTGGAGAAAAAGCCGGACCTGGTGCAGCGCTTTGTCGATGCCTCGGCCATCGGTTGGTATCATTACATTTACGGCGACAGCCGGCCTGGAAACGAGCTGATCAAGAAGCAGAATCCGGAAATGACCGACGCGATGCTGGCCAATTCCATCGCCAAAATGAAAGAATATGGCATCGTCGATTCCGGCGAGTCGGTGAAGCTCGGCATTGGCGCGATGACCGATGCGCAGTGGAAGAGCTTCTTCGACAAGATGGTGCACGCCGGCGTGGTGAAACCAAGCCTCGACTACAAGCGCGCCTATACGCTGCAGTTCGTCAACAAGGGCGTCGGCGCCGACTTGCGGCCCAAATGAGCGCGGAAGGCTCGACGATCGTTTCGCTGCGCGGGGTCGGCAAGACGTTCGACAGTGGTACCGTCGCGCTTGCGGGCCTCACTTTCGATGTGCGCGAGGGCGAGTTCATCTCGTTGCTCGGGCCGTCCGGTTGCGGAAAATCGACGGTGCTGCGCATCGTTGCCGGCCTTAGCGCACCGTCGGCCGGCGCGGTGGATTGGCCGGCGGGCCATGCCCCCATCGGTTTCGTGTTCCAGGAGCCGACGCTGATGCCTTGGACCGACGTCGCCGGTAATGTGCTGTTGCCGCTTAAACTTGCCCACGCCGAGGAGGCACGTTCGCACGCCGCGGTGACGCTGGCGCTGAAGCGGGTCGGCCTTGCCGATTTCGCACAAGCGTACCCGCGCGAATTATCCGGCGGTATGAAAATGCGCACGTCGATCGCGCGCGCGCTGGTGACCGAGCCGCAATTGATGCTATTCGACGAGCCGTTCGCCGCGCTCGACGAGATCACCCGCTTCAGGCTCAACAACGATCTGCTCAAGGTTTGGCAGGAGCTGCGCCGCACGGTGATCTTCGTCACGCATTCGGTCTTCGAGTCGGTCTATCTGTCGCAGCGCATCGTGGTGATGACCCCGCGTCCGGGCCGTGTGTTCGCCGACATCGCTATTCAGGCGCCTTATCCGCGCGACGAGCGCTTTCGCACTTCGGCCGATTACGCGGGTTATTGCCGGCAGGTGGCGGAGACGCTCGGCAAGGCCATGGGAAGTGGTACATGAACGAGCGCGCGCTCCGTATCGGCATGCCGATCCTGGTGCTAGCGCTGGTGCTGGCCGCTTGGGACCTTGTGGTGCGCGCATTCGCGATCCCACCCTTCGTGCTGCCGAGTCCCGGTCTCGTCTTCACAACGTTGATCGTCGACCGCGAACTGCTCTGGCATTCGCTGCTCGTGACGCTCCTCACCACATTCGAGGGCTTTGCGCTCGCAGTGATCGGCGGCGTCGGCCTGGCGATTTTGTTCAACCAGTCGCGGCTGGTCGAATATTCGCTCTATCCTTACGCCGTGATCCTGCAGGTGACGCCGATCGTCGCCATTGCGCCGCTGCTGCTGATCTATCTGCCGCAGCCTTTGGCGGTGCTGGCCTGCGCCTGGATCGTGGCGTTTTTCCCGGTGCTCGCCAACACGACGCTAGGCTTAAGCTCGGTCGACCACAATCTGTTAGCGCTGTTCGAGCTGTATAAAGCCTCGCGCTGGCAGGTGCTATGGAACCTCAAGCTGCCTTCGGCGCTGCCGCAAATGCTCGCCGGTCTGCGCATCGCGGGTGGGCTTTCGCTGATCGGCGCGGTGGTGGCGGAAATCGCTGCCGGCTCCGCCGGGGCCGGCTCGGGTCTTGCCTATCGCATCGCTGAGTCCGGCTACCGTCTCAACATTCCGCGCATGTTCGCGGCGCTGCTGCTGCTGTCCGCCGCCGGCATCGCGATCTTCTTTGTGCTGTCGGCGCTTTCGCATCTCGTGTTGCGGCGCTGGCACGAGAGTGCAATCAAGCGTGAGCGCTAGCCCAGGACATATCGCGTGACGGCGCCGAGCGCCGCCATCGCCACCACCACCTCGATCAGCCCGCGATGCAGTCCGCAGGTAACAGCGCCGCGATCGTTGCCAGCGCAGCGGCGCGCACGTCGAGCGCAAGCGGATCGAAAGCGTACCAGCGCAGCAGGCCCCAATGCGTCTCGATCACCTGGCCGAACAGCACGTACAGCGCGAAGCAGACGAACAAGTTCAGAACAACGCCGACGACCGCTGCGGTGATTGCGGCCAGCGCGCCGGCCAAACTTTTATTGCCGCGAAGCTGTTCGACGAACGGCGCGGCCCCAAAGCGCAGCCAGGCGAACAAGGCATCGCGGACCGGGCAACCGCGTTCGACCGGGATCAGAAACGTCGACTGCAACGGCGTCAAGATGTGCACCACGCTCCAAAGCCGGTAAGCCCGGAGCTCAAACTGCCAAAAAAAATTTTGCGATCACAAAAACTTTGATGAGAGCGCCATTCATGGGTCGTTGAAGTGACTAGCACATCTCAAGGGGAAGCTGCTTTTTCTCCTGCGATCCGCAGTATATCAAGGATCGATGAACATTCAATTTATCTGATGCCGGCCATTCACGCATCGCAACGCCGCCAGCGGCTCACCGGCATCGCCTTGATGTGCGGGGCAGTGGCGTTGTTCGCCTGCCTGGACACCACAGCCAAATATCTCAACACCCAGATGGACACCATGCAGATCACCTGGGCGCGCTACACCTTCGCACTGCTGCTGACGCTGTTGGTGTCCAATCCCTTTACCCATAGCGGGCTGTTGCGCACGCGCAGTCCTAAACTCCAGATCATCCGCTCCGTGCTGCTATTCTTTGCGACTGCGGGGAACTTCTTGGCACTGCGCTGGATGCAACTCGACGAGGTACTGTCAATCATCTTCACGTTCCCGTTCATCGTAGCCATCGCTTCCGGACCATTGTTGGGAGAGTGGATCGGCTGGCGGCGCTGGTGTGCGATCGGCTTCGGCTTTGCGGGCGTACTGCTGATCACGCGGCCCGGTTTGGGCGGCGTGCATCCGGCGGCGCTGTTCTCGCTCGGCGCCACGATCAGCTACGGACTATACGCGATAATCACGCGCCTCGTGTCGAAGCTCGATTCCAACCAGACCTCGTTGTTCTATTCGAATCTGATCGGTGCGCTGGTGATGCTGCCGGTCATTCCCTTCGTCTGGCAGACGCCGTCAAGCTGGCTTATTGCGCTTATGCTAGTGATGATCGGCGTCCTCGGCAGCCTCGGGCATTATTTCCTCATCGCTGGCCACCGGCTGGTGCCGGCTTCGGTGCTCTCGCCTTTCGTCTATACGCAGCTGATCTGGGTGGTAATCCTAGGCTACCTGGTGTTCGACCATGTGCCGAATACGTGGACGATGGCCGGGGCGGCTATGGTCATCAGCTCGGGACTGTATCTGCTTTACCGCGAGCGCCGGGCGGGCCAATCCACGACCAGCGAAGGTGTAGTCGAAGGCCCCCTCGAATAAGGCCCTCAGCATGACAGGGATGATAAGGGAGAGTTGCGGGGCCTCGCTCGGAGGGGCTAGGTTGCGGCCAGCAAAGGACGAATTCGACTCCTCCGAGGATTACTTATATGGCGACAGCAAATGACCGGGCACAGGCTAAGGCCGGCGCCGGCTTGAACGACGATATTGGCGAGGCGAAGCGTCTGGAAATGTATCGGACGCAGGTGGTGATCCGCGAAGCCGAGCAGCGGGCGTTCGACCTGTTTCTGCAAAATCTGGTCAAGGGGACCAGCCATTTGTCGCTCGGCCAGGAGGCGGTGGCGGCGGGCTTCGCGGGCGCCATGCAGAAGGGCGACCTTTCCTTCTGCACCTACCGTGGCCACGCCCACACGCTGGCGCGCGGTGTCAGCGTCGAGAAGGTGCTGGGCGAGCTGATGCAGCGCGACAACGGGCTGATGCGCGGCAAGGGTGGCTCGATGCATCTCACCTCGGTCGAACATGGCGTCATGGGCTCCTACGCCATCATTGGTGCACATCTGCCGATCGCCTGCGGCGCTGCTTGGCGCGCGCAATACAAGGGCCACAAGGACGTCTCGGTTTGCTTCTTTGGTGACGGCACCACCAACATCGGCGCGTTTCACGAGGCGCTCAATTTTGCTGCGGTGTGGAAGCTTCCGGTGGTCTTTGTCTGCGAGAATAATCTCTACATGGAATACACGCCGATCGCCGACGTGACGGCGGTGCCGCAGCCGGCGGCCGACCGCGCCTCGGCCTACGGGCTCGAGCGAATCGTCATCGACGGTAACGACGCCGACGTGGTCTATCGCACCGCGCAGGAGGCTTACACCAAGGCACGTTCCAATGGCGGGCCGTCGCTGATCGAATGCCTGACCTATCGGCACAGTGGTCATTCGCGCGCTGACCCGGCGAAGTACCGACCCGAAGGCGAGCTCGAGCATTGGAAGTCGCGTGATCCGATCAAGATCTATCGCGAGCGGCTGCTGCAATTCGGCGTGCCGGAAAAAACCGTCGCCGGCATCGACACCGAGGTGCGCAAGATTGTCGATGACGCCACCGAGGCCTGTAAGGCCGCGCCGCCGCCGTCGGTCGATCTCATCACGACCGACGTTTACGCCGATGGAGGCTGGGCATGGCGGAATTGACCTATCGCGATGCAGTCATCCGCGGCATCGCTCAGGAAATGGAGCGCGATCCCGACGTTGTGTTCATCGGTGAGGACGTGGGGAAGGCGGGCGGCGTGTTCAAGGCGACGGTGGGTCTCTACGATCAGTTCGGGCCCTTACGCGTGCGCGACACGCCGATCTCCGAGCAGGCGATTCTTGGCGCCGCCATGGGTGCGGCGATGACCGGCTTGAAACCGATCGCCGAGATCATGTTCTCCGACTTCTTTGCGGTGTGCTTCGACTACATCGCCAATGAGTTTCCCAAGAGCCGTTACATGTCGAACGGCCAAGTGAAATGCCCGCTGGTGGTGCGCACCGGCAACGGCGGCGGCTCGCGCTTCGGCGCACAGCACTCACAAAGCGTCGAGAACTGGTGCATGATGATCCCGGGCCTCAAAGTCGTAGCGCCGTCGAACCCGACTGACGTCATCGGCCTTTTGGCGGCTTCCGTGCGCGATCCCAATCCGGTTATCTTCCTCGAGCACAAGTCGCTCTATCCGACCAAGGGCGAAGTGCGGGACGGCGAGATCGTCGACACGCTCGGCACGGCCAAGATCGTGCGCCCCGGCAAGGACGCTACCATCCTGGCGCTGGCGCTGATGGTGCCGCGCGCGCTGGAGGCCGCCAAGAAGCTAAAGGCGGAATACGGCATCGACTGCGAGGTTGTCGATGTGCGGTCGCTAGTGCCGCTCGACACGCAGACTATCCTCGGCTCGGTCGCCAAGACCCACCGGCTGTTCACGGTTGAGGAAAATCCTCGGCTGTGCGGCTGGGGCGCCGAGATCATGTCGATCGTGGCCGATGAGGCCTTCTACGATCTCGACGGCCCGCCGGTACGCATCACCACGCCGCACATACCGCTGCCGGCCGCCGACACGCTAGAAGATATTGTGCTGCCGAGCCCTCAGCGCATCGCAGAGACGGTGCGCAGGTCGTTGAACAGTTAGCGACCCGTAAGTCCCCGCAAATGCGGGGAGTCTGAATTCGCCCTTGCGCGGGAATGAGCGGAGAAAGTTGAGAGGTATCGCCATGTACGAAAATCTGCTCGCCAACGTTCCGACAGACCTGTGGATCGGCGGCAAATGGCGCAAATCGTCGGACGGCGCGCGCTTCGACGTGATCGATCCCGCGACCGAGCGCAAGATCGCCTCCGTCGCCAGCGCCACTGTCGAGGATGCTAAGGCCGCGATTGGCGCCGCTGCGGCGGCCTTCGAGGGTTGGGCCGGCCGCAAGCCGCGCGAGCGGGCGGAGATCCTGCGCAGATCCTACGAGCTGATCATGCGCGACGCCGAACGCTTCGCCAAACTGATCACGCTGGAGAACGGTAAGGCGCTCGTCGACTCGCGCAGCGAGGTGGCCTATGCCGCCGAATTCTTCCGCTGGTACGCCGAGGAGGCGGTGCGCAACATCGGCGAGATCTCGCGCGCGCCAGCTTCGGGCGCCCGCATTCTCGCGCACCACAAGCCGGCCGGCATCGCCGTCCTGGTGACGCCGTGGAATTTCCCGGCCGCGATGGCCACACGTAAGATCGGACCGGCGCTCGCCGCCGGCTGTCCGGTGGTACTCAAGCCGGCCTCCGACACGCCGCTCACCATGCTGGCGCTCATGCCGGCACTCGAGGAGGCGGGCGTTCCCGCCGGCGTGGTCAACGTAGTGCCGTCGCGCCGCGCCGGTGCCGTGGTGAGCGCGATGTTGCACGATCCGCGAGTGCGCGTCGTGTCGTTTACCGGTTCGACCGCGGTCGGGCGCAAGCTGCTGCACGAAGCCGCCGACAACATCATCAAGCCGTCGATGGAACTGGGCGGCAACGCGCCCTTCATCGTGTTCGAGGATGCCGACATCGATGCTGCCATCGACGGCGCCATGATCGCCAAGATGCGTAATATGGGCGAGGCCTGCACCGCGGCCAACCGTTTCTACGTGCATGAGAAGGTACACGACGAATTCGCCCAGAAGCTCACCGCCAAGATGAGCGCGCTGAGGATGGGCAATGGCCTCGACGACGGCGTCAATCTTGGGCCACTGGTCAACAAGGACGGGCGCGACAAGGTGATCGAACTGGTCGACGACGCGGTGAAAAAGGGCGCCAAGGTGTTGACCGGCGGCAAGACGCCGGACGGCCCTGGCTTCTTCTATCCGGCGACGGTGCTGACCAACGTGTCGAACGACGCGAAGATGCTGAACGAGGAGATCTTCGGGCCGGTGGCCTCGATACAGACCTTTAAAAGTGAGGACGAAGCAGTCAAGCGCGCCAACGACACCGAATACGGCCTAGTGGCCTATCTCTACACCGAGGACTTGTCGCGCGGCCTGCGTGTGTCGGAGAAGCTCGACTATGGCATGATCGGCCTCAACCGCGGCCTGGTGTCCGATCCGGCGGCGCCCTTCGGCGGCACCAAGCAGTCCGGCCTCGGCCGCGAGGGCGCACACGAAGGCATGATGGAATTCATGGAAACGCAATACGTTTCGGTGAGCTGGTAGGCCAGGGGGAAGCGCGTGGACGTGCTGATGCCGCAGCTCGGGGAGACTGTCACCGAGGGCAAGATCGTAAAATGGTTTAAGTCAGCCGGCGAAGCGGTGAAGCCGGGCGACAACTTGTTCGAGATCGAGACCGACAAGACCTCGATGGAAGTGCCGGCGACGAGTTCCGGCACCCTGAGCGAAATCCGCTTCCAGGTCGGCGAAGTGGCCAAGGTCGGTGCCGTGGTGGCGGTGATTTCCGCCTCCGAGCAAGCTCTGCGGCCCAAGCCAGCCGAAATTCCGAAGAGCGCACCACAAACACCAGTTATTTCCGCGCCGGCGGGATTCCAGGGTCCAAAGGTATCGGCCGCAAACGCATCGTTTGCCTATCCTCGCATCGATCCGTTCCGCGAGGTACGAACGCCGGAGCGCAATTACGGACCGGCAAGATTGCAGACCGGCGCATTCGTCACGCCACTGGCGCGACGGCTCGCCGGCGAGCGCGGCATTGACCTGTCGCGCATCGGCGGCTCCGGCCCGCACGGCCGCATCGTTGCCGCCGATGTGGAAAAGGCTGTACCGGCCCGCGGCGCTACGATGGCAACCGGCGCCAGCGCAGCGCAGGTCAAGGCGCTGTACGAAGGCATCGCCTACCAGGAGGTACCGGTCGACTCGATGCGCGCGACCATCGCTAGGCGTTTGGTCGAGGCGAAGCAGACGATCCCACATTTCTATCTGACCGCCGATTTCGATGTCGGGCGGCTGATCGCCATGCGCGAAGAGGCGAATGCCGCGGCGCCACAGCAAGATGGGCAGCCGGCGTTCAAGCTCTCGCTCAACGATTTCATCATCAGGGCCTGGGCTGTGGCGCTGCAACGCGTTCCGGCCACCAATGCCGTGTGGGCGGAAGACCGTATCCTGCGCTTCAAGAATTCCGATATCGGCGTGGCGGTGGCGCTCGATGGCGGACTGATCACGCCGGTGATCCGCAACGCCGAGGTGAAATCGCTCACCGTGATCTCGGCCGAGGTGCGCGATCTCGCCGAGCGCGCGCGCGCCAAGAAGTTGATGCCGAACGAATACCAGGGTGGCGCCAGCGCCATATCCAATCTCGGCATGTACGGCGTGCGCGAGTTCTCCGCCATCATCAATCCGCCGCACGCCACCATCCTGGCGGTGGGCTCAACGCGCCGCGCGCCCGTTGAAACTGAAGACGGAGGTGTGAAGTTCATCAGCCAGATGACGGTCACATTGTCCTGCGACCATCGCGTTGTGGACGGCGCGCTCAGCGCCGAACTCATGAAGGCGTTCAAGATGCTAATCGAAAACCCGGTCGCCGCTTTGGTGTGAGGAGTAACAGATGGCTGGCGAAAAGCCGAATGTCTTGCTGATCGGCCAAAAAAAGCCGGTCATCGTCGGCGGGCTGGAGCCGGTGGTCACGCTGCACAAGCTGATCGACGCGACCGATAAGGAGGCGTTTCTCAAGTCCGTCGCTGACAAGATCCGCGCGATCGCCGTCGCCTATACCAACGAACGCATCAGCCCGGAATTCATGCAACGGTTTCCCAAGCTTGAGCTGATTTCGAGCTTTGGAGTGGGCTACGATCACATCGATGCTAAGTGGGCGGGCGCGCATGGCATGGTCGTCACCAACACGCCTGAAGTGCTCGATGAGGAAGTCGCCGACACCGCGCTCGGGCTGCTGCTATGCACCGTGCGCGAATTTCCTCAAGCCGAGCGCTATCTGCGCGCCGGCAAGTGGCTCGAGAAGCAATACCCGCTCACCAAGGCCACGCTGCGAAACCGCACCGTCGGCATGGTTGGCATGGGCCGCATCGGTAGGGCGATTGCGCGCCGGTTGGAGGCCTTCGCCGTGCCGGTCGTCTATCACAGCCGCAACAAACAGCCGGGCGTCAGCTATAAGTACTATCCTAAGCTTCTCGACATGGCGCGCGACGTCGACACGCTTTTGGTGATCGTGCCGGGTGGGGCGGCGACGGCGAACATGATCAACGCTGAAGTGCTCAAGGCACTCGGACCGAACGGCATCTTCATCAACATGGCGCGCGGCTCGGTGGTGGATGAGGCCGCGCTGATCGAGGCATTGAAAAACCGCACCATCTTTTCTGCGGGCCTCGACGTGTTCGCCAAGGAGCCGCACGTTCCCAGGGAATTGCTCGAGATGGAGCACGTCGTGCTGTTTCCGCATCTTGGCTCCTCGACCGAGGTGACGCGCGCGGCCATGGATCAGCTGGTGGTCGACAACATCTTGGCCTGGGTGGCCGGCAAGCCGCCCTTAAATCCAGTGCCGGAAACACCCTATCCGCCGAAACGTTAATTGCCTGGCTGCGGCGCGCGGATGCTATGAGCTCACCATGACCCGTCTCTTCGCGATCAGGCTTGCTGCGATCTTTCTGGCCGGCGCCGCGCACGCGCAGGCGCCGCCGACGCTGAACGAGTCGGCGAAGGCCGTGGTTGGTACCTGGGAATTCTCCAACGCCGACCGCGACAAGATTTGCAGCCTGACCCTGAAAAGCGATCCGACGCCGAACGGCTTCAAGCTCGAGTTCGACAAGAACTGTGGCACGCTGTTTCCGTTGGCGAACGATGTCGTCGCCTGGAATTTCCCGGAGAACGACTTGCTGTATCTGCTCGACGCGCGCGGCAAGGCGCTGGTGGAATTCAGCGAGGTCGAGGACGGCATCTACGAGGCGCCGACACCGGGTGTCGGTGTTCTGTTTCTGCAAAGTCCGGCCGGCGCCGCGCCGGCGCCGAAGGCAGTCGATCAGGTGGCGGGCGACTGGGCGATTGTGCGCGGCAATAGCCCCAAGCCGTTGTGCCAGCTGACGCTCGTGGCTGAGGCGGCGCAGGACGGTATGGTGCTGAAGGTCAAACCCGGCTGCGATCCCACAATTGCGCGATTGAATTTCACGCAGTGGAAGATCGACGGCGACGAAGTCATGCTGCTGCCGGCGCGCGGGGCGCCTTGGCGTTTCGAGGAGCTCGACAGCAACTCGTGGCGCCGCGTTCCCGACAGCGCCAATCCCATCACGTTGGTGCGGCAGTAGGTTCTGCCAACCGCGCTTAAGCACTATCGTCTACCTCGGCGAAATATCGAAATACATCTAGCGGCCGCGCAAACCTTTCCATGCCATGCTGTCTGGTTGCCTTGGTTCCATTCCGGCGGCACCGACGGCCTCGCCAGAGGTTCTCAGCCCCTGCCACGCTTGGCTGCCATGAACCAAAACCCTGCGTTCCACAGGAATTGTAGTTCAGAAATCTGCAATCGAAGAGGGAGGACCTACTAGCGGTACGGCGGCTTATGCAGGCCGGCCGGGGAAAAGGTGAACACCTCGACGCTTTTGTCGGTGACGCCGACGCTGTGTTCGAACTGGGCCGACAGCGAGCGGTCGCGCGTGACGGCCGTCCAGCCGTCGGACAGCACCTTAACGTGCGGGCGGCCTAAATTAATCATCGGCTCGACCGTGAAAAACATGCCTGGCTTGAGCACGATGCCTTCGCCCGCGCGGCCGACGTGCACGATATTGGGCTCGTCGTGAAACAGGCGGCCGAGGCCGTGGCCGCAGAAATCGCGCACCACGCTCATGTGCTGGGCCTCGACGTAACTTTGGATGGCAGCGCCGATGTCACCGGTGGTCGAGCCGGGACGAATGGTGGCGATGCCGCGCATCATCGCTTCGTGCGTCACCTCGATCAGCCGCTCAGCGCGGCGCGGGATCTCGCCGATGGCAAACATGCGGCTGGAATCGCCGTGCCAGCCGTCGAGGATCAAAGTGACGTCGATGTTGACAATGTCGCCTTCCTTGAGCGGCTTGTCGCCCGGGATGCCGTGGCAGACCACGTGGTTGAGCGAGGTGCAAGTCGATTTCTTGTAGCCGCGATACATCAGCGTCGCCGGTAGAGCGCCATGATCGAGCGCGTATTCCAGCACGAGCTTGTCGATCTTCTCGGTCGGCACGCCCGGTCCGACATGGTCGACAAGCATATCGAGACAGCGCGCGACCAGTTGCCCGGCCTTGCGCATGCCTTCGAAGCCGGCGGGGCCGTGGATCTTGATCTGGCCGGTCTTGCGGAGGGGTGCAAAGGCGGCGTCGACGTACGTCATAGATAACAATGTAAGGACTGCGCTGCGCCGCAGCAAGCTTTACGCGATTTTACCATTCAGTTCGTCTTCGATATGCGCGCGGATGATCTCGTCGAAGCTAGCTTCGACCGTGAACCCGAGCGCCAGCGCTCGGCTGGCGTCGAAACGGCGCGGCCACCCAGCAACGATGCGTTCCACCAGCGCGTTGGGTTCGCGGCGGATGCGGGCCACCACCTTGTCGCCAGCGATGCGTTTGAGCGCTGCAATTTGCTCGCCGACGGTGCAGCAGACGCCGGGCATCGTGAGATTAATGCCGTCGCCAAGCTGCGCGCGGCTAAGCCCCGTCGCGTGGATGAGAAAACCGACCGCCGCGCGCGGGCTGGCATGCCAATGCATTACGCTGTCGGCAACCGGCAGGGTCGCCTCCTGTCCGGCCAATGGCTCGCGGATGATGCCAGAGAAGAACCCGGAGGCAGCCTTGTTCGGCTTGCCCGGCCGCACGCAAATCGTCGGCAAGCGGACGCCAACGCCCTCGAGAAAGCCGCGACGTGTGTAGTCGGCGAGCATCAGCTCGGACATCGCCTTCTGCGTCCCGTAGGAGGTGAGCGGCGTCAGATGGAAGTCGTCGGGAATAGTTTCCGGGAACGGCGCGCCGAACACTGCGATCGAGGAGGTGAAAACGAATTTCGGCTTGTAGTCGACGATCGCGCGCACCGTCTCGAGCAAGGCGCGGGTGCCGTCGAGGTTGACGCGGTAGCCTTTCTCGAAATCAGTTTCCGCTTCGCCCGAGACTACGCCAGCGAGATGGAAGATCACGTCCGGCCGCTCCGCCACGGCCTTTTCCGCGGCGTCTGGTACAGAAAGGTCGACGGCGCGGATCTTGACGTGATTGGAGAAG